>VOFC01006721.1_pt1 | contig 19449 bp, 22 predicted proteins | sample 5384161 | NCBI WGS metagenome assembly VOFC01 (sample SAMN12384722, study PRJNA508395) | human gut metagenome | isolation source: healthy gut B | host: Homo sapiens
CCTGAACTTCAAGCCGGGGCTGCTGGTCGCCGCCATCGTCCACGGCGGCAAGCTCCTCATTCCCGGCGGCCACTCCATCATCTCGGAGGGGCGACCGCGTGATCGTGGTGGCAAAATCTCTGTTCCTCAAGGACCTCAACGACATTCTGGTCCGTTGAGCCGCTGCACGGAGGAAGGCGCGACATGAACAAAAAGCTCATTTTCAAAATTCTCGGCATCATCCTGGGCATCGAGGGCGTGTCCTGCTCATTCCCTTCGTCATCGCGCTCGTCTGCCGGGAAAATACCGCTGTCTTCGGCGTCACGGCGCTGCTCTGCCTCGCGGTCGGTCTGCCGCTGAGCCGGCTGCATACGGCCAAATCACGCCTGCAGAACCGCGACGGCTATGTCGCCGTGGCGCTCGGCTGGATCGTGCTGTCCGCCTTCGGCGCGCTGCCCCTATGCGCTCAGCGGCTGCTGCGGCTATGTGGACGCGCTGTTTGAGACCGTTTCCGGCTTCACGACGACGGGCGCCTCCATCTTCGGCGCGCCGGCCTCGCTGCCGCGCGGCATCCAGCTCTGGCGCGCGCTGACGCAATGGCTCGGCGGCATGGGCGTTCTCGTCCTGCTGCTCGCGCTGATGCCAAAGCTCGGCGAGGGGCAGCGTCAACCTGATGAAGGCCGAAAGCCCCGGCCCCATCTCCTCCAAGCTGCTGCCGCGCACGAACGCGACACGGCCAAAATGCTTTACAGCATCTACATTCTCCTCACGGCGGCGGAAACGCTCGCGCTCCGCGCGGCGCGGATGCCGTGGTTCGACGCGGTGACCACCGCGCTCACGACCATCTCGACCGGCGGCTTCTCCGTCCGCAACGAAAGCATCGCCTACTACCAGTCCTCGGCGGTCAACTGGATCATCGTGGTCTTCATGTTCGTCTCGTCGGTCAATTTCACGCTTCTGTTTCTGGCCGGTACACGGCGCTGGCGGGAGGTCCTGCGCAGCGACGAGCTGCGCGTCTACTCCGGCATCGTGTTCTGGCTCGTCCGCGCTCATCGCGCTCGATCTGTTCTCAAAACGGGCCGTTCCGTCGGCTCCGCCATCGAGCACGCGGCCTTTCAGGTCACAACGCTCATTTCCACCACCGGCTACTGCACAGAGGATTTCGACCTCTGGCCGCAGTTCAGCCGTCTTGTGCTGCTCGTTGTGATGTTCGCCGGTGGCTGCGCCGGCTCGACCGCCGGCGGCATCAAGGTCTCGCGCATCGTGCTGCTCTTCAAGGGACTCAGCGCGACCTGCGCCGCATTCTGCACACGCGCGAGGTGCGCCCCATCACGCTCGACGGCAGCGCGTGGAGGAGGATACCATCTCCTCCGTTTCCCTCTTCTTCTTTGCCTACATGATCATCCTCTTTTTCTCCGCGCTGATCGTCTCGCTCGACGAGCTGGATTTCACCTCCGCCTTCACGGCATCCCTGACCTGCATCAGCAACGTTGGCCCCGGCCTCGGCCTTGTCGGCCCGACGTGCAACTTCGGCTTTCTCTCACCGCTCTCAAAGCTCGTGCTCTCGTTTACGATGCTCCTCGGGCGACTGGAGATCATGCCTCTGCTCGTGCTGTTCCTGCCGTCCGTGTGGCGGAAAAAATAAATCTGTGTCAAAGCCGCTCCCACGGGTGCGGCTTTTTTCTCCGCAAATTTTGGTTGACAACTGTATACCTTTCTGCTATGCTGGGCTCAGACAGGTATACAGCTGTATACCGAAAGGAGGAATGTCCTGTGTCCTGCAATCTGACCGACGCGGAGTGGAAGCTGATGCACCGTCTCTGGGAGCAGTCTCCGCAGACCATCACGCAGCTCACCGCCGCGCTTTCCGCCGAGACCGGCTGGGAGAAGCACACCGTCATCACCATGCTCCACACGGCTGGAGGCCAACGGGCGCGGTGCGCCACGAGGCCGGCGGGCGCGCCAAGCAGTTCTATCCCGCCGTCGCGCAGAGCGACGCCGCCCGCACCGAGACCGAGAGCTTTCTCGGTAAGGTCTACGGCGGCAGCCTGGGCCTGATGATGAGCGCCATGGTCGAGGGCCGCGCGCTCACGCGCGAGGACATCGACGAGCTGACCGCCATTTTGGAGCAAGCGGGAGGGAACACGAAATGAAAGAGATCCTTTTGACTTCCTCGGCTTTGATCCTTGCGCTGCTGGCGCTGCGGCAGCTGTTCCGCCCGCACCGTCTCGCGCCGGATGCAGTACGCGCTCTGGCTTCTGGTGCTCGTGCGGCTGCTCGTGCCGGTGAACGTCGGCACACTGGCGCACAATGTGCTTTCTGCCGCCGAGCCGGTGCAGACCGTTGTGGAGGAGCGGCTGGATACCCCCGTGCTGTACGTTCAGGACGGCACGGGCGGCGCCCCGCACAGCTTTTGCCCGGCAAAGGAGTCGCAGGGTGAGCCTCTGTCTCCGCCGTCCGACGCGGCACAGATCGCCCCCCTGCCGACGAATATTCCCTCGTGACACCGACCACCGAACCGTCACGCTCTCCGAAGCGCTCACCCGTCTGGTACGCCGGAATGGCCGGCGTGGGCGCGTGGTTCCTTTTCACCAATCTGCGCTTCGCCCGCGCGCAAGGCGCGCGCACCTTACCGCGTCGGGGCTGCCGCTATCGGTCTATCTCGTGTCCGCGCTTCCCTCCCCGTGCCTGTTCGGTGTGCTGCGCCCCGCCGTTTACCTGAACGAAAAGGCGCTGCAAAGCCCCGACGCCCCTGCGCTTCGTGCTCGCGCACGAGCAGACGCACGCGCGGCACCTTGACCCGCTGTGGTCGCTGCTGCGCGGCCTGCCCTGACCGTCTACTGGTTCGACCCGCTCGTGTGGCTCGCGGCGGTGCTCTCGCGCGCGAGGACTGCGAGCTGGCCTGCGACGGGGACGCTCGCGCGCGCTCGGCGCGGACGAGCGCACCGCCTACGGCAAAAGCCCTGCTCGCGCTCGTGCCTGTGTGCGATAAGCCGCAGAACCCGCTGCTCGGCGCGACAACCATGACCAGCGGCAAAGGAGCCTCAAGGGCGCATCACACGCATCGCGGAGAACCGGCAGGCCAAGGCTGCGGCGGTGTTCGCCGCCGCCGCGCTCGCGGCGCTCTTGTGCGCAGTGAGCTTCACCGGCGCCGGATACGACGTCGAGGTCACGCAGGAATGGTACGACGCGGGCTTCACGACCGAGGACGCGCGGGCCTGTCTCGAGTTCCTCGACTGGGCGGCAGGCTTCGACGGGGAAATGCGACCGGCGCTTCATGGAGGCCGACCGGGGAAGCAAGCCTGAACGCGCTTGATGCCGCGTGCGGCAGATTTGCTCGTGTGGTGCGGAACATCCGCATGGAGGAGCTTTCTCCATTCACGGACTCCGATCGAGAAAACGCTTTATACGCTCGGCTTCACGACGGACGCGCAACCGGCTTTGGGCTGCTGAGCGAATGGGCGGGCAATTGCGCTGATCGCCCCCGAGAGGTCGAAGCGGAAACAAAATGTACCCCTATAAAGCGTCCGTCGCCGTCGTGGACAACGCGGCGCTCCAGCGCCCTTTTCGACTATCTGCGCGGCGATAGCGTCACCGCCCATCTGCGTTCCCCCAACAATCTGACGGAGGCCAGCGCGGCGTCGTCGACAATTTCTGCACTGGGCGCAAGCTCTGCGCGCGGAGGACATTCTCAACCTGCGATTTCGCGATGGCAGCGGCTCGCGCTTCCTCGTCGATGCGGAGCTGACCGCGCTTTCGGCGCAGCTCGTGCCCAGCACTCAACGCCCTCACCGAGGCGGAGCTCTACACGCAGCGCGGCTACGGCGACAGCGCGTACTACCACGCTCTCCGTCATCACGCAGGACGGCAACAGTACACCTTCTTCTGCGGCTTCGACTGCGTGCGGCTCCTGCATCCCACCTTTGAACCGGCGCTCTCCTCCAGCTATCCCAGCAACCGCCCGACGCTCTGGATCGACAGTCCCGCGCTGATGGCGTGCATCGACAGTCTGGAATCCTCGCCCCGCGCCTTTGCCGGACTTTGAGACCGTCGACCCGACGCCGCTCGCGGACATCCTGCCCGCGCGGGAGCCGTGGCTGACCATTCCCCTTGCCGGGAAGGCACAGCGCATTGCCGACCGCCGCATCCCCTCCAATGCCCTTGACTGGCTCACGCAGATGGACATGGACGGCGACGGCGTGTGTGAGATCGTCAACAGCTCCGATTTCCCCGCGATCTACTACAAGCGCGGCGGTCAGCTCTACGGCGTCGACCTCAAGAGCGTCATCACCGCCGCGTGGCCGGAGATGAGCTACTGGGATTACACGTTCGCCACTCCCGCCAGCCGTTCGATCCTCCTCGGCGGCTTGTCTGCGGGCGATGCTCCCGGCGATGGGGTCAACTTCACGCGCTATCTCTATTTCGACGGTGAAAGCCTGCTGCTCTACAAGCCCGATCGCAGCCACACCGACCACGTCGCCGACGCGACGCTTGCCGACCCGAGCGTTCCCGCTGAGGTCGCCGCGCGCGGGCAAAAAGCAGCTTGTTCGGCAGCGGTACGACACCCTTGCGGGCAGCGCCGCGCAGTACGACGACTGGTACACAGACGTCTCCTTCTCGGCACGGAGACCCCGCTACGCGGGTCTGACGCTGGAGGTTTATAGCTTCAGCCAGCATTACCACGCGCAAAAGCCGAAAAAATCCTGCTCGCGGGCGGCACTGAGGTGGACGAGGACGGCTGGGCCATTCTGGACGGCGACATGGTCCTGGACGGTCCCTATATCGTCTGCCTCATGGACGGCGGCACGCGGCGCATATTAGAGGGCAGCATGAGCGGCGATTGCAGCACGGGCAGCCCCGCTTATTATTCCGATCTGACCGCGCTGCTGGCGAAAAACAATGTCCTCCGCCCCGACGCTCTGGACGGCGGCAGGCTGAAAGAGGCGATGAGCAGCGGCATTAGCTTCCTCAACTGGCTGGGTCAATACGACGCTGCCGAGCAGGACCGCGCGCTTGAAAGGCTGAGCGCCTACCGCGCCTCGCTCACTGACAGCTACGACCTCGATATGTTCTCGCGCATCGTCGCCTATCTGCTCGGCGACCGTGACGGCCTGACCGACGCGGGCCGTGCCGCACAGGGGCGCTTTCCGTGCGAAATTCGGATGAACGACCAAACGGCAATTTTGTGCATTTTTTTTCGAGAGCCGCCCTTGCAAAGGGCGGCTTTGCGGTAGAATAGTCAAACTGCCGCCTTGGCGGCGGTCGAGTTTATCAACAAATGAGGTGTTCAGAAAGCATGAAACGCGAATCCTTCCGTTCCCGTCTGGGCTTCCTGCTGCTGGTGAGCGCGGGCTGCGCCATCGGCATCGGCAACGTGTGGCGCTTCCCTCTACATCGCCGGCGAGAACGGCGGCGGCTACGTTCTGTTCTCTTCTACCTGCTCTGCCTGCTCGTGATGGGCGTGCCCGTGCTGACGATGGAACTGGCCGTCGGCCGCGCGAGCCGGAAGAGCGCCGTGCTCTCATAAAGACGCTGGAAAAAGCCGGGCCAGAAGTGGCACATCCACGGCTGGTTCTGCATGCTTGGCTGCGTGATGCTCATGATGTATTACACCACCGTTACGGGCTGGATGGTCAACTACTTCGGAAAATTCCTCATCGGCACGTTCCACGCCGGCATGAGCACCGGATGAGGTCGACAGCGCCTTCGGCGCGATGCTCTCCTCCCCCGGCGAAATGGCGCTCTGGATGGAGGTCGTGGTCGTCGCGGGCTTTCTGGTCTGCTCCTTCGGCCTGCAGAAGGGGCCTTGAGCGCGTGACGAAGGTCATGATGCTCGCGCTGCTTGCGCTGATTCTTGTGCTCGCCGTCCACAGCCTCACGCTTTCCCGGCGCGGCGGAGGGCATGAAGTTCTATCTGCTGCCCTTGATGGACTCCATCCGGAAAAACGGCCTTGGCAGCGATCATCGCCGCCGCGATGAACCAGGCGTTCTTCACGCTCAGCCTCGGCATCGGCGCGATGGAGATCTTCGGAAGCTACATGAACCGCGACCACACGCTGACCGGCGAGGCCGTGCGCATCTGCGCGCTCGACACCTTCGTCGCCCTCATGGCCGGTATGATCATTTTCCCCGCCTGCTTCACCTTCGGCGTCAATCCGGACAGCGGCCCCTCCTTGATTTTTCCAGACCCTTCCGAACGTCTTTGTCAATATGGCGGGCGGCCGCGTGTGGGGCGCGCTGTTCTTCCTGTTTATGATCTTTGCGAGCTTCTCGACGGTGCTGGCCGTGTTTGAAAACATCCTTGCCATCTGCATGGACACCTTCGGGATCAGCCGCAGGAAGGCCGTGCTCATCAACGGCATTCTGATCGCCGTTCTCAGTCTGCCCTGCGTGTTCGGCTACAACATCTGGAGCGACTTCCGTCCCATCCTCGGCAAGGACGTGCTCGACAGCGAGGACTTCCTCGTGAGCAATCTCCTGCTGCCCATCGGGTCTCTCGTCTACCTCCTCTTCTGCGTGACGAAGTGGGGCTGGGGCTTCGACAAGTATCTTGCCGAGGCCAACAAGGGCTCGGGTCTCAGGTTCGCCCGCTGGCTCAAGCCCTACTTTCAGTGGGTGCTGCCGATCCTGATCGTCATCATCCTGCTGCAAGGTCTCTAAACAGTGAGAAAACCGGCGTCCGTTTTCAAGCGGACGCCGGTTTTTGTTGTGTCTATTACGCAGCCGAGCTCGTCTCCGCGCGGGAGACCGCGGTGAAGTAGCTGTGGCCGAAGCAGTCGTGGCTCACACCGGTGAGGCCCTCGCGCAGGAGGTAGGCTGTACCGGAGAAGCAAAGCGGCGAAACAGCGCTGTCCTCAAGCAGCATCGCTTCTGCGTCGTGCAGGAACGCCGCGCGGGCAGTCAGGTCGCCGGTCGATTCCGCCACGCCGACGAGCAGGTCAAAGGTGTCGTTGCGGTAGCCGCAGACGTTGCTCTCCGACGCCGCGGAACGGTAGCAGGTACTCCATCGGATCGTCGCAGCGAGCCGTGAGCGCGGTGAGCGCGAGGTCAAAAATCACCGGCGGTGAGCGCCGCGTCAAACTCCTCGGCGCTCACGCCCACCAGCTCGACCGCCACGCCCGTGGCAGTCCTCCACATATTGAACAGACTCAGCGCCACCGCGCGCGTCTGCTCCCCCTCCACAAAGAGGAAGCGGAGCGTCGGCAGGCCCGCGCCCTGATAGTGTCCGGCAGAGGTCATCAGCCGCGCCGCCTCGGCGCTGCGCTCAGCATAGCCCTCGGCGTTCGCCGCACAGAGCTCACCGCCCGCCGTGCGGAAGTCCTCCCCGCTCTCGGGCGCGTCGCTGATGCCGTCGGGCACGCAGCCGGTCGCCGCCGTCGCCGTCACGCCGAGCTGTTCGGCGAGCGCCGCGCGGTTGATGGCAAGGTCAGGCACGGCGCAGCTGCGCGTCGGAGAAGGTGTCGGTCAGATGGTTTAGAGCACACAGACCGTCTCCGCCAGCGGAGCGGGCTGCCACGTCTCATCCTCCGCCAGCTGCTCGATGGCCGCGTAGGGCAGCTTCGCGGTGTAATCCAGCTCGCCGGCAAGCAGCTGATCGTAGTTCGTCTGCGCGTCCGTCTCGAAGCGGAAGCAAATGCTGTCCGGCACGACGAGCTTGCTCTCGTAGTATTCGCCGTTTCTCTTCGTCTGAAGCTGCGCGGCCTTTACCCATGTGCCCACGGTATAGGGGCCGTTCGTCACGATGTCGGCGGTCGCCGCCCAGCTCGCATTCCCCTCCACCAGATCGCGGCGCAGCGGGGCCGTCGCCGGCGCCGTGCAGACGCTGGTGATGAAGTAAGCGCAGGGCCTGCTGAGCGTCACAAGGAAGGTGCTCTCGCCCTTGGCCTTCACGCCGAGCAGCGACACGTCGCCGCTCTCGCGCACCTCGTCATAGCCCGCGACCATGCTCAGAAGCGAGGCGTTGGGTGACGCCGTCGCGGGATCGACCAGGCGCTGCCAGGCGTAAACGAAGTCCTCCGCCGTCACGCGCTCGCCGTCCGACCAGCGGGCCGCGGAGCGCAGCGTGAACGTATAGGTCACGGTGTCGTCGTAATTCTTTTTCCTCGATGTATTCCTTTGGCGATGCCCGCCACGGCGACCGCCTTGCCGGCGCCGTCGTCGCGCATCCGCATCAGACCCTCAAAGAGCGTGGAGAGCAGGCTCTCCGCCCCCACGTCGGTGTTCATGGTCGGGTCAAGCGTCTCCAGCGGACCGCAGACCGCGGCGCTCACCACAAAGTCCTCCGCGGGCTCCTCCTGCTTGCCGCAGCCGGCGAGCAGGGTCAAAAACAGCGCCGCACAGAGCAGCAGACAGACGGATCTTCGTAGCATTTTCATCGGGAGCGTCTCCTCTTTTCTCTATCGTAAAACGCGGCGCGAAGCGCGCCGCACAGGCAAACATCTAAATGATTTATATAAAAATTTGCCCCGCTTGTAAAGACGAGCGGAGCAAAAAGTTACAAAAATTGTTATTATTTGGCGTCCATCGGTCGCGACGTCGTAGTTGAAAATCGGCAGCGGTCGCCGCGGCGGAAGCGCGCCATGACGGCCTCGCGCTTTTTCTGCGGGATATCGCCGTGGATGCAGTCGGCCTCGAGGCCTTCCATCATCAAAAACGCCTTGAGCCGCTCGGTCATGCCCTTCGTGTTGCAGAACGCCATCACGCGCTCGTGGCCCTCGGCGCGGATGATCTGCGCCATGACGTGCGCCTTGTCGTTCTGGCCCACGTCGATGCGGTACTGCGCGATATCGGGCTTATTCTCCTCCTTGGCCTGCACGGTGATCTCCTCGGGGTCGCGCTGGTACATCCAGCTGATGTCCATGACCTCGCGCGAGATCGTCGCGGAGAACATACCGAGGTTGCGGCGGGATGGCAGCTTGTCCAGAATGCGCGTCACATCGTGGATAAAGCCCATGTCGAGCATGCGGTCGGCCTCGTCGAGCACGACGGTCTTGACGTTGTCGAGCTTGACGGTGCGGCGCTTCATGTGGTCGGACAGCCGTCCCGGTGTGGCCACTACGATCTGGGGTGCTTTTTCAGCGCGTCGATCTGACGGCCGATGGGTGCACCGCCGTACAGGCACACGATGCGCACGCCCGGAAGATAGACGCAAAGGTCGCGCAGTTCCGCCGTGATCTGCATGGCGAGCTCGCGCGTCGGCGCTAAGATGACAGCCTCGGTCTCCTCGCTGCCGGGCTCGATGTGCTCGATGATGGGGATGCCGAAGGCAAAGGTCTTGCCCGTGCCGGTGGGCGCCTTGGCGATCACGTCCTTCCACTCGCGCATCGGCGAAGATGCCGCTGCGGGCGATGTTGATGAGCGACATGCGGTTCCATTCCTCGCTTCTTGCGTAGGTGTCTGCCATGCGCTGCTCGGCAGCGCAGTAGGACGCGAAGTCCTGCAAGAGCATGTATTCATCGTTCATCAGCAGCCGCGAGGCGAGATCGTCGTAGGAAACGCCGTCTGAGAAGCCCGCCTTGAGCTTGTCGATCACCGCGCGCAGGTTCTCGTCGCGCGCGTAGAGCTTCTGCGGGGTGTAGCCCTCGCGCTTGAGGCGCACGACCTCGTCGGCGTGCAGGCCGAAGAGGAACATGTTCTCGTCGCCGAGCCTCTCGTGCATCTCGACGTTCGCGCCGTCGAGCGTACCGACGGTCAGCGCGCCGTTCATCATGAACTTCATGTTGCCCGTGCCGCTGGCCTCCTTGCCAGCGGTGGAGATCTGCTGGCTCACCTCGCTCGCGGGCATCAGATGCTCGGCGAGCGACACGCGGTAGTTCTCAAGGAACACCACCTGCAGCCTGTCGCGGCAGATGGGGTCGGCGTTGATCTCAGCGGCAAGGGAGTTGATGAGGCGGATGATGCGCTTGGCGACCGCGTAGCCCGGCGCGGCCTTCGCGCCGAACAGGAACACGCGCGGCTGCATGGCGCGGTTCGGGTCGTTTTGCAGCTGTTGATAGAGGTAGATGATATGCATCGCGTTCAAAAGCTGACGCTTATACTCGTGCAGGCGCTTGACCTGCACGTCGAAGATCGCATCGGTGTTGAGCACGATGCCCTGCGTCTTTTTGACGTAGGCGGCAAAGTCGAGCTTGTTGGCGCGCTTGATCTCGCCGAGGCGGTTCAGCACCGCGGCGTCGTCTGCATAGGCCTCGAGCTTTTTAAGCGCTTCGGGGTGCAGGAGGTATTCATCCCCGCCCGCGAGCGCGCGCACCAGCTCATCGAGCCGCGGGTTGATCTGCGCGAGCCAGCGGCGGTGGTCGATGCCGTTGGTGACGTTCTTGAACTTCTCCGGCTCCATCGCGCACTGGTATTTGAAAACGTCGTTTCGCAGGATGTCGGAGTGCAGGGCGCTCACGCCGTTCACGGCCATGCCGCCCGCGATGCACAGGTTTGCCATGCGGACCTGACCGTCCCAGATGATGGCCAATTCACGCGTTTTGGCTTCGTCGTGGTAGTAGTTTTCGATTTTTTCCTGATAGCGGCGCGCGATCTCGGTGATGATCGTCCACACGCGCGGCAGCAGCGACTGCATCAGCTCCTGCGGCCAGCGCTCGAGCGCCTCGGAAAGCACCGTGTGGTTCGTGTAAGCGACGGAGTGCGTCGTAATGTGCCACGCCGTGTCCCAGTCGAGGCCCGCATCATCCATCAGGATGCGCATGAGCTCGGGGATGACGAGCGCGGGGTGCGTGTCGTTGATCTGAATGACATTCTTTTCGTGGAAGTTCGCCGCCGTACCGTAGACCTCGATGTGCTTGCGCACAATGGACTGCACGGTCGCGGAGACGAAGAAGTACTGCTGCTTTAAGCGCAGGCTCTTCCCCTCGGGATGGTTGTCCTCGGGATAGAGCACCTTGGCGATGGTCTCGGCCATCGCGTGCTGCTCCTGCGCGCGCAGGTATTCGCCCTGCGAAAAGAGCGACATATCGAGCGGCACGGGAGACTTTGCGTCCCAAAGGCGCAGCGTGTTGACATGCTTCGTGCCGTAGCCCGCGATCTCCATGTCGCAAGGGATAGCCAGCACCTCGGTCTCACCCTCGGGCACGACATGCAGCCGCCCGTCGTCCCAGAACTGGCGGACCGTGCCGCCGAAGCGGACGGTCTCGGTCTCCTGCGGCTTGGGCAGCAGCCACGCGCCGCCGAGGTCCTTCCAGTTGTCCGGCAGCTCGACCTGCTGGCCGTCGACGATGCGCTGGCGGAAAATGCCCAGCTCATAGCAGATGGAGTAGCCCGCGGCGGGGATGTCGAGCGTGGTCATCGAATCGAGATAGCAGGCGGCGAGGCGGCCGAGGCCGCCGTTGCCGAGGCCCGCGTCGGGCTCGCTTTCAAAGATGTCCGCTGCGCGGAAGCCCAGCTCGTCGAGCGCTTCGGTCAGAATTTCGCCGACGCCTAAATTGAACGCGTTTTTCATCAGGCTGCGGCCCATCAGAAATTCCATCGACAGGTAGTGCACCTGACGGCGGTGTTCCTCGCGGGTCTCGCGCATGGTGTCCACGCTGCGCTCGGCCATCACGTCGCGCAGGACAAGGGCGCTCGCGCGCATCATCTGCGCGTCGCTCGCCTCCTCCACGGTGCTGCCGAAGCTGACCTTCAGCTTTTCGCACAGCGCGTCTTTCATTTTCTTCACAGAGTCAATGGTCATAGATCGTTTTCCTTTTCTTTATCGGCAGATGGATTCGTAAATGTTGCGGTATTCCTGCGCCGAGCGCGTCCAGCTGAAATCCGCGGTCATGCCGCGCTGCTGGAGCATCGCGTAGGCGCCCTTGTTGTCATGGTAAAGGTCAATGGCCTCGCAGATCACGTGGCACATGTCGCCAGCGTTGTAGTTGGCAAAGGTGAAGCCGTTGCCCTGTCCGTTCCAGGCTTCATACGCGTGGACAGTGTCCTTTAATCCGCCGGTCTCGCGCACGATGGGCACCGCGCCGTAGCGCATCGCGATCATCTGCGAGAGCCCGCACGGCTCGCTCTTCGACGGCATCAGGAAGAGGTCTGCGCCCGCGTAGATCTGCATGGCGAGCTGCTCGGAATAGCCGAGGTAGACGGCCATGCGTCCGCCGTAGCGCTGCTTGGCGTACTCAAAAAACGTCTCGTACTTCGCGTCGCCCTTGCCGAGCACGACGAACTGTACGTCCTTGCCCATAAATGCGTCGAGCGTTTCGCACACAAGGTCGAGCCCCTTGTGCGAGACAAGGCGCGTGACCATCGCAAGGATGGGCGTGTCGGGCCGTTCCTGCAATCCCAGCACACGCTGGAGCGCTGCCTTGTCCTTCTTCTTTCCGGCAAGGTCATCGGGCGAATACGCCGCTGCGAGGCTCTTGTCGCGCGACGGGTCATAGCGCTGCATGTCGATGCCGTTGAGCACGCCGTGAAGCTTGCGCGCGTTCATGCTCATCACGTTTTCCAGCCCGTGGGCAAAGTACGCGTACTTGAGCTCCTGCGCGTAGGTCGGGCTCACGGCGGTCACGGCGTCCGCCGTGACGATCGCGCCCTTTAAAAGGTTCACATCGCCGCCGAATTCGATCGTGCCGCCGTCGAACCAGCCATGGTCCAGGCCGAACAGGTCTTCGACCGTGCGGCTGCCGTAGCGGCCCTGATATTCGATATTATGCACCGTAATGACGGTTCGGATTCCCTTATAAAAGTCGTCGCGCACGGCTTCATCCCTGATGTAGATGGGCACAAGCGCGCTCTGCCAGTCGTTGCAGTGGACAACGTCGGGCTTTTGCGGCAGGGACTTGAGCAGTTCTGTCACCGCGCGGGAGAAAAAGCCAAAGCGCTCGCCGTCGTCATAGTAGCCGTAGAGCTCGCTGCGGCGGAAATACGTCTCATTGTCGACAAAGTACCACGTGACGCCGTCGCGCTCGAGCGAAAAGAGCCCGCAGTAGACGCTGCGCCACGCAAGGCGCACGAACGTCCACTTTTCAAAGTGGAGCTGCTCGCCCCACTTGTCCTTCACGCGCTCGTAAAGCGGCAGGATGACGCTCACGCGGTCTCCGTTTGCCGCGAGCGCCTGCGGAAGGCTGCCGGCCACGTCGGCAAGGCCGCCCGTCTTGCAAAAGGGGACCGCCTCGCTCGTCACATACAAAATGTTCATCTGCAAGCTCCTTTCTTCTGTTTGCTGCTTTTATACAATGCTGCCCTTGCTCACGGCGAGCGGGTAGCTCTCGTGTCCGATCAGCGTGCCGCCGCGGCGGATGTGGACGTCCTTGTCGGCGATGACGCAGCCGAGCGTCACGCCGTCCTCCACCACAGTATTCTTAAAGAGGATGCAGTTTTTGACTTGGCTCCCCTTGCCGACCTTGACGCCCGGGAAGAGGATGCTCCCCTCTACGTTGCCCTCGATCTGGCAGCCGTCGGCGATCAGCGAATTGACACAGTGCGAGTCTGGCGCGATGTACGACGCCGCCTCGTCATCCTCTTTAGCGAGGATGGGCCGCTCGGCACACAGGAGCTCGGAGCGGATGGCGGGGTCTAAGAGCTGCATGCTGCGCTCATAGTATTCCTGCACCGTGCGCAGCTGCGCGGCAAAGCCGTCCCACAGGAAAGCGCGCAGGTCGAGCTTGTCGCCCATGGCGCAGAGCACATCGCTGCGGAAGCTGTATTTGTCCTGCGCGGCGCACTCGTCCACAAGGGAGATAAGAAGGTCGCGGCTCAGAAGATAAATTTCCAAGCTGCGGCAGCCGCTCGCCTTGTGCGGCGCGCAGCGCGTCTCGGTGATGCGGCCCGCTTCGTTGACGGTGAAATACGTGGCGTTTTCCACAAACTGGCCGCTCTCGGTGCAGACGCAGGTGATGTCCGCGCCGCTTTCGATGTGCGCGTCCAGCACCTTCTGCAGCGGCAGATTGATGATAAGGTCGCTGTCGGACAGGACGACGTACTTCTGCCGGATCTCGTGCAGGTACGACCGCACGCCCGAGAGCGCCTCCATCTTGCCGCGGAATTCCTCCACGCCGAACTTGCGCGCGTCGGCAAAGGGCGGCAGCAGCTTGAGACCGCCGTTCTTGCGCGCCATGTCCCACGTCTTGCCGCTGCCGATGTGGTCGAGCAGGCTTTGATAGTTGCCGTGCAGCACAACGCCGACGTCTGTGATGCCCGCGCCCGCCATGTTGGAGAGCATGAAGTCGACCACGCGGTAGCGCCCGCCGAACGGCACAGAGCCGGGCATGCGCGCTTCGGTCAGCTCGCGAAGGCCGGGAGCCTTTTCATAGGCAAAGATGATGCCGTGCAGTCCGTTCATCGTACCGTCTCCTTTCCGTCCACGCTGCGCATGCGGTTGGCAGGCAGCACATAGTCATCCGCGACCGCCGCGCCGGGGCCGAGCACCGTGATGCCCCACTGCTCCGGCGGCACCGCCTCGGGCGGCGCGCCGACAAAGGCGTGCTCGCCGACGACGCCGTTCTCGCCGATGATGGCGTAGGAGACGCGCGCGTCCTTTTTGACGACCGCGCCGGGCATCAGGATGGAGTACTGGACGCTTGCGCCCTCCTCCACCGTGCAGCGCTCAGAGAGGACGGAGTTCTCCGCCTCGCCCTCGACCGTGCAGCCGCGCGCGACGACGCTGTGCTCCACGTGCGCGTTGACGCCTAAGTACGCCGGCGGCGCGGAGACGGAGCGGCCATAGATCGGCCAGTCCTTTTCGAGAAGATCGAGTCCGCTGCCGGTCGCGAGCATATCCATGTTCGCATCCCAAAGAGAGTCGAGCGTGCCGACGTCCTTCCAGTAGCCGGAGAAGCGGTACGCCGCCATCTTTTCCCCGTTTTGCAGCATCTTGGGGATGATGTTTTTGCCGAAGTCGTTGCTGCTCGCCTCGTCGCTCTCGTCCTCGATGAGGTACTGGCGCAGCTTTTTCCACGTGAAAACATAAATGCCCATCGACGCGAGGTTGCTCTTGGGATGCGCGGGCTTTTCCTCGAATTCCGTGATCGTGTCGTTTTCGTCCACGCTCATGATGCCAAAGCGCGGCGCATCCTCCCAGGGCACCTCCATAACGGAGATGGTACAGTCCGCGCCCGCTTTTTTGTGGTGAGCGAGCATTTTAGCGTAATTCATCTTGTAGATGTGGTCGCCCGAGAGGATGAGCACATACTCGGGGTCGTACATGTCGACAAAGCCGATGTTCTGGAAGATGGCGTTGGCCGTGCCCTTATACCACGACGCGCCGCCCGCGCTCTGATACGGCGGCAGGATGTGTACGCCGCCGTCCGCGCGGTCAAGATCCCACGGCTGGCCCGAGCCGATGTAGCGGTTGAGCTCCAGCGGGCGGTACTGCGTCAGTACGCCGACGGTGTCGATGCCAGCGTTGGCGCAGTTTGAGAGCGGAAAGTCAATGATGCGGAACTTGCCGCCAAACGGCACGGCGGGCTTCGCCATATTCTCCGTGAGCACGTAGAGACGGCTGCCCTGGCCGCCGGCAAGCAGCATGGCGATACATTCTTTCTTCACGCTTGTTCTCTCCTCCTTGTTTCGTTGCCGTCCGGTCACAGCTCGGACGGCTCGTTGGTTTTCTCCTCTTCCTGCCATTCACCCTTGCCCGCGAAGAACACCGCGCCGAGCGGCGGGATGGTCACGCACAGCGAGCAGGGCTTGCCGTGCGAGGGGATGGACTCGGTCAAAAGCTCTCCTTCGTTGCGCCAGTCGCCCGTGCCGCCGTATGCGGGAAGGTCGGTGGTAAACACCTCGCGGTACGTCTTTTTCGGTGGCACGCCGAAGCGGTAGTCCGCGCGTCCGACGGGCGAGAAGTTGACCGCCGCGATGAGCTCGCGACCTTTCCGGTCGCGCCGGACGAAGACGACGACGTTGTTGTGGTTGTCGTCGGCGACGAGCCACTCAAAGCCCTCCCACGAAAAGTCAATGTCCCAAAGCGGGCTCTGCGACAGGTAAAAGCGGTTGATGTCCTTGAAAAACCGCTGAGTCTGCTGATTTTCTTTATTTTCGAGCAAATACCAGTCGAGCTGAGAGGCAAAATCCCACTCGTGCCACTGGCCGAGCTCCGCGCCCATGAACGTGAGCTTCTTGCCCGGATGGGCGAGCAGGTACGCCGTAAACGCGCGCACCCCCGCGAGCTGCTGCCAGTCGTCGCCCGGCATCTTGCCGCGAAGCGAGCCCTTCATGTGCACGACCTCGTCGTGCGAGATCGGCAGGACGAAATTCTCCGAAAAGGCGTACATCAGCGAGAACGTGATGTCCTTGTGGTGGAACTGGCGGAACCAGGGGTCAAGCTTCAAATAGTGGCACATGTCGTTCATCCAGCCCATGTTCCACTTGAGGTTGAAGCCGAGGCCGCCATCCTTGGCGGGCCGTGTAACGAGCGGCCACGCGGTCGACTCCTCCGCGACCATCAGCGCATTCGGATCGACGGAAAACGCCATTTCATTGAGCGCGCGCAAAAAGTCGATGGCTTCTAAATTCTCGTGTCCGCCATCTTTGTTCGGCGTCCAGCGGCCGTTTTCGCGCCCATAGTCAAGGTACAGCATGGACGCGACCGCGTCCACGCGCAGGCCGTCCACATGGAACTCGCGCAGCCAGAACGCAGCAGAGGAAAGGAGAAAGCTCTTCACCTCGCCGCGGCCATAGTCGAAAACGCGCGTCCCCCAGCCCTCGTGCTCGCGCTTATTGGGGTCTGCGTATTCGTAGCAGGGCGTGCCGTCGAAGTCGATGAGGCCGTGCTCGTCCTTGCAGAAGTGCGACGGCACCCAGTCTAAAATGACGGAAATGCCCTTTTGGTGCAGATGGTCGACAAAGTACATAAAGTCCCTGGGCGTGCCGTAGCGCGACGTTGCGGCAAAATAGCCGGTGCACTGATAGCCCCAGGAATCGTCAAGCGGATACTCGGTCACGGGCATGAGCTCCACGCAGTTGTAGCCAAGGTCCAGAACGTGATCCGCCAGCTCGCGCGCGAGCGTGCGGTAGTCGTAAAAATCGCCGTTTTCGCGCCGCCGCCATGAGCCGAGGTGGACCTCGTAAATGTTGAGCGGCGAGCGGTCGAGGGGTGCCTTTGCGCGGCTCGCGCGCCATTCGTCATCCCCCCAGCGGTAGCCGCCGAGGTCATAGAGCTTGCTGGCCGTACCGGGGCGGGTCTCGGCGTGGAAGGCGTAGGGGTCGGCCTTGAGGACCGTTTCGCCCGATTGTGCCGTCACGGCGAACTTGTAGGTATCGTAGCGCTTGAGGGACGGCACAAAACACTCCCAGAAGCCGTCCGCGTTCTTTTCCATCGGGTGGGCGTAGCCGTTCCAGCCGCAGAAATCGCCCACAACGGACACATGCGCGGCGTTCGGCGCCCAGGTGCGGAAGACGTAGCCGTCTTTCCCCGACCGCCGCGTGCGGTGCGCGCCGAGATAGCGGTAGGCCTCGCTGTTCGTGCCGCCGTAAAAGGCTGCGGCGTCAAATCGTCTGCCGGTTTGTTTCATGCCTCTTGTCCTTTCTCCTCATAGAGCGTATGAGAGCGGCGCAGCACCTTATTCCTCATCCGGTGCGCGCTGCACTGCCGCGCCGCCGAGGCCGAAATCGTCCTCCACGCTCGCTGTGTCGCGGCGGAGCATATTTTCCATCACGCGGATATCGCTGTCGATGTCCATCGCCTCGTTGCGGTACAAATCGTCGAGCTGCTTGTCAAAGCCCTTGATGAGGGCATCCATCGTCTCTTCGATGCGCTCCTGCGCGCGGGAAAGATTCTCGCCCTCGATGCCCGCCTCTTCAAACTTGGCGTAGCTGTCGAGCAGCTTGAGCGTCGTGGGCAGATAATAGTTGAGGAAGGTCGCGGCCTGCTGCTGCTTTTCGGGTGCTGCTCCACCTCGCGGAAGATCTTGCCCGCAACGGTCTCGAGATGGTCGATCTTTTCGCTCAGCACGGGGTCGGCGATGCGGTCGTTCGCGCTGCGAATGGCGCGCAGCGCGCCCGCGTAGCCCTCATTCGCCTCTTTCGGCGTGACGTTTTCCTTCTTCGCTGTTTCGTTCGCGTAGTCGGCAAAGGCGTCGGCGCTGCGGAAGAAGATGCCGCGGCCGCTGTCTAAGTACGCGCCCGTGCCGAGCAGACCCTTTTCGACCATGTAGTCAAGGTCACTCTCGATCTTTTTGCGGCTCTTGCCCGTTACGGTGCAGAGCTCCTCCACGCTGATGTAGCCGCGCTCGCCCATCACGGCGAGATAGCGCGCGATGCGTGCACTGCGGCGCTTCATGCGCTGACCGGCAGCAAACATCGCGATACCGCCGGCGAGGAAGCCGCACTCGGACAGCATGTACTCGGCCATGTAGGAATACCAGCCGTAGCCGATGATCTCGCCGATGTTAGAGATCAGCCCGCTGCCGGCAGCCAAGGCGATAATGCCGCCGATGATCATCAGCGTGCGCGCGGTCTTGTCGGAAGTCTTCGGCGCGCGGTTCATCTGCTTCGCCGTCTTCACCATGGACTTTTCCACCTTGCTGCGCGAGGAAACGTTTGCATTCGGGCTTGTGGACGTGCGCATGCCGCCGCGCGAGGAATTCACCTTCTTCGGCTTGTCCGAGAGCTTGGAGATGAGCGCGATGAGGCCGATGGGCCACAGGCCGAAGGCAAACAGCGCCGCGATCAAAATCCAGCCGCCGACGTCGACATCGTTCTTTTTCTTCGTTTTTTCGCCGCCCTCGTCAAAGCGGAACGAGCCGCTCTCGGGGTCGTACTCAAAGTCCTTGCTCATTTATCTGTTCTCCTTTTTCTTGCCCGCTCTCGCGGCGCGCTCGCGCTCAAAGTCGACGATCTTCGTCTTTTTACCTGTCTTTTCGTCCAGCACATAGAGCGTATTGAGCTGGGATTTTAGGTTTGCCTTCACCGAGTCGATGTAGTCGCGGCGCAGCTGCGCCTGCTCCTCCTTCTCCTCGTCGGTCAAGCCTTCGGCTTTGGCCTTGTGCGCCAGCGCGTTGATGCGCGCGATCTTTTCATCCATCGTCATTGTTTACTTCTCCTTACAGGTATCGGCGCAGAAGCAGCGCCGTTCTTCCTTTTTTACTCAGGCCGCCGACCTCGGCGACCTCGAACTTGCCGAGGCCGCGGGCGGAGATCACATCCCCCTGCGCGACGGGGGCGTCGCTCTTGAGCGTTTCGCGGTAGTTGAGCTGCACGCGGCCCGAGGAAATGAGCTCCTGCGCCTTGCCGCGGCTCATCGAAAAGCCGCTCGCCGCCACGGCGTCGAGCCGCAGCGTCGAGACCGTGTCGCGAATCTCCTTGACCTTGAGCTCGGGGACGCTCAAGTCTGAAAGCTCGATCTCGCTGACCGAGAGCTTCACGCGCCCCGCGCTCGTCACGTTTTGCAGCAGATACGGCGCGATATCGCGCGAGACGATCAAATCGCACGAGCCCTCCGACACCAAAATGTCGCCGAGCTTTTCGCGCGTGACGCCCTGCGCCATCAGCGAGCCGAGAAAGTCGCGGTGCGTCAGCGTATCTTCCTTGCGATACGTGCAG
>VOFC01005199.1_pt1 | contig 19413 bp, 32 predicted proteins | sample 5384161 | NCBI WGS metagenome assembly VOFC01 (sample SAMN12384722, study PRJNA508395) | human gut metagenome | isolation source: healthy gut B | host: Homo sapiens
ATAAGCATCTGCGGTTGTTGCTACGGAAATCTGGACCAACACCGCCTGCCAGTTTTGAAATAGAACCTCCGAAGAAGTTACAAAACCTACACCAAAGGTTGTCAGTGCCAGACCTGCTACGTTCTGGTTTGCCCGCAGGGTAATGGTCAGTACACTGTGTATCAGTCCACCTGAAAGCTGCACAGAGAACTGCACATATAAAAGAGATCAGCAGTCCTACCAGACCATTCGGATTCTGTGCCGTTTTTTCATAGAAGAAGGCTCCCATCAGACCTGCAATTCCGCCCATATACATCATACCCGGAATTCCAAGATTCAGGTTTCCGGACTTCTCAGTGATAATCTCTCCGGTTGCTCCAAAGAGCATTCCCACTGCCTGTCCGATCGCTTTTTGAATAAAAAGGTAATCAGCACTGTCATTTATTTTGCCTCCTTTTTCTGTTTTTTTACGGAACTCTAATTTGTAGTTAATAAAGAATTCACATCCGATCAGGAAAAATAAAATATTCCGGTGATAACTTCCGATGCATTCTCGTTCAGATTGAACTGGGATGCGATCGGATCGCTCCTTTTTCCATAAATACCAAGAAGAAGGATACTAAGATCATTGCAAAGGTATTGAATTTTGACATCCATGCAACAATGATCGCCGTAAATCCCCGTCCGCCTGCCGTACTGGTAGAAATCGTATGGCTTGCACCGCTGACCAATACGAAACCTGCAATTCCGCAGATTGCTCCGGAAATCGCCATTGTACGCATGATGACTTTTTTACGCTGATTCCTGCGTAGAGTGCGGTGTTCTCGCTTTCTCCAACGACTGCGATCTCATATCCCTGCTTACTGTATTTCAAATAGAAATACATCAAAAGCGTGATCGCCATAATGATGATCACATTCCAGCCGTAAGTCCATTCGCCCAGTGCCGGAAGCCATCCAGCCTGTGTCGGCGCATTGATAATACCGACGGTATTAGAACCTTCCGGGTTCTCCCAGAATACGATACAGAAAGTTACGATCTGCATCGCTACATAGTTCATCATCAGGGTAAACAGTGTCTCATTCGTATTTAAAAATGCTTTAAATACTGCCGGGATCAGACCCCAGACTAAACCTGCGGCAAGTCCTGCTAAAAACATCACAACCAGTAACACACCATTGCTCATCGAATCTCCGCCATAGATCATAACGGCTGCAGCTGCGGCATTGCTCCCGCCTAAGCATCTGACCTTCGGCTCCGATATTCCAAAACCGCATTTTAAATGCCGGTGTCAGTCCGACTGCGATACACAGTAGGATCATCGTATCACGGATCGTCACCCACAAACGTCTTTCCGTTCCGACTGCTCCATCCGCGATCGAACGATATACTTCTAAAGGATTTAACTTTGTCAGTGCAACGATGACCAATGCACATACTACTAAAGAAATTAATACTGCAATAATTCGGATTCCCCATGCTTTTCCAAAAGAGATCCTGTCTCTTTTCGAGATATGAACCAACGGTTCTTTTTTTGAAACTGAATGTTCACTTGTCATGCCTCGGATTCCTCCTCTTCCTTCGTCATCAACAGACCAATTTCTTCTTTGTGGTCTTTCTTGCATCTACAACACCGGTAATCTTTCCACCACAAAGCACTAATATCTTATCACAAAGCTCTAATAATACATCCGCATCTTCGCCGACACAGATTACGGCAACACCGCGTTTTTCTGCTCATTTAACAGATCATAAATCGTCAGTGAAGAGTTGATGTCCAGTCCACGGACCGGATATGCCACCATCAATACCGTAGGATCTGCGGAAATCTCGCGTCCTACCAGTACTTTCTGCACATTACCGCCGGAAAGACGGCTGACCGGAGTATTGACGCTCGGTGTGGATACCTGCAGCTGGTCTACGATCTTTTCTGCCAATTCCTTTGGTTCTTTTGCGGTTTGCAAAAATTCCACGTCCTTCATTATAACCACGGAGCATCATGTTGCCTGTCATTCCCATGGAACCAACCAGACCCATTCCCAGACGGTCCTCCGGCACGAAGGATAATGCAACTCCCAGTTTTTTAATATCTGCCGGTTTCATGCTCAACAGTTCTTTTTTCTTCACCATCTTCTGTAATATAACGTACACTTCCCGATTCCGTCATCTGAAGTCCCGCAACTGCCTCAAGCAATTCTTTCTGTCCGCTTCCGGCAATTCCCGCAATACCGAGAATCTCTCCTCCATAAGCTTCCATAGACGCATTCTTTAATGTCTTTACGCCCTCCTTGTTCACACAGGAAAGATTCTCGATCACCAGACGTTTTACAGGGTTCACCGGATCCGGGCGCTCTATATTCAGATCTATTTTTTCACCGACCATCATCTCTGTTAAAGATTCTGCCGTTGCATTTTTCGTTTCTACCGTACCGATATATTTTCCTTTTCTTAAAACCGATACACGGTCAGACAGTGCAAGTACCTCATTCAGCTTATGCGTAATGATGATAATGGATTTCCCTGATCCTCATGTTACGCAGTACGGTAAATAATTTTTCTGTCTCCTGCGGTGTTAAAACTGCCGTAGGCTCGTCCAGTATCAGAATATTTGCACCACGGTAAAGCATTTTTTACAATCTCTACGGTCTGCTTCTGGGATACCGTCATATCATAGATTTTCTGCTTCGGGTCTACTTCAAAACCGTAGCGTTCGGTCACTTCCTGAATATCCTGAACTACCTTTTCATATCCAGAACACTTTTTCCTTCTAAACCAAGGATGATATTCTCTGCTGCCGTCAGAACATCTACCAGCTTAAAATGCTGATGGATCATTCCGATCCCCAATGCAAAAGAATCCTTTGGGGAACAGATAGACACCTCTTCGCCGTCCACAAAAATCTGTCCCTCATCCGGGAAATAAATACCGGAGAGCATATTCATCAGTGTCGTCTTACCGCTGCCGTTTTCCCCAAGGACGGATAAAAATCTCTCCATGCTTTACGGATAAGTCCACACTGTCGTTTGCAACAACCTCCCCGAAGCGTTTCGTAATATTTTTTAACTCGATCGCATTCGCCTGTTCCAAAACCAAACCTCCTTAACCTTGAAAGGGATTGCTGCAAAATATCATTTCGCAGCAACCCCTTTGATGCTTTCAAATAGATTGCACTCTATTTATTTCTCTACGCTCTCAATACCATCAATGTTGATAGCAAATGCAGGTGCAGAATGTAACTCTGACTCGTGGAAGTAACCGTCTTTGATGTACTCATTTCCGTTGTCATCTTTCCAGGAATCAAGTTCTTTTTCCATCTACTGTAAATGTAGAAGTATCAAATACATGTAAAGAGCCATCTTTGATCGCATCCTCTACTTCTTTTACTTTCTCTTTTGTTCCTTTGCAATTGCTTTGTCGTTCAGCTCTGTGATCTTTATCAGCGCCATCGTCATAGCCTTTGCACCAGTCTGTATCGATCTTTGTTCCATCAATAACGCTCTTTACTGCGCATATGTGTAGTATGGGCCCCAGTCGATGGATGCAGATGTTAATGCCTGTGTAGGAGCTGTTGCGATCATGGATACGTTATATCCTACGATTGGAACACCTGCTTTTTCACAAGCGGTAGAAGCACCTGTTGTATCTGCATGCTGAGAAATTAATACGCATCCGTCTGCGATTAAGGACTCTGCTGCTTCTTTCTCAAGGTCAATACTTGCCCAGCTGTTTGTGTATTTAACTTCCATAGTTACGGATGGGCATACGCTTCTTACTCCTAAGAAGAATGCTGTATAACCGGATTTTACCTCTGCGTATGGGTAAGCTCCAACATAACCGATCTTTGTCTGGTCTTCTTTGATATCACCATTTTCGATCATCTCGTTTAATTTTAAACCAGCTACAACACCGGATACATAACGGGATTCGTAAACTGCTGTAAAGTAGTTGTGCATATTGTCAAGTCCGCTGCTTGCTGCCTGATATCCTGTTGCGTGACAGAACTGTACATCCGGATATTCTGCTGCTGCCTGAAGCAGATAGGACTCATGTCCAAAACTTGTTCCAAAGATAATGTTGCATCCCTGCTCAGCTAAATCCACTGCTGCATCATAGCATGTCTCATCTTCAGGGATCAGAGTCTTCTCGATGATCTGATCATCAGATAATCCTAACTCTTCTTTCATCTCTTTGATACCCTTCATGTGTGCCTCTGTGTAACCTTCGTTCTCATCGCCGATGTAAATTACTCCGACTTTGATGTCTGACGCTGACGTGCTCTTTGCAGACTCTGCCTTTTTGCTGTCAGATGATTTGTCGTCTGCTTTCTTGTCACTGCTGCTTCCGCATGCCATCATGGAAAATGCCATAGCCCCTGCAAGCAGTAATGCTGCAAATTTCTTCATTTCTTTCCCTCCATGTTTTGAGTAAGCAAAAGGCATAGCTTTGCTCTATGCCTCTTTGCATCACCGGTACTTCCGGCTAAGTTTCGTTTATAACACATTGTCTAGTATATCATTAATTTGAAGGTTGTCAATGCTTACGTTCACACTTTTTTTACATTTTTCTACATTCTCTGTCTTTTTCCATATTAATATGGCGACGATTGCCGTCAGCGTTTCGGCGATCACGAATGCACTCCAGACTCCCGTTACTCCCAAGAAATGACTTCCGATATAGGCTGCCGGCAATATGATCACTACATACCTTAAAAGTGTAATGACTAATGAGGACATTCCTTTTCCAAGTGCCTCTAATGCTCCTGCACAGACTACTGATACCGCGGAGATCACAAATCCAAGGCTGATGATGCGGAGCGCTTTTGCACCTTCTGCAATAGTCTGGCTGTTGTTTGTAAACATTCCCATCAGTTCCTGCAGACACAGGCATACCAACATTCCGATGCACATAATTCCTGCGATCAGTTCCAGACAGATCCTGAAAATTTTCCGTACGCGCTCTTTTTCCCCAGCTCCGTAGTTATAACTTAGCAGCGGACGCATGCCCTGTACAATTCCGTTTGCCGGAAGATAGATAAAACTCTGTAGTTTAAAATAAATACCTAAAATGACCACATACATCTGGGAATATACGGCTAACATTCCGTTCAATGCAGAGATCAGCAGGGATGGCAGTGCCATATTTAAGGTTGCCGGGATTCCCACCTGGTACATTCTGACACTGATCTCTTTTGTCGGCCGCATCTCTTTCATGCGTATCTTTAACGTCACCCCTGCCGCTGAAGTAGTACCACAGATAATAGCCCAATGTTACGACCCAGCCAAGTCCGGTTGCAACGGCTGCTCCCCTGCACGCCCATCTTCGGGAAAAATCCGATTCCAAAGATCATCAGCGGATCTAAGATAATGTTGGCAATGCAGCCCGCCATCATGCCGGTCATGGTCGTAACCATTTTTCCTTCTGCCTGATATACTTTTTCAAACGTTACACCGACAACTAACAGTGCCGACATTCCAAAGATGATATTAGCATATGCAATACTCCATGAAAGTACACGCTCATCCTGTGTATACATTCTTAAATATACCGGTGCAAAAAGGAAAAGTCCCGCGATCGTGACTAATATTCCATGCACGGTTCCTAAGAAAATTCCCTGCGAAGTTGCCGTATCTGCTTTTTTTTTTTTCTCCCGCTCCTAAATAAAATGCGATCCTTGCATTCATTCCCACTCCAAATCCTACCGTCAGTGCCGTGATCAGATTTTGAAGCGGATAAACTAACGATACTGCCGCTAAGGCATCTTCTCCGATCTTTGCCACAAAAATACTGTCAATGATATTGTAAAGTGACTGCACGAGCATGGACAGCATCATCGGTGTTGACATGGAGAGGATCAATGGCAGCACCGGTTTTCTCTTTCATGTATTCCTGGTTCATGTTTCCTCCTGATCTTTTTTTCTCATGTGATCCGGGTGTCAAAACTGTATTTTATGAGATCGTTACCTCAAGCTGCACAAGTGAAGTATGGAAGGTTTCTTTTTGTGCAATGGAATGAAACTCAAGAAATCATGGAGCCCTCTGGCGAACATGATTTCTGCTTTCGGAGGTTCATTGGAATGTTCTGCACAAGGAAACCCGAAATATTTCACTTGTGCAGCTTGTTCGACCAATCTATCTCGAAAATACAATTTTGGCAGCCGGAACGTAATAGGAAATAGTATCAAAAAATCTCCCGTTACATAAAAAGGACTATAAATCTACTGTTTAATATCAGAAACAGCAAAATCTATAGTCCTCTTCTTGAGACAAGTTTATTCCGATGTCTATTCTAAGACATTTTTACGTTTTTAGCAAGCCTCTATTTCTTTTTATATTGCACCCGTTCCCTCTAGGAGATATGTGTCATAGCTTTCACAATGTGGGCACTGTTTTCCGTATTTTACGGTTTGATAGGTTTTTCCACAATTCTCACAAATGGTGACTGCCGGTGTAATCTCTATCTTTAGTTCAGAGTTCTTCATGATATCTTCTTTTTTCCGGTAATATGCCCAGCAATCGGTCATATACTCCGGCACGATACCACTGACCTCACCGACTTCGAGGGTGATCCCCCGATTTCGGTAAGCTGATTCTCTTCTGCAAGAGATTTCAAGGTCTTTGCCATATGAACTAAAATTCCAAGTTCGTGCATACTGTACCTCTATTTATTCTTGTTACCACTGAAAGTAATCTTGATCTTTACGTTTCAGAGCATATGGAAGAACCGCTTTCATCTTATCTTCGGATTTCCACATATTGCTGCACTCAGGTAATTCACGGTTTAAGTGAATTGCATCAAATTCACACTGTACGGTACACAGACCACATCCGATACACTTATTCGGATCTACTACAGATGCTCCACATCCTAAGCAACGTGCTGCCTCTGTCTTGATCTGCTCCTCGGTGAAGGTGCTTCTAAGGTCACGGAAAGTCTCTTTAGATACTCCTGATTTCTTGCCCGGTACCTGACGTTTTGCATTGTCGAATGTCTCAACTTTGATGTTATCTTTGTCAAGTTCGATGAACTGGCGTCTGTCACGGGAAAGTGTCAGGCTGTGTCCCTTATGTACGAAACGATGCATGGATACAAATCCTTCTTTTCCTGCTGCAATGGCATCGATGGCAAAACGCGGTCCTGTGTATACATCTCCACCTACGAAGATATCCTCTTCGCCAGTCTGTAAAGTTACGGCATCTGCAACGGCTGTATTGTTTCTGTTTAACTCTACCTTGCTACCTTCTAATAATCCGCCCCACTCGATAGACTGTCCGATGGAAAGGATCACGTTCTCACACTCTACAGTGATTGTATCGTTCTCATCGTACTGTGGGTTGAAACGGTGTTCTTCATCAAATACGGAGAGACATTTCTTGAATACAACTGCTTTTACTTTTCCATTCTCGGTTAAGATTTCTTTCGGTCCCCAGCCGCATCCGATCGTGATTCCTTCTTCTTCTGCCTCTTCTACCTCATCTGCTGCTGCCGGCATGATATCGCGGGACTCTAAGCAGTACTGGGATACTTTTTGTGGAACCGGAACGAAGTGCCATTCTAGATACGTCGATCGCTACGTTTCCACCACCGATTACTACAGTATCTCCGGAAAGTGCATGTGCATCTTCACTGATATTTGCTTTTCTTAAGAATTCTACTCCGGTTACAACACCTTCTGCATCTTCACCCGGAACTCCTGTCTTACGTCCGCCCTGTGCTCCGATTGCAACGTAGAATGCTTTATATCCCTGCTCGCGTAACTGCTGGATTGTAACGTCTTTTCCAACTTCCACGCCAAACTTGAACTCTACGCCCATCTGACGTAATACATCAATTTCTGCTTCAATGACGCTCTTCTCAAGACGGAAAGATGGGATTCCGTTCATCAGCATACCACCGGCTCTCTGCTCTTTTTTCAAAGATCGTTACCGGATATCCTTTTTCTCTTAAATAGTAAGCTGCTGACATACCGGAAGGACCTGCTCCGATGATTGCCATTTTCTCTGTAAATTCTTTTCCTTCATGGTTCTCAACCTTTGGTACGAATCTGTTCGCACTGTTGATTTCCTGCTCTGCAATGAACTTCTTGATTTCATCGATTGCAACTGCCTGGTCGATCGTTCCACGAGTACATGCGTCCTCACAACGTCTGTTACAGATTGCTCCGCAGACTGCCGGGAATGGATTCTCATGTTTGATGAGTTTTAATGCATCCATATATCTTCCCTGTGCTGCCATCTTCACATATCCCTGAACCGGAACGTGTGCCGGACATGCTGTCTTACATGGTGCTGTACCTGTATCATAGCAGTTGATACGGATATTATCTCTATAGTTCTTATCCCATTTTTCCGGTCCCCATTTTGTGTTGTCCGGAAGTTCGTGTTTCGGGTATTCGATCTTTCCACCGTCTTTTGTGCAAAGCTTCTGTCCAAGTTTTGCTGCACCTGCCGGACAGACTTCTACACAACGTCCACATGCTACACAATCCTGAGGATTTACGCTTGCGCGGTAAGCGGAACGTGACATATTCGGTGTGTTAAATAACTGGGAAGTACGAAGTGCGTTACATACGCCAACTGCACAGTTACAGATAGCAAAAAATCTTGTTCTGTCCATCGATGTTTGTAATCTGATGTACATAACCCATCTTCTCGGCGCGCTCTAAAATCTCCATTACTTCATCATATGTAATGTAACGACCTCTGTTGGTCTCTACTAAGTAATCTGCCATATCGCCGACACCGATACAAAGTTCTCCTTCGATATCGCCTGTTCCCTCGCCTCTGACACGCTGCTGTGTACGGCAGGAACACTGACCTACGGCATATTTGTCCTGATATTTCTTTAACCAGTGAGAGATATGCTCTACGCTGGCTGATTTCTGCTCTGTTGGGATTGCTTTTTCTACCGGGATAACATGCATACCGATTCCTGCGCCCCCCGGAGGTACCATTGGTGTTACTTTCTCAAGTGGAAGACGTGCCATCTGCTCGAAGAAATCTGCAATTTCCGGATGCTCCTCGACCTGTTTTGTATTCATAACCATGAACTCTGCACAGCCAGGTACAAACATTGGAAGTATGTACTGTTTCTCATGCTTTGCATTTTCCCAGTTATACTCGATCAGTCCGATCACACTCATCTCTTTTAATAATTCTTCTGTACGTTCTAAGCTCTTACCGCATTTTTTTAGAAATCTCTTCTGCTGTTGCCGGAACACGCACTTTCATAGAAAGGGCAACCTCTGCCATCTCATCTGTAACAACTCCTGCAAGTCCCCAGTACTCCGGATCATCTACCGTAACGGTATGTCCGATTCGGTCTGTGATCTTCTGACCTAATTTTAAAATCAATTCTCTTTGTTCTGCCATCTCTTTTCCTTTCTCTATGCATTCCAATTTTTAACTTCTGTACGAAGCCAGTCAGCCCACTTATCGATTCCCTCTCCGGTCTTAGCAGAGATCGGGATAATTGTAATATTCGGATTTAACTTCTTTACCCGTTCTTCACAAGCTTTCATGTCAAAATCGAAGTAATCCATTGCATCTATCTTATTGATTAAAAGCACATCCACAATACTGAACATCAGCGGGTATTTCAAAGGCTTATCATCACCTTCCGGAACACTCAGTATCATGGCGTTCTTAGAAGCACCTGTGTCAAATTCTGCCGGGCAAACCAGATTGCCGACATTTTCAAGGATTGCCAAGTCTACATCTGCACATCCAAGACCTTCGATCCCCTGCTTTGTCATACCTGCATCTAAATGACACATTCCTCCGGTATGAAGCTGGATCACCTTTTGCCCCGGTCTTAGAAATCGTATCTGCATCCACATCGGAATCAATGTCTGCTTCCATAACACCGATACGCATTTCATCTTTCAACGCCTCAATTGTCCGTCCAAGAGTTGTTGTCTTACCTGAGCCCGGTGAGGACATCAGGTTTAAAAGGAATGTCTTTTCCTTTTTCAGATCTTCTCTTAAAAGGTCCGCTTCATGATCATTATCTTCAAAGATACTCTTCTTAATCTCGAGAACGCGGAACTTATCCATTCTCTATTCCTCCTTCATCTATGGTACCATCTTCCTGTTTTTCTCTGGTCATACCAGAATGACAGTTTGCTCTTTGCCAAAAGTTTAACACGAATGCTTGAAGTTCGTCAAGGTTAACATGTCACATTTCCGGTATTTTTTTCATATTTTTGCTTGATTTTTTTCTTGATTTCCGTCCTAATTTACAATATAATGGTATCTGGAACGTGGTCATACCACAATCAGAAAAGGAAGTGATTTTTACAAATGGAATTTTCAAAACTGAATGCACCTTCATTAAAGGAATTATTTATACAGGAATTAGAGACGATGATCCTGTCCGGAAGACTGATGGTTGGAGAAAAACTTCCACCGGAACGTGAACTGGCAGAATCCATGCAGGTCAGCCGTGCTGTCGTTAATTCCGGCATTACGGAACTTGCCAGAAAAAGGCTTTTTGATCATCAAACCGCGTGTCGGCACCTTTGTTGCTGATTACCGCAGAGACGGTACGATGGATACCCTGATGTCGATCATGAATTATAATGGTGGGATTCTCCGTGAAGCGGAAGTCCGCTCCATCTTAGAGCTTCGTATTGCTTTAGACTCCCTTGCGATCCAGCTCTGGCTGCCGGAAGCTAAAGATGAAGAAATCCATCTGCTAAGAAGTTATGTAGAGGCACTGAAAACCGCAAAAACCACTTCTGAAGCAGCAGAATTTGCTTTTCGTTTTCAGCATGAACTGGCATTTTTATCAGGAAATACCCTCGATCCCTTTGATCTTTACTTCATTTAAAGTACCGGTTATTTCACTGTGGGAACGTTTCTGCCGGATGTATGGCATCGAACAGCTCTACTCTAACAGCGATACGTTATGCAATTATTTTGAAGCAAGAGACGTAGATAAAGCCACCGAATGGATCTCATCCTTTCTGAACGAGTCCATCGATGGCAAATATACGATTTATTATTAATAATCTGCAAACCGATCGCCCTATAATGTATCGATCAGTTTTTCAAGGACCTGAAGGACTCCGTCCTCTTTCATTGGCGGTGCCGTAAAACGTGCACTGTCGATGACTTCCTGTCTGGCATCTCCCACCGCATAGCTGTAATAAGCGTTTTCAAACATCTGTAAGTCATTGATATTATCTCCGAATGTCATCGTTTCTTCCGGTGAAATACCATAGTAGTCCTGTATCATTTTTAAGGAATTTCCCTTATTCGTTCCCTTATTCATTACATCGACATAAGTAAAACCGGAGCATGCAAGCTGCAGGCGGTCCTCCCATTTGGGAACAAAGGTCTTTGCAGTCACTCCTTCTGCATCTGTCGGATGAAAAACCGTCAGTTTGATACAGGGCTCTTTAAGTTCTTCTAACGAATCCACCATACGACACTCATAGAGCATGTTGTCTTTCATAATCTGATAGACCGTCTGATCTAACGGTGAAAAATATGCGATTCCTGCAACGCAGTATGCACATTCACATCCGTTTCCAATCGCCCGCACATCCCGTACCAGCTCATGGGATGTCTCTAAATCCATTTTTGAAACATACAAATCTTTATTTTCCACCCGCACATGTGCTCCATTATCAGCTATATAAAGCAGTTCCTCATGTACCGGTTCAAAAGACGTGCCAGTGCCGGGTACTGGCGGTACGCTTGCTGCCACAAACTTTACTCCCTTATCCAAAAGTGTCCGTGCTGCTGCATAATATCCCTCATGGATCTTCGGTGTACTGATTCTGCAAAGCGTTCCATCTACATCAGTTGCGATTAATTTGATCATACAATCATCCCTTTTTTATAGTGTCCTTTTGTATTTCTATTATACCACAATCCACTGCATACTCCCCCACCATTTTTTTTCATAAACTAATAGAAAATTCTTTTTTTTCAGGAGTGACTATGTGCAGTATTTCAGGTTTTTTAACCCTTATGCTGACTACTCTGCGAATCAGGCAGAATATCAGCAGATCCTTAAACAGATGACAACCGTTCTCTTTCACAGAGGTCCTGATGAATGTGGCTTTACCCTCTCAAAACGCTGTGGTCTTGCCCACACCAGATTGTCCATTATCGACTTAAAGACCGGCTCCCAGCCGATGGTATATGAAACAGGCGGATTTTTGTATCAGATGATCTTCAATGGTGAGATTTATAATCTGCCGGACCTAAAACAGCAGCTTGCTTCTTTGGGCTATACTTTCCGTACTACCTCGGATACGGAAGTTCTGCTGTTGTCTTTTTAGAATACGGTCCTGACTTTGTAAAACAGGTAGACGGTATCTTTTCATTTGCCGTATATGATGAACGTCACGAAACGATTTATCTCTTTCGTGACTATTTTGGTGTCAAACCGCTGTTTTATACCTTTTTAAATGACACCTTGATCTTTTCTTCGGAAATCAAGGGATTGTTCTGCTATCCGGGTGTCGAGGCTGCCGTCGATTCTGATGGTTTAAACGAGATTTTTCCCTGGGGCCTGCAAGCAGTCCCGGCAGTGCAGTCTTTCGCAATATTCACGAATTAAAACCGGGCTTTTTTATCTGTCGCATAACCGCTATGGCACGCAGTTTACAAATTACTGGCGGCTCTCTTCGATGCCGCATCGCGATTCCTATGAAGATACGATCGAAAAGACGCGTTTTCTTCTGACCGATGCCATCCGCCGTCAGCTTGTCTCGGATGTTCCGGTCTGCACGTTCCTTTCCGGTGGCGTGGATTCGAGTGTCGTTTCAGCGGTCTGCGCCGCAGAATTAAGAAAAAAAGGGGTACAGCTGACTACATTTTCTTTTGATTTTAAAGACAATGACAAATATTTTAAGTCCAACAGCTTCCAGCCGTCCCAGGATGCTCCTTTTGTGAAAAAAAATGGTGGATTTCCTAAAGAGCAACCATCAATATCTGACCTGTGACAACCGGACGCAGGCGGATCTGCTCTATGAATCGGTCGATGCCCATGACCTCCCATGCATGGCAGATATTGACTCTTCCCTTCTCTATTTTTGCAGGGAGGTCAGCAAGAGCCACAAGGTGGTTTTGACCGGCGAATGTGCGGATGAAGTCTTTGGCGGCTATCCATGGTTCCATCGTGAAGAATTCTTAAAGAGCAATACGTTTCCGTGGACTCCGTCGCTTACCCCAAGACAGTCCCTGTTATCCGGTTCACTTCTTGATGCCTTACAGATGGAAAAATATGTGCAAAAAATCTATGATACTTCGGTATCTGAAATTGCGGTTTTACCGACCGAAGATGAAATCGAATCGAACCGCCGCAGGATCGGTTACTTAAATATCCGTTATTTTATGCAGACTCTTTTTAAACCGCATGGACCGCACCAGCATGCATTCCGGTTTAGAAGCCCGTGTTCCATTTGCGGACCGTGCTCTTGTAGAATATATTTTTAATGTTCCGTGGGAAATGAAAGCAAAAGACGGAACCGTGAAAAACGTGCTCCGACAGGCTTCTAAGGGACTGCTGCCGGATGAGATCCTTTTCCGCAAAAAAGTCCTTATCCGAAGACTTACCACCCTGCCTATGAAGCACTGCTTTGTGAACGCTTAAAGGATGTCCTGTCCTCCGCAAACGAACCGCTCTTACAGCTTGTGGACAAAGAAAAAGTGCTGCTTTTCTTTGGGATCATCCAAAGGACTACGGTACTCCATGGTATGGCCAGCTTATGGCAGGTCCTCAGATGATTGCCTATCTGTTGCGATCAACTACTGGTTAAAAAAGTATCAGGTTACAATCCTTTTATAAAGCTTCCTATAGAGCAAAAAATCCCCACCATTCTCAAATGGTGGGGGTATTTTTTCTGTTCTGATTTCTAGTCTTCTTTCTCAGATTTGCTCTTGGACTCTTCCATCTTATCAATAACTGTAGTCAGATTCTTTAATGATTCTTTGATAGACTTATTGATCGTTCCTGAACTTGTTGCTAAGTCTCCAACTTCTTTTGCTACTACACTGAATCCTTTTCCGAATTCTCCGGCTCTTGCAGCTTCAATGGATGCATTCAATCCGAGGATTCTCTGACGACCTTCAATCTTATCCAGTTCACAGGACTTGCCGTTGATCTCACGGATCAGGTCGGATGCCTTATCAATCTCCCGATCAAAGATTAAGATTAAGTCTTCGTCTTTTTTCCGTACATACTGGGAGTTCACAACGATATTGACTACCTCGTCTAACAGTTTTGCTGAAGCACGGATCTCTTCCTCGGTTCTAACGGTAATATCCTGCAATGCTTCGATATACTCATCCGGGTCGATTCCAAGCTCTACAGCAAGATTACGGAAATGCTCTTCATCAGGTGGCTGTGGTAATACCTGTCCTCCGACTAATTTTCCGATAAATGATCACCAATCTTGATGTCTGCCGTAAAATCTATCAGTCCTGCATGACAGAAATATACTCCCTGACCTTCCTGATCACATTTTACACATCGGCGTAATCCTTCCTTTGTTCCTCTTGTGTATTTCATACAGAAATCTTTCCAGCCAATCGGGTCCATCATATATTCGCCCTTTTCATCAACAGCGATAATTCCAATTCCCGTTGCAGTGGACCAGTCTGTCAAAATCTGAATCAATACATCCATGTCAAAAAAATCTGAGATATTCATGCCCATGCTTCATCCTCCGTTCCATAACTTTCTATTGATTCTATTATACTACGATATCGTAGGAATTTCAAAAATATTTTCTGCTTTTTTCTTCTTTATGTCATTATGTCATATTTTTTCCTTCTTTTTTTGTCTATTCTATCTATATTTCCAATGTTTTTACGTCAAAAGGCGAGCGTACCATCGGTTGAAGCTGTCTGCCCTGCAACGCTTCTTTGATTGTGTCCGGTATCAGCTCTACATGTGCAATCATGGACTTGGGTTTTTTTTCATAATTATCCTGTCCAAACGGCACCAAATAGATGTTTTTCATATTGGCTAACATTCCAAGATTCCGAAAATTAATACCCAGTGCATCATTCGTAGATACTGCAAGGATCAGCGGTCTTTCATTTCTAAGATGTGCCTTGGCTGCCATCAAAACAGGCGTATCGGTAATACCGCCGCATAATTTTGCCATGGTATTTCCAGTACAGGGTGCAATGACCATTGCATCCAGATTTCCGTTCGGTCCGATCGGCTCTGCCGCCTGTATGGAACGTATGCCCGTATGCCCTGTCATTTCTTCTATTTGTTCGGTAAATACTTCTGCTTTTCCGAAACGACTGTCTATGGTCTGTACGTTTTCCGAAAAAATCGGGATGATGTCCATACCATCATCCACCATGTCTTGTATGATTTCTTTTATTTTTTCATGGGTACAAAAGGAACCGGTTATTGCAAAACCTATTTTACAGCTTTTTTTCCGTCTCCATATGCTCCTCCCTATCTGCATTGCTCTACAATATATTCATGCAAAATTTTTGCCGATGTCTTTGGTGCATATTTTCCCGGAAGCCCCGGACAGAGCTTCGCCCGGATACCGTGGCACTGACAGTAGTCATGATCCACGCCCCCGCCGGATGCGATATCTATGATCGTCATTCCTGCCGGAAGTTCTTTTAACGCAGCTTCCTTCCATATCCTCACCGGAACCGTGTTAAATAAGAAGCGATATTTTCCTGCTGTATGTTCTGTCAGGATCTCTTCTATATTTTGAACACTCCGACAGCCACTGATTTCTGCAATGGCTCTTTTTTTCCGGTTCCTGCTCTAATACAGTGACTTTACACCGCATCCCGCAGAGCCGGTCTGCAAGGACTCTTCCGCATCTTCCGCATCCCGTTACTAACACTTTTGTGCCATACAGGGTCTCATCCGAAAAACAGATTGCCTCCGCAATTGCTCCTTCTGCCGTCGCAACTGCATTTTTTTTACGGCAATCGTCTCTTCTTCCATATAATCATAACAGCTTACGCCTTTTTCCATGCAGGCATCCTGAAAAAATTCCGGGAGATTACCGCCAAAAACACGCTGTCCTTTCTGTAGCTGGCATATCATCTGTTTTAAATCCAACTTTGCGGTCACTACCGGCAGCAGTACCAGTTCATATTCGCCAAGTTCCCGGCATTTTTCTTCGCAAAGCGTAACCTGACAACCATCTTCAAGTAACATCTGTGCAAGGTACTGCTGCCTTGCATCCCGGTTTTTGACACATAATACATTTTTTCCATATAGAAACGCCTCCCATAGTTTCAGTATATGAAACTATTCAGAAGGCGTTCCTTTTTAAAATCTTATCTCGTTTTTCTCCAAACCATCCGGTAATGACTCCAAGTACCGAACCGACCAGCACTGCTGCTATGATGGTTCCGACCCCGACTGAGCCAAGCGTTCCCAATGCCACCAGACAGGATATCAGCGAAATAATAACCATAGAAATATCAAATCCGACTTTTACTTTGTTAAATGCGATATGGGTTGTATCCGACACTGCTTTCATCGCTCCTTCTCCGGCTAACGGCACAATGTCTGCCGGCAGATAAAAAAAGATTCCCACCGCAATCAGTACCGTGCTGCCAAGCATCATCAGCAGCCGCACCGTCATATGCTCCGGCGTTGGCAAAAAGGAAAACAGATAATTTGAAAAGGTGGTAAAGTAACCAAAGATGACTCCGACGACGACCTGCAACAGGTTTTTCATCTGAAAGGCTTTTCTTAAAATGAGTATCTGCATCACGACCAGCACGATATGAAAAAGTATCGTTGCCTTTCCCATTTCAAGTCCTGTGATACAGGTGATGGTATATGGGATAGAGCTGACCGGCGACACGCCCAGATTCGATTTGACCGATAATGAAATTCCCAATGTCATAATAAACAATCCCACGATATAGACAAGGAATCTTATCGCATAGTTTTCTTCTCTGATTTTTTTTATGTAGTTCGCTCTTCATTCTTTTGTTCCTCCGATAGAGCCACAAGATTCTGACTTACCCGCTCTAACAAACGTTCCAGTTCTTTGACCTCCGCTTTTGTCAGCCCTTCCACTGCCCGCTTGTCCACGAATGTAAATGTCTCTCTTCCACCACTTCTGTCATTTGTTCTCCATGTTCTGTCCTTGAAACATACAACGACCTGCGATTTCCGTTTTTGTTTCCCTGTTTTATCAGTCCACGTTTTTCCATTCTTCCTAAAATTCCTGTTACCGATGCAGAATCTAAATTACAGCCTGCCGCAATAACTTTCTGTTCACATGGCTCATGCTCCGCTAAAAATTCTAAGATTTTTTTGGTTCACCGGGTCTTAAATCTGTTTTATGCTTGATGTCTGTGACAATGCTTTTCTGACAGTTCGTATGGCAGATTCGCAGTTTGTAGTGTAGGGAATTTTCCATAGTGGCTCCTTTGTTTTTGTGTTGGTATACTAATTGTTTGTATACCAACTGTTTGTAGACTTATTATAACATAGGGAATGGGGGATGTCAAGAGGGGGATTGGACGATTTTATGCATACAAGTTAATAATTCCCGTGTTCCCTAATAATCTGCTTTAATCTGGCATTATTATCAAATATATTTTCCGACAGCTTATTAATTTCTAACAAACTTTTGATACACCACTCCGGATCCTGCGTATGAAACGAATAATAAACATCATTCATTTGTCTGTAATTGAAAAGCTGCATAATGAATTTTTAGATTGTTCCCTTGTATATGAAATATATCTATACATATACCCTATCCAAAACAGTGCACTTTTTAGAGTATTTCACTTTCCCATAATCTGTGTCACCAAATTGTTCTAAAATACTATTGATTCCCTCGCACACATCGAGTGATAAAGACGATGAATTATTGGAATCTAATTTTGATAATAAATCTGAATGTAAAAAATCTTCTAATAAATACCGCTGTTGAACAATCCAATTCATTTGATCGTTCAAATAATTTTCCTTGATACTCAGCAAGCATTAATCCGTTATGATCAAATTGTCTCATTTTAATATTTCCTCAATATACAAACCTGTTTTAAATTCTCTTTTTTGCCAGTTTTAATTTTGTATCTATTTCATAACTTCGCTCATTTAAGACCTTCCTACAATCTTTACGTTCCGGAACCGATAAATAATACTTTTCGATTGGCACTAAATTCTGCAAAGCTTTTTCTGTTTTAAAAATAAATTGACGTCCCAATTTAGATGCCGACAATGAATGAAGTGCAACATCTGTATTGATATCTCCCTCCGTAAACTGTGCCATAATATAAAACATCTTGTTATCCGCAATCGGTGCTATAACTATATCTGCCTTTTCAATCTCATTCACTATTTCCCCTAACCATCGAATTCGAGACATATTCTCCCAATGTTCCTCTATAATAGCAAATAGCAAGCATCCATTCCAAATCACATTCAAATTTCTTTATTTTCAAATCCAAAAGCGAATATCTAAACGAATACACACAAGATTTTTTCTTTTTTCACATACAAACGACAATGCTTGATTATATGTCTCCCCCAGATAAAATCCTTTTCCAAAGTCACAGTTCTCCCTCGAATCAGAAGTTGATATTTCTGACAAACCCTTCTTAGAGCCATGAAATAATACATCTCGGTATTTTTCTTTTATTAATTCTTCCTTAACCGAATTAATCCTATATTTATTATTATATGCGTAAGCATATATTTTTTCGCAGACATCATCTCTGGCTATGCCTTTTTTCACTATTCCTTCCAATGTAGTCCGTGAAACTTTTTGCCCTTTCAGCAAACTCTATATTATTTATCTTTTCTGATTCTAATATAAAACCTATGTCCTCTTTGATATTATAATCACATGCAACTTTAATCATTCACATCCACTCCTTTTATAGTTATAGTATACCTCCGAGAACTTGTTTGTTCAAGTTGTGCAAATAAGTTTTGTGAAATAACGGATATTAAGTTCGTTGATTTACACTTGTAGAAACGCGAAAAAAAGGACATTCTCGGTATTCCTACCGGAAAATGTCCTATACACATCATAATCTTCGTTAACAAATGCTTAACGTTTAGAGAACTGCGGTGCTCTACGAGCTGCTTTGAGACCGTATTTTTACGTTCTTTCATACGAGGGTCACGAGTTAAGTAACCTGCTGCTTTTAAGGTTGGTCTGTAATCTGCATCTACCTGAAGTAATGCTCTTGCGATACCGTGGCGGATTGCTCCTGCCTGACCTGTGTAACCGCCGCCTTTTACGTTAACTAAAACGTCGAATTTGTCAACTGTCTCTGTAGCAACTAATGGCTGACGAACGATAACCTTTAAAGTCTCTAATCCTAAATACTCGTCAATGTCTCTTTTTATTAATTGTAATCTTACCTGTTCCCGGTACTAAATATACTCTGGCAACAGATGATTTTCTTCTTCCTGTTCCGTAATACTTTGTATTAGCCAATGTCCTTTACCTC
>VOFC01006641.1_pt1 | contig 19404 bp, 33 predicted proteins | sample 5384161 | NCBI WGS metagenome assembly VOFC01 (sample SAMN12384722, study PRJNA508395) | human gut metagenome | isolation source: healthy gut B | host: Homo sapiens
TGGCGCCGGCGTACTCGATCTTGCCGTTGTCGTCGACGAGAACGAGGGAGTTCTCGACCGGCTCGGCACCGGTACCGTCGATGAGCTTGCCGCCAACGATTGCATACTTAGTGGACATGGTTCCTCCTTATGGATCCATATAGTGGGCGAGGCCGTGTTGGGTTAAGGCCTCACAAAGCTACCCCAAGTGGCGCCGGGTTCGGTGCGCGGAAGAGGCCCGCGCACCTGATCCGCCCCGGCTAGGCGTTACTTTTGCGGGAATTGGTAAAAGCCATGAGGGCCAGGCCAACAGCCAACCAGCCGATCACGATGCTCCACTCCACCATGTTGAGGGAGGCGGGAGAGAACGGAATCACGAGCAGGCCGATGATGATGGCGCAGGCAGCGATAGCGAGGCCGATGCCAAACTTGCCGCCGGGCACCTCGTAGGGACGAGGCAGGTCGGGCTCGGTGAAGCGCATGCGCAGGCAAGCGAGGGCGACCATGCCGCAGAAGATGAAGGCGAGAGCCGACACGTTGGTCAGAGGATGAGCATGTTCTTGCCCAGGAACGGACCGACGACGGTGATGACGCCCAGAACGACGCAGGCAAGCTTGGGAGCGCCGGACTTGGGGTCGACCTCGGCGAACTGCTCGGGCAGCTGGCCCTTTGCGGCCCATGGCGAGCATGATGCGGCTCGTGGCGCCGTAGAAGGAGTTCATCGGGCCCATGGGTCCAAGCGTGGCGATGACGAGCATGGCCAGGTACAGGAGCACGCTGTCCCAACCGTTCTTCGGGAAATCGGTGTTACCGTGAAATCTCTGGAACGGCAGCAATCTCGCACATTTGATTCTTTCGAGACACTGTGTACAATGAAGCCAGAAAAAATGACGAAAGGAGCCAGAACAATGGAACTGACTTACAGAATGGGGAGACTACCGTCTACCCAACCTGATTCCCCGACACCGGATGCTGATGGAGGGGCACGCTGAACGCCCATCTGGAGGAGGTGGACCGAGGAGGCCAACCGGATGCTGGAGCAGCTGACAACTCAGATGGCCCTGGAGCAAGGGCGTGACGGAAGAACTGAAAGCCCGGATCAGATGCTGTGGGTCCAGCGGATGAACAACATCCGGCAGGCCGCAGAGGAGATCATTTTACAGTCAGCTGATTTTACGCGTAATTGAAGAATCGCCGCTGCCCAGTGTGGAGGAACAGGTTTCCTTCCTGGACGGCGGCTTTTCTGTACCGGAGGAAGCGCAGCAGGCCTTTTTCCCGCAGTTGCAGCTTCCCCAGCAGGTCATTGACGAAGCCCTGTGCATGGGCTTCAATGACCGTGACAGCCGAAAATCATATGTGCCTACTTCATGAAAAGACAAGCCGGACAATGCCGATTTCCCTGCAAAGAAGCTACGGCACCAATGGTGCGGGGCTGATCATTCAAGATCAGGATTACGCCGTCTGGTATGACCGGAGGGCATTCGCATTTCCCCTGGGCACACTGTCCGGAATCTGCATACCACCCTTGTCACTTGGGGAGCAGGCGGCGAAACGTATCCGGGAACTGCTGGATATGGGGCGGTATATACCCAAAGATGAGCTGGAACAGGTCCCGGCCTTTGAGCGGCGCAGAATTGCCCAGTCCCTTTGCCTTTGCCGTGCGGGAATGCTCTGCCCAGGTGAAAGAGGACGGGTATCTTCCGCTTACAGCGAAAACCTATTCCTCCAACCGCGGCTTTCCTGAAATCGAAGCCCAGATGCAGCGGCTTTGAATCCCCGGATACGCTGAAACAGCTTATAGATGAATGGACACTTTGCAGCCGCCCATGCCAATGACCGCAGCCTCATGGTAAGCCGCCTGTATAACCCCGCCGAGCTGCTGCAAAAGCTGGAAGATTTACAGCGAATCCCCTGACATTCACCGCCGCTGAAGGTTTTGATTCTCTGCGGCGGTATTTTATTTCCGACGATGAAATCAACCAGGCACTGCGCGGCCATGAGAGCGAGTTCCGATCACGGCTGGATGTGTTCTCCTTTTTCATCCGGAATACGGATGCCAGGGAACGGGAGAAATTTCTGAAACGGCAGCATGGAGAATACAGCGGCTACCACGGTGGAAACGACAACCGGGTCTACGACAGTACCGGTTTCTTTTTCAGCCACGGGAGTATCGGTGCGCCCTATGCTCAGGTAAACATGAAATGGCCAGCCGTTACCAAATGGGTATCCAACATGATCTCCGCCGGCGTCTACCTGTATCCCAGCGATACGGATAAAAATGGCCGACTATGAGATCAATCAGCTTGCCCGACAGATCATGTCGTTCTTTTCCAATGCGCCGGACGGTTTCAGCGTCCCACCCCAGAAGTGATTTTGACTACTGGGAGGCGTCGCGGAAATTCAGGAGCAGCTTTCTGACCCGGAGCAAGTCAATACCATTTATGTTTCCATGATGCAGCCTCTCATGGAAGCAACACAGCCCAGTGACCGTTCCTTTGAAATCCGGAAGCGTGGCATGGAGGCTATGGAAAGCTACCTGGCCGGAACGTTCTCTGTTTTGGCAAAGACCACACCATTCGCCCGCTGGCGAGGCAGGCCGTCAACGAGGATTTGGAAAAGGCCAAAGAGCTTATTACAGAATTCTGCGCTGAAGAATATGACAGCGAGCCGGATTTCTCCGATCTACGGAAAGTCGATATTGCCTACACCACCATCACGGATGAAGAAGTCCCCGTTCAGGTCAGCGTTGACCTGATGGATTTCAAACTGGATCGGTACATTGACGGCATTATCGTGGATTCCGAAAATACAGCTCCCTGAAAGAGCTGACGGAACAGGAGCTTACTGACCCGGATTTTGACGAGTTGGTGGCCTTTTCGGAGGAACAGCTTGCCAAGGTTGCCCTCCCGGCATCCAAAATAAGGTCGTTCAGAGATTGACGGATAACGGTGAGAAATTCAGATACAGCTCCATGTCAACGGCTTTTATTACAACCATTATGGCATGACGGATGGGACCGCCAGATATATTGACGGCCCCTTTGACACTCTGGAAGATGCCGCGGAAGAAGTTCATAACTACCATCCCCAAAGCAGCCCAAATCGCTGATGCCGTTCGGGATATGGAAGAAGACACCTTCGATGACGTCGATCCCCAGCAGGTTCGGAGGAACTGGCAAAGGGCGGGATCGTGGACGGAAAACTTGTTGACCCGGAGGCTCTGGGAAAATACGCCCTTCATTCGTCAAGTCATGGCCGATCACCTCCTTCTTCGCCCATTCTCCCCATGCTGGTCGCAGATGACCGCAGGAACTATCATATCCACGAATGATCTGGGTATTGGTGTTTCCCATTGAGCGTTTCTATCACAACGTTCACGCCGCTGGAAGCCGAAAACCGTCTGGCCACGCCGGATGAACAGGACATTCTCTCCCGCATGTGATGACCAATTCTTCGAGGAATCCAACGCCCATTACGCCGAGCTGAAAGTCCTGCTGACCGAGGATGAATACACCGCCGCCCGGGAATCCACCCTGACAGCGTTCTACACCCCGCCTGTTGTAATTCGTCACCAGCAAAGGCACCATGGATAAGGAGAATCCGTCTGTCCGAAAGTACATCGCCCAAAGAGCGGATTTGCTGGGTGCTATCCGGCTGCCAAATGATACCTTCAAGGCCGCTGCCGGTACGGAGGTCACATCCGACATTCTGTTCCTGCAAAAGCGCGGCGGCATGACCGACATGGAGCCGGACTGGGTGCATCTGGACACTGACGGAAACGGGCTGAAAATGAATGCCTACTTTGTATCCCACCCGGACATGATCCTAGGTGAAATGCAGGAGGTATCCGGCCCCTATGGTATGGAAACCGCCTGTATCCCCACGAGGGTCAGAGTCTGGAATCTCTGCTGGCTGCCGCTATTGGTCATATCCAAGGTGAGATACAAGCCGTAGATCTGGATGATCTTCAGGAGGAAGAAACGGGTTATCTGCCCGCCGACCCCGATGTGCGGAATTTTAGTTTCGCCGTTGTGGAGGGCAAGCTGTACTTCCGGGAAAACAGCCTCATGCGTCCGGTATCGGTATCGGCCACCGCCGAGCAGCGCATCCGCGGCCTTATCGGTATCCGGGACTGTGTTCGCAAGCTCATTGAATACCAGACGGAGGACTACCCGGAGTCCATGATCCATGCGGAGCAGGCAAACTTAAATACTCTCTACGACAGCTTCGTAGCGAAGTATGGCCGGATCAATAGCCGCACCAATGTCTCCGCCTTTTCTGCCGACAACGCCTATTATCTTCTGTCTCTCTGGAGGTACGGGACAGCGAGGGGAATTTCCTGCGAAAAGCAGATATGTTCACTAAGCGCACCATTCGGCAAAGAGTGACCATCACCTCTGTAGACACTGCCTCGGAGGCACTAGCCCTGTCACTGGCTGAAAAAGCAAAAAGTGGACATGCCCTACATGATGGAGCTGACCCGTAAGAGTGAGGATGCCATTCTTTTCTGACTTGAGGGCGTCATCTTCCTGAATCCGGCTCATGACGGGAATGAGGATGTGGCTCATAAGTATCTGCCAGCGGATGAATACCTTTCCGGCAATGTCCGGGAGAAGCTGCGGACGGCAAGATTATTTGCCGAGAAAGGACGAGCGGTACACCGTCAATGTTCAGTCTCTGGAAGCGGTGCAGCCCGTTGACCTGACAGCGGGAGAAATCACTGTCAGATTGGGCGCTGCATGGCTTCCCCGGATGTCATTCAGGATTTCATGTTTGAATTGCTGCGCACCCCGTTCATCTATAAACGGAATATCATGGTGCATTACAGTACCTATACCGGCGAATGGAATATCGAGGGGAAAAGTCTGGACAGAGCCAACGTTCGCTCCGACAGCACCTTTGGTACAGAGCGCGTCAACGCCTACAGGATCATTGAGGAAACGCTGAATCTGCGGGATGTGCGTATTTTCGATTATACGTATGACAGAGACGGTCGGAAGATCGCTGTTCTGAATGCGAAGCAGACCGCCATTGCTCAGGGAAAGCAGGAACAGATCAAACAGGAATTTTCGGACTGGATCTGGGCTGATCCAAAACGCCGGGAGCGGCTGACGGCGCTCTACAATGAGAGATTCAACAGTATCCGGCCACGGGAATATGACGGAAGCCATCTGAATTTTGTGGGAATCAATCCGGAAATTACGCTCAGGCCCCATCAGGTGAATGCCATTGCCCACATCCTCTATGGCGGAAACACTCTGCTGGCACACCGGTGGGGGCCGGGAAGACGTTCGAGATGGTAGCCGCCGCTCAGGAGAGCAAGCGGCTGGGGTTGTGTCAAAAAGCCTGTTTGTGGTTCCGAATCACCTGACCGAGCAGTGGGCCGCCGAATATTTGCAGCTCTATCCCTCCGCCAATATTCTTGTCGCCACCAAGAAGGACTTTGAAACCAAGAACCGGAAACGGTTCTGTTCCCGAATCGCTACCGGTGACTACGATGCCATCATCATCGGGCACAGCCAGTTTGAGAAAATCCCCATGTCCCAGGAACGGCAGAAGTTCATACTGGAGCAGCAGAAACAAGAGATTCTGGACGGCATTCGGGAGCTGAAGCGCAATAACGGCGACAATTTCTCCGTGAAGCAGCTGGAGCGCAGTAAGAAAAAAGTATTCAGCAGAAGCTGGAAAGGCTCAATGACCAGAGCCGTAAGGATGACGTCATCACCTTTGAGGAGCTGGGCGTTGACCGGATTTTGTGGATGAAGCCCATATGTTCAAGAACCTCGCCGCGTTCACGAAAATGCGGAATGTGGGCGGTATCAGCCAGACGGAAGCCCAGAAGTCCAGCGATCTCTATATGAAATGCCGCTACCTGGACGAGCTGACCGGGGGCCGGGGCGTGATTTTTGCCACAGGCACCCCCATTTCCAATAGCATGGTGGAGATGTACACCATGCAAAAGTATCTGCAATACAGTACGTTGAAGGAGAAAGGACTGCTGCACTTTGACGCCTGGGCATCCACCTTTGGGGAGACCGTCACCGCCATTGAGCTGGCCCCGGAAGGCACCGGCTACCGGTCGAAAACCCGGTTCGCCAAATTCTTCAATCTTCCGGAGCTGATGTCCGTGTTCAAAGGAAATTGCAGATATTCAGACGGCGGATATGCTGAAGCTGCCTGTGCCGGAGGCGGAGTACCACAATGTAGTGTTACAGCCCTCCGAGCAGCAGAAGGAAATCGTCGCCAGCCTCTCCGAGCGGGCGGAAAAGGTGCGCAATAAGCAGGTGAATTCCAATGAGGACAATATGCTGGTCATTACCAACGATGGTCGGAAGCTGGCGTTGGATCAGCGGCTCATTAACCCCCATGCTGCCGGACAGCGACACCGGAAAAAGTCGCTGTCTGCACCGAAAAAAATGTGTACAAAATCTGGGAGCGGACAGCAGAGAAAAAGTCTACGCAGATGGTTTTCGTTGACCTCTCCACCCCGCACAATGATGGGCAGTTCAATGTGTATGACGATCTGAAAAAAAACTGCTGGACAAAGGCATCCCGGAAACCGAGATTGCCTACATTCACGACGCCAAAACAGAAGCTGCCAAAAAGGAGCTGTTCGGAAAGGTGCGCTCCGGCGAAATTCGGGTACTGATCGGCTCCACCCAGAAAATGGGAGCCGGAACCAACGCCCAGCGGAAGCTCATTGCCCTGCACCATATGGATTGCCCATGGCGGCCATCCGATTTGCAACAGCGGGAGGGGCGCATTATCCGTCAGGGCAATGAAAACCCAAAGGTAGACATCTACACCTATGTAACGGAGAACACCTTTGACAGCTACCTGTATCAGCTGGTGGAGGGGAAGCAGAAGTTCATCGGTCAGATCATGACCTCCAAATCCCCGGTACGCAGTGCCGAGGACATTGACGAAACCGCTTTAAGCTACGCCGAGATCAAGGCCCTGTGTTCCGGCAATCCTCACATCAAGGAGAAAATGGACCTGGATATTGAGGTGCAGAAGCTGAAACTCCTGCGCTCGAACCACATGAGCCAGCGGTATGCCCTGGAAGATAAGCTCATTCACAGCTTCCCTATGCAAATTGCGTCCACGCGGCAGATGATAGATGGTCTCCGGTCAGATATGGTACTGCTCAAAGAGAACACGCATCCAAACGAGGACGGTTTCAGCCCCATGGTGATAGGCGGTCACACCTTCACAGAGAAGAAAGCTGCCGGTACTGCCCTTCTGGGTGCCTGCAATACCATGACCGGCACCAATCCCATTCCTCTCGGCTCCTACCGCGGTTTTCAGATGACGCTCTACTTTGACAGCTTTGAAAAGCTGTTCAAAATTTCCTTGCAGGGTACGCTGACCTACAAAGTTGGTCTGGGTACGGATGTGTTTGGCAACATTCAGCGTATGGATAACCTACTGGAAAGTATGCCCACACGGCAGCTGGAATACAAGGAGAAGCTGAAAAATCTGGAAATTCAGGTTGAGAACGCCAAGCAGGAGGTTGCGAAGCCTTTTCCCAGAGAGGACGAGCTGAAAAAAAATCTGCCCGGCTGGATCAGCTGAATATTTTGCTGAACATGGACAAACGGGAAAATGAGATCGTAGATGGCATGCAGGATGAGGGCGAAATCCAACCCCAGCGGGAATCCCGTGATTGGGAGCGGTAAACACTTCGCACATTTGCTTGCTTTCTGGAAATGCGATATAATGGAAGAAAAAGGAGTTGTCCATTATGTTGTTTTCCAAGGAGAAAATGCGTTATGTAACCCTGAATGATTCCGAGCTGCGCCTTGCCAAATACGCGCTTCTCCGGTTCCGCAATACGCTCATTGCCAAAGGGCTGCCCACGGAGGACGTAAACGCCCTCTTATTGAAGCTCTATAAGCAAAAACATTCCATACGAAACACACCTGCTTCGCACAGCGGGTGCGTTTCTATACCTAAAAAATGAAAGGAGGCTGGTTCTCATTACGAATCAGGAATTAAACACACGTCTCTACCAAAAGATGTTTGACGAACAGGAACACTACCGGCAGCATCTTCTGTCGCTGCCTCCGGAGGAAATTCTGAACAGTGCCTATGCGTACACCACCAGAGAAGACATTTTGCTGTCTCTGGAGTACAACGACCTGACGGACAAACAGTGTCAGGCACTCCTGAAATCCCCTTGTCCCCTGAGCGATGTTTTTCGGGCATGGGAGAAATATGAAAGCTCGCATATGGAGGAGCTTTTGGTCTGTTGTCGACAATCGCGCCAATACGGTCATTCAGGCGGAAAAGGCAAAAACCCCACCGGGAGGAGCGATAGTCCATGGCATACTTCACCCCGGAGGATATTCAGCAGGCAAAACAGCTGGATTTGCTGACATATCTTCAAATCTATGAGCCGGATCAGCTGGTAAAGGTATCCGGCGATACCTACTGCACCAGAGACCACGATTCCCTCAAAATCAGCAACGGGAAATGGCACTGGTTCTCCCCGGCAAACAGGCGGCAAAACAGCCCTTGACTATCTTGTGAAGGTCAAGGGCTATTCTTTATGGAGGCTATGGAGATCATTCATGGCGCACCCCTGCCTAAGACGATCCCCGCACCGGCTCCCAAGGCAGAATCAAAAAGGCTGCTGCTCCCTGAGCGGAACGGCAACGCGGACACCGTGCTCCGCTATCTGAAAGGCCGCGGTATCCACGACGTCATTATCCGCTACTGTCTGGAAAATGATCTGCTCTTTGAATCCCGGAAATACCACAGCGCCGTGTTTCTGGGATACGACAAGGATGGTGTTCCCCGCTATGGCAATGTCCGGGGAACCGTTGGGGACTACAAAGGGGAGCTGTCCGGCAGCGACAAGCACTACTCCTTCTCCATTCCCGGCAAGAGCCGAACCGTTCATGTCTTCGAGTCTGCCATTGACGCTTTGAGCTACGCCACCATGGAGCTGTTCGAGGGAAAGAACTGGCATGAGGATCATCTGCTGTCCCTTGCCGGGGTATTTGTCACCAAACGGGAAGATGTAGTGCCGGTTGCTCTGTCCCGGTATCTGGCGGATCACCCGGAGATTCGGACACTTCGGCTCCATCTGGACAACGATGTCGTTGGCCGGGGCGCGGTGGCCAGGAATTGTCGGTGGTCTGCGTGACAGGTACGAGATTTGGGACGAGCCGCCCAAGTGCGGCAAGGATGTTAATGATCAGCTCAAAATCAGGATTGGATTGAAGCGAAAGGAGGATTTTTTGCCGTTGAAAATCAATATTTATCAGATCAACACAGACCGGGACCCGAAGCAGCTTAAATTCCTGTGTCTGGACACCGCTCGTCGGATTCTGCATTCTGCGGAGCCGGACAGTGCCGCCTACGATAAGGTCTACTCCGGCGATGTGAAATGCCGGAATCTGGAGGATGTATTTACCCTCTTTAATTCTCGCAGGCCGGAGGGCTTCCGGGGACACAGCCTCTCCGTCTCGGATGTTGTGGAGGTGGAGGATGCCGCCGGTATTACGCCGGGATTCTATTTCTGTGACAGCTTTGGATTCAAGGAAATTCCTTTTCAGCCGGAGCTTGCCGCCGACGCCGTCCGGGGTCCTACCATCCAAGTGGTTTTGGTGGAACCCGGAAAGACGGCACGGATCGCGGAAGTCGGCACTTCTCTGGACGCCATGCAGCAGACCGTAGGCGGCAGCATTGAAGCCTATTACCCCTTCGAGGAGCAGGTCTGCATTGTCTGTAATGACGAGGGGAAAATCAACGGTCTGCCCCTGAACCGCGCCATCCGGGACGAAGATACCAATGAGATTGTGGACATCATTGCCGGTACGTTCTTCATCTGCGATTGCCGCAAAGAATCCTTCGGCAGTCTTTCCGAGGAACAGCAGAAGCGGTATCTGGAAAAATACCGTCTCCCGGAACGGTTCTTCCCACAAGAGACGGCATTGAAGCCGTGTCATATAAGCCCAAAGACCGCGACCGGTAATTCCATTTGGGATAATCCGAGAATTTCCGCGAAGACTACTTAGAATAGAAAAATGTGAAAGGTTGCAAAAATCTTTTCTTTATTAAAGCCAATACGATTGATTTCGTAGCTGCTGCCTGCTATAATAAAGTAGAAAATTGTATCAGGTTGCAAAAATCTATTGTAAAGGAGAGCCTATATGGAAATTAGCAGAGATTTCTATTTGGAGAAACTGATCAAGCGGAAAAACAACGGTCTCATTAAGGTCGTCACCGGTATCCGAAGATGCGGCAAATCCTTTCTGCTGAACAATCTGTTTTACCATCACCTGCTGGAATCCGGCGTGGATACAGACCATATCATCCGCTTCGCCTTTGATTCGGCAGATGATCTTCACCTGATTGGTGAAAGTCTGATTCAGATGAACAAGGAAAAGCGAGGTGCTGACCCGGAGAAATTTACCGCATATATCCGCGCCAAAGTAGCGGATGACGGAATGTATTATCTGCTGCTGGATGAGATCCAGATGTTGGATTGCTTTGAGGCGGTACTGAACGGATATTTGCGCAAAGAAAATATGGATATTTTCGTGACCGGGAGCAACGCAAAACTTCTTTCAAAAGACATTGCCACAGAATTTGCCGGTCGCGGAGATGAAATCCATATGTATCCGCTGAGCTTTTCGGAGTTCATGTCTGTTTACCATGGAGATAAGTACGCAGGGCTTTCAGAGTATATGCTTTACGGTGGGATTCCTCTGGTTGTTCTTCGGGATGATGCCGGCGATAAAGCCGCTGCCTTGGAAAACCTGTTCAGTGAAATCTATATCCGGGACATCTGTCGCCGCAACCGTGTGCGAAATGTCGGAGAATTAGAGGATCTACTGAACATTCTTTCTTCTGCCATCGGTTCCCTGACAAATCCCGAGAAGCTGAAGAACACTTTCAAAACCGCAAAGAAGTCAAGAATCACTTCGGCAACCATTCAGAAATACCTTACCTTTTTCGAGGATTCTTTTCTGATCGAGTCTGCGCAGCGTTATGACATTCGCGGGGAAAGCATACATCGAAACCCCTAAGAAATACTATTTTCTGACCTTGGTCTTCGCAACGCCCGCATTAACTTTCGCCAGTTTGAGCAGACCCATTCTATGGAAAATGTGATTTACAATGAACTGCGCATGCGGGGCTACCATGTGGATGTCGGCGTTGTACCGATTGCGGAAAAAGATGCCGAAGGAAAAGTCACCCGGAAACAGCTGGAGGTAGACTTCGTGTGCAACCTCGGTTCCTCCCGCTATTCATTCAGTCGGCCTACTCTCCCGGATGAAGCCAAGCGGACACAGGAGATCCGGCCTTTTCGCAAGATCGACGATTCCTTCAAGAAAATCATCGTCACAAAAGATGTGGTGCCGCCGTATTATGATGAATATGGAATCCTGACACTGAACATTTATGATTTTCTGCTTGACCCCCAAAAGCCTTGAGAAATAGGCTGCCCATTGAATTAGGAGCCGCTGTCCCGGTATGTTTGCATAGCCAGGGCAGCGACTTTCATATTAAAATGAAATACAAGGAATAATTTCATATGCGTAATTTCAGAGAAAATGCCATTTTCTGAAATTGCTGCCACCGCACCGCCCGAAAGGGTGGTGCTTTTCTATACCCAAATTACAGGAGGTGATGCCCATTTGAACACAAAATCCACAGCGTCCTGTGGCTGCGGCAAGCCCAGAACTACGCCTATTTCCCCGGAGGAAAAGCGATGGCTGAGAGAACAGTTGTACCAGTCCCATTACGACGAATGTATGCAGGAGAGGCGGGAGGCATGGCTGTTTCTTCGGCCCGGTCATAAAAAAAAGAACTATCAATAGGAGGTTTGTCTTTTATGGAGCAAGCATCGCCTTTGTACTCCCACAAAGGCAGCTTGTCAGGGGGAACCCCTGATACCCCTGTACCTGAATCAGCAAGGAGTGAAATCTATTCGCAATCGAAACGTCAAAATCCAGTTGTGGCTGAACAAAGCGGAAGCCCGGAATCTCCAAGAAAAAGCAAGGCGCAGCCGCCTGTCTGTTGCCGCCTATCTGCGGCAGCTTATCAACGGTGTTGTTCCCAAAGAAGCTCCGCCCCCTGATTTCTTCTCCATGATGCGGGAACTGCATTACATTGGGAACAACCTCAACCAAATCGCCATGAAAGCCCACGCTCTAAATGCCATCGATGCCAAGCACTATGACGACGGTGTGCGTCTGTTTGAGGATGCCGTACAGAAAATCCTGTCAGCGGTTCTTGATCCTGTACCTATGGAGCGCTGACCCATGGCCGTTACATCCATCTGGCGTGTCCATGGCCGCATTGGGAAGGTTCTGGACTATGTGGAAAACGCGGAGAAAACTACCGCCGTTTCCAGCGGCGATGGTGACTTGTCCGATGTCATTAACTACGCCATCCAGCAGCGCAAGACCAGTCAAACCCAGGAGCGGGACGGAGCGGAAGTGGTTCAGCGATTTGTGTCCGGCATCAACTGCCATCCCAATACCGCAAAAATGGAGATGCAGAAGGTCAAGAAATTCTACGGAAAAGAGGATGGGGTCATTGCCTACCACGGCTACCAGTCCTTTGCGCCCGGCGAAGCCACCCCAGAAATTGCCCATGAGATCGGAATCAAGCTGGCGCGGCAGCGGCTGTGGGGAGACCGCTACCAAGTGCTTGTTGCAACTCATTTGGATCGTGCCAACCACCTGCATTCCCATTTTGTTATCAACACGGTGTCCTTTGTGGACGGCATCAAGTACCACCGCACCAAACAGGATTATAAGGAAATGCAGCGAGCGTCTGACGCGCTCTGCAAGGGAATATGGTTTGTCCGTGATTCCGGAATCCCAAAGGCCGGGGCATGACCTACAACGAATGGGCCGCCGAAAAGAGGGCAAGCCCACCCTGCGCGGCGTCATCCGCTCCCGACATTGACCGTGCCATTCTGGCCTCCACCACCCAGCGGAATTTTCAGGAAGCCATGCAGGCCATGGGCTACACCTTCAAAACTCGCACCCCGAATGGGCAGCCCCTCAAATATCCGGCGTTAAAGCCCCCTGGTGCAAAAGGCTACTTTCGCTTCCACCGGCTGGGGCCTGGGTATTCTCTGACCGAAATTCTGGACCGGGTTTACGACAATGTACGACGGCAAACCCCATTCCCGGAGGCGGACCGGATGGCAAAGCAGCGCAACCCCTTTATTCCTTATCCCAAAGCCAAGGGCATTTACGCCCTGTATCTGCGCTACTGCTATGAGCTGCGCATCATCCAAAAGCATCCGGCATCCGTGAAACGGATGCCTTTTTCTATGCGGCAGGACCTGATCCTTCTGGACAAGCTGGATGCGCAGACCCGCTTCCTTGCCAAGCACAAATACGGTACCGCCGCAGAACTGGAATCCCACAAGGAAAAATCCACAGGCAGAATACAAGAGCTGGAGCAGGAGCGTAACGCACTCCGCAGCCAGCTTCGGGCAGCCACCCGCAGGGAAGATGCTCCTGCGGTGGGTGTCTTAAATCCCGTATCAAAGAGGTTTCCTCTGAGATAAAAACACTGCGTCAGGAGGTGAAATTATGTGACGGAATCGAAGCCCGTTCCGCTCTGATAGAGCGGAATCTGGAGCAATTACAGCAGGAACAGGAAATCGAAAGAAAGGAGGAAGAACAGCATGAGCTATTCCGGCGAGGCGGCAGATCAGGTCGTCCGTCTGAGCTTGAACGGGGTTGAGGTCGCGGCAAAATTGTCCGGCTCCGCCGCCAAGCAGCTGGCGATTATGATTTACGCCATTCTGAAAGACCAGAAGAAAAACAAAAGGCAAGATCCGTCTGACCAATATGCTCCGCTCCGGCAAGGAACTGAAAGTGTTCGCCGTCAAGGATGGTGATCTTCAGAAATTCTGCGAGGAGGCCAAGAAGTACGGTGTTCTCTATTGTGTCCTCAAAGATAAAAAAATGCCACCGACGGCATTACGGACATCATGGTTCGGGCAGAGGATGCCGCAAAAGTCAACCGCATCTTTACCCGTTTCGGGCTTGCCACTGTGGATTTGGCATCTCTGAAAACAGAGCTTGTCAGGCAGCAGGATAAGACCCGCACCGAAGAGGACGCGGATGTGCGCTCCGGTTCCGACAAGCCCCATAACGATGATTTCGTGAAGGAACTGTTCGGTGAGGACCCGGAGAAACACATTGTGGAGGAAAACCCTCAGACCGGACGGAACGAGGCCGAACGTCCGTCCGAGAGTACATTGCCGAACAGACGGGGCGAAGAAATCTTTTCTGACAGCCGCCCCTCTGTCCGTGAGGCGATGAAACAGATTCGGCAGGAAAAGGCTGCACGCCAGCCCCAGAACACCATTGCCGACAAGGTAGTGGAGAAAATCACGAAAGGAAAGGAACGATGAAATGAACGAATTTTTTGACAAGGAGGAATGGGCCAACCGCAAGCAGCAGAATCGGGAATCGGCATATGCCATGGTGGATGACGCTCTGAAAAAAAGTCGGCACAGACGGAAAGGCTTTTCAGACCTACTTAGATGTGCAGTCCAAATTCGAGCGGTATTCCGTCAGCAACGCTCTGTTGGTAGCTGCCCAGAAGCCGGATGCCACCGATCTGGGCGAGGCCAACTTCTGGCGTGGCCGGGGAGGCTATATCCGCAAAGGAGAATCCGGTATTCTCCTTATGGAACCCGGAAATTCCTACACCCGCAAGGACGGCTCCAAAGGTGTCGGCATCAACGTCAAGCGTGTCTTTGATATTTCCCAGACCATGTTGTCTCCTGTTCCCGAACGGGTGGCGAATCCTGACATCCGGCAGCTTCTCAATGCCATGGTGTGCTACGCTCCCTGCAAGGTAGACTTCCGGGACGAGCTGCCGGATGGGCAGAGTGCCCTCTACAGTCCCCAGGAAAAAACTGTCTTTGTTCTGCGAGGGCAGTCCATGGAGGATGTGTTCCGGGGCGTTGCTCAGGAGCTTGCCCACGCCTATCTGGACACCGGGAACTACAGCCGGGAGAACAATACATTCCTTGCTCAGTGTGTCGGTAATATTCTCTGCCAGCGCTATAGCATCGATGGGAAAAGCCTTGCCGTCACCCAGCTGCCCAAGGAGTACGCGGAGATGGAGCCGAAACAGCTGCGGGAGGAGCTGAAAGCAATCCGCACCGCCGCCAATCAGATCTCCGCAGATATGTTCCGCTTCCTGGATGCCAAAAGCCACGGCAGCCGGCAGCGGGACGATGCCCGGTAAAAAGGAGGTGCGCATGGCAGAAGTACAGCATTTGATCCAGGTCAGCGACTATGAGCAGCGGCTCATGGTCAATGGCCTTAACGCTTTCCGCAATGACCTGATCCGGGACGGCAAACCCACGGAGGACATCAACGCCCTGCTGATCAAGGTCATTGACGCGCCGGAGAAAAAGCTCAAAAGGAAGTTTGACCGTGAACGATAAGCTATCCCGGCAAAATTGCGTTCTCTATGTCTGCGGTATTGTCCCCGTTGTCTGGCTGGCCTTGCTGGCCGCTCCTCTATTGGAAGGTGGTCTGGATACGCTGTTGAAGGGCTTCGGCACGGCGCTGGAAAATCCCTTTCATATTGTCTGGTGTGACAAGAGTCTCAAAACACTGCTGATCTTCCTCATGCTCTATGGCCTGGGCATTGGCATCTACGTTTCCAACGAGCGTGTCTACAGGCGGCGGGAGGAACAGGGTTCTGCCCGGTGGGGAATCCCTCTCCATTGCCAAACGTTACCAGCAGAGTGGGAATGCTAACAAGCTGCTGACACAGCAAATGGCGTTGGGTCTGGACGGCAGGAAGCACCGTCGAAACTTAAATGTCCTGATTTGCGGTGGTTCCGGTGCCGGCAAGACTCGCTATTACGCGAAGCCGAATATCATGCAGGCCAACACCTCCTTCGTAATCCTAGACCCCAAGGGTGAACTGCTGCGGGATACTGGCCATCTTCTGGAGGAAAAGGGCTATGTCATTAAGGTTTTGGATTTAATTAACCCGGAACGGAGCCATTGCTACAATCCCTTTGTGTATCTCCGGGACGACGATGACATTCAGCGGCTTGCCACCAACATCATGAAGAACACCACCCCCAAGGACAGCAAATCCTCCGACCACTTCTGGGAGGACATGGCAGCTATGCTCTTAAAAGCACTTATCTCCTATCTCCACTACGAGGCGCCCCCGGAGGAACAGAACTTTCCCATGGTCATGGACATGATCCGGGCCGGAGATGTGAAGGAGGACAGCGAGGAATATGTCTCCACTCTGGACGAGCTGTTCGAGCGGTTGGAGCGTAGAAATCCCGAACATATCGCCGTGCGGTACTACAAAGGCTATCACTCCGGCAGCGCCAAGACGCTGAAATCCATTCAGATCACCCTGATCTCCCATCTGGAAAAGTTCAACCTGACTTCTCTGGCGGGTATCACCCAGACAGATGAAATGGAGCTGGGGGAAATTGGCGACGGAAAACCGCCGTCTTTGCGGTGATCCCGGACAGCGACAGCTCTTACAACTTCATCGTCGGAATGCTCTACACCCAGCTTTTTCAGCAGCTCTACCGGAAAGCGGACTTTGAGCATGGCGGACGGCTGCCTGTCCACGTTCACTTTGTCATGGACGAGTTTGCCAATGTCGCCCTGCCGGATGAGTTTGATAAGCTCCTTGCCACCATGCGAAGCCGTGAGATTTCCGTCAGCATCATCCTCCAGAATCTGGCCCAGCTGAAAGCTCTCTTTGACAAGCAATGGGAAAGTATTGTGGGTAATTGTGACACTTTTTGTACCTCGGCGGCAATGAGCAGTCCACCCATGAGTATGTGTCCAAGCTGCTGGGGAAGCAGACCATTGACACGAACACCTACGGCCAATCCAAAGGCCGCAGCGGAAGGCTACACTACCAACTTTCAGACTGCCGGACGGGAGCTTATGACCCCGGATGAAGTGCGTATGCTGGACAACCGCTACGCGCTTCTTTTTATTCGGGGCGAACATCCCGTGAAGGATCTGAAATACAACATTCTCAAGCACCCCAATGTTGCCCTCACTACAGACGGACAAGCCGCGGCCTATCAGCACGGGACAGACCCGTTGAGCGTTGCCGCTGTTTCCATCAATCTGGAAAAGCTGAAACAGGCTGCTTCCGAGGACACCGGCACTGGGGATTATGTCGTGCTTACCGAGGAAGAAGTCTACGACTTCATGCGCAGGAAAGCACAGGAAAATAACCAAAATCAAAATTCTAATCATCAGGAGGAAACTTATGAAAAACATCATCAACAGTATCATCCACCCCACCACCCGTCGTACTTCTAAGCGCTTGCCCATGCCCGAAAATGTTCGCAAGGGTTTCCGCCGTTACAGCTGCGCCGTACTCACCGGTGCCATGATCCTGGGTCTGGCCATGCCCGCCTATGCCGCGGGCGACCCGCTGACGGTGGTCAACAACCTGAGCACCTTTATCTTTGGCCTGATCCGTGCCGTGGGTCTTATCCTGCTGGGTTGGGGCATTGTTCAGGTGGGCCTCTCCTTGCAGTCTCATGATCCTTCTCAGCGGAGCAACGGCTTTCTGACTCTGGCTGGCGGCATTATTATCACCTTTGCCAAGGAAATTCTGGATCTGATCGTGGGTTAAATGGTGAGCGGGCAGCAAGGAAGCATCCTTGCTGCCCGCTCATGGGGCTCATATTTCAAGTGAGAAGCCATATCTTTTGTTTACTCTTAAACACTGAATCTCTGCATTTGAGTAATCATAGTCAGCCAGAACCCTAATGAAATAGTCCAACTTCTCTCTAAGTACATCTTTCGTGATTTGCCCTAATTCGTACAGACTTTCTTCATGATAGATGTGGAATAATGCCTCTTTTTCTGATTTAACCATAAAAAACACCCCTTTGAAAGATATTATATGTCATAAGTGATTAAATGTCAAACTCAATACAGGAGGAAATAGAAAATGTCAGACAACTGGGTCGTACAAAACCTGGAAAAAGCCCTTAATGTCTGGAATGACAAGTTCAGTGAGATCTGGCAGCTCATTACCCAGTCCCCACCAACTTCAAGGGCGGCACCCTCTGGAATGTGGTATCCAGCATCCACGGAGCCTTGCAGGCCATTGGCTATGCTCTGCTGGTACTGTTCTTTGTGATTGGTGTTATGAAAACCTGCGGTTCCCTGACAGATGTGAAGCGCCCGGAACACGCGTTGCGGCTGTTTGTGCGGTTTGCCCTAGCCAAAGGGGTCATTACCTACGGCATGGATTTGATGCTGGCACTGCTGGACATTGTACAGGGGGTGATTTCCACCATTATGCAGGCAACGGGCTTTGGACAGCCCCAGTCCGCTGTGCTGCCATCTGAAATTGTCTCGGCCATTGAGGACTGCGGGTTCTTTGAATCCATCCCATTGTGGGCAGTCACGTTGATCGGCGGGCTGTTCATCTGGGTACTGTCATTTCAGATGATCCTGAGCGTCTACGGCGCTTCTTCAAAGTGTATATGTACACAGCCATTGCCCCCATTCCCCTGTCCACCTTTGCCGGGGAACCCACCCAGAGCATTGGCAAGAGCTTTCTCAAAAGCTACGCCTCCGTCTGCCTGGAGGGGGCCGTCATTGTGCTGGCCTGCGTGATTTTCTCCGCCTTTGCGTCCTCGCCCCCGGTGGTGGATGCCGGAGCGGCAGCTGCTACGATGGTGTGGAGCTACATTGGAGAACTGATCTTCAATATGCTGATCCTGGTTGGCTCTGTGAAAATGGCAGACAGGGTCGTGCGGGAGATGATGGGGCTGTAAATGGCATTTCAATCTAGGGAACTTTTTGAACGATATTTCATCAAAAAGTTCCCTAGCCATATTTCAACGCCTTCCAATCGGGAGGCGTTTTTCTTTTACACAAAAAAAGGAGAAACCATTGGAAGTAAAAATCAACAAAGAAATCCAGTCCTACAGTGAATCCATGTTCTTTGGCCTCTCCATGCGGCAGTGCGGCTTCTCGCTGGCAGCAATGCTGGTTGCCGTGGGGCTGTACTTTCTGCTGAAGCCCTATGTGGGCACGGAAACCGTCAGCTGGATGTGTATTCTGGGAGCCGCACCCTTTGCGGCTATGGGCTTTGTCAACTACCACGGCATGACCGCCGAGCAATTGGCCTGGGCCTGGATTCGTTCGGAATTGCTGGAACCAAAGCGGCTTATTTGTGAGCCGGATAATCTCTACTACAAATTGTTGGAGGACACCATCTCCAACCATGAAAGGGAGGCGTATAAAAATTGATGAAATCCATTCGTACTTTGGTGCGACAGGACCGGGAGAAATATGTCATTCCCCGACGTGTCCAGGACGTGATCCCCATTCAGAAAATCTGGGAGGACGGGATCTTCCTCACTGGTGGGCGGTACGCAAAAACCTTCCGCTTTACGGACATC
>VOFC01000615.1_pt1 | contig 19400 bp, 20 predicted proteins | sample 5384161 | NCBI WGS metagenome assembly VOFC01 (sample SAMN12384722, study PRJNA508395) | human gut metagenome | isolation source: healthy gut B | host: Homo sapiens
GCAGGAAGCGCTGGAATCAGATGGTGACTCTGCGCTGACGCTGGCCGATGTGCTGCAGGACAGCTTCTGCATGGAGGACACCTGCGAAACGCAGGACGATATCCGCCGGATGCGGCAGCTGCTGGACGGCCTGCCCGCCAGGGAGCGACAGATCATTCTGCTGCGGTATGGTCTTTCCGGCCAGCCGCCGCTGACCCAGCTGGAAACTGCAAAACTGCTGGACATCAGCCGCAGCTATGTTTCCCGTCTGGAAACTCATGCGCTGGAACTTCTGCGCCAACGGTGGGATGTTCCGAGCACAAAAACAGCGCAGAGGTGAACGGTGTGCTCACCCCTGCGCCATGCAGTCAGCTATCCAGAATTTTCAACTGCATCTCGTCCAATTGTTCAAAAGTATACAGTCGATTCAGAGCTTCCACCAGCTCCTTTTTGGAAAGACGCGGCGGCAGACCCAGCGCGTTCAGAAGCTTTGCCTTGCGCTCGGCGCTGCCCGGCCTGCCGGAAAGCCCCCACTCGTAGAGGTCGGTATAGGTGATCTGCCGTCCTTCCGGGCGGGCCGCTGCGGCACCCGCCTCAGCGCCAAGGGCATCCCGCAGCGCCTGCAGAACGATGGCATCGTCCACACCCTCGACCCCCAGCAGGCCCTCCTTGCCGGGCTGTTCCTTGCGCTTTTCCTTGCCGTGGATCGCGGGCACGTAAGCCTGAACCACATTCTTTTCTCCCACCAGATTGGTGATGTAGGTGCGGATGCGGAAGCCTGCTGCGTCCGAATCCGTGAGCAGGATCAGGCCGTTTTTCTGCGCCAGCGCTTTGAACAGCTGCTGGCGCTTTTTGTCGCTGTAAATGCCAAAGCCATCCGTCAGCAGGATCATGGCATCGGTCAGATGGGAGAGCCGGGCCGCATCGTACTTGCCCTCCACAATGAGCACCCGGCTGGTATGGATCATTTCGTTTTCCTTCATCGTCCGCTCCCCGCCATTGCCAACCGGCACAGCGCTGTTTCCAGCAGGATCTGGTCATCGGTAGGCTGGCTTTTCAGGCTCTGGTCCAGTTCCAGAAGCACCTGCATACAGTTTTCGATCTGGCCCAGCGTGTAATGCGAGGCTGTTTCGGCCGATCGCTTGAGCCGGTAATCACTGCCCTTATAGCCAAAATCCTTGAATACCGTGCTGTAATTTTTCCGTTTTGCTGCCCCCAGCTTGACCCGGTACAGATCCACATAGCTGCCGATCATGGCCGCTGTAATGGCAATGGGCTCCTGCTGCAGGCGCAGCAAAGTCTGCAGCTTTTTGCAGGCACCTGTGGCGTTTTTGGCCGTGATCATGCGGATCATTTCAAACACATCCGCTTCCAGACTCACGGTGCCCATTTCCGCCACCATCGCTGCCGTGACCGTCTGATACCCGGACAATGCACAGAGCTTATCCACCTCATTTTCCAAAAGGAACGGATCCTCGCCGCAGCGCTCCAGCAGCGCCGCCGCTGCGCCGTCCGGCAGGGTGGTTTTCTGCTCCTTTGCGCGATCGATCATCATCATTTTCAGTTCAAAGGGCTTGGGCTTAGCCAATTCTTCGGTGTAGCCAAGCGCCTTGCACTGCGCGATCAGCTTCTGTGCGCGCTTGCCTGTTTTGAGCTTGCTGCGCTCCAGTTCAAACACGCTGCCCAGCACCACCACAGCATTTTCCAGACTGGAAAGGGTGCTGTTCAACTCTTCCAGATCCTTGTCACTGTAAGCTGCAGGGTCGATCTCCGGCAGCACCACCACACGCCGGGTACCAAAAAATGAGATGGTGCCCGCCGCCATAATGAGCTGTTCGATCTCCGGCGCAGCTCCATCCAGAACCGTGGCATCCTCGTCGCTGTCTGCGGTCAGGATGCGGGTGATGGCCGTGACCGCCTGCCGCACCAGATACCGCTCACTGGAATAAAAATAGTAAACCGGGCAGCCCTTGTCCGCCAACTGCCGGAGTTTTGTCTCGGTCGCCATGCAGGCACCTCCCTTCTCTTATGGTGTTGTTCTATTGTACCACACTCTGCCCGGATTGCAAAGCATCACTCCGTTTTCAGCCCGCCGTGCCGCCGCAGGCTGATGGATGCCGCCAGTTCTTTTCTGTTGTCCATCCAGTCATAGCTGCGCAGGGCCAGAACATTTTTATACTGCACAGCATCCGGCTTTGCAGGGGAGGCCAGCAGCCACTGCACTGTGACCTGTTTTGCCAGTTCTACAGTTCCATTGACCACGGCAAACTGCCGGTTGCCCACAGTCAGCCGCACAAGACAGCCATTCCGGGTGCGCAGCATTTCCACCAGAGCCGGTGTGCACCGCAGTTTTTGTGCTGTGTTCACCGCCATTTCTGCTGCCGGAAGTGTCCGCTCTGCTTCCAGTGTACAGGCCGTTTTAGGGTTTGTGCGCAGGTCTGCCACAAGCTCCACAGTCTGCACGCCCCGCCGGGCAAGCTGGTTTTCCACTGCGTTCTGGGCAGAAGATCCGCCCCGGAACAGCACCACGGCGGTATCGTTCTGGGTGACGACCACTGCCGGCGCGTTGGCGCTGCCTACAAGGTCGATGTGCACCACATCCCGGCTGAGAGCATTGCCCAGCCCGATGGAAACAGCTGCCGCCAGCAGGATGCATGGCCCTGCCACCCGCAGCCGTACCCGCCAGTGGAACGCCAGCCAGCACAACAGGATCAGCACCAGACACACGATGGCTGCATAGGCCGTATCGAAGTAGATTCCCGCGCCCGGTTTTGCAGAGATCCAGACGGCCCAGCGGTCGAGCAGGCCGGTCAACGCCGCAGACGCTGCGGACAGCACCCCATACAGCGGAGCAAGAGCGGGTGCCAGGCCGGCAAAGGCCGTGCCAAGGCCCAGCAGCATCATGGGCTGGATGAGCCACAGCACCGCCACACTGGATGCCACCGCATAAATGCTCACACTCAGCCCGCGCAGCACCAGCACCGGGAATGTGGCCACCGAAGCACAAAACGAGATGCAGACGCTTTCCGCAAGGCCCCAAAGGCGCTCCGGCAGTTTGAAATACCATGGGCGCTTCACCGGATTTTTCGCGTTTTTCCAGAACTGGCGGTACCACGCATCCCGGGCGCGGCGGATGCACACACCGCCTGCCACCGTGCCCACCACCGCCGCAAACGAAAGTTCAAAGCCGATATCGCACACTGCATAGCTGTTGCCTGCGGTCATAACGATACCTGCCACCGCCAGAGAGGTAAGGGTATCCGGCGGGCCGTACAGCCACACACCCAGTGCACCGACCCAGACCGCCACTGCGGCGCGGCATACCGAGGGTGTGAAGCCGGTCACGCCCATCAGCAAAAAGGCCAGCAGACTTCGGAATACCGCCCGGCGTCTGCGCCTGCGGTAGCTCTGCTCCCACTCGTAGGGCAGGAGTGTGCTGAGGATATCACCGCACAAAATGGACACATGCATTCCGCTTACCACCAGCACATGGGCAAGACCCGCGCCCCGGTAGGCGCTGCGCATGGCCGAAGACAGATAACTCCGGTCGCCGGTCGTCATGGCAGCCAGCACACCGCCGGTCTTGCCGTCCATACGGCGGCGCAGCGACGCACTGAGCCTTTGCTGCAGGCGGTGGGTGCGGGCGCGGAAGCTGCCGCTTTCGCCCAGAACTGTAAGCTCCGGCCCATCCTCGTCCATTTCCGCCTGCAGAACGATGCCGTCCGCATACAGGCTGACCCGGCTTCCGGATGCCGGGGCCGACAATATAAATCTTCCCTGCACCCTTTCCCCGGCTTTGCACTCCGGCAAAGCACTGCACTCCACCCGGAAGGATGCCGCGCTGCCGTTCACTTTCTCTACATGCAAAACCGCATCCACGATACCGGGATCGTAGGAATCCGCCGTGCTTTCCACCTCTGCGGTCAGCATCAGCGGACGGCCTGCATATTGCACCCGGATGCGCTCCAGCCGGTTTGCCGTGTGCAGCACCGATGCCATACCCACAGCAGCACCCAGCAGGATGCAGAGCGCTGCTTTGCGGGCAGCATCAAAGATGCACAGCACCAGACAAACGGCAACAAAAAATGCCGCAAACGGCACAAAAAGTTCCGTTTGCGGCAAAAAAACGCACACTAACTCCACACCCAGCATTCCAGCGCAGAAAACGCAGAGCGGGCGTCGCATTGCAGCTTAGTGGAAGAACAGAGGCAGCGGCTCCAGGAAGATGATATCCTTGCGCTCAGCTGCATCGCCCTCGGCCAGAACAGCGGCCTGGCCCACAATGGTGCACTGGGTCTGCTCAGCCAGCGCGTCCAGAGCCTTGAGCGAACCGCCAGTGGAAATGACATCGTCCACCACCAGAACGCGCTTGCCGCTCATCTTGTCCAGCTCCTTGCGGTCGATGACCAGCTTCTGCTTGCCGGCGGTGGTAATGGACTGATCCTCCACCACCACGGGGTCGGTCATATACAGCTTTTCGCCTTTGCGTGCGCAGACGTAGGGCTTGCCGCTCTGGCGGCTCATCTCGTGTGCCAGAGGGATGCCCTTGGCCTCGGCGGTCAGCAGGATATCAAAATCCGGGCACTTCTTCAGCAGTTCAGCGGCAGCAGCCACGGTCAGCTCGGCATCACCCAGCATGATAAAAGCAGCAATGTCCATGTGGTCATTCACCTTGCAGATGGTCAGCTCACGGGTCAGGCCTGCAACGTGCAGAGTATAGGTCTCAGCCATAATTCAACGCTCCCTTTTTATTGGAATCAAACAGGCAGTTTTTCGCCGCCCAGAACATGGAAATGCAGATGTTTCACGGTCTGGCCTGCGTCCTCGCCAACATTGGAGATGACGCGGTAGCCGTTGTTCAGGCCCTGCTCCGCAGCCAGCTTTGCGATCACTGCAAAGATATGGCCCAGCAGTGCGCCGTCCTCTTCGGTCAGCGCAGCGGCAGAGACAATGTGCTTTTTGGGCACCACCAGAAAGTGCACCTTGGCCTGCGGGTTGATGTCGTAAAACGCCACCACCTGCTCGTCCTCGTACAGCTTCTTGGAGGGGATTTTCCCCTCCGCGATCATACAGAACAGACAATCTTCCATGGGAAACAACTCCTTCCTGATATTTTATAAACGTCCCCGCCCTCTCAGGCCGCTTTGCGTCCAGCTCTCCCAAAGAGAGAGCCCTTGGCAAAACCATAAACTTTGGCAGCGCGTCAGCGCTGACGGAGAGGGCGAACCCGTTTTCTTATTCGCCCAGAGCCTTCTTGACGATGGCGCTGACAGCAGCCAGAGCTTCGTCGATCTTGGTCTCGTCCTTCAGGCCGGCCATTGCAAAGTCCGGCTTGCCGCCGCCCTTGCCGCCGGCAATGGCAGCGATCTCCTTGACCAGAGCACCGGCCTTCAGGCCCTTTTCCTGTGCCTGTTTGGTCACAGTGACAGCCATGGTGATCTTATCCTCAGCCTTGCCCACCAGAACCGCCACAGCGGGCTTCACAGCCTTGTCGCGGATGGTATCGCACATGCCGCGCAGGGTGTCGCCGGTGGTGCCGGTGAAGTATGCAGAAGCGATCTTCACGCCGCCGATCTCCTCGGCATTGTCAAACAGGCTGGTCACCTTGGAAGCGGCGACCTGTGCCTTGATCTCTTCCAGCTCCTTGGCCAGAGCCTTGTTCTCAGCCATCACGGCCTCGGCACGGACGGGCAGAGCGGTCACGTTGTTTGCCTTCAGGGTGTTTGCCACGGTATGCAGCATAGCCTCCTGCAGGTTTGCACGGATCAGCAGGTTGCGGCCGGTGACAGCCTCGATGCGGCGGATGCCCGCAGCAACGGAGGCCTCGCTCACGATCTTGAAGCCGCCGATCTGGGCGGTGTTCTTCACGTGGGTGCCGCCGCAGAACTCGGTAGACCAACCCTCGATGTCCACAACACGCACGACCTTGCCGTACTTTTCGCCGAACAGAGCCATTGCACCCAGCTTCTTGGCTTCCTCAATGGGCATTTCCCGGACGGTGACGTTCATGGACTCGTAGATTTTATCGTTCACGATCTTCTGCACGCGGGCCAGCTCCTCGGGAGTGACAGCGCTGAAGTGGGTAAAGTCGAAGTGAGTGATCTCTGCATCCTGATAGGAGCCTGCCTGATGGACGTGGTCGCCCAGCACTTCACGCAGAGCTGCCTGCAGCAGATGGGTGGCGGTGTGGTTGCGGGCAATTGCCATGCGGTATTCCTTATCCACCTGAGCGGTCAGGTGGTCGCCCACCTTCACGATGCCACTCTCCAGCACGCAGGTGTGGACGTAGTAGCCCTTGGGGGTCTTCTTCACATCCAGCACGCGCAGGCTGCAGTCGGCGCTGTTCAGCATGCCGTGGTCCGCAGCCTGACCGCCCATCTCAGCGTAGAAGGGAGTCTTATCCAGAACCACCAGCACGCCGTCCTTTGCTTCCTCGTCGGTAGCAATGGCATCGGTCAGGGTCTCCTCGTCGCTCAGGGCCACCACAACGCCGGTGTCGTTCAGGGTCTCGTAGCCGGTAAAGACGGTGGGCTCTGCATCCAGCGCACCGAACAGATCCTCGCTCCAGCCGGAGATGTTCTTCTTCAGGCGCTCTGCACGGGCACGCTCCTTCTGTTTGGTCATTTCGGCGTGGAAGCCTTCCTCGTCGATCTCAATGCCCTGCTCTGCAGCGATCTCCTTGGTCAGATCCAGCGGGAAGCCGAAGGTATCGTTCAGCTTGAACACATCCAGACCCTTCAGCAGATGCTCATGTGCCTTTTCCAGACCGTCGATCATGTTGTTCAGGATGTTCATGCCGGCATCAATGGTGCGGGCAAAGTTTGCCTCCTCGGTGCCGATGACCTTCTTGATATAAGCATCGTGCTCGCGCAGCTCGGGGTATGCGCTCTCGCTGGACTGGATGACAGTCTCCACCAGCTCCACCAGGAACGGGCGGGTGATGCCCAGCATACGGCCATGGCGGGCAGCACGGCGCAGCAGGCGGCGCAGCACATAGCCGCGGCCCTCGTTGGAAGGCAGGATGCCGTCGGACACCATGAAGGTGCAGCTGCGGATGTGGTCGGTGATGACGCGGATGGAGATATCGGTCTTGTCGTCCTCGCCGTAGGTCTTGTTGGCAATGTGCTCTACATGGTGCAGCACGCTCTGCACGGTGTCAACCTCAAACAGGTTGCCCACGCCCTGCATCACGCAGGCCAGACGCTCCAGACCCATGCCGGTATCGATGTTGGGGCGTGCCAGACGCTCGTAGTGGCCCTTGCCGTCGGCATCGAACTGACTGAACACCAGATTCCAGATCTCCATATAGCGGTCGCAGTCGCAGCCCACGCCGCAGGTCGGCTTGCCGCAGCCGTACTCGGGGCCGCGGTCAAAGTAGATCTCGGAGCAGGGGCCGCACGGGCCGGAGCCATGCTCCCAGAAGTTGTCTTCCTTGCCCAGACGCACCATGTGGTCGGGGGCGATGCCCACCTTCTTGGTCCAGATATCGTAAGCCTCGTCGTCCTCTTCGTACACAGAGATGTGCAGGCGGTCCTTCGGAATGGCCATCCACTCGTCAGAAGTCAGGAACTCCCATGCCCAAGGAATGACCTCCTCTTTGAAGTAATCCTGGAAGGAGAAGTTGCCCAGCATCTCAAAGAAGGTGCCGTGGCGGGCAGTGATGCCAACACGCTCGATATCCGGGGTGCGGATGCACTTCTGGCAGGTGGTCACGCGGTGACGGGGCGGCTCTTCCTGAGCCAGAAACCACTTTTTCATGGGGGCCATGCCGCTGTTGATGAGCAGCAGGCTGGGGTCGTTCTTGGGCACCAGCGGGAAGCTGTCCAGACGCAGGTGGCCCTTGCTCTCAAAGAAGCTCAGGTACTTTTCACGCAGTTCATTCAAACCGGTCCATTGCATAGGTTTTCTCTCCTCGATCGTCTTTGGCGCTTGTGCGCCGTTTTTATGCTGTTATGGCAGAGGGGCGGCACGGTGAAAAAACAAAAAACAGCCCTCATCCCAAAAGGGACGAAGGCTGCTTGTGCATCAAACTCCGTGGTACCACCCAAATTGCAAAGGATAAAATGTGTCCCCTGCCGCTTTCGGCGCGTTAACGCTGCGCTGCGTCCGACTTGTGTCGCCGGAAGCTCCGGGGTGGCGCGAAATGATCCCGACCGGAACGCCTTGCAGCTGGAAGCGCTCTCTCTGAACGGCGGTGTGCATTTCTGACCCCATCATTGCCATCTGTCATAATTTTACATTCCGCAAGGCAGGCGAAGTGCCCCTTTGCGTACAGCTAAATTATAGCATACGCAAAACGTTTGTCAACGGTTTTGAGCAAAATTTACGGCACCCAGATGCGGCGCACCTCCAGCACCTTGCCGCCCTGCACCACCAGCGTGGTATTATAGGTGGTCCAGTTATCGGGGTCTGCATTGATCGCTGCTGCCACCGCATCCGCGCCCGTAGTCTCCACAGCTTCGGCCTGCGGGTCGGCAGAACTGTCCTTCAGCACTACATCCTCTGCCAGCGGCATCGTCTTTTCTCCCATCTCGTAATAGAGCGGGTAATCGTCAAAGGTCATCGTCCGGTAGGTGTCATCATCCTCCAGCTTCAAGTCCAGTCCGCCGGGCTGCTCCATGCCGCCATTGATGCTTACAAAATGGTACTGGTCATTCCGCTCAATGCTTTTCACCTCGGTTGTCACACATTGATCCTGCGCCGCACCCTCTTCATGGAAGGCGATCTTATCGCCGACAGCAAGCTTTTCAATCTCCTCTTTCTTATAAATGTCGTAGCCGAACACCTTTGCAGTCAATTTACCGTTCTGCACACCGGAGGTAATGGAGGCAGAAACAAATGTGGTGGTCTGCGTGTCATCAAGGTCATCCAGTGTCCATGTCCGCAGATTGATCGGTTCCGTAACGCCTTCTTCTGCCACATGGGACGAGGCCGGCACTGCACTGGATGCGGGGGTGCTGGCGGGGGTGCCGGAGCCGCCGCAGGCCGTCAATGCGATGCCAGCAGCCAGAACAGCCAGAATCTTATATTTCAGGTTCATAAAAATACCTTCTTTCTTGACGCGGTAGATTTATTCCGCTACAATAAAAACGAATCAAGAACCCATTCTATTGCAACTGATTTTAAGATAGAGAGGAATTTCCCGTGAAAATTTTAAAAGTAAAATGTCTTGCCCCCACCCGGCTGGACAACTACCTGATGCAGCAGTACCCGGCACTGAACCCGGGCCGCCTGAACAAGGCCCTGCGGGAGAACAAGATCAAGCTGAACGGCAAAAAGCAGCCGCTTTCCACCCGCGTGATGGCCGGTGACGAGATCAAGCTGTTCATTCTGGATGAAGTTCTGGATGCGGACCGCCGTGTGGACGGCCCGGCGTGGAAGAACGCCCGCGGCCCGGCACAGGTGGTCTACGACTGCCCGCAGATCGTCGTTGTGAACAAGCCCGCCGGTCTTGCCGTGGATGGCCCGGAGGACGACACCCTGCTGAACCGCACCCTGCTCTACCTGAACCAGCAGGGCGAGTACAAGGAGAACGACCTGTACACCCCGGCGCTGTGCCACCGGCTGGACACCGGCACCAGCGGCCTTGTCATCGTTGCCAAGACCCCGGAGGCCGAAGAGCTGTTCCTTGCAGCCATCAAGAACCGCGAAGTGAAAAAGACCTACCTCTGCGTCACCTTCGGCCGTCCGATGCCGCCGGATGCCACTCTGGGCGGCTATCTGCTCAAGGACGCGGACCGCGGCATCGTGAAGATCGTGGAAGAAAAGCAGCCCGGTGCCAAGGAAGTGGAGACCCGGTACGAGACCATCGCCGTCTCCGGCCGTCTGGCCCTGCTGAAGGTGCAGCTGATCACCGGCCGCACCCATCAGATCCGCGCACACATGGCCAGCATCGGCTGTCCCATTCTGGGCGACAGCAAATACGGCAACAACACCGCCAACCGCGAGCTGAAACTCAAGTATCAGGCCCTGTGCGCATGGGAACTCACCATGCCCCGCTTCAACCAGCCGGATTTCGAGTTCCTCAGCGGCAAGACCTTCCGCGCACCAAAGCCCTGGTATTACAGTCAGGTACTGGACGGAACCCTGAAATAAGCTTTTTTACAACAAATTACAGCAAAAAAGAAATCCCGGAAGTGTATTCCGGGACTTCTTTTTTTCGTTTATGATTTTACTGGAATAGACCGCCAAACCAGCCCAGAGTGGACTCAGTTGCATTTGCAAAGGCATCCTGAACTTCCTGAATGCTGTCCAGCAGCTTGGTGCCCTCGGTATCCTTCACCGACCAGTAAACGCCGCTGCTTGCCGAGCCATCCGAAACCGTGAAGTCACTGGTAAAGCAGAGGTTATCGCCCTGAGAATCGGTCACGACCACCATGTAGGTGTAATTGCCTGCGGGCAGTTCACCAAAGCGGATGGAGCTATCCAGCGACTTGAAGGAGAAGATCGCCGTATTGGGTGCTGCCTGTGCAGTGAACACCGTCTGGTCGTTCTCGTCCAGCACTGCCACCTGCACATTGGTCAGGGTGGTGCCCAGCGCAGCATTTGCAGTGCCGGTCAGCGCCATGCCCTTGCCCGCACGGACATTGATGGGGTAGCTCATGCCTTCCAGACGCAGGCCGTCAGCCTCTGCAGCAATGAAGTTGTGATCTGATGCCACATACCAGTAGCAGGAGGACCTATTGACCGAAACGCTGGAGTTTTCCAGCGGGATGCGTCCGGAAGAGATGTTGCCTGCCGGATCGGAGCAATAGAAGGTGCCGTTGGTGTAGTCGGTGAGCAGCACTGCATGGGGCTGGCTGCGGTCATACAGCACGATGCCCTCCGGGTGCTGCGAAAGCAGGGTGATCAGGGTCTGCACTTTTTCCTGTTTGCGAGAGGGCAGTGTGCCGTAGCCCACCTGCATCTCCTTATATGTAAAGCTGTGGGAAAGCCCGTTGGACCATGCTGTGGAACGGACACTGTTCTCGGTCACAGTGGACCAGTCGGTCAGGCCGTCAAAATAGGCACGGCGGCGCAGCATCATGGCTGCGGATGCCAGTGTGCAGGTGCCGCCACGGCTCTGCTTGAAGTAGAAGCCTGCGTCCACATTCAGATCAACTGCCAAGGCAGCCGGCAGGCAGGTGAGCATAAACACCAGTGTCAGCACAAGGCTCAGCAGTTTTTTACGGGACGGTGCAGCGGTATTCACGGGTAGGTTCTCCTTTCAGCTTCCATGATTTGTTACGTTTACCACCATAAAGTATACCAACCTGTTACCCTTTTGTAAACGTTTGTGAAGCTTTTTTCTCAATATCATTGCCGAAATCATGCGCCGCCATCTGCACTTCCTTATTCCGCTGCACCAGCACTTCCGTGCCTTCCAGGGCATAAATGTTCTTCTTTCCCTCACCGAAGTCGATGGGTTGGTCAGCATCCTGCAAGATGAAATGATTCGGATGCTCTTCCCAGTTGTACTTGTCGTAGTTCAGGGTGAAGCCGTTTTCTTCCTCCACACCCAAAACACTGGCCATCTGGAGGATATGGCCCTGATATGGATGACCGGACGGTTCTCCAACACCGATGAAGCCGCCACCGTTCCAGACGAACCGGCGAATGGCGGAGGAGATTTTCGGGTCTTCCCACCAGATACCGCCAGTGTGGGCGGTGTCGGCATCGCCTACATTGATGATGACATCCACCGTTTCCAGCAGCTTCGGATCGTTCTTGATATCCTCAAAGCTGATAAACTTCACATCAAACGGTGCGCCAGAAAGCATTTCAATCACGCCCGAATAGCTGTAATTCTGCTTGTAGTAGAGGGCATGATGCACCATGTGACAGCCCCATGCCCGCATTTTACCCCAGCAGTTCAGCACCGCCACCCGTTTGACGCAGTAAGGCGTAGTGCCCTTGATATTTTCATACAGTTCGCGGAACTCCTTACAGACGCTCTCTACATAATCCACGAACTCCGGGAACTGCAATGCCAGCTTCAGATAGCCGCCATAGCCAATGCGGTCAATGGGCTTGCGCAGGATGGCGCGGCGGGCTGTGACCCAGTTTTCTTTGGCTTCTTTCACCGGGTCGCCGCCCTCATGGAACGTGTCCGGGAAGAAGTAAGGCAGAAAGCGTCCTTCCGTGTACTTCACGCCCTCGATGTCGGAGATCAGACGCAGCGTGGAGCCATTGCCCACGCTGCCCACCACGGCATCCAGACCAATGGTCTTGAACTCCGGCATAAAGGGCTCGGTGCCGATCCAGTGGTCGCCGAGGAACATCATCGCCTCGCAGCCGCACTCGTGCGTGATGTCCACCATTTCTTTGGCCAGCTTTGCTACTTCGCGCCGCTGGAACGCCTGAAAATCACGGTATTCCTTGCTGGGCACACGATACTGGTTGTTGTAATAGCCCTGGTCGATGATATACTCCGGGCGGAATTTGTAACCTACTTCCTGCTCAAACTGATTGAGGATATAGGGGCTGACGGAAGCAGAATAGCCATACCAGTCCACGAATTTTTCCCGCTTGAGTTCATCGAAGATCAGGGTGAACTGATGGAAGAATGTGGTATAGCGGATGACGTTCACATACGGATGCTCTGCAATGAATTTTCGCAGACGCTCCATGGAATATTTGTGGGTTTTCGGCTGGCGCACATCAAATGTGATCTGATGCTCGAAATTCGTCCAGCCGTTGGTGGTGGCATTGTACATATGCACCGGGTCCCAGATGAGGTAAGCAAGGAAACTTACTGTATACTCATGGAACGGCACCGCCTGCACGGTCACGCTGCCATCCGCATAGCTCCATTGTTCTGGCGGCACAGGCTGACCCGTGGAGCGATCCATGACCTCCCACCAGCGGGTGATGTCATCGTGATCGTTCACTTTCATCAGCTCCGGGCTGATGCCTTTCATCAGAGGGATGGTCACGGTGTCGCCGGGGGCAGTGTAGAAAGCCCGTCATAATGTAGCACTGCTGCACCTCGTCCGGGTTTGCTTTGGCCCATGCGTTATCCTTGCGCGTGGTATAATAGGTGGAATAGATCTTTGCATCGGCGTTTTTCAGTTCCTGCGGAAAATCCGTACCATCGCAGTCACGGATGGCATCCGCACCCCCACTTTTCAGAATCTCCAACGTTTCGGGCACCACATCCAGGTCGGTCGGAATGGTAACGCGCCCGGTCTTGCACTTATCTTCCATAGTTTTCCTCTCTTATCCTCAATCCTGATAGGTTGCGTTGTAGATGGCCAATACTGCCAGCAGCAGTGCCACGCCCACAAGCATGATGCCAAGCCCTGCCAGCTGTCCGGTCATTTCCAGCCTGCCACCACCAATGCAATGGACAGCACAAACAGCACGATCATCAGCACGATGCGCAGGGCAGGATGCGTTTTCCAGAATGTTTTCATGTTTTGTCACCTTATCCTTTCAAGCCGCCCACCGTCATGCCCTGCGTCAGCTGCTTCTGCACACAGATGTACAAAATCAGAGTAGGCAGCATCACCAGCACAAGACCTGCGTACATGGTGCCGTACTGTGCAGCACTCTGCTGGGCCTGCATCAGATTCAGCAGACCCACCGGCAGAGTACGGGGTGCGCTGGTGGAACTCATAAGGGTCATGGAGATGATGTACTCATTCCAGAAGGACAGGAAGTTGAACAGGATAATGGTGATGATAGACGGCTTCGCCATTGGGAAAATGATACGGGTCATTGCAGAGAAATAGCTGGCACCGTCAATGTAGGCTGCTTCTTCAAAGTCGTGGGGCAAAGTGGCAAAATAGCCCGACAGCAGATAGATGGTAAAGGGCAGTGTAGCTGCATACACGACAGCCAGAATGAACAGATTATTCAGCAAAAAGCCGCTGCCAATATGGTTTTTCAGCCACACATCACCATCACGCAGAATCAGGAAGATGGGAACTACGATATAGTTGACATTGATGAACAGACCTGCCATAAACAGCGTGTTCAGCAGCTTGCAGCCCTTGAACCGGAAACGGGACAGGCAGTAAGCTGCCGGCAGCGCAATCACCAGCAACAGCACCAGAGCCAGCGCTGTGACCAGAACGGAGTTGAGCATATATTCGCCCATCTTGGCTCCATTCCACGCATTGACGAAGTTCTGCCAGTAGAATCCGGCAGGAAGTGCCCACGGATTGCCGTAGAACTCTGCGTTCTGCTTGATGGATGCCATAAACACCCATGCCACCGGCACAATGATCGTCACAGCCAGCAGGATCAGTACAAAATAGATGAAAAAAATTTGTACAGGCCCTCCGCCGAACGGGAGGATTTTTCTTCCGTTTTCTTCATGTTTTTCCTCCTTAAAATTCCAGCGGTTCACGGCTGGTGGCACGATTGACACAGGCAGACAAAGCAAACGAGAACAGGAAGATAACCACACCGATTGCCATGCTGTAACCGTACAGACCTGCATCTTTCTGGCTGTACATATAGTTCAGAGCCACATCCGAGGCACCGTTCGGCCCGCCGCTGGTCATCGCCTTGACGAACAGGAACGCCATATTGATGGTGGAAATGATAAAGAAGGTCAGGGTGGTACGGATGTTCGTCCAGACCAGCGGAATCGTGATCTGGAAGAACTGGGTCAGACGGCCCGCTCCGTCCAGATTGGCACTCTCGTACAAGCTGGCAGGCACCGAGGACATGGAAGCCATATACATCACCATGTAGTAGCCCACAGCCTGCCAGACCATTGCAATGATGATGGACGGAATGACCAGCTTTTCGCCTTTCCAGAGGATAGGGTCAGTCATATCCCGGAACAGCCCGATGATGCTGTTCAGCATGCCATTCTCCGGCTTATAGATGGCAGAGAAGATACCGGCGATGACGACCACAGACAGGATGTTCGGGATGTAGAAAATGATGCGGAAGAAATTCTGCCCCTTAATTTTTTCGCGGGTCAGGATGGCTGCAAACACCAGCGCAAACGCAAAGGTGATGATGGTAACGACCACCACCAGCAGGATCATGTTCTGCATGGAGCGGATGAACTGGGTGTCCTTCAGCAGATGCTGAAAATTTTTCAGCCCGACAAAGGTTTCGTTTGGCGAGTAGGCTCCACGCTCATACAGGCTCATGCGGAACACATTGAGGGTTGGCAAAATCATAAAAATGAAAAAACAGGATGGTGGCCGGTGCCACACAGAGGAACACGAACCGTTTGCGGCTTTTGTCAGATTTCATAGACAAACCGTTCCTTTCTACTGGAATCCAGAAACCCAAAAAGCGGAGGCGGTCAAAACCGCCTCCGCTGGGCAGGGCCTTGGAAGCTGTTTTCGGATGCAGCTTCGTTCTTACTCGATGATGTTGGCGCGCATCTGGTCGCTGGCGGACTTGATGCCATCGATCCACTGCTGTTCCGTCGTGCTGCCGGAAACCAGAGAGTTGACGGGGTCAAAGAACACCGTGCGGACTTCCACACCGGGGATAGCGGTAAAGGAAGCAAAGTTGCCCATAGCTGCCTTTGCGCCGTTGTCGTAGATGGAGTAGAACATCTTGTTGTCGCCGTCCAGATCATCGGCAATCCCCAGCACAGGCTGGATCGCGCCGCTTTCGGCAAACAGCTTGCAGGCTTCGTCGCTGTACAGGTAGGCTACAAACTGCTTGGCAGCGTCCAGATGCTCCGCACCTGCCGGGATCCATGCCTGCTCAAACCATGTATAGCTGTACTGATCGCCGCCAGCCTTGACTGCGGGCAGAGCAGTCATGCCCCACTCAAAGCCATCTGCACGGGGAGCTTCACCCATTTCGCCCACGATCCATGTACCGTTGGGCATGAACAGAGCCTTGTTATCCAGCACCAGCTGCTGATTCTGGGTAAAGTCCTGATCGTTCGCCTGTGCCGGAGTGATGGGGTTGGTGTAGGAGGCCAGTTTGGTCACGATGTCAAAGCAGGTCTGTGCTTCGGCAGTGTCCCAGATGCCCTCTTCATAATGGGTCGCCTTGTTGAAGAAGTCGGGGCCGCCTGCTGCATACATCAGCGCATAGAAGAACGCATCAAAGTAGCCGGTGGTGGGGTAAGTGAACAGGTAGGTGCCCTCCGCAGCCGCCTTGTCACCCAGTTCCCACATTTCATCCCATGTGGTGGGCACATCCCAGCCTTTTTCTTTCAGGAACCCTGCGTTGTAGAACAGACCGCAGGGGCTGTAGAACATGGGAGCCAGATAGGTCTTGCCATCACCGTAAGGGTTGGTAAGAGAAGTATCGGTAAAGCCGCCGGCGATCTTCTCACTGACTTTCTTGCTCTCACCGGGAACCGTCATGCTCAGCACATCGGTGATGTCAGCGATCAGATTGCCCTTGATAAACTGCTCGGTCAGAGCAGCTTCACGGCCGGTGGCCAGATGGATGACGTCCAGGATAATCACCGCCCTGCATGGAGGGGCCGATGACATCTTCCAGATTCTTGTCGGTGGTCAGCTCCACCTTGATGCCGGTCTGGGCAGTAAAGGCATCGGTGACTTTCTGCCACATCTCGGAACCGTAAGCGGTCTCAATGGCAGCGACTTTGATGGTCACATCCTCCGCAGGCGTGGCAGAGGCAGCAGCCGAAGAAGTCGTGCTGGAACCGGTAGAACCGGGAAGAACTGCCGCAGGCGGCCAGCCCCAGTGCAGCGGCACCCACGCCAGCTGCTTTCAGGAAATTGCGACGAGAAATGCGTTTCATAGTGTATCCTCCATCATAAAGATTCCGTTCATAACCACAACCGGGACAAACAGGTTTTGTCCGAGAGGGTCGTGTGATTTATTGATTTCAATATAGAGGTTTTCACCCTTTGCAACAAGATGTTTGTTGTTTCGTTTTTTATAAATCTTGCTTTTTAGAAATTTCTTTCAGCAAAAGCGCTAAATTCGTCCCGTCTGTTTTGGTACATTCTTCCCGTTTGTAACCAGTTTGACATATTTTTAATTCTTTAATGGCATTAAAAATATTTATCCTGTCCAAAAATCAGGGCTTGCATTTTTTCTTCTTTGCCCCTATAATGAGAAAAACGCACGATTCAACGCATCGTTTTTGCGATTTTTTGCGATTATATTTTTAGTTCTCTTGTTTTTATTTTTATGCTTATTGCGTTTCGTTGTAAAGGAGCCTGTTATGAGTACCGAACGCTTTGATATTCGTCACGCTCCCGCTCCCCGTGAGTCCTTTCGCTTGCTGTACATCAGCAAAAGCAAATTCGGCGGCGACTGGAACAGCACGGCTCACACCCATTCCTGCACGGAGCTGTTCTATTGCCTGAGCGGAGAAGGACAGTTCTACCTTGCCGGGCAGCTGTTTCCGGTCAGCCGGATGATATGGTCATTGTCAATCCACAGGTGGAGCACACACGGAATTGAGTCTGAACGCTTCACCGCTTGAATATATCGTTCTGGGTGTGGCTGGCATTGAGATCTTATTCGGCAAGGCTGATTCTTCTTATGCTATCTTCAACTGCCGTGAAAACCGGGAACGGATGGTCACTCTGCTGCATATGCTGCTTGCCGAAGCCGACCGCAGTCTGGATGGCTGCGAAACCGTCTGTCAGGACTTGCTGGAGGTGCTGCTGATCTGGCTGGTACGCTGCACAACGCTCTCTTTGCAGGTGGAAGAAACGCCACGCTCTGACAGCCGGGAGTGTGTGGAGATCAAGCGGTATCTGGACAGCAACTTCCGAGAGGACATCTCACTTGACCGTCTGGCAGAGATCGCCCACATCAACAAATACTATCTGGCCCATACCTTCCAAAAAGAGTATGGCATCTCTCCCATCACCTATCTGAACCGCCGCCGTATCGAGGAAAGCAAGTATATGCTGGGCAATACAGGTTACAGCTTGGCTCAGATCAGCGAACTGATGGGCTTTTCGTCCCCCAGTTATTTTTTCCCAGTGCTTCCGCAAAGCGGAGGGTCTGACTCCCAACGAATACCGCCGTCAGGTACGGCAGGGACAACGCCCTGCCCCGGCAAAACGGCATGAAAGATAAAGAAACGAGGAACTTCAAATGAAACCTGTCACCGAACCCATTCTCTGCGCTGCTGCATCCGCCTTTGATTTTGGTGGGCCGATGGTCTGCGATCCACACCACTATGGTGAGGGCCACATCAATGACACCTTTGTGGTCTGGCGGGCAGATCATACCAAACGCTTTATCTTACAGCGCATCAACACCGATACATTCACTGATCCAGCAGGACTGATGGAAAATATCTGTGGTGTGACCCAGCATTTACGGGCAAAGATTCAGGCAGAGGGCGGCGATCCTAGCCGGGAATGCCTGAACGTCATTCCCACTCTGTCCGGCGCAGCGTACTATATTGATTCCGAAGGCAATGCATGGAGAGCTTATGATTTTGTAGAGAATACCGTCTGTCTGCAACAGGTCGGCTGTGAGGCAGACTTCCGCACTGTGGCAGAAACACTGGGCAAGTTCCAGAACCAGCTGGCCGATTATCCTGCTTCAACCCTTCACGAAACCATTGCCCGTTTTCACGATACGCCCAACCGTTACGCAAACTTTGAAAAAGCTCTTGCAGCCGATGCACTGGGTCGAGCCAAAACCATTGCGCCGGAGATTGCTTTTATCCATGCACGGGAAAAGGACTGCCACGTTCTGCTGGATCAGCTGGCCGCTGGTGAGATCCCGCTGCGTGTCACCCATAATGATACCAAAATCAACAATGTTCTGCTCGATGAAGCCACTGGTAAAGGCATCTGTGTCATTGACCTCGACACCGTGATGCCGGGTCTGTCGGCTTATGATTTCGGTGATTCCATCCGCACCGGTGCCAACGACTGCGCCGAGGACGAACCCGACCAGAGCAAAGTCCACTTTGACCTGCATCTGTATGAAGTGTTTGCCAAAGGCTATCTTTCCACTGCTGGCTCCACCATGCACACAGCTGAAAAAAGGAGTCTTGCTTGGGGTGCTAAGCTCATGACACTGGAATGCGGCATCCGTTTCCTGACCGACTATCTGGAGGGCGACCATTATTTCCATATTGCCCGCCCGAATCACAACCTCGACCGTGCCCGCACCCAGTTCACGCTGGTACGACAGATGGAAGATGTATTCGATCAGATGACCGCGATCGTCTGCCCGGGAACCGACCTCTGATCCAAATGTGATTGCACAAAACAAAGCAGTTCAGTCGATTATTTTATCCGGCTGAACTGCTTTGCTGTCTCTCTGTTAACTTTTCTGCCTCTATTGATTCTGTTGTAAAATTTGATTATAATATAATCAGAATCCTACTATCATCTATCGAAATCCTGGAGGTGCTATTATGCCAGCTATGAATATCCGTCCATCTGCAGCGATTCGCCAGAACTACAACGAGATTGCCGATCTGTGCCGAAAGACCGCTGAACCGATTTTTCTTACCAAAAACGGTGAAGGTGACCTTGTTGTCATGGACATTGATACCT
>VOFC01003010.1_pt1 | contig 19375 bp, 26 predicted proteins | sample 5384161 | NCBI WGS metagenome assembly VOFC01 (sample SAMN12384722, study PRJNA508395) | human gut metagenome | isolation source: healthy gut B | host: Homo sapiens
GTCGTTGCTTTCTTCCATCTTGCCGTAATGGTCAGAGATGCCCAAAACGTATTTCTTGGGGTTGGCCTTCTGTAACTTTGCATCAGTCGTAATCAACTGGGTGATGAATTGCTTATATGCGGGAGCCGAGTTGATGTAGAATTTGGCGGGTTTGGCGGGATCGTTGCTCTTGAAAGTAACTTCTTTATTGCCGCAACCTACGTAGAGAGCCTCTTTGTACTTCATTTCGTATGCTTTGCCATCTACAGTTACCACACCGTCTCCACCGACATTGATTACGCCCAATTCGCGGCGTTCCAAAAAGTAGGTGATTTCCGGTCCGAGTTCATGGAACTTCTCCAGTTTCAGAACCTTGTTTACCGGCATCACTCCACCGTAAATCAGACGGTCATACAGGGTATACGTGAGGTTGATTTCATCCGGAGCCATGACTTTGTCCATCATGAAAGCACTGCGCAGGCGTTCGGTGTCGTAGTGTTTGACATCCTGCGGATGGCAGGCGGTCTGTACTTTGTAGTTCATCTGGGCGTTCGTCGCCAGTGCGCCGAGGCCGAGGCAAAGAGCCAATGCAAATCTTTTCATTTTCTTTCTGTTTTTGATTATGTGATGTTAGATTCAAATGCGTGGTATGCGTCCGCGTCTTAGTACTTCTTGCGGACGATGGCACGGCGGTTGAGGACAGCCAGTCCGAGCGTGCAGACCACGAGGACGGCCGGACCCACATATTTCACCGTGTGTGTCAGGTGGAAGATGACCCATGCCAGCGGGCTGGAGGCAAAGTCGAGCGCACCGCCCTCGAAACCTTCGGGGATGGCCACGGCCGTGTCCTTCGTGATGTTGAACACATCGTGTGCCGCACTGGTGAAGTAGGGCGCGAGGTTTGTCACGAAATACAGCCCGATGACCATCAGGATAAGGCCGATGATGAACGTCTTCACCACATTGCCGTTCGTGATGGGCAGGATGATGGGGAACACGTAGAACATGCCGGCCAGCGAAGCCAAAGGCAGGAACTGGTTGCCCGGCAGGACGACGGCGAGGAACAGCGTGACGGGAATGAGCAGCAACGATACGACGAGCGTGGTCGGGTGGCCGATGACCAAGGCCGGACTCATACCGATGTGCAAACCGGCGTTCTCACCGAATTTGCGGGCAATCATCTGGCGCGTGGCATCGGAAATGGGGCGCAGGCCTTCGATGAACAGTCCCGTGATGCGGGGAATCAATTCCATGACGGCTCCCATCTTGATACCCAATCCGAGGATACCCGGAATGCCGTCCACCAGTTCCTGCCCGTTCTTGCAGGCCAGTGCGCCGATGCCGCATCCCACCAATACGCCGAGGAAGAGCGGTTCGCCCAGGATGCCGAATTTCTTCTTCATGCCCTCTGCGTCGATATACAGTTTGTTGAACCCCGGAATCAGGTCGAGCGCCTTGTTGATGAGGATGGCGAAAGGCATGAACCCTTGGCAGAAAGGCTGCGGGATGGAGATGCCGTCCATCTTATCATAGAATTTCTGGAATTTGGGAGCCGTGTAGTCGGCGGCTATCAGCGTCAGGATATAACAGATGACGGCAGCAAAGAAACCCCATGCGATGTTGTCCATCGTGTAGTAGACCATCGCGCCGATGAAGGCGAAATGCCAATAGTTCCACAGGTCGATGTTGACGGTCTTTGTCGTTTTGGTGAGGAGCATCAGGATATTCACTCCGAGGCATACGGGAATGATGAACGCGCCTACCGACGTGTAAAAACCCACCTGTTTGGAAATACACTACTTTCGTAGCATGAAAAAATAGCATGTATAATCCTTAAAACAATAAACCATGAGACGAAGCTCTTTTTATAAATTTTTGATATTAGTAATAATAATGTCCAAGCACCATTTCACTGTCGGCGCAGCAGGTGGATGAAAAAACTGCCTTGGTCGGTGCGGATGACTGAATCGGAGATGATCCGTTGCCCGGAATCCTGGCAGCTTGATTTTCAGCCCAGACTGAAATGGGACTATTGCCACGGACTGGAATTGGGGGCGATGCTTGATGTATACGATACTTCATGGCGACAAGAAAATACGAGATTATGCAATTGCTTATGCAGATACGATGGTGCATGAGGATGGAAGTATTACTGCATACAAATTGACCGATTACAGTCTGGACCGTATCAATTCCGGAAAAATCCTGTTTCGTATCTAGGAGTTGCAGACCAAGGATGAAAAGTATAAGAAGGCATTAGACTTGCTCTATAGCCAGTTTGCCGGACAACCTCGTAATGAAGACGGAGGATTCTGGCATAAAAAGATATATCCGCATCAGATGGGCTGGACGGACTTTATATGGGAGCTCCTTTTTATGCAGAATATGCTTTCCGTAATAATCGCCCGCAGGATTATGCAGACGTCATAAATCAGTTTATTACCTGTGCCCGTCATACGTATGATCCGAAGAATGGTCTTTATCGTCATGCGTGTGATGTAAGTCGCGTGATGGGTGACAGGACAGTCAAAACATTGCTTGGGGACGTGCATTAGGCTGGATCCGGTGATGTGCTTGATTTTGCCCGAAGCCATTATAGCCGGAAGAGTCTGTTGCTTGCAATCTTGGATAATGTGTCTTATCTGGATGTGGCATTGGCTGGATATAAAGGTTTTCTGGATAATTTTATCGAGGTGGAAAAAAGATGGATTGGTCACCATCACGAAAGCCTGTGCGGTAGCGGGGCTGGGAGGGAAGGTTTATCGTTCACGGCGATTATGACTATTATATAAATGAAACAATCCGTAATAACGACCCGAAAGCAGTAGGACCATTTATTATGGCGAGTTTGGAATACGAACGTTTGCAAAAGTAAATAAAATCGATGAATAAGTTTTGAAAGGTCTGTTGTTGTTTTTCTGCTTTGTTCGGGAGGAACTTTGGCCTGTGCACAACAGCAAAAGCAAGACACAATAGTCGTGTCACGAGACGGAACCGGGGAAAATATCGGGATATTCAGGAAGCCGTGGAAGCCGGTACGTGCTTTTATGGATTATACGGTGACTATATTTATAAAGAATGGACTATACAAAGAAAAACTGGTAATTCCTTCATGGGTGAAGAACGTGCAGCTGGTAGGTGAAGATGCTGAAAAGACGATCATCACCTACGATGATCATGCCAATATCAATAAAATGGGTACTTTCCGCACTTATACTGTGAAAGGTGGAAGGAAGTGACATCACTTTTAAGAATCTGACCATTGAGAACAATGCCGCTCCTTTGGGGGCAGGCAGTTGCGCTCCATACCGAAGGAGACAGGCTGATGTTTGTCGCTGTCGTTTTTGGGAAATCAGGGATACTATTTATACAGGATCGGAGGGGTAGCCGCCTGTTATTTACTAACTGCTATATTGAAGGAACTACAGATCTTCATCTTCGGCCCTTCTACAGCTTTGTTTGAATATTGTACGAATTGCATAGCAAACGCGATTCATATATTACGGCCGCATCGACTCCGGAAGGAGGTGGAGTTTGGTTATGTTTTCAAGAACTGTAAGCTGACAGCCGCTCCCGGTATCAAGAAAGTCTATCTGGGACGTCCTTGGAGACCTTATGCTGCTACGGCTTTTATTAATTGCGAGTTTGGCGGACATATCCGTTCGGAAGGCTGGCACAACTGGAAGAATCCGGAAAACGAAAAAGACTGCCCGTTACGCTGAATTTAAAAACACGGGTGAAGGTGCGGATGCTTCCGGACGTGTGAAATGGGCTAAACAACTGACTGATAAAGAAGCGGGTGCAATATACCCGCAGAATATATTTAAGGAATGCAGTAATTGGTATCCTTTATAAATAACATCAGTTCGATATAAGAGTAATCCGCATGGTTTCCCCTCCTTTTGGAAGGAGGAGAATTGAGTTACTCAAATTTATATCGAATTCACGTTAAATAGAAGTCATAAGGGAACTTTAATTTTTGAACCAACAAAATAAGATTATGAAAAACAGACTGCTATTGCTGTTTATAGTATTTATCCTTTTCTCCGCCTTTCGTGCGGATAAGCCCGTATTGACCATCTTTACGATAGGTGACTCTACGATGGCTAACAAAAAATCTGTACGGTGGAAATCCCGAACGCGGCTGGTGTATGGTGCTCCCCGGATTTTTTCAGAAGATATACGTGTTGATAATCATGCCGCCAATGGCCGCAGTTCCAAAAGTTTCATATCTGAAGGCCGATGGGCAAAAATGATTTCCCAGGTAAAGAAGGGAGATTATGTCTTTATCCAGTTCGGACACAATGATGAAAAGGCTGATTCTGCACGCCATACTGATCCGGGAACGACCTTTGATGACAATCTCCGTCGTTTCGTCATTCAAAACTCTCGTGCTAAAGGAGGGATTCCTGTGTTGTTCAACTCCATTGTTCGTCGTAATTTTGTACAGCCGGAAGATGCCTCGATTGCTACAGATGCCCGTCGTGCTCGGGTGAACAGGAACTGCCGAAAAAGAAGGAAACGTCTTGTACGATACGCACGGTGCCTACCTTGATTCTCCGCGTAATGTGGCAAAGAGATGGGAGTGGCGTTTATCGATATGAACAAAATTACCCATGATCTGGTGCAGGGACTGGGCCCTGCAGAATCGAAGAAGTTGTTTATGTTTGTCGAACCTGAGAAAGTTCCGGCTTTTCCGAAAGGCCGGGAGGATAATACTCATTTGAATGTGTACGGAGCACGGACTATCGCCGGGCTGACTGTAGATGCTATCGCAAAGGAAATACCGGAACTGGCAAATATGTTCGTTATTATGATTACGTAGTGGCACAAGACGGAACAGGTGATTTCTTCACAGTGCAGGAAGCGATAAATGCAGTACCCGATTTTCGCAAGAATGTGCGTACTACTATCTTGGTCCGTAAAGGCACTTATAAAGAGAAGATTATTATTCCGAATCCAAAATAAATATCTCTCTGATAGGAGAGGATGGTGCGGTACTGACAAATGATGACTTTGCCAATAAGAAAAATGTGTTTGGTGAGAATATGGAACTTCGGGATCGTCGAGTTGCTACATTTATGCTCCCTGATTTCTATGCGGAGAACATCACTTTTGAAAAACTCGGCAGGACCGGTAGGACAGGCTGTTGCCTGTTTTGTATCTGCCGACCGTGCGTTCTTTAAGAATTGTCGTTTTCTCGGTTATCAGGATACCCTTTATACATATGGCAAGCACAGCCGTCAATATTACGAGGATTGCTATATCGAAGGAACGGTTGACTTTATCTTCGGATGGTCTGTGCTGTATTCAATCGTTGTCATATTCATAGCAAACGTGATGGTTATGTGACGGCACCTCTACAGATCAAGGCAAAAAGTATGGATATGTCTTTTATGATTGCCGGTTGACTGCTGATCCGGATGTTGCCAAAGTATATCTGTCTCGTCCCTGGCGTCCGTATGCGCAAGCTGTATTTATCCGTTGCGAACTGGGGAAACATATCCTTCCGGAAGGCTGGCACAACTGGGGAAAGAAAGAAGCGGAGAAACCGTATTTTATGCCGAATACGATAGTCATGGCGAGGGAGCCAATCCGAAAGCCCGCGCAGCTTTCTCGTCAACTGAAGAATCTGGAAAGGCTACGAGATGGAAACGGTTTTGGCAGGTGAAGACGGCTGAATCCGCTAAAGAACGATTCTGTTAAATAAACACCGAATATAGATGTAAGTTCAGCTAAATCATTATCTTTACACCATTCAATATGTGTGTAATAATGATAAAAAAGAATCTTATATCTAATTCTTTTGTGCCTGACCGCACCTGTAGTGCAGGCACAACAACACAAAGTTTTTTTCACCCATTATTCTACCGAGGATGGTTGTCTCTAAAAAACACGGTGATGAGCATGTTGCAGGATCCACAAAGACAACCTCCTGGTTTGCCACATGGGATGGAATCAATCGTTTTGATGGCTATAACTTTAAAACTTATAAAGCACGTCAGGGCAATAACCGGATCAGTCTGACCAATAACCGTGCCGACCGGATGTATGAAGACCGGTACGGCTTTCTGTGGTTTATTGACTTATGACAACCGTGTCCACCGTTTTGACCCGAAAAACGGAGACGTTCGAACAGGTTCCGGCAGGTGAAGAAGGTAGTACATACAACATTCACGTTAAAGGTATTGCCCGATGGTACGGTCTGGCTACTGACAGAACATGATGGAGCTATCCGTGTAGTCACACTTCCTCAGAAGAATTATACGACGAAATCAGATATTTATTCAACGAAGTCCGGTCTGTTTCCTGCCGATCACTTTTATCAGGTCCTATCAGGACAAAGCCGGCAATCACTGGCTGCTGACTGATAACGGTTTGGGATACGCCCCGGGTGAGCAGCAACCCGTGAACTTACTTTGTGGAGACGAAAGGGAAACAGGACGGTATGAACGTTCAGGCATTTTATGCAGTCCGGGAATGCGAAGACGATATCTGCTTTGCTTCAGACAGAGGGAGAATCTGGTGTTATCAGAAACAGGGCGGGAGAGTTTTCCGCCTGCTCGAACTTCCGACGAAAGCCCGCATTCGTTCGATACACACCGTGGGCGAAATGGCAATTTGCAGTGACAACAGATTCGACGGTTCTTTCTTTTCAACCTGAAGACAAACAAACATACGCATTATTCTCCCGTGACCTGTAAAGGAATTGTCTGCACAACCGATTCTTTCGGCTTATGTGGAGACCGCACGTCAGAGGTATGGTTCGAACAGGAAGAGCCGGGAGTTGTCGTTCATTTTAATCCTGCCACGCGTGGTAAGGCGTGAGCAGATGCGGGTGGAATATAGTAACGCCGATCGTTCGCGTCCCGCTTTTCATATCCATGAAGATGTACACGGGCATATATGGGTACATCCTTATGGCGGAGGATTCTCCTATTTTGATCGTGACCGGAACTGTCTCGTTCCTTTTTATGATGATTTGGGCAGTAACAACTGGCGCTTTTCTAACAAGATACATGCCGCTTTTTCTGATAAACAGGGAATTTGTGGCTTTGTACCCACTCAAAAGGACTGGAGAAAGTAACATTCCGCAACGTACCGTTTTCAATGCTGACTCCGTTCCGCATGAATATGAATCTTTGAGCAACGAAGTGCGGTCGGTATGCGAAGATAAACAGGGGAATTTGTGGGTCGGACTGAAGGGACGGAATGATCCGCCTGTACGACTCTCGAACCGGAAATTCATAGGGCATCCTGACAGGTAATGGAACCATTTCGATGACAGGTACACCTATGGAGGGTACAGCCTATTTCATTATGCAGGATTCAAAAGGGATTATCTGGATTGCTACCAAAGGAAACGGTCTGGTGCGTGCCGAACAGATTTCTCCACAAGTATGTCTTATAAACTGACCCGTTATCAGCACGACTCAACGATATGTACAGTTGAGTGACAACAATGTATATTGTGTTTATGAAGATCATCATGGTCGTATCTGGGCGGCTACTTTTGCAGGCGGTATCAACTATATTTCCCAAGGGAGAACATGGAGAGACCGTCTTTATCAACACCGGAATAATCTGAAAGGATATCGATTGATGTCTGTTACAAAGCACGTTTTATCACTTCGGATAATAACGGACGCCTTTGGGTAGGTACTACCACAGGCGCCATTGCTTTGATGAGAATTTCAAAAGCCGGAAGATATACAGTTCCACCACTTCTCGCGTGTCCCGAACGATACGAAGAGTCTAAGTAATAATGACGTGCATTGGATTATCGCTACCCAGCAGAAGGAACTCTATCTGGCTACTTTCGGAGGGGGACTGAATAAACTGATTTCCATCAGCGAAAACGGTCACGGTGAATTTAAATCCTACTCAGTGCTCGACGGACTTTCTTCGGACGTCTTGCTTTCCATCCGTGAAGATCATAAACAGAACCTTTGGATCAGTACGGAAAATGGAATCTGTAAGTTTGTTCCTTCCGGCGAGCGTTTTGAGAATTACGATGAACGTAGTATCAGTTTCCCGTGTCCGTTTCAGTGAAGCGGCTTCTGCTGACATCCGGCGGAATATGTTGTTTGGAACAGCAACGGATTATTCATGTGTTCACTCCGGTTCTATCCGGAAGAGTAGCTATGTGCCTCCTGTAGTTTTTCTAAGTTGATGGTAGCGAATGAAGATGTAATTCCGGGAGAGAAGTCCATATTGAAAGTCGATTTGGATGATACACAGGAACTAGTGCTTTCTCATGATGAGAATATCTTTTCCGTTCAGTACGCTGCACTTGATTATACGAATCCGCAGAACATACAGTACGCATACATTCTCGATGGTTTCGAGAAGCAGTGGACTTTGCCGACCGGCAAGAAGCGTGACCTATACTAACCTGCCGAAGGAGATTATATATTCCGTGTCCGTTCTACCAATAGTGACGGGTGTGGGTGGACAATGAGCGCATCTTGAACATTACGATTCTCCCTTCTTTCTGGGAGACGCCTTTGGCGTATGTGCTGTATGTCTGTTTTGTGCTGCTGATTATTTTTGTTGCGGTTTATATCCTGTTTACCATTTATCGGTTGAAGCATGAGGTGTCTGTAGAACAACAGATTTCTGATATCAAGCTGCGCTTCTTTACGAATATATCCATGAACTCCGTACTCCTCTGACATTGATTGCAGGTCCGGTGGAACAAGTTCTGAAGAACGATAAACTGCCGGCTGATGCACGGGAACAGTTGGTAGTGGTCGAACGGAATACCAACCGTATGCTTCGTCTGGTCAATCAGATTCTGGACTTTCGTAAGATTCAAGAACAAGAAGATGAAGATGCAGGTACAACAGTTGGAATGTCGTTGCCTTTGTCCGCAAGATTATGGATAATTTTGAGTCGGTGGCGGAAGAACACAACATCGATTTCCTTTTCCAGACAGAGAAAAAGAGGCTTTGAATCTTTTGGGTGGATGCCGATAAGTTTTGAAAAGATTGTGTTTAACCTTCTGTCCAATGCGTTTAAATATACTCTAATGGGAAAATGATCACCGTCTTTATCCGTGAAGATGAGGCTGGTGTCTGTCGGTACAGGATCAAGGGGATTGGTATTGCCGAAAATAAACGGAAGTCTCTCTTTGTGCGCTTTGAGCTTGTGGACAGAATATTTTCAATCAGGCAAGCTCCGGCATCGGTCTTTTTCTTTGGTGAAGGAACTGGTAGAGATGCACAAGGCTACGATTTCCGTTGACAGCCGGCTCGGTGAGGGAAGTTGTTTTTAAAGTGGACTTTCTGAAGGGCAAAGAGCATTATAATAGTTCAGTGGAATTTATTCTCGAAAGATTCGGTTGCTCCGCTGAGCATGGAACGTATTGTGGATATCGCTAATTCTTCGCTTCAGACAGAAGCTGCCATCGCAGATGCACCGGACCTGGAAGTATCTGCAGCCAAAAGAAGAGGCTGAGGAAAGCAGTTCGAAAGGCTTATGTTGTTGCTGGTAAGAGGATAATCAGGAATTGCGTTCCTTCCTGCACGCAGTATTTTCGCTTCAACTTTATCGGGTGGTAAGAGGCTTCCGACGGTATGGAGGGATGGAGCAAAAGGCTTTGAAGTATCTGCCGGATATTATTATCAGCGACGTCATGATGCCGGAGAAAGACGGTATCGAAATGACGCGTGAACTTCGTGCGGATATGACGACCAGCCATATTCCTATCATACTGCTTACTGCCAAGACGACGATAGAAAGTAAATTGGAAGGACTGGAATATGGGGCGGATGATTATATCACCAAGCCTTTTTAGTGCGACTTATCTTCAGGCTCGTGTGGAGAACCTGTTGATGCAGCGTAAGAAACTGCAAAATTTCTATCGTGATAGTCTGACGCATGTGACGGTGTCTGAAACTCCGGTTTGCTCAAGGGGAGACTTTAACAGTTCATGCATCTACTGGCCCCGAGGTAGTGCAGCGGAAGAGCCTGCGATGCCGGAAATGTCTCCCGAACGACCGTAAGTTTATGGATAAATTGGTTGAATTGATGGAGCAGAACATGGATAATGGAGAACTGGTGGTAGATGATTTGGTTCGGGAACTGGCTGTCAGCCGTTCTGTCTTCTTCAAAAACTAAAAACGCTTACGGGATTGGCTCTATCGAGTTCATAAAGAAATGCGTATCAAGCGGGCTACACAATTAATAGAAACCGGAGAATTTAATATGACCCAGATTTCTTATATGGTCGGCATTAATGATCCGCGTTATTTCAGTAAATGCTTTAAAGCACAGGTTGGAATGACGCCTACAGAGTATCGGGAGAAAAAGTCGGTCGGTATTGGAGCTTCTTGCTGTTTTATCTCCTTAGAAGTTTCATTGAATAAATAGCGTTCAGCCGTTTCAGCTTTCTTCGGAAAAGCCTTGATAGAAGGTGATAGCGGCTGAAGGCACCATTTCGTACCCTTGCGTAGACGTGCTCTGAGCGGGGAGGAGTGGTTTCAGTTCTTTCAGGTTTATAGTTTGAGTTTCTGCTTTTATAGTCGATAAGCTATGTATATCTTAAATTCTGAACAAAGGCTGGTTGATATGTAGGCAAAGTCTGACTGACGTACGGGCAAAGGCGTGCTGACCCGTCGGCTCAGGCTTGCTGGCGTGTGCAGGCTTAGGCTTGCTGACCTCCGAGCTAAAAGTTTGCTGACAAATAAGGTGGGAATGATAGAGACAGTGTTGGCAATATGATGAATGAATAGAGCCTCTGTTTAAGTAAAACAGACCTTTGACTTTTAGTAAATAGAACTTCTGATTGGAACAAATACAGGCTCTGTTTTTGAAACTGAAAAAGAGCTGAATGCTGAAATCTCTTTTCGGGGACTACTGCTTTCAGCTGTATCTCCTTCTGACAGAGGGTTTTGCAGGGATAACTGAAAGAACTGAATACCTGGATTTCAACTTTATTTAGTAGGTGGCTGATTCTTTCATTGTTAGCCTGACAGGCAGGTTTTTTATAAATTTGTATTAGAGTAAATAGAAAAAAGTACAAGAGTTGTTATGATGATGTACTAGAGTCACTCCAAGGATGTAGAAGATTTAAGGAAAAGATGTATAAGAATTGGATGAATGATGTACAAGACGGGGAGTGAATCATGCACTTCTTTTGGAAGAATATAAAAAGATAGCGATATTCGAATCCGGACATCGCTATCTTTTTATATACAGTGTCTGAAACAGACACTTAGGGTTTATTAATTATCAGATTTATTCTTTAATCCATCTAGGGTCGCCAGCTTTGGAATCTTTGATATCTTCAGCTCCAACAGTGAAATCTCCACTTTCAGGATTTGTGAATTTAGGGTCTATTTCTGTAGCATTACATGCTGACGGGTCTGTATAAAGTCCATTGGTTTGCATCCCATAGGTTTGCACTGTTATGGTAGTAATTCTTAGAATAGCTAGCCTGAGCTTTCATCTTTCCCTTCTTTGCCCAGTATCCTAATGTTCCGACACCGATTTGGGAGAATACACATCTCTCAACAGTTAATTTGCCTGTAGAAGTAGAAACCTTATCCATTAAGAACAATCCATTATTATTGCTGCCGCCATCATAAGAGCATACTTTGTAGAAAGTGCAATTGGTTACATTTACAGTAGCTGATGTCATATTACAACGTAGGAAGGTACGTATACCATTACTAAAGGTTGAGTTTTGGATAGTTAATGTTCCTAATATCGTATTGGCTCGAAGGTCAGAAGCCGTCACCACCGGAACCTGTAATATTATCTGCCCAGCAGTTCTCAAACAAGGCTGTTCCTAAAGTTGCCGTTACATTACAGTAAAGAATCTGATTCTTATAGTTTCTGATTTCGCAACCGCTGACTGTTAAAGTTGAAATATTAGCTCCACCTTGCAACTCTATGAAGTTTGAAACCAACTCTTCTGCTCCCGGAGTGTCACCACGGAAAATTACATTGTTGATTTCTATGGAAGAAGCGCCGGCTTCAGGTTTATGGCGGCCATAGATGGTAGGCATGTTTGCCTTGTCATAACCGCTGATGATAACAGATTTGTTTAGTGCATAATCTCCCAAAACAAACGAACCGGATACAAGAACGATGTTTGCACCATCTGCTGCTCCTTCGAGTACGGTAGCAAGATCATCACCTTCATATACAGGAGTCTTTCCCTGAAAGTCAATGGCTGTTTTAAATGTAACGGTACCACGGAGCTTATCTACATTGTATAACTTGGCTGTATACGATGTGCTTTCTTCCAGTCCGTCTATATAAGCCTTTTTTGTTGGCTATATCTGTACTTTTCAGAGTATATGTTATGTCTGCTTTTCCATCTGCACTCAGCACGATTTTTTGGTTGCCGTTGCATCAATAGCATCCCATGTAAGCGTTACTGCATGTGCTTCTATATTTTCGTCTTTCACAGAATTGAAGATATTCTCTGCTTCTGTCATGAAGGAAACAGCCGACCATTTTGATTCATTGATCTCTTCACTAAAGGCTCTGATTCTTGCTGTATATTGAGTTTCACCCAATAGTCCTTCTACAGCATATGTGTTGTCCGTAATCCCTTCATATGTTTTCGGAGTACCTTCGAAAGTCATATCTTGATTTTCATAAAAAGCTCGATCGTATATGATGTGGCATTTGTCACTGCTGTCCATTTAAACTTTACATTTGTCTTTTTCTGGATAACAGCTTCTACATTTGTCGGTGAGAATAATCGGTCAAATATTCCCGTCGTGACTTCGTCATCCGGTTCTGAACAGCTTACTGTAAAGGCAGACAGAACCAGGCTAAATAATACTGTATATATATAATTCTTTTTCATAATTCATTCATCATTAATAGTCATAATCGTTTGTTAGCACACCGTTACTTCCGTCTATAAATACTTTCCAGATAGGCCAGAATTGCTTGGTATCGGGATTGTTATCATACAATTGGTCAATAAGCAGCAAAGCAGCAGCCTGGTCTGCAGATTCTTTCGGTACAATCCATTCCTTACTTTTAAGTAGCCTAATGTTTGTCCTATTTCATCTGTATCTCCATGGTTTAATCCATACATTTTGTAGGAAGTTGCATCTGTTCCATCAAGCCCTCATTATAATAGATTTTCAAAGGAAGATCAGCGTATTCACCTTCACGGTTATATAATCGTGTCATTTTTCTCTTTGGCTTCATTCATTTTACTTCCTAGAAGATTCCAACGGATCAGGTCGACTTTGCGTATTGCTTCTCCTGCAAATTCAAATTTACGCTCGTCTACAATTACGTTAAAGAATGCATCCTGACTGGCTTTTTGCCTTCGTTAATATAGCACTTGCTTTTCGGCCGGGTATGAACGGTCGAGGATTGCTTTCAAATATTTTTCCTGCATCAGACGATCCTTTAGGACCTTCCAGTTCATTGATAGCTTCTGCTGCCATTAAATAAATATCAGCCATACGCATTACTTGCCAGTTCATGCCATCATCATTTGAAGAGTCAACTACGGTTCATCCACTCGAAACGAACTTTGCAAAACTCCATCCACCCCAGCATTTATTGGGTGCTTTCAGGCAATGTCTCCATCGTTGTCACTTGTCCATTTAAAAGGTACACAAGTGATATCACGACGAACATCTTCTACATCATAATCATAAAAACAAAGTCGGAATAGGGCCGTTTATGCCTCCTTTGGCTAGTTTTGTCCATTGGTCTTTCTTTTTCGTGTTTCACTCCCCAAGTGTAGATGACACGTCCACGGGATGCCGAAAATGGAATCTCGAAAATAGATTCTGCTCCTGCAATTGTTCCTTCAGCACATAGTGCTTTAAAGTTAGCTTCAAATGTGCCCTAATGTGTTATAGCCTTTGCTGATGATGTCCAGACATTCATTTTTTGCAATTGTATATAGTTCCTGTCTTTCTGTTGCATCTTCTGTATTGTAACGGATCCCATCCGGATGTTGTGAGTAACCTGCCGCAAATAATGCAATTCTCGCACGTAATCCTTTGGTGAAGGTTTGGCTTACTCGTTCTGTTGATTTAGTAAAGCTGTTTTCGTTAGGCCAGCCTACGTAGTCTTGTGCTATAAGTAAGTCGTTCAACAGTCTTCTCATGATAACCATACGGTCGGTCTTAGGCAAGTCGATTGTTTCTGTGGTGTTGGGCTCAAAACGGGCAGGGACATCACCGAACGCTTTAATCAGATCGAAATAGATAAAAAGCTCTTAAGGTCAATAGTTCACCGTAAAACTGGCGCATATTGGCGTTACTCATATCGCTGTACTCGTCCATACCGGTTATAGCGCTGTTTGCACGTTCTATGGCTTCATAAAGTTTGGCCCAAACGTTGTTGTCCGTATTCATGTATTGATTATCGGTAGTGGCATTGTATGTTACCAAGGCTCCCTTCTTTATCAGTGAAAGCTCCTTTCTTCCCCGTATTATTCCAGATTTCACAGTCGCTGTTGACTCCGAAGTAGGCAATATAACGTCCACGATAAGAGTTTGTTTCACCGAATGACTGGTGCAGTCCCATCACTACATCATTGACCAAAGCCTCGTTAGAAAAAAACTTCTGTCTTTTCCATAGATGACTTTTTGGAAGTATCTAATATGTCATCACAAGAAGAAAAAAGCAAATAGTGATGCTGCTAATGCTGTATATAATATTTTTTTCATTACTTACTAGTTTTACTGATTAAAATTAAGGTTCAAACCGATTACAAACTGACGGCTCTTAGGATATGCTGAATAGTCTACACCCGGAGTCAGTTGGCTGCCATTTCTGCGGCAAGTAGAAACTTCCGGATCGTAACCGCTATATCCCGTGATACAGAACAGATTGTATCCCGTTACATAGAAACGAAGGTTATTGATTCCAACTTTCTTGGTTAGATGAGCAGGCAGAGTATATCCCAATGTCAAAGTGCTCAGACGAAGGTATGAACCGTCTTCAACAGCCCAATCCGAGAATACGAATTTGCTCATATAAGGTGACCACATCGTGGTGTTCTCGTTCATTGCGCCAATTGGTTCATGTCTGTTACCAAATTGCCGTTTCCGTCAATATTAGTCCAACGTTTTGCAGCGGACATTTCAGAAGTCATGTTTCTGTATAAGTACTTGGAAGTAGAAGTTGTTTCGATCTTATTAGCGTTATAGATGTCGTTACCATAGCTCCATGTAAAGTTGGCTGCCAGGTCGAAACCATATAGGCGGGCATTGATGTTGAATCCACCTGTATGCAGGGGATTGGCATCGCCAATGATCGTTTTATCCTTTTCACCATTCGCATCTCCACTATTATCCAAATCTTTTAGTTTCATCATACCTGGGCGCGCAGTTCCTACGGCAGAAGATTTGTTGACGTCTTTCTTCAGAGTCCAGGTATCGGTTGTTGCATCATAACTCTCAAAATCGGAAACCTCATAACGTCCGGCACTTACATAACCATACATTTTTCCAACAGAACCACCTACTTCCGGCAAGAAATCCTGACCTATTTTCTGTAGAAGCCCAATAAGATTGTGCTTGTTCGTTAGTAAGCTTCTGTAAAGAACCGAGAGATTTGATCTTATTTTTATTAAAACTGATATTGGCTCCAATGCTCAGACCAAAATTCTTTTTATCAACGGCTACCCAGTTGACGCTGGCTTCAAGACCTTTGTTTTCAGTCTCGCCCATGTTACGGTATTGGTAGTTATAACCAGTTCCGGATGTCGGGAACATAATTAACAGGTCTTTTTGTATTATTCCAGTAGCCTTCAATTGTTCCGCTTAATCTGCCTCCTAAAGTAGTGAAATCCAAACCGACATTTCTTGTAATGGTTGTTTCCCAGGTGAGATCGCTGTTTGCCATATATTTGCTTGGAGCAATGTAGGAATTGACAACCATTGATCCATGGAGTTTTATTTAACTCATATAATTGAGAGATCTGTCCCGAAGGAATATTATTGTTTCCGGCTGTACCATAGCTAAAGCGGAGCTTCAGGTCATCCAACCAATTTTTTGGTATTCTCCATGAATGATTCAGAAGATATACGCCATGCGACAGCGGCAGAAGGGAAGAATCCCCATTGGTTACCTTTGGCAAACTTCGAAGAACCATCGGCACGGAAAGTGGCGCTAAACAAGTATTTGCTGTCAAAGTCATAGTTTGCACGTCCGAAGAAGAATGAGAACAACACATCATCCGGATAACCATAATTGGTCACTTCATATGGGTTTCCTTTTGTGGAATAGTTGATGCAGTCGTCTGCCGTATATTCAGTCGGGAAGCCATGTACAACGTTTCTTAATTCTCTCTCTCTGGTAACAATATATTCTTGACCAGCCAACAGGTTTAAATGGTTTTGTTATTCTTAAAGAACTTCTTGAAGTCATAACTTAAGGTGTTTGTACTGCGGAAGGCAGTTCTTGTACCACGAGTAAAAGAAATAGCAGGTTTACTCTTATCTTCATCGTCACGTTATTTCTTACATAGTAAGTAGTCACACCATAATAGCGGTCTGCATTATTTCGATAATCGTCATAACCAACTTCTGCTTTTAGTTTTAAATCTTTGATTATTTCCCAAGTGATAGAGCCGGCAAGGTTATAGTTGATACGTTCTTTGCGGGTGTCATTATCTCTTAGGGAGATTAACGGATTAATCAATAGAGAATTGGCATCTTCTTCGTCTGCATTGAGTGCATCAGAGATACCAGGTACAGGATATGGAGTATACAACAAAGAATATTTCAGGCGTTTGTCCGTGTTCAATGAACTGTTGGCATCATTGGAACCTCCACCATTGATTTTGGTTTTGGAAAAGCGTGCTGAAAAATCTAAAAGAAACGTTCTTCAGAGGCTTGTGATTCAATTTTAAATTGAGGTTATCACGTGCATAGTCAGACATTTGCATGATAGCTTTTATCATCAATATGAGAGTAGCTGAACGAATATTTGAACTTATCGCTACCACCATTGATGCTTAGATTGTGATTAAATGAATGTCCGGTACGTCCGAAAGTTAAATCCTGCCAGTCATTGGTAGCTACGTTGTCATACATGTCAAGGTCTTGATAATTACCAAAATACTTGATATAATCATCATTCTTATTTGTAAGTTGAGCCAGTTCATACTGCCATTTGGTATAATCGCTTGCGGAAAGTACATCTAATGTTTTTGCCACTTTTTTTTCCACGCATAATAAGCATTGTAGCTAACACTGACTTTTGCCTTCTTTACCACTCTTGGTAGTAACAATAATTACACCATTAGCACCACGTGCACCGTAGATAGCAGTTGAAGAAGCGTCTTTCAATACATCGATTGATTCAATATCTGTAGGTGGAATATCTGAGATACTTTCCACTGGAAATCCGTCTACAATAAAGAGAGGTTCGTTACTTTGTGTGATTGAACCACCTCCACGTACGCGAATACTCATTTGTGCGTCAGGAGAGCCCTCTGTAGTTGTAATTTGTACACCTGCCATTTTTCCTTGCAATGCTTCAGTCGCAGACGCTACAGGAATGGCTGCTAAAGTTTTCTGAATTAACGGATGCTACTGATCCTGTTATGTCTTTACGCTTGGCAGTACCATAACCGATAACTACAACTTCATCCAACGCTTTTGCATCATCTGATAGTGTAACATCAATCTTGCTTTTTCCTTTGATTGCGATTTCCTGTGTTTTCATACCAATATATGAAATAACTACAGTGGCGTTGGCAGGAACTTTTTAGAGAGAAATTTCCATCCAGGTCAGTAATTGTACCATTGGTAGTATTCCCTTTTTCTACAATGGAAGCACCGATAATCGGTTCTCCGGTTGTGTCTTTCACATTACCATTTAAGGTAATAGTCTGCGCTGATACGCTGAGCGATAATGCTGCGAAAATCATTAGCAGCAAAGTGCGCATGTTTTTCATTCCTTTAGGCATCTTTTGTTCTTTTATATTAGATTATTAATATTCGAGTGTGTCCACTCTTAGAGTTCTCACTGGTGCAAAAATTATGTTTTTGGGGCTTGTGGGATGTGTAATATTTGTTTTTACGATAGTATTTTTTTGTTTTTCCGGCATAAAATGGATAAAGACGAGGATTTATGGGAAAATGTACTCTCGTCTTAATCTTTTATAACTGTTTATTCGGGCTTTTAGTTTTATTTTTTAGAATCCGCAGGATACAGATGATTCACTAGCTCGTTCAGATATACCTCTAGATTGGTGTATTCTTTACTCAAACCATATTGTGCGCCGTCGCTTGGATCATTCGGATTCAGATTGTACTTTTTCTCCCATTCGTCCGGTATGCCATCTCCGTCGGAGTCGGTTGGGGTCGGTTCGGATTTATATTCGGGCCAGCCTCCTACATCTATCGGTTGGTCAACCATTCCGTTGGTGCTTCCATGAGACCCTTCATAAGTGTAATTCCCTTTGCGGGTTTCTTCTACGATTCGTTGGTCTACGGCATCGCGGCGGTGAGAAGCTCCGGCAAATTGCAGTACATCTTTATAGGCTTTCTTTGCAGGTTGCAATGAAGTATGCTCTGCTATATCAAATGCTTTTTGGATAATAAATTCTTTTCCGGTGCGAAGTCGTTCTTGACGATCAGACCAAATGTATTATCCATATTCACTTTATAAAGAGCCTCTTTCTGCTTGTCAGTCAGGCTGGGACAGGTGGCGTCCATAAAGTTACCTTTAAATAGAAGATTCCATGTACCCACCTGCCTCATTTTGATTTTTGCCATCGTCTGCATACGCTGTGAACAAGCGTTTGAAAGAACCTTTTGTCGCACTGAAAGGTCCCGGTTTATAGTAGTTATTAATAAAGTTGTAGGAACCTCCTTCACCAGCATAAGCACCGTCACTGCCATAATTATAAATCACATTATTGAATAATTCCACTTTTTCATCTTCCGGACGACCCGTATAACGGCTTCCGCAAAGACGGGTGTGCGGTTAGTGTGATGGGCGAGTAAGTTATGGTGAAAAGTATGCAGGCTGTCCACCCCAGATACCTCCATAACCATGCGCTCCCTTTTCGTGGATAGAATTGGCGAGACTTTCACTGATGATGCACCATTGAAGAGTGAAATTACGGTTATCATAGAATGTGGCACATTCGTCCGTACACCAGCTCATGGAGCAGTGGTCTATGATTATGTTTTGGTGCGCTTTTGTACCATTCATTGCGTCGTCACCTCGCTGACTGCGAAAACGATCGTGCGGGGGCCCTTTTTGTTGATAGCCCAACGGAAAGTTCCTTCCGAGCCGTCATCTGCCAGTGAAGTTACAGTGTATACTGTTCCACCGGCACCTCCTGTTGTATATTTCCCTGCACCGTCGGCGCCTGGGAAAGCCGGAACTTTTGAACGGTCGGGGAGTAGCATTCTCTTTGTACGAATTGTCAGTATTTGTA
>VOFC01006291.1_pt1 | contig 19354 bp, 39 predicted proteins | sample 5384161 | NCBI WGS metagenome assembly VOFC01 (sample SAMN12384722, study PRJNA508395) | human gut metagenome | isolation source: healthy gut B | host: Homo sapiens
ATTTCAGCTAATTTTGGTTCCTGAATGAACATATGTTCCTCGTCCACTGCAAATACACATTCCTGGTCTTCGTTACCTAGACATAATGACCATGCATACTGGAAGATCATTCGAAGAAGTGCGTTCTTCAATGAATCATCTACCTGGAATAGGTCCTTTGTACCAAAAAGACAGTACAGTGCTGTCTTTCATAAGTGCAGATGAAATTGTTGTTGTACCGTTGAAGTATTTAGCATATTCTCCATCCACACCGTCATAGCATGTAAGATGTCTCATCTTCATGTTAAGTGCTCTTAGTGCTGAGATTTCTAAAGCATTCGCAATGCTGTCCTCTTTTGTGTACTTTTTGATTTCCTGCTTCACGACTGTCGCAAACGTCTGGAATGTTGGGAATGCATTGACTGTAAGCTTCTCGAAAGTGCCGTCAGTCGGGTCGATACCGACATATTCATAAGTCTTTGATACAAGTGATGGAAGCATTGCTAATTCATTCTGTGTGATATCCCAAAAAAGCATCTTGAATGTTATCTTTATCTCTTCGACGACATTCGCTACTGCCTGTCTTGTATCATACATCTCTCTCTTTGTCCAAGAGTCACCATCACTACTGCATGGCTTGAGGTCGAAGATGTTGATAAGGTCCCATTTCGTCCTAGTGAGATGAAATCCTCCGACACGTCTTGTAAGACGTTCATTTCTATTTTCTGGGTCAATCACACAATCTTGCGACCATTCATGATGTGATTTTTGATTATGAGTCCCATCAAAGTAGATTTTCCTGAACCAGTCGTACCAACAATGATCATGTTGCCATTCACTCTTCCATCAAGCGTGTCTTGCCTGAAGGACATCATGCATATAGTAGAACTGGTCAAATATGATTTTTCCGCCTGATGTGAGTTCACGTCCGATGAGCGTTCCTTCGGGGTCCTCAAGTGTATCAAAAATCCATGGCCACAAGCCTGCGACCGATGCCGTTGTCATCGGCTGACCTTGCAGATATTTCGGTTCTTTTTCTCAGTCCATCATCAATGAATAATGGTGAATTAAGCTTATAGAGTCCCTCTTTTAGGAACTTGATTCCTCTCAGCTTCACCTGATACTCCTGACCGCCATAACACGCCTTGATATCTCTGGCTCGTTCACTGCATTCTTCCAAGGTATCACCACGAACGTATAGATTTATGATTACATTCATTGTTCTGGACGATGTTCTGATGGATTCTCGGATATGAGTATCTAGTGCTCTGATTCTTTCAGAAAGCTTTGTCTGTTCTGAAGGGTCTGTTGAACGGTTCAGCTTCTCCTGAAGATCATTTCTTTCTCCCTTGAGGAGGGATGCATAATCCAAATCAATCTGCTCAGTTCTCATATCCATTGTATAGTTCGAATTGAGAAGGAATGGAGCAAGATAGCCCTCGATGAATTCTGTTGGATACTCCCAGAATGTCAGCACCTTCTCGAACTTGTCACCCTTTATCATGTAATCTTCATGTTCCGCAAATGCTGTTGGAGCAATTGTAGAACGTCTATTAAGTAATCTCATTAGATTTCCACTCCTTCCTCTGACTCTGCCACATCAGGCAGTACAAGCTGTGTCGTCATGTATCTGTTGACATTGTCATTTTCGAATTCCTGAGATACAAGATTCTCATAATCCATGAGTCTCATTGGCACAGGTTTTCTTCCAAAAGCTCTATATAATTCCTCTGCAAGAGAATGCCATGTCTTCTCGAAATTTATCTCATCCGCCTGAATGAGTGCCACAAATGTGATCTCTCGATGTGTCTCCTCAAACCATTCAAGCTTGTCTATCTCGCTCTGCATGAGGTTTCTAATTGCTGGCTTATCAGCATGCTTCATCATGTCTGCATATCGCTGTTGCTGGACACCGACATCTGGACGGGTCTTAATGAATTTCCAGTATACTGGATATTTCATATGATCAAGTGCGTTCGCACACATGAGCACTGCATGCTTAGTCTCTGCTTCTGGAAGAAGGTGGATGTTTGTCGGTTTGATAAGGAATCCTTTCACATAGCGTTTTTCTTCTTACCTCTTGCAAGAACTATTCCATCTGCTGAGATGCTTTCAATATCCATCCAGTCAAGAGTTGACTTGAGTTCCTTTGCTTCCTTTTCCTTCTGCTTCTTAATCTGTTTTGGAGAGAGTCTTTTAAACCCTTCCTTCTTATTTCTCTTCTTCAAATTCGTCATCTCCTTCAATCATATGTGTATCTTCTTCATCATCTGACCAGTTGAATCCCATTATAATTACAGGTTCTATCCAATAAGCCAGATATTCCATATTCCACACTTTACGCTTCTTGTTTCCGCAATAATCACGAAATATTTCCTCAAATTTTGTAGAGCATGGCTCATAATCAGTATTTCCGTCAACAGAAATAAAATTTTTTCGTTCTTCTTTAATGCGATTGCATTTATATTTCCACCATTCGTCCCAATGGATTGTGTCAACTGGGATTTATCTTCACAAAGAACAATAACAACTTCTCCATTATTTTGTTTTTCCATTTGAGCTGATAGACGATAATTATTCTTTTGAGCCTCTTCATAAGAAGAATATATATGAGGAAATAAAATTTCAAAACCAACGCTTCCATTATCGCTATAATCTTCAAAAAAGAACCACCGATTTTATATCCGATTCTTATTTGTTTATCATTCATAGTTTTTACCATTTCCTTTCCGAAAGTATAGTTTTTATTTCTGCCACTTCCTTCTTATTTCTCTTCTTCAAATTCGTCATCTCCTTCAATCATATGTGTATCTTCTTCTTCATCATCTGACCAGTTGAATCCAATCCAGACGAATCTTCTGGTTCTTGCATAATAGTCAATGATTGTATTGAGCCATTCCAGCATGTTGTGATAATGATTGACTGGCAGTGTAAGCAGTCCTCCCACAAGCATGATGAGGATACCTGCGCAGAGTCCAACCACTCCTAAAACAAAGCTTTTTAATGCTGATGCCAGACTGACCATAGCGAGTGCCGTGAAGAGTCCTACACAACCGCATCCAAACAGGATGATGAGATCAATCCATCTGTACTTTCCAAATAGGTATTTTCCTCGTTTAAAGTTCTTTGGACACTGAAATACCATCTTTCTTTTTCCTCCTTTATCTTTCTTTTGACTTCCTCATATTCTTCTCGTTCCTCCTGAGTCATCTTCTCAAGGATTCTGATTGAATAGGCTGGTTTCCTATATTCCTTCTTCATTTCTATCTCCTTTCATTCATCCACTTAGTTCATACTGCAAGTCGTCTTGCGGTATCAATTAGGAGGATGAACCTCCTTTTATTTAGTTCTTGAATACATAGTTCATCTTATTGATTCGTCCTGCTGAGAATGTCCTGATACCCATTGAAACAATTGCCTTGAGTTCGTCAACCGTGATAGATTCGTTTATATCACCGCAGTAGATGGAATCTTCACGAAATAGAAGCATTGGATCTTTCTGTGCACGAGTAGTTCTTAGTTCTCCTGTTCTCCAGTCAAGGAGAATTCTCATATAACTGCTTCCATCAAGATGCCTGCTTTCATCTGCCGTCTGTTCAAGATTGACGATTTCTAGAGGCGGTTCAAGTCTCTCCTTGGTTCTGACACCTAGTCCATATGCATATGGCGATACCATATCATCACTGATGATTTCTCTTTTCTGCATCGTTTCGAGGAATCCTTCTGAAGTTCCCTCTTTACTGTTGATGAGCTCTGAAAGTTTCATACATCTTTCGACTGAATTGCCATACATGTCATAGAGGACATGTCGTACCTGATTGATATTTCTACATTTCACCGACCATTTCCATCTTTCAGCCTTCTCGTAATCGATATAAACCATGTATTGATATTCTTTTTTTGAATCAGCATACTTAATAAGGAGGAAGTTTCTGCTTCCTCCTATATATATGGTTCTATATTCTTCCTTATCATTCTTCATTCAATTTCCAGATGAGCCATGCTCAGAAGAATAAGACTATCTTCCTCTGCCTCTTCTTTGCGGAACAGGCATAGGTCCTGTTCGAGTCTCCTGTAATCGCTTCTCTGCCTCTAGAGCACGGTCATATCCTCCCTTCTCCTTGATATAGTCTACAATCTTTTCGGCATCCTTGATTGCTTCAAAGAGCACCTTGTGATCTTTCTTGATTTTTTCGCTCCATCCTTGGATATAGGCTTTTCTGTCATCCAGGATGTCATCAACTAGTCCAAATTCAGCAAGATAGAAGGATGAGGCAATCTCTGCTCGTAGTTCTTCAATCGCGTAATCACGTGAACCGAATTTAGCAGATGAAGGTCTGTTTAGTCTTGTGTCCTTCAAGGTGGAATGTGCTATTTCGTGGCACAAAGTATGCACATACTCCACATCTGAATGAAATTTAAATCTCTCAGGCAACACAATCTTATCATTCTTCGGTTCGTAAAATGATGCATCATTTGTGTAGCTTACATCAATCTTGATTCCTTCATTCTTGCAGTATTCCATCAAGACTGATTCCGCATATTTCTGATGTGATATTCTTCCATATGCTATGTTCTTTTCTTCTTCTGATTTGTATTTCTCAGCAAAGGTCCTTTTCAATCTGCTCCCTTAGCTTAGGAAACTGTAGTGCGTTAAATACAGTATAGTTTTTAATAAACATATAGCAGGAATCTCTGACCTCAGGATCTTCTGACATCTTGCGTTCGTAATATTCCTTCATAGACATCGCTTTTTGCCTTTTGTGCGGTCATAGTATTCAAACTTTTCGATAGGAACTCCATGCTCACCCTTCTGCACAAAGAATCCAAGCTTGTTTGCCTGTGGCAGTGTCATCCATTCGTTGGATGCATATCCACGCTCGTTTGCCCATACTTCAAGCATTACTTTGTTGATGCCGTTATATTCGTATCCTGTCGAATAATTCTTATCTCTAAATGGAACATGGTCTGTATCCCATCCCTTGCTCCAGGGCAGTTTCTCTTCATTAAGGCTCTTGATGAAAATATCTGCCAGTAGTTCACGAGTCTTGCTTTCTACTGCCATATCAGATCTCTCCTTTCAGAATATTTTCTTCTGTAACGATTACAATACTGTCTGGTTCACCATAATCAGAATCATCAAGGTCAAGAGAATCTATATAGCCTCTATCTTCAAGAACCTTTTGACACTGTTCTAATTCCTCCTCAGTGAATCTTCTTTCTTCTTTCTTTTTCCATACACTATCTCTCCTTTCCATAGTTTGTATCATCAACTATTCTCTGATTTCTAATCTGAGTGTTCACATTGCCAGTCTGTATGCTGACTTTTTTACTTCCAAGTCTCTGCTGTGCCTGAGCGTTATATGCCTGCTGTCCTGCGGACCTTGCTGGATTGCTATTTTCGTTTCGAACCTGTTCTTCTGCTGATACATATCCCTGCTCGATGCCAAAGGCTTGTGAACCTGCATCATATTCTTCTCGATTCATACCGCTCGTATCCATTCCAGCACTTTCAGCTTCAGCTATCTGTGTATCAGATAATTCACCATCACCAGAATAACTGCTAGAATAGCTTCCACCACCGCCAGCAGGAATATCTGCACCTGCAAAACTAGATGATTGAGATGATGCCTGAACACCAGCATCTGTACTCGCAATACCTGCTTTTCTTTCTGCTGAAGAAACACCAGCACCTACAACAGACTGTCCTAGAGCTCTAGCTCCTGATGAGATGATACCTGCTCCGATTGAAGCAGAACTTTTTCTTCCTTTCATTCCTGCTGAAATATCTGATGCACTTCTAGCAACACCAGAAGCTAACCCCTTAGCTGTGGCAAGAGTTCTTGCACCTGCACCCTGAGTTGATCTGAATCCTTCAATTCCTCCACCAACCATGGATGCGACTGTTCCGACTGAGCCAAGCATTGCACCTGTCGCAAATGAGCCTGCACCAAGTCCCATTTTTCCGACACCCTGTGCTTCGCTCCATGCCTGACCGACAGTTGAAGATGAACCACCAAGAATTCTGCCTACATACGATGGGATATTCTCGATTGCCATGAATCCTGCAATCAGAAGAATTATCTTTGCTAGGATACCAACCATATCACCGCCAAGTGCACTATGTATGATGTTGCTGTTTATCATGTACAGTACAAAATAACATCCATATATCTGTACAAAATTGATCATGAAGTTACCTGCAATCATTCGTACCCATGTCTCAAAATCCTTTGATTCTGAATCTATTAGAGAAGCAATTGCGTATGGAGCAAGCAGATACTGGATGCATATGAGAATGCTTCTCTTGCCAATGCTGAGTGCCACTCCTAAGAATGTCCTGAATCCTAGGAATGCAATCCCCATCATGAAGAAAAGACTTGTCCATGAAGGAAAGTACATATAGTTCCCATCTGAATCCTCCGCATTGATATCGAATCCATTGCTGTTATAGATGTCAAGACCAGATTTCTTCTTAAGTTCCTTTCTAGTAGCTTTCGCTTCCTTAATGAGTTCGTTATTCTTTGTGATGACCTGATTTGCTCCATTCCATGCAAAGCATCACCAGGCTGAGATTTCTTCTTCTCAGCTTCTGCTTGTTCTATCTCTTTCTGATATCTAGCGATATCCTTATCAAGTTGCTTTTTATCTGCTGGTCAAGCGAACCTGTTTCAGAATCTCCTGTCAAGTTGATAGAACTTGCTTCAACAAGTATGTCTGATATCTTTGCATTTCTGCTGTTATTGATATCTGCATCCGAAGGAGCAAAATTACTCATTTGTTTCACCGATGTGATTGCTACATTATTCAGATACTGATATCCGATTGGAGCAAATGCAATGCTGAATGATGCAACGCCAATCATGAAGATAAGATGAATCGGGTCCAGTCTTGTCCTGTACTCCTCTGATGTCATGAACTTAACCATGATTTTTACAACCCTGAATACCACGAATATGATGATAATGCCCGATATAGCTGTAAACCACTCTGCCACATTGCCCTTCTCAAAGAAGTCCAGTGTAGCAATCTTCATTGCCACCTGCCATATCGTATCCGTCACCCATAGGAGCAGATAGATGATTGCCCAGAGAATGCTTCTGAAAAATCCTGTGATTGAACCAACTACGTCCATATGATCGCTCCTTTATTCTTCATGTTCTGTTACTGTAATCCAAAGATTTTGAATAATGTAGTGATCAGTTCCGCAATGATTGTCACGATGATGATTTTCTTAATCATTCTGAAAGGCTTGTGTCTTTCCTTCTCATCTTCATCCATAACAAACCATTTAACGAATGAGATAAGACATACAATCACTGCAACAAGCGGTACTACCCACATCAAGAATGTAGTGATCGGGTCAATATACTTCTTAGCGGTAGACTGTGCCAGTCCGCTGTTGAAGCCGTCAAGCACATAAGGTGTCATGATGACTGCTGTCTTGAGATTTGTTAAAGCCGTAGATAAAATCATTTTTTTCTTCCTCCTTCAAATCAATCTACTTTTCTACTTCATCCAACAAGTAGAAATATAAGCACACGAATTTTCATTCATGTGCTCATATCAATATTTGTTAGTAATTAAACAATGAAAAGGCTGAAGATTACCTCCAGCCTTAATCATTGATTATGCTTTTTACTGATCGTTTCTCTTCTTTCTGATGATAAGAATCACGCAGATAAGAAGAACGATACCAGAAATGCCTGTTAAAGCAGTGAATTTCTTGATATCTGTACCATCACCAGTCTTAACGCCTGTTGTTGGCATAGGTGTATCCTGATAAACAAATGAATATGTCTTGCCGACATTTTCTAGATTGTCATCAATAACTACCTTCTTGACTTCCTTAGATAATAAGTATCCTGTTGGGCCTTAGTCTCCTTGATATAGTAAGTACCATATCTTAAATCCTTGAATGTGGCTGTACCAGCATTCTTGTCAGCTGAGACAGTTGTAATAGCATTCTTGCATTCTGCATCTGAATACATAGTGAATTCAAAATCCTTTGATCTGATGACTTTCTTAGTCTGAGCATCAACTTTCTGGACTTCGATATCTGTTAGAACAGGATGTTCCTTGATTTCTACATCCATGTTCTGTTCACCAGATACAACAAAAGAGTTCTATCAGGAGCAGTCATATATCCTTCAGGAGTCTTAGTTTCCTTTTAAGATATATTCGCATCCTGCATCCAATCCACTTACTGCATGAGCAGTGCCGTCTGTAGTCCACTTGTCAACGATATTTCCATCCTTGTCGAATACTGTGAATTCAGCACCTTTAACTGCATCGCCAGTCAATGCATCAGTCTTAGTCACCTTCACTTGTGCATCAAACATGTTGACTTCCTGGTCAACCTTTTTCTTTTTGTGACAGTGAATGTGATTTCGTCAGCTCTTACATATCCTTCAGGAGCAGTCTCTTCGATAAGAGTGTAAGTCTTGCCTTCTTCAAGTCCGCTTACATAATGTTCCTTTTCACCAGATACCCACGTATCAACAGTATTTCCATCTGCATCCTTGACAGTAAGAGTAGCACCAGGAACTTCCTGAGTGCCTGTGATATCTGTCTTAGTGACAGAAATCTGCTTATCAAGCATGTTTACTTTCTGGTTCACCTTATCCTTAGATACAGTGAATTCGATAGATTCAGCTTTTACATAGCCGTTTGGGGCAGTTGTTTCTGTTAATGTGTAAGTCTTGCCTTCTTCAAGACCACTTACATAATGTTCTTCTTTTCCAGAAGTCCATTCATCAACAGTCTTACCTTTTTCATCTGTAACTGTCATCTTAGCACCTTCAACTTCATCAGTACCGCTGACTTCTGTCTTAGTTACAGTTACCTGCTTGTCTTTCATCACAAGCTTCTGGTCCTTATCACCAGCTGTGAATTCGATAGATTCAGCTTTTACGTATCCCTTTGGAGCAGTTGTTTCTGTTAGAGTGTATTCCCATCCTTCGTGTAATCCCTTGATAGAATGAGGATTTCCATCAGAAGTCCATGTGTCAATTACCTTGCCATCGTTATCAGTTACAGTCATGACTGCACCCTTTGATTTCGTCTGTACCAGTGATTGTAGTCTTGCTTGCAGTCACTTTCTTATCAACAAATGTGACTGTATCAGTCTTATTCTTGCCATTGATCTTTACATACTGAGTATCATCAGATAATACGAAGTTATGGCTGTTTCCACCCTCCTGAGTTGGAGCACTGATTTCCTTTTTACATAATAAGAGCCGTATGGTAAATCACCGATCTTGCCCACACCGCTGTCGTCAGTCTTGATTGATACAACAAGCTGACCTTTCTTATAAAGCGTATCGCCGATATACATATCAGCATTTGCATAGATACCAAATTCACCGCTCTTTAGAGGATTGCCTTCAGTATCTGTCTTCTTGATTTCAATCTTTCCTGTTTTTACGTTTTCCTTTGAGTCAACGTTGCCAAGAATGATTGTCTGTATTCTGGTCCTTGTAGGTAAAAAGTTCTACTGTGTAGGTATTCCAGTCTAAGTCATATGCTTCTGGAGCCTTAGTCTCCTTGACAGTATAAGTACCAAGTACTAGATTTTCTAGGCTTCCATTGCCGTCCTTATCAGTTGTGATTTTACCTACTTCCTGACCATCAGCACCGTAGACTGTGTATTCGGCACCTTCGAGTGAGGCTTCACCTTGAACATTGCCCTTTGAGTCTGATTTCTTGATAGAGATCTTGCCTGTTGGAGCCTCATCAGTGATGGTAGTCTCAGCTGTGTGATTAGCAGAGACTGTAGTTTTGAATGGTGCAACATTTACAAGATAGCCGTTAGGGGCTGTCTTTTCAGTGACTGTGTAGTCACCGATTGGAAGTTCATTCACAGTGATTTCACCATTTGTGACTGTGACATCCCTGTCATAGCCGTTTCCAGAAACATGGAATACTGCTCCATCAAGAAGCTTTCCACCTTTATCTGTCTTTCTGAGTTTGAGACTTCCTAGCTGTGCTCTGAAGTCTGCATTGAGGAATGTACTTACTTCTGGGTCTGTTAATGGAACCCATGTTCCAACATGCTGTTTTCTGCTGTCACCGTTCCAGGCGATGAGCGGTGCAAATGTGAACCCGCCTTTAAGATATCCTGAATAGGCATGCCCAGTGTATCCTGCATCCGCTTCATAGTGGACTGTGTCTCCGCCATATACATCAACGACCTGTCCTGACCATCCTCTTGTCTCGTTCACGACCTTCACTCTGTTTGTCTGGGTGTTGATTGTGATGTGATATTTATTAGGACCGTTGAGTCTTGATGATTCAGACTTCTGGGTCTTCGCATTCTTGTCATACCATGTATTCACGACATTCTTGCTGAACACCAGAACATTCTGATTAAGTGGATCAGGCTTTGATGTAGCATAGTTGTAGAAGTCGGTCATGATTCCTTTGTTGATGGATGAGCCTGAATAGGCATGAGAGAGTGCCTTTGACATGATGACGTTCTTCTCGTCATTTGATTTTCCTTGCAGTCCGCCCCATTCTTCATAGCCGAACCAGCCGTAGTACATGATCTTTCTGATATTTGCGTATCTTGCTTCAGTACTTGTATATACTTCTGCATTCATGCTCTGAGAACCTGGTGTGCTCTTCTTGTGCTCGAGACACCAGGCTTGTCTTCCATCGATTCTGAACTTTCCGCATGTGCTTCCATACGCTTTGCTCTTGCCATCGTAATTCACATAAGGTGTTGAAGCCTGTACTGTGCTGATGCCCTGTGAAGCAACACCAAGTGTCATGAGGGCAGATAAAGCAACAGCACCGAGCTTTTTTTTTAATATATTTCGGTTCATTTTTCTTCTCCCTTTCCGAATTAGAGAGGCATATATCTATGCCATGCGAGGTTATATATAGACCAGTCAGGTGTGATGCCTGCTGTTAGTTTTCGCACAAAAAGGGAGGTCTCTATAGCGAGCCTCCCAGGGGAAAGATATATTCTGTTTTTTTAGTTGAAGTCCTTCCAGTCACCGCCTGTGAGCTTGTCCCAGGACTCACCGCTTTGCTCATATCCACCATTACCATAATTGTATTTTGCTTCTGAATGATTGTTTGGATCATCTTCATATTTCATTGAACCTTTATGGTTTCCTGATGATGAACTGCCTGGATTCTTGTTACTGCTTCCAGATGTTCTGTTGCCTGAGGCTGACTGTGATGAAGTTGATGACTTTCTAGTCACCTTTCTAGTCACGTTCGAACTGTTTGATACGACTTTCTTGCCAGAAGACTGTGATCTCTTCTGTACGCTGTTTCTTACGGATGTTGTGCCTTCTGAATTCTTGACTGTTTCCTGTATCACCTGTTCATCATCACTGATTTCTGGTTTTGCAGTGACAGTCACCTTGCCAGCCTTCACGTTCTTGTTGCCATGCTTGTCAGTGACAGTCACGTTGATATCATACTGAGAAGGCGTATTGACATCCACCTTGCTGGTATCCACATCAATAGTTGTTTCTGATGCATCACTGACACTCATGAGAGACTTGAAGTCGAAAGTCGCTAGATCTGTTCCCTGTAATACTTCGATATCCGCTGGCACAGCCACTTCAGGTGCTTTCGTATCCTTCACAATGACACTCTGTTTTAAAGACTTCTTCTTATACTTGACTGTGATTGTATACTTTCCTACAGACTGGATATGTCTTGTCCTTTTCGTTTGGAATCTTGTTGATGAGCTGAAGACTCTTCTTGTCGAAGTCCTTATAGTCCTTCACGATATCCTTTAATTCAGGTTTGTACTGTGTTCCGTATTCTACAGTCACTTTTTCCTTATTCAAGGCAAGCTTTGGACCGCTCATCGCATATTTGTACCACCTACGGCAGTCACCGCAACAACGGCTCCTGCAATGATAACAGCATTCTTCTTACTGATTTTCTTTTTCATATCTTATTTCTCCTTCCCTGAACGATGCATATACCTGTTCTAATACAGTTTATGCATCTTCTTTCATATTTTATGATAATCTTACTAACCTTAATGCAATACCTCTGAGTCTTCCTTCGTAATAATCCTTCAGCAACGATACAATATAATTCTTTGTATCCCTGTTCTTATCGCATTCTCTAAGGTATGCATCATTCTCAGCCATTCTGATAATGACGGTACGGCATCTCTTCTCAGACATGCCGTCAAGACCTCTCAGCTGATCATACGAAAGTGACTCAAGCTGGTTGACTGATAGTATTCCATCCTTTTTAGAATCCTGACTGTCTCTTCAGGTATATTCAGAATTCTTAGTGTAGATGCTGTTGCATCCATATTAATCACCTCCTCGATTGAGAGCACCGTACATCACTCTTTCATCAATGTTTGCAGTGAATCTCTCTTCTTCTGTTTCTTCTGGTTCTGGTACATCAGGAGAATGCTTCCCTTCTTTCAGGAATTCAATATTATCTGCAATGACTGATACTCTTATAAGACTGTTATCTTCGCTGACATATCTTCCACTCAGTCTTCCACCGACTGCCACCATGTCTCCCTTTGTGGATATATTGAAATACGCTTTCAGCATACTTTCCAAAAACGATACATGGGATGAATTCAACTGGAGTATCCTTTTTATGTCTTGGAGAGATTAGGAAATTAACAGTTGTTTGTCCATCCTTCTGCTTCATGTTAGGCTTGGAATTGATATAACCGATGATATTGACATCATTCATAAAATCACCTCCTTGATTTATTCTTCTTTGGTTCTTACTCGTCCGCCATGTGTTCGAGTTCTGAGTCTTTCCTGTGTTTCATGGAGAAGAGGCTTCTCTTCATATTTTGTCTGATACTGGAATAGGAGTTCCTCTGCAGGCATGCTCATATATTCATCCTGAAGCCTGTCCAGTGATTTTCCTTCAGACATGCCGTTCTCTATATCATATAATGCACAGTAATAAGCAACCATCTCAGCTTCTTCTCTGTCCTCTATGGCATCGATTCTTTCTTCTTCGTCTATTTCATGCATTCTCTGGCTGATATAGTTGCTTTGATGAAGAATTTCTTCATAAGCTTCTTCCTCTTCTTTTGGAAATGTCTCTGAATTCTTGATGAGTCTGTAGAGATTCTTTTCCATCTCATCTGGAGGAACAGCAAGATGAATAGAGTATTCATCCTGCTTGATAAGCCATATATCCCAGTCACCTGTATGAGTCGTTCTTCTTTCCATATAGAAGGACTGTGCTCCTTCTGTTGTGACGAATCTGTTTCCATCAATAATGATCATGAGCATCCCTCCAGGTTCAGATGATAGTTTCTATCACAGAATTCATTTTTCAGCTCTCTTACAAGATATCTGATACCCTTATCTGAGTAGAAAATCTGTGAACCATCAGCAGTCTCTTCTGTATCATCATCCTTCATAATATGTACTGCAACAGGATGAGCATAACCTTCAAGTGCATACACACCACTTTCTCTGATTTCTGATATATCTTCTGCTTCATCAATAGACATTACATACTGTCCTGATGCATATCTCATGTACCTCATCGACTCATGCCTCTTCTTCTGGGTGGGAGGGGAGCATCCTTTTCAGCAGTAGCTTCTTTTTTCTTTCACCTGACCCTCACTGATCATGCTGTTGAAGCAGTATAGTGTTGCTCTTACATCTTCCAGACTGTCGTGGAATTGACCATCTCCATGGAAGCCGTAATATTCAGCACATTTAGCAAGCTTCTGCCACTTGTAGTCCTGTCTCATTTCGTTCCACTCGCCATAGATTGGTGCAAATTTTAGCATCACGTCATACATTTTGATATCTTCTGGGAACTGGATACCTGCCTTCTTGAGGAATGCATTATCAAAGTATTTGTGGTTGTATCCAACAAAAGCTCTGCATTCTTGAAGATAGCGTTGAGATCAGCCCTGTATTCCTCGATTGTCAGCTCATCAGCAACATCACTTGGAGAAATGCCGTGGATTGCTTCTGCTCCATCCCATGATTCATGACGAGTTGGCTTGATGTATTTATTGAATACTGTCTTTCCTGTGCCATCGACAATTGACAGCTGAACGATTTCATCTTCTTCACGAGATAAGCCAGTTGTCTCTACGTCGAAACATAGAATCTTATCCTTCGGTACTGCTCTGTATATCTCATTCTCTGATTTTCTGTTCTCTTCCATTCTTTCCTTCTCCTTTACAATTTCCAGGGATAGAAGACCATCAAGGTCATAACCCTTTGACTTGAGATCCTTTCTAACTGATTCGATTGTATCGTATTCCCATTCAAAACAGATATCATTGAATTCTGCTTTAAGTTTTTCAGGATTATCCTTCAATTTTTCAACAGAATCTTCTGGATATAGAGATACTTCTTCCGCTCGTTCATAAACATCTGAATCCAGATAATCCTTCAGATGCTTTCTTATGAATAGTAGCTCATCTGACAGATATTTTTCATCAGTTGGAAGTCTTTTTTCAACAACAGAATATAATCTGTCATAGTCATATCCTTTTGATTCGAGGTTCTTTCTGACAGATACGATAGTATCATACTGCCAGTTCATAAGGATGTTTCTGATACAGTGTTCGCTCTGCTTAGCTGAGGAAAAATTGGTGGTTCTTTTCTGGTAGTCCATAACCGACAGGATATTATGCACTTTTTCATCCACATCGGAATCAAGAACATCCTTCAGGTGACGTCTGATCTCTTCCAACTGTCTCTTCTGAGGCATTGTTATGATATCCACCTTTTCCCTTACAGGATATATTCTAACTTCTTTGAGTTCTTCATCTGTTAATCTATCCATGTTATTCCTTCTTTCTATACATATTTATAATTTTGATTTAAAAGCTCCTCTTCTAATAAACAATTCATCCGACCATTAACATTCGCCGAGAATAGCAATAGGATTATAATTAGTATAATTGTCAACAGCAAATATAGCAGAACAGGCAGATTCGTAAGCATCAGTATATTCATTAGAATCGTCCAGCACTGACACAATGTCGGAGTGTCCTGTGAGACTATGACATTCCCTCTTCTGAAATTAATTCATTAAATTCTGATTTAATATTTATATTTTTGAATACCCATAATCTACAGGTAACGATTTAAGAGAAGTGTGGAGCAGAAATATTCAGGATATAGACTATTTGTCTATGACTGATAGGAAATGATCTCTGTAGGTATTTCTTGATTTTATCCATGATAGTCTTTCCCATCTTTCTATGGTTAAATCTATACTCCTGTTCATTCAGGAATAAAGGCATCTCTCTTTTGGTTATTCCATGATATATCCCAGTAATATTATTTTTAATATTACCGATTATTATGTTTAACCAGAGTAGTCTATGATCCTTTTTCTTCGTAGCTAATCTTCTCATTCTTTACCTGTATTTCTTCATTTAGTGTATTAAAGCCTTTTCACCATCAGTATTAAGTAATGCATCATGTGATAATACACAACACTTTTCTATGTTTTTCTTAAGTGACAGACCAGTATAATCTGTGATGACTCTCAATTTGATGAACCTGGGATAGTTATTTTCTTTATCTGTAGATAAAATACCAAGAATAGGTTCTTTGCTCACTTGCACGACCTGCTTTATTCTTGGATTTTGCGCCAATATTAAAGACATCTGCCTCATAGAAAAGGCTGTTGAGGAGCTTGTCTGAATTGCTTAGTGACATAAGAATTCTACACTTGTTTTCAAGAAGAAGTGCAGTCTTATAGTTAACGTCTAGTATTGAACATAAATCTACTGCACTGATTCCTTTATTTTCATTAAAGAAAAGGAAGATACCTAACAGAAGCTTGTATAGATCAAGCTTGCAACTCTGAAAAAAATAGTGCCTGAAAGCAGTGAATGTTGCTTATGGCATGAGCGCATTCAAGAACATATGAAGTCTTGGTCTTTCCTACACGCTTGACTAGGTAATACTTATGACAGCCACAACGGTCACATGAAAAGCCTTCAGGCCATTTCATGGATTTGAAGAATTCAATGCAGTTATCAATATTGTTGGAATATTTCTGAGTGAACTGATAAAGAGAAGCTTTCTTAGGCTTTAATACTTTGTTTGACATATGATTATACCTCCATCTAATTTCTAATCTAATTATAGAACAGATGGGAAATTCATGTGTCCGGTTCAGCTTCATGAACGCCGTTTAATCGGTGCTTATGAAATTTAATTTTCACTAACCTGTGGTTTGTGGGTATTCAAATTTATATTTTGATTATGTAAATAGTTGACTAAATTAATTGTATTAAAGTTATATTTTGTAGATAATAATATTTTTCCAGTAGCTTTTACAATATCAGGTTTAACTTCAAGATGTTTACCTAATACTTTTGCTAATAAATAGAAAATTTTCTCTTTGAATTATTAACTTTTTCCCACAGAAATTAAATCATAAAGATTCGATTGATATGGATTTTTTACTATTTCAAATTTAATCATATTTATTCCTTTCTAATGTTTTTAAACATTTTGGACACGTAATTTCCGATAATTCTTTAACAACTGATTGAGTTGTTAAATGTTTGCCTTTTAATGGAATTTTAATTTCACAATCGGTTTGAAATGCATAATTATATAAATGATAAATTCCTTTGTATTTAATTTTTCTTAATTCGCACACTTTAAATTTCCTTTCTGCAGTTTTATCAGCAACTCCAAAATAATCTGTCATAGTCATATCCTTTTTGATTCGAGGTTCTTTCTGACGGATACGATAGTATCATACTGCCAGTTCATAAGGATGTTTCTGATACAGTGTTCGCCCTGCTTAGCTGAGGAAAATTGGTGGTTCTTTTCTGGTAGTCCATAACCGACAGGATATTATGCACTTTTTTCATCCACATCGGAATCAAGAACATCCTTCAGGTGACGTCTGATCTCTTCAAGCTCTCTCTTCTGAGGCATTGTTATGATATCCACCTTTTCCCCTTACAGGATATATCCTAACTTTTTTGAGTTCTTCATCCGTTAATCTATCCATGCTATTCCTTCTTTCTACATTGATTCATAATTGTTTTCATCTGTTCCTTCAAGCATCTGTAGCAGTGAAGGATTGCATAGCAATCTCTTAATGCACCAGAAACACTGTCTTCCGTTGAATTCCAGTCATATCCGTAATAATCAGCACATGTTCCAAGAGTCTGCCACTTGTGTGATTCTAATGAAGGCAACCACTCCCCATAGATTGGAGCAAAGTCTTCCATAACGTCTTCCTCTTTTTTTTCCTGAATAATCCAGAAAATTCAGAAACGATATCACAAATCCTGTATTATATCCAATCACGGTGTCACAGCTATCTAGTATTCCCTTCAGCTGAGGAATCAGTTCATGGAGTTCAGGGGCACCTGCCACCATTTCTGGAGCAATATAGTGGAGTCCCGCACCAAGAAACCAACGGGAATTGTAATAAGGCTTGACATATGAATTAAGCATTATATTGCCATCACCATCAATAATGGAAATCTGCAATACGTCCTCGTGATATTCATTAAATCCTGTTGTTTCAATATCAATGACAATTATGCGACTTGGATTACTGCAAGGAACAGCTTCCTTCTGCAATGCCTTTTCAATAAGGTCCTTGATTTCTTTCTGCTTTTCCTTGAATGGCAGATAGCGGTTCTTATAGAATCGCTCATCAAAATAGAGAGGAAGTTTGATTTTCGAATCTTCAGGATATCTTTCATAATCCTTGTAGGCTTTCAGTAGGATTCTTTGAAGTCTTCTCTCTCTCTTGCTTTCTCTTTTTATCTGAAGCTTCTCTTCTTCAGTCAATGGACGAACCTCATTCTCTGTATAATAGGTATATCTGCTACCGTACTGCTGGGTTCGCTCGACTCCAGTTACTCCATCCTTAAGAACGAATCCAAGCTTCTTCCATTGCTTTTCTGTCTTTTCCATATCACTTATCGCCCTCTCCTTCTTCTTGGAGGAAAAGATTCATTAAATCTCCATTTTTTTTCTTTAACTGCTTCTATTTCTTTCTGTTCTGGAAAATGAAGTGTCTCTATTTCAGAGATATTGCCATGAATATCTGTTGTCATGACATCTAGTGGCGGTTCCATCAGTCCATACCACTTGTCTTCGCCTTCAAACTGGACTTCTCTTCGAATCTCGACTGTCAGATTATGAATACCGCTTCTTGAGGCTTTTTCAAGAACCTTATACGCATCATCATAGGTATCGTAGATGCCTTCAAGTCTTTCATTCTCATTAGGATATTTGTGTAGCTTCTCTTTATTGTTCCAGTCCATAGCATCAGCAAACACGACTAGAAATCTTTCTGGAATATTATTCACCTCCTGATCAAGTGAAGAACGAAGTAACTTGGCTTCCTTAAGAAGATAGTTTGTTACTTTTTCAGAATAACAGTTTAACCTGAGTTCTTCCATGACGCCTGAGTTGGATACATGCTGAATACATAGGCATCCGTTTCTGTTGACAAGAAAATCTACAGGATTCTTAAGATTCAGATATGGTACATTCTCGATATTTTCAAATAATGTATCAAATTCGAGCACTTCACAATCTTCATATTGTTTTTTTTGCGTGTATGCATTTCCTTGCGGTCACTTTTGATTCTGGATAGTACTTTTCAATCCACACTTCATCAAGCTTTGGATTACCGACAGCTTCATACATTTTTACAAAAAAATCCATCATCATCCGTCAGAAAGTAAAGATTTTCCTTCTCGTGCTGTGATTGTCTTCTGAAATCCTTACATTCATTGTAAGGAAATCTGTTGAGAAGGATTTTACCTTCTCTCATTTCTTTATAATCGTTCATCGTCTACACCTCCATTTCAATTCCTGTGATATTCGTTGACTTATTTTTTTTTCACTGATAGGTTTTCTTTTACTTTTTATGTTCAGCAATCCATCGTTGAGCCGTTCTTTGACTAACTCCAAAATTGACGGCTATCCATTCTGACTTTGAATGACTGACAATGATCATGTCATGTTCTTTCTCAGCATTATCATAGATATCATTAAATACCTCAAACAGCTGTTTGATGACATCCTTGCTCATGTATTATCTGGAGATTACACCACCATTTCTGTTCCTGTAAGCATTTCAACAAGCTCTGCTAAATCATCCTTAGTCTCAAACTTGAATGTGATTTTTCCTTTTGTCACATTCACTGAAGCAAACTTAGAAGAAAGGATATCTTTTGCCTGTGCAATATCTTCCTTATCTGGGGCATCTGGATTTTCTGGTGTTGCTGGTTTTGAAGGCTTATCCTCACTCTTTTCAACTGGCTTCTCTTCTTCAGGAGATTCCTTCTTATTCTGAATCTCTTTAAGCCATCTGAAAACAGTACTCCTACTGATACCAAGATTCACTGATATCCAGTCTGATTTTGTCTGCCCACCAGTAATAGCAT
>VOFC01007242.1_pt1 | contig 19346 bp, 25 predicted proteins | sample 5384161 | NCBI WGS metagenome assembly VOFC01 (sample SAMN12384722, study PRJNA508395) | human gut metagenome | isolation source: healthy gut B | host: Homo sapiens
TAATCATGTGGCCGTTCCGTAAAAACAGACTTTGAAAGAAAGTGGATTTTTCCGTGGCTTCACCGACTGGCATTGCCATATCCTCCCCCGATGTGGATGACGGCGTACAGACGATGGATGAAGCTCTGCAAATTTTAGGGGAATACGAACGACTGGGGGAGTAAAGGAAGTATGGCTCACTCCGCACATTATGGAGGATATGCCAAATACGACCCAACATTTGAGGGCACGTTTCGTTGAATTACAAAGCGCATACCATAATATAGCATTGAATCTTGCTTCTGAGAATATGCTGGACAACCTATTTGAAGAGCGATTGAATAAGAACGACCTACTGCCTATTGGTAAAGCTGGCAAACACCTGTTGGTGGAAACAAGTTACTTCAATCCCCCGATGGACTTGCAGAATATCCTGCTCCGTATCAAAGCAAAGGTTATTATCCTATATTAGCTCATCCGGAACGTTATCTGTATATGAACGAGTGATTACCAACAGTTGAAATCTATAAATGTTCAGTTTCAGCTTAATCAATTTTCCTTCTATGTTTGTATGGTAAAGAAGTTAAGAAAAAAGGCTTTTAATGCTCCAAAAGTTAAGAATGTACGACTATACTGGTACAGATTTGCATCGATTGAATACATTGAACAGAGCAATTTGTTTATAAATAATTTATTGCGTAAGAAGTATGAATATAAAATATGATGATCTAACTAAATTATTTGCCATTGAGCAAGCTAAAGAAACTTCATATAGGAGTACGTTACGGCAAAGTCTTGCCTCATTCTTAAGTTTATGTGATAAAGCTGACATCTCCGTTGATACGAAGACTGAATTGAAGTACATTTGCAATTACATAAATGATATTGTTAAGTATTTTGAAAAAGGACTTCACAGTACCGCTTTTTCAAAAATGAAAAACTTATTTGCAAGAACAAAAAAATCATAAGGTATTAAACAACAGTATGCCATATTCAACCAACCCCCTTGCTGCAGGAAGTTCATTGTATAGAATTTGAGTGAAAGGGGATTACGAAATATAGAAGAGTTTCCTCTTTTATGAAGTCCATGGATAGTCTGAATCAAAAACATATTTTGTGCTGTCAGAAGGCTTCGACGCACAATTCTAACATGTCCCCAAAGGATGCATTAATTTGTTTTGGAAAATGCAAATACAATAGATGACTAGCGATGAATGAAAATACCCCTTTAACACATTAATATCGAAATATCGCATATCGGCAATGGGAATATCAATGGTTTCCATTATGCTATACCATCAAAATTGATTACCAACGGTATTTTTCTTTGAATGGGTGCGAATGTTAGGATACATAGGTGTAGAGGTGTTTTTGTTCATATCAGGCTTTGGTATTGCGCATTCGCTTGCGAAAAACGCGTTAGGACAGTATTACAAAAAAATAGGGTAATCAGGCTTATACCAGCTTGTATTCTGTTCGATTTATGCAAGATTGCATTGAGTTATATTCCCACGATGCCTCCTATGCAAGACTTCTTTTTTGGACTTGTTTTCTCTGTCACATTGGTACATATATGCCATAGTTGTTTACTACCTGCTTGCCCCTTGCTATTTACAAAATAATAGACAAACGGGGGGGATTGCATTTTTAGCAATAATTATTGCCACATATATAACAATTTGTTTTTGGCAATATGATGCCGATGCTCCATATTTGATAAAATATGGGCGTTGGGTTTGTGAAACGGTTTTCTGTGTTCGTATTTGGAATGTTCATAGCTATTAGGCTGTTGAGATTTGGAATCTACAAAGTGGTTTTATTGGGAGTATTGGCCACATTGGCCAATGTGGGCGTGTTCCACTATACAATATTAGCCAATAGTGACCCAACGAGTCATGATTTCTTCACAAAGTTGGCGATATTGCTACCGGACAGGTCAGTTATTCCCGATAACGGACGTTTCATATTGGATATGTTTAATGTGTTACTACTGATTCCGTTATTCGCTCTTATTGCCTTTCTTATGAAGAAATCTCATATATTATTCATTATTAATCGAATAGGAAAATATTTACTTGAAATATATTTGTGCCATCAATATATATTTACAGTGATTTCAGAACATTTTGCCATGCCTCCTATGGCGGCTTTTAGCTGTGGGCATGTGCTTGTCGTTTGCTATGGCATACTTGATAGGTACAACAGCAAGCTCAATTAAAACGTTTGCCACAAGATATATTTGAAAAATACTGCAACCATGCCGAGTGAATCAACCAATAAGCGCATAGCCAAAATACACTGCTGCTGTATGTCAGGATGCTATTGACAATGGCCATAGGACTGTACACGTCCCGTGTGGTTCTTGCGGAATTAGGAATATCGGATTATGGCTTATACAGTGTAGTAGGCGGCATCGTAACGATGTTTTTTCATCAATGGATCGTTGAATGCTGGTACACAGCGTTTCTTGACATTTGAATTGGGGCGAGGCAACATTGTTCAATTAAAGAAAAATATTTTCGACAGCTATTGTCATATATACTTTCTTGGCATTATTAATATTGTTTCTTGCCGAAACCGTAGGGTTATGGTTTCTGCTGAATAAGATGAATTTTGAGCCAGGACGACTAAAATGCGGCAATTTGGGTTTATCAATTCTCCATCATAGCCTGCATGGTAAGCATCATCCAGGTGCCGTTTATGGCGGCATTGGTAGCTCATGAGAAGTTCGACATATATGCCTAGCATATGAGCATATATGATGCAGTGATGAAACTTGTTATTGTCTTTTTTATTGACATTTGCACCATTTGACAAACTCATATTCTATGCCTCACTTATTTTACTGGTCAACATTTCATCAGCTATTATTTACAATTGGTATTGCAGAAAAACATTACGATGAATGTCGATTCGTGTGGGGTTGGACAAGAACGTTTTCAAGCGTATGTTTTCATTTTCGGCTTGGGATGTGGTCGGTAGTTTGGCTTCAATAGGTCAATTACAAGGCGTGAACATTGTTATTAATATGTTTTGTGGAACTATTGTCAATGCAGCATATGGAATAGCAACGACAGTCAACAACATTGTCATGGGATTTGTGAACAATTTCATGATGGCATCCAATCCACAAATAGTCAAAACTTATGCACAGAATCAACTTAAGGAAATGTTCTCGCTGGTTATAAACACGGCCAAGATGGCATCTTACTTGCTTTTGATTATCGGTATCCCCGTATTTATTGAAGTAGAGTTTTTGCTTGAGTTGTGGTTGGGCGAGTATCCGCCCTATGCGCCATTATTTTTACGCATCATTCTTATACAATCGTGGGTGCAAACTCGGTACTCCTACTATCCGTGCCCTCCATGCTACTGGCAATATCAAACTGATGAATATATTGGTAGGTTCATTATTATTGATGATATTACCCGTGACGTATTTTCTTTTGCGTTCGGGAGCTTCTCCTGAAATTGTGCTTTGTGTCAACATTATCCCTTGGGTAATTGCTATTCCAATCCGTCTGGTTCTACTCTACAGATATTGTAAATTCCCGATATTATCCTACATAAAGAAGGTTATTCTTTTGGGTGCAGCAATAGCTATCCTATGTTTTTTTATACCGTACATTACGCACACTTTTTTTATCAATGATGCCGGTTGGAGAGAGTTTTTAGCGGTTGGATTCGTAAGCTTTACAACGTCTGTTATCATTATTTTCACAATAGGCATACCCAAAAGCATTCGCTTACAAATCATCGGCAAGATGAGAGAGTATTTCAAATTTTAAAAGATATAAACAATGAAGAGGTCAAAAGTCCTTGTTCTAATGTTGATTGCTTCAGTGATACTGAATATTACTTGTTTCCTGCCATATATAGGTGGATATTACGACAGGTTCAAGGAGAAGATATTTCCGACACAATATTTTAAATCCAACACCATTGATAGTGTGGTAATCAATGCTGTTGTTGAAGCGTCTTTGAAAATGGATGGTAGCAAGTTTGAGACTCGACATCCCAGCTTAGGCTTAGTACCTGATGTTAAACTATTTTTAACAAACGGGGGGTAATAAGGAGCAACGCCAAAATAATTATGCGATGGCATATCTCTATGCTGGATTGTCATATTACGCTTTGAATTGCAATGATAAAGAAGTTATAGATTTTCTGTTGTTGAAGTCCAATGAATTCTCTTCAAATGGAAAGTTGGAATATGAACTTACCGAAGTTGACCAAGTCCCTATTGGTATTATGTATATCAACCTATATAAAATATCCCGAAATAAAGAATTTCTCGATGTTGCTCGTTCTGTTTTCGATTACTTGAACGAAAAAAGAATCAATGGAAGCAATCTTATTTCATACCGTGCGGAAAGTGCAAACCAATTCAGCGATGGTGTTGGAATGATATGCCCATTCTTGATGGAATACTTTCATGCAACGCAGGACTCAACAGCTTTGATGATGGCGAACGATAACTTGAACGAATTTAAGAAATGGGGATGTGATATCGCAACGGGCATTCCTACGCATGGCTATAATAAAGAAACCCATATAAAAGTTGGCAGTGCTAATTGGGGAAGAGGTATAGGCTGGTATTTACTTGCGGCTGCTTATATGCCACACTTGGATGACCCTCTTCTTGACAAGAGCATTGAATTGTTGAATTACTCTCAATTCCCATTGTCGAGCAAACAATTTGACTCCTCAACTGCACTAATGATTGAAATTTACAAACAGAGCCGCATTCCTAACGTACAACGGCCTCTCGATTTTATCAAACCTCATATCACTCAAGAAGGGTTGGTAATGAAATGTAGTGGTGATACGTATGATTTAAACAACTATTCTCATTTCTTTGGTCCTGCGGAATTGACCAACGGACTTTTTCTCATACTAATTTCACATTTCCAACGATGAAAATCGGAATACTTACGCATCCATTACGTTTCAATTATGGAGGGCTGCTACAGAACTATGCATTGCAGACCGTATTAAGGCGTTTTGGGACATGAACCACTCACTTTGGATGTTCCCCACGTGATGAAGGTTAACAAGACGACCTTTCTAAAGGATGTGCTTAAACGCTTATATTACCGCTATATACTCCATTTGCAAGTATATATATTTTCAAAGAATGGAGGTACAATAGGCTTTACCCTATAATGATGCAAAACTTGCAGCCTTTTATCGACACGCATATAAAAAAGATTGAAGTGAACGACTTCAACGCGTTGAATCCTAATGATTTTGATGCGTTTATAGTGGGTAGCGACCAAGTTTGGCGTAGGTTATATATGCCCGACATTTATCGCGAGTATTTGAGTTTTGCGGAGGGATGGAACGTAAGACGGATTAGCTATGCTGCATCTTTCGGAACAGAAGAATGGGAATATAGCCCATTAGAAACGACAGAATGTCGAAGATTACTACAAAAATTTGATGCAGTGTCAGTAAGAGAAGCATCTGGTGTCTCGTTATGTAAAAAACATTTTGGAGTAGAAGCTGTTCATGTCGTTGACCCTACTTTATTGCTTGATAGAGACGATTATTGCAATTTGTTTGAGGGGAAAGATATAAAACCCCACCAAAATGGATTGCTTGTTTATCTGCTTGACCAACGCGAGGAGAATGAGAAGATGATAAGCTACTTTGCGAATACTTTGGGATTGCCCCCTTTCAGTGTAAATTCCAAATATGAGACCCCTGGGTTTCACCCAGTTGAAGAATGTATCCAACCTTCGGTAGAAACTTGGTTGAAAGGGTTTTACGATGCTAATTTCGTACTGACTGATTCGTTTCACGCTTGTGTTTTTTCTATTATTTTCAATAAACCATTTGCTGTATTTGGAAATGCAAAGCGTGGACTGTCACGTATCGAGTCGCTTCTTTCTTCATATCGACTTACAGATAGGATAGTATATTCCACCAAAGACTGTGAAAAGTTAGATGGGGTAATAGATTGGAATAATGCAAATAAGAGTGTCGCTGAAAATAGAGAACATTCACTTAGATTCTTAAAAGACTCATTGGGAAAATAGCTTAGACGGATAATTAATTTGTCGGTTGTGTAATCATTACACCACAAATAAAAGCAAACATATATGAATATACTATACCAAACTTGTGGGAAATTAAACTCGACAAGTGGAGGGACAGAGCGCACCACTATCACTATGGCAGAAGCACTGGCTCAACTTTACGGAGTTCGATGCTTCTCTATCTATGAACGGATTGCCGACACCCCAAAGGAAAATTGCATCGTAGCCGAATTCCAATGGTCGGCGCAGCGTGATGCCGAAATTAACAAAAAGGCACTTAGAAAAATAATCGTGGAGAATGATATTGATTTCGTCATCATACAGGGAGCCTTCATTCATGTTTCACGTTTTAAGACTGCCGCAGAAGGGACAAAGTGCAAGATAATATTCGCCCATCATTTTGAGTCAAGATGGGAACTTGTGTTTGGACATTTCGGCAGTTTGATTCATTATCGCCCCAAATCCGTCATAGACTTTATGCGATGGATGAAATGGATTGTCACTTATCCACGCACAGCGATGAACCGAGAAAAAGTACTTTCGGCTCAATACCGTGCGGCTTATGAATGTGCTCACAGGGTAGTGCTGCTTAGTAAAGGCTTTATTAAACCGTACAGTGAATTTGCCAAACTTCAAGATACTTCGAAATTCACTATTATCCCTAATGGACTTTCTTTTTAATTTATCCGCACACTATGAGGATTTGACCAAGCATAAGGTGGTACTAATAGTTTCTCGTCTTGACGAAACACAGAAAAGACTATCATTGGCATTACGCATTTGGAAGAAGGTCAAGCAAAATCCTGTGGCAGATGGTTGGGTGATGAAGATTGTAGGTCATGGTGGGGACTACGAGCTATGTGAGAATATAATCAAGAATGAGGATATTCCGGCTGTTACCCTTGAAGGGAGGCAGGATCCGATACCTTACTATAAGGAAGCTTCAATCTTCATGATGACTTCGCGGAGCGAAGCGTGGGGATTGACGCTCACCGAGGCGCAGCAGATGGGCGTGGTGCCAATAGCTTTTCGACACCTACGCCTCGTTGCGGGACATAATCACCGATGGCGTGGATGGCGAGATAATAGCCGAAGGCGATGTTGATGGATATGTGCGCTGTGTGTTAAACTTGATGCAGGATGATGTCACACGGCAACGTATGGCAAGGCAAGCTATTGCATCATCGCAACGTTTTTCGCAGGAAAAGATTGCAGGGATGTGGAAGGCACTCTTTGACAATTTAGGATGATGAAAATAAATTATTTCACATGGAAAATTCGCAGAAGAATAGCAGATTAGACCCTAATGTGTGTGGAGCAAAAGTATGCCAAAATATCGCAAATTCAAAGAAAAGACTTGAGTATGTCGATTTAATGAAAGGGATATGTATCACACTGGTGGTAGCAACCCACTGTGGAGTATGTATTCCACACTATTTGCCTTTAGGATTTGAAATAAACATGGCACTCATAAACATAAGGATGTCGCTGTATTTTTTCTTGTCAGGAATTTTTTTTAAAGAATATATGAGTTTCAGCGATTTCGTTGTTCGTAAGGTAAATAAGCTGATTGTCCCGTATGTGTTTTTTGCAATTTTCCCATACGCATTGCTGTTTGTGATTTGGCCCGAAACGATTCCACAAAACACTCAAGGCATATATTCCGTTACGCCTTGTTATAGAACCTATGAATGGCACGCTGTGGTTTTTAAGAGCGTTGTTCCTAACCTATCTGTTGTATTACGCATTTCATCTAATTTCGCATTCATGGCCAGAAGTGGTGAAATTGATGGTTACGCTGGCAGTCGCATTACTCGCATATATGGGAACAGAAGCTGGGAACAAGCATTTGGAAAACAATACATTGAATCAATGGATATGGCTGTTGAACATACCGATGGCATTTATGGCTTTTTGCCATATTTCTATGTGGCTGAGTTCCTTCGTAACCACAACATCCTATCGATGAAATTCCCGATATGGAAAACCATTGTTGGAGTAGTATTATTTTTGGCGATATGCTTATTAACGGCTCAGCCCGAAGTGAGCTTCAAAGAATTGCAGCCCCTAATCTGCCTCTTATATACATTGCATCGTTGAGCGGAATAATGGTAATATGGCTTCTTGCAGTGGCTGTTAATAAGCTACTATTTGTGTCCTATTGTGGCCGATATTCACTAATTATTCTTGGAACACAAAGTTTCTTCTTTGGTGTGGTAAAAACAGTATTCCAACAGCGTATGGGTTATGTTTTTAGTGACCATGGCATTGGCACCGGTTACTATATGGATATTCAAAAAATATTTCCCATACTTTACAGCCCAGAAAGACTTATTCCCAGTCGGCGACAAGGTATTGAAGAGAAAAGAATAAAATTGTATTATGCTAGACAAGAACTCGATATCAAAAGCCATTGACAACCTGCGACTTCCGATGGCTATTATGGTGGTAGCAATCCATTGTTACTTCTTTAACTCGTTAAATATCAACGCATTACCAAGCAAATGGGGGGTATTTGTTGAGTGGATTATAAATATTTGTTCGATAGTACTGACCGATTGTGCGGTGCCCATGTTTTTGTTATAAGCGGCTATCTGTTTTTCTTGCGTCAGGATGACGGGTTTACGTGGGCGCAGTATAAGGCCAAGATGCTGAGAAAATGCAAGATACTGTTATTGCCATTTTTCATTTGGAACATCTTGGGAGCGTTATCCTATCCAAGTCGCTTTATTGATGCCACGTTGACTGAAAAATTATTGGGATTTTGGAGTCAGAGGATGGAATGGGGAAGCTGGGCAGGACCTTGGGACGGGCCATTGTGGTTTTTGCGTGACTTGTTCGTTGTGATGCTTTTCAGCCCTTTCATTTACTGGATAATAAAGCGAATCGGAATTTGGTTCATAGTCGTAATGTTGGTTTGGCTATCTTTCATTGACAATGAGTCTTTGTGCCCAGGACTCTCAGGCACAGCCTTGTTGTGGTTCAGTCTGGGCAGTTACCTGTCGATCAAGAAGCCTACCTCGTTCGGGGAAAATACCCATGAACATTGTGGTGGTTCTTGCTGCTGTTTTCTTCGTATGCAGGTTGTTGGTAATGGGGAATGTCATCGATGGAATTTGGGGGGATATCCTCAACATAACATGGATTCTTACATCAATGGCATTTTACTTTAGACTGGCTTACCTCATGGCAGAGCGTAACGTTCGAGTCAGCGAAACATTAAAGAGATTGGGAGCTTCAAGTTTTGTGATATTTGCTATGCACAGCCTGATAAACGGTCGTATATCATCTGTTTTGCTTTTCATGGTAGGGAAACAGAATGTGGGCGACTTGCTTACCATAACATTCTATTTCGCTACCATAATTCTTACTGTGGCCACATGCTATTGCTTTCATTTGATAGTCAAAAGGAATAATGTAACTGCTCTCCTCTTTGAAGGAGGGAGAAAATGAGATAATTATATATGAATACGCATTACACGACAGACCGCAGCACCCAAATGGTATTGTCGGTTTTAAAAGCTTATGGGATAAAGAAAATTGTGGTTTCGCCGGGAACGACAAACATGGCATTCGTGGCCAGTGCGCAAAGCGACCCGTGTTTCGAAATGTATTCCTCGGTAGATGAGCGGTCGGCAGCTTATATAGCCTGCGGATTGTCGCAAGAGTCGGGTGAAGCTGTGGTGATATCGTGCACAGGTGCCACAGCTTCGAGGGATTATATGCCTGGACTGACCGAAGCATACTATCGGAAACTGCCCGTACTGGCCATAACCGGCTCGCATGGAGAGTATCTAATTGGGCACCTTCATCCGCAGGTGATAGACAGAAGCGTTACTCCCAACGACATTGTTCGTTACAGTGCCAATATCAAAGAAACAAAATGTCCGGATGATGAATGGCACAACAATGTGGAAATTAACAAAGCCGTTTCAGAACTTTTCAGGCATGGTGGCGGACCAGTCCATATAAATCTTGAAACGATGCACAGTGGTAATTTTGCTTGCGAGGAATTGCCTCCGTGCAGGGTCATCAAGCGTATTACTTCGGTTGCAAGCATACCCTCGATTCCGAATGGGAAGATAGCCATAGTCATTGGTTCGCACCGTCATTTTTCTCAAAAAGAGACCGATCTTATTGATAAATTTTGCAGTGAGTACAACGCCGTGGTATTTGCTGACCATACGAGCAATTATAATGGCAAATATTCCTTCAACTCGGCATTGCTTGGGTGCCAATTCCATTACAATTCATCCATATTCGATGTAGATCTCATAATCCATATCGGCGAAGTGAGCGCTGATGTGTATTCCTATTCAAAGTTGAAGAGTCCCCGCACTTGGCGCATTAGCGAAGACGGGGAGATGCGCGTACCGTTTCAGAAATCTTGAGTATGTGTTCGAAATGTCGGTAGAGCAGTTCATGGAAGGCATTGCCAAAGGCAGCAGTGTAAACACATTATATAATGAATGTAGCCTTGAATATAAAACCATGTTTTCCCGGATACCTGAAATACCGTTCTCAAACATTTGGATAGCCAATACTCTCCATGACAAAATGCCAGAAGGTAGCCTACTGTATTTCAGTATTCTCAATAGCTTGAGGGCGTGGAACTTCTTTGACATACACAGTTCTATAACTACTTCGTGCAACGTGGGTGGTTTTGGTATTGATGGTCCCTTGTCAACGGCATTAGGTGCAGCTATTGCCTGTCCTGACAAAACCACATTTATAGTAACCGGCGATTTGGCTTTCTTCTACGACCTGAATGTGTTGGGGAACCGCCATATGGACAACAACATGAGAATTCTCCTCATAAACAACGGGTGTGGGACAGAGTTTCGCAATTATGACCACCCCGCATCTTATTGGGGGGAGGAAGCTAACCTTTACATGGCTGCCGGTGGACACTTCGGAAAGCAATCAAGGAAACTGGTGAAAGATTTTGTCGAGAACTTGGGTTTTGAGTATTTGTCGGCTTCGAGCAAAGAAGACTTTCATGGAGGTATATCCCAAATGGATTGTAACCACATCTGACAAGCCAATTATGCTGGAAGTCTTTACAAACAGTGCCGACGAGAGCGTGGCACTCGATAGGTTTAGGAACATCGTGCCACCCCCTAAGGGACAGCAAATCAAAGAGCAAATTAAAATAACAGTAAAAGAGCTGGTAGGGAATGATATCCTTACACAAGTTAAGAAAATAATCAAAAAATAACATGTCACTGATTAAACGTATTCTGTGGTATTTCAAACCGTTAAAAACCACCGTAGCAAATATATCAATTACAGCCCCCTCTCGAAAACTTGCAGGTAAGCGAGTAATCGTCACAGGCGGTACACGCGGACTGGGATATTACATAGCCAAACGATTTGCTGCCGAGGGGGGGGAGGTATTAATCACAGGGCGAGATGAAACTAAGACTGCCATTGTGGCAAAGGAAATAGGTTGTAAATACTTGTGTCTGGATGTAACCCATCTTGAATCGTTTAAGGGCTTTTTCCCATTGCAAGGAAGGAACTCGGTGGGCAAATAGACATCCTTGTCAACAATGCAGGGATAAGCCTTCATGAGGGTAATATGATGAATGTGACAGTAGAAGGGTTTTCCAGCCAAATTATGACTAACTTGACTGGACCGTACTTTCTCGCTCAGGAATTTCTGCGGCAGTATGAAAATCAGATTGAAAAGTCCAATGCTTCAATCATATTCATGGCCTCAGAGAAAGGGTTATTTCCCGACGAATTGCCATACGGGCTGACAAAGGCTGCGATTGTGAGTCTGACACAAGGAATGGCTCGCCGGTGGGTTACAAAAGGAATCCGAGTCAATGCCCTGGCTCCTGGAGTGACAGCAAGCGACATGACTGGATATAAAAGGGATAACCTATATTGCGAAAACAATTGCAGTAGAAGGGCATACCTGCCTGAGGAGGTAGCCGAAGTTGCGGTATTCCTTGCGTCGGACACTTCTCGCTGCATAACGGGGCAGGTACTTACCACGAATATGGGAAATCATTTGCGGTGTGACTGGTAACACAGAAATGAATATATTATTTGTTTTGCAACGATACCCCGGGTTTGGAGGCATCGAGTCGGTGACACGGATGCTTGCTGGGGAATTTATCGGACGGTTCGGCTACAGGGTCGCAGTTTTTTCCACATCCCGACAAGATAACTCCTCGCAGTTACTCGACGGCGACCTGTTTTATTACCAAACTTCCGACTTGAAAGGCGACGAGCTAAAGAAGGAATTTGATGCTTTGGTTCATGATTTCAGTCCAAACTTTATTATCTATCAAGACTCATACGTTCCCGAAGATTTTTTGCTGGAACATTTGCCGCAGGGCATAAAAATAATAGTGTGCGAGCATAACACACCCGATTGCCTCGAAACCGGGCTTGAGAGTGTGACGAAAAATCTATCCTGGGCCAATCCAATGAATATCATACGGAAACTGCGTTTGCCACGGCGTATGCGCAACCTCCACAAGGCAACCACCGAGCACCATAAAAAGATGCTGCACGTTGCCGACAGGTATTTAATCCTTTCAGATGGCTTCCGCCCGATACTTCGTGATTTTTTCCATATCGAAAGTCCCCAAATATCTACGATGCCTAATCCAATAGAAGTGCCAAGAGAACCGATCATTATCGAGAGCCGCCCAAACCAGGCATTGTATGTCGGGCGGCTGACAGACCAAAAGGGGATTAAGTACTTAATAGAAATATGGTCGAAAATTGAGCCGCATTGCAATTGGAAGCTTCTCGTGGTTGGAGATGGTGACAAACGACAGTATATGGAAAAAGAAATACGTTCCCGCCGCCTCAAGAATATAAGGCTTATAGGTTTTCAGCAACACACGTCAGGCTACTTTATGGAATCGTCGGCACACCTGATGACATCGATATATGAAGGTTTCGGCATAACCAATTTGGAGGCCGCCATACGTGGAACAATACCTTTTGCTTTCAACAGTTTTGCATCGGCAAAAGATATCATTGACGACGGACAAACCGGGTATCTTATAAAGCCTTTTGATGTGGATGCTTATGTTGAGACATTTCTGGCATTTACCAAGTTGCCACAGAGCAAGATGATTGCTATGCGGCGCAAGGCAATCGAGAGGGCGCAAGAATTTTCATTGCAACACATTGCCGATAAGTGGAATGAACTTTTAACAAACTTAGACATGGAGAAAATAGGGATACTCACCTACCACAGGGCTTATAGCTACGGAGCTAAACTGCAAGCCTATGCATTGGCCACATATTTGACTTCTATAGGCTTCGAGGCCGAAGTCATTGACTACGGAAATATCGGGGAGGAGAAATTGCGCAAAATAGGCACAAAAAGCCTGAAAGATTTTATTGTAACAACATTATGCTATATTGCTTCGAGCATCGCTGAACCGCAAAGAATACGGCATTTTGACGAGTTCATGGACATCATACCTCACTCGCCCAAGCATTATGACAAGGCAAATATTGCAGAGGCCAACGATAAGTATGATTATTTTATTACAGGAAGTGACCAAGTATGGAACCCAAAATACAACGAAGGCGACCTGACCTACTTGCTTGATTTCGTAAAGGATAATAAAAAGATATTTTCATACGCCGCAAGTTTCGGTGTGTCACAACTTCCCGATGATATACTCCAAGTTTACAAACCTTTGCTCAAGAGGTTTAACAAAATTCTTATCCGCGAAGTTACTGGGAAAACTTTGTTGCATACACAATTAGGATTGGATTCACAAGTAGTACTCGATCCCAATTTTTGCTTTCCCGCAGCCAGTGGGAGAAGATGGCAAATTATCCGTTATCAAAACAACAGAAATATATACTGAGTTTTCAGATTATAAATAGAGACGTTCACTACGATGCCATGCTTGATTACTTGCACCGCAAGCTGGGATATGAGGTGATAGAACTGAAAGATTCGTTCCGCTACAAGCCATGGAAGTGGCCCATTTATGCCAAAGCTGGCCCGAAAGAGTGTTTTAGGTTTGATAAAGAATGCCGAAATGGTGGTGACCAATTCTTTCCACGCAACAGTTTTTTTCCATTCTTTTCCACAGATCGTTTTTTTTGCTCACGGAATAGTTTTGGATTCAATTCCCGTATGGAAAACCTTACAGGTGGTCTTGGCTTGGCAGACAGAATGTTTGATTCTTCGACATTTCTCCACTCTATATCCGATACAGATGTGGTATATGAGAAAGTGGATGAAATACTCGAAGCAAAAATATCGGCAACTAAACAAATCATAGAAAAGACTTTTGCAAAATGAAAACCATTTGTTTCGTTTCCATGGGTGAATTGCTTGTCACCAAGGGGGCATTCACCGGGTCACATACTGCTTGATGAATGAGCTGAAGAAACGCGGCTATCGCTGCATCTACTTGTTTTACCCAATAGATGAATCATGCTATTATACCGGCAATGTCGAAGACGAAGTACACAAGCTTTCTCCAGAGCAAGTGGAAAATTATCTTACCCAAGAGAAGGTGGATGTGGTGGTTAACCAACAAGCTATTTTTAGTACATCGTTCACGAAACTAGTATTAGGCTTTAATTTGCGTCGTTTCAAATATATATCAGTTTTTCACAATACTCCTGCTATTTACGAAAAGACATTAACATTTTCAAGACTTTGGTATAACTTCTTACATCAGCGTGGAGTCTCTGCTAAGATGTCGAATTGCGTGAGAATGATAGTTTACCCTTTTATGGAAGCAGAGGGTTGTTAAAGGGGCAGGGAAGATGTATGCTGTCAACTACGATGCCAGTGACAAATGCGTGATGCTGTCGAGCAACGATTGGCCTACACTTGGCCGCTACCTTTAAACATGACGTAAGTGAGAAATGTGTGACCATACATAATCCACTTACATTTGACACAATTGAGACAGCAGAATGTTTATGCCATAAGAAAAAAAATGTGTTGATTGTGTCAAGGCTTAACAATTTTGAGAAACGTCTTGACCGTGCACTCAAGATATGGAAGAAGATAGAGACCGGCGGCTTTGATGATTGGCATTTGTATATAGTCGGCTGGGGGCTTCAAGAAAAAATGCTCCACAACCTTGCTCGAAAATTAAAACTAAGAAATGTGCATTTTGAAGGACGGCAACCGTCGGAACCATATTACCATAATGCTTCTATCTTCATGATGACAAGTGCGGTGGAAGGCTGGGGACTGACACTGACCGAGTCAATGCAGACGGGTGTTGTACCGATAGCTTTTGACAGTTACCCGGCATTGCACGAGATTATCACCGACCGCTATGATGGTTGTATAATCCGCGACAACGATTTGGATGCATACGCTGTTTGCATGGAGGAACTGATGCGCAACCGCAAAGAGCGTGAGCGAATAGCTCGGAACGGTATTGAGAGTTGCAAGCGATTTGAAACTGATAAAATAATTGTACAATGGGTAAAATTGATAGAAAGTCTATAAAAGTGTTGTGGGTATCATTAGTCAAGTTCCCTCCGCTGTGCGAGCATTTGGGTGAAACTATTCCGGCACATTGCGGATGGATGTATTCCTCGGCCAAGGCATTGCTAAGGATGATGCCCGAAGTACGGCTTGGCGTGATGGTTTATTCTTACGGCAGGAGTTATGAACGGTATGAAATTGACGGTGTTACATACTACCTTATTCTACGGGAAGGATAGACCGAACGTCGAAGAAACAAATCGAGACTTGCCGCAGGGCGATACGTGATTTTGCCCCAGACTTGATGCATATCCACGGCTACGGAACATTCACTGGCCAAAGCTGCTTGCGTGGCCAATGAGAATGGTACGCGCATGGTGGCAAACATTCAGGGGCTTGCCGGGCCTTATATGCGTTATGCCGATGGTGGACTTTCGTTGTGGAACAAATGGACAAACATCACTCCGCTTGACTTCTATCGGGGTACATTTCTACTCAATGCAAAACGCAATTTCAAGCATCGAGCCGAATGTGAATTATGTCCTCACGTATATTACTGACATCGTGGGGCGTACTCAGTGGGATTGTGACCATGTGATGACCGTTAATCCTCGACTGCGTTATCACTTTATGAATGAAACATTGCGAGATTCGTTTTATGAAGTTCCCCGTTGGAATTATGCCCAGTGTAAAAAACATACGATTTTCGTGAGCAACAGCGGTTCGCCACTGAAAGGTGCACATCAGGTGCTGAAGGCATTGCCTATTATCTTGCGGCAATATCCCGACACGGTGGTCAATTTCTGCGGTAGCCGTGTTATGAGTAATAATCTGAAAGACATTCTTCGTTTCCAAGGCTACCACCTATATCTTCGTCGATTGGTAAAGCGATTACAATTGCAGGAGCATGTGCATTTCCTTGGGTCTCTTTCAGAAGCTCAGATGAAACAACAATTCCTTGACGCTAACGTGTATGTCATGCCCAGTGCCATTGAAAACTCGCCCAACTCGTTGTGCGAAGCGCAAATTCTTGGCACGCCGGTGGTGGCAAGCTACTGCGGCGGCATCCCCACGTTGCTCACCGACGGACTGACGGGCTACTTCTATCGCTATGAAGAATATGAACAGCTGGCACAAACGGTGATGAGGTTGTTTGGGCAAGAAAGTGACATCGGACTGTCGGCTGCCGAAATGGAAGTGGCCGGCAAGCGACACGATAGAGAAAAGAATGCCCTGCGGCTTGCGGAGATTTATAACGATATAATGCAGCATTAAACTATGTTTGAAAAGATAAGGCCATATCTCAATTTTAGGTATTTCCTGTATTTCTTCAGTTTCATCGCAGGCTGGCCGTGCGTATTCTACCTAATGGGGTGGTTGCCCCATTATACGGTGAACTACGTGTTGCTGTTTGTCATGGCAATGTCGTATGTCATAATAAGGAAATGTGGCCAATTTGACAAACCAATAAACGATCTGATCTTGATTCAGGTATTTGGGTGGATTTTCTTTTCATTAATCCATATGGATACTTCATATTATACAAGAATCATATTGCTGCTAACTACCTTTGCTATACTAAGGATTCAGCAAGATGAGGGTGGCTCATTGGATTTCTGCAAAACGTATGATGTATGGTTGGTGGTTCAAGCAATAAGCGGAACAATAGGGATTTTATTAGTACTCGGTGGATTATTGCAGCCTATTTTCAAATTTGTTGAGATGGATATGCGACCCGGGTATTTCTTTGGATTATTCACTACAAATACCTACTTTGGGGGACTTGTCCGTAATGCCGGATTTTATGATGAGCCGGGAGCCTTGGCGTTTTTGGGGGAATCTATGCATTGATAATTAATAAGATGTTTGTAAAAAACACAAAAATAGAGATACTTTTAATTGTCGGTTTGATATCAACCATGTCTGTGGCATATTTCATACAGTTGGCGATATATTTATTAGTGTTTTACCGCAAGCAATCTTGGAAACTGATAATGATTGCGGCTGTGATTCTCATAACGCTAAAGTTCATAACATCCTATAATGAAGCTATGGACAGTTTTTTGGGGCAGGTTTCAGTATGACGAATCCACAGGTACGATTTCGGGAGATAATAGAAGCGTCTTGATGGAACGATGCTGGCGCATCTTCTGTGACTATCCCATATTAGGCATGGGAGCAAGAAATCTGGTGTCACCCGAAGTTGCTTCGAAATATGGTTTTGTCGGGGCTAACTTTTTTTTCAATTGGGCTGCAGACGGGATCGTGGGGGCGATTATTACTTACTTGCCTCTGATATACTTGTTCCATTTAGGCAGGTATGATAAAAAGTTGTATGGCATAGGATTGTTGATGCTGTTAGGTTTCTTGCAACGACCTTATGACAGCACCCAATTACTGTACCCTATGATGACTTATACAATCGTATATCAAGCTTATTACTCAATCTTTTATAGAAATGAATAATCTCGTTTTTTGGGCGCATTCGTATTGTCGCTCAACCCTTAAGTTTTATTCTGAATTAGCTAAAGCTCTTTCAAGGAATTGCTTCATATACACATGGATTGAAAACTTAGATTTGAGATCGGCTACCGGATTTAGCAATTCTGAGTTTTCGGATTTGAAAATTGTGCATATAGGAAATGATATTGATTTAGCAGAAAAAACATTGGCCAATCATATTGATGATTACAATATATTTTGCGCATATCAAACATGCCCTGTCTATCAGCATTTAATGAATATTTTAATCAGAAAGAAGACCCGGTATGGAATGTTTTCCGAAGCTCCGTGTAATATGGACGAATATCCGAAAAGATTTTTCAAGGAGCTTTATTTAAGATGCTTTTTACCTGTAAAATTAAAAAATATTATATCCAATGCTGATTTTATCTTGAACGCTTCCGGATATTATGAAAAGGGATTGTTCAACCTCGGATGGAAACCAGAACAGATAATTTCATGTGGGTACTACCCGCCTCGAATTCCCGGCAGCAAGCTAATGGAACGAACTGAAAACAATTGGCATAACTTTACAATTCTTCTGTCGGGACTACACCAATGGCACAGGTCTCCTTGGATATTACTGGAAGCATTAGACATATTGAAAAAAAAAGGCTTCATGCCCAAGTGCTATATCACGCAGTCTGGACCATACCTCGGTAAAGTGCAAGATTATGCGAAGAAACGGCAACTGTCAAATGTGGAGTTCCTTGGTTTTGTAGATATTTCCAAATTGATAGATTTGTATGAGTCATGTTCGGTTTATGTGGGTTGCGGAAATTATGAGCCATGGGGAATGAGGTTGAACGACTGCCTACAGTGTGGCGCACCATTAATTGTCAATCGAGGCATGGGAGGAGTTAAGATGGTCGATGAGTATAATTGTGGACTCAGCTTCAACCGTGGCGATTATATAGGCTTGGCAAATGCAATGGAAAGACTGATGACTGACAAAGCATTGTATTTGCAAATTGCAAAGAATGCCATATATGCAGCTGAAGAAATCAGGCCGGAAAAGGCTACAGTAAAATATGCCGCTAAAATAAAGAAATTCATTCAATAAAGATTATGAGATATTTCATTACAAACGTACTTCCCCATCATTTATCAGGAAAGTATAAGATTTCTTATGCAGCCGCCAACTTTAGCTGGGCGCTAATACACAGTTCTGTCTTTGATGAAGTTTTTCTATTGCGCCCCTTAACGTTTCAGGAGCTATAGATGATGTTGACATGCCAGAGCTTGTTTACTCTGACTGGAGAAAGAGAGGAAAAATCCTTCAAAAAGCTCGCACCCATAAAAGAGAGCTTTCTGATTTTTTAGAAAAATCAAACGCAATAGTAATGTCTGGTTTTATAACATAAGTATTCTGAACATTG
>VOFC01005794.1_pt1 | contig 19326 bp, 34 predicted proteins | sample 5384161 | NCBI WGS metagenome assembly VOFC01 (sample SAMN12384722, study PRJNA508395) | human gut metagenome | isolation source: healthy gut B | host: Homo sapiens
AGGATGTTCTGGCAGCCATGCGGATGGAACAGTTCTGAAAAAGGATTCGTAACCTGCAAAAGGTTTGCTTGACATCATACGAAAAAAGTATAAAATTTAACTGTTGTATTTGACAGATAAAGTGAAAGACTTTGTGTACAATGAAAATTTAAATAAGGAGGAGGTGCTCCTGTGACGGCAGCAACGATCATTGCTGTAGTGGTTACGCTGATCGTGGCGATCCCTTACTTATGCAGTTACCGTATCCTACCGCAAGAAGGTTGCGGAGGCGAAGATTGGCAATGCAGAAGAAAGGCGAGAGAGATCATCGATGAAGCTGTAAAAAACTGCTGAGACGAAGAAGCGGGAAGCGCCTTGAGGTAAAGGAAGAGTCCATTAAGACCAAAAATGAACTCGAAAAAGAAATCAAGGAACGCAGAGCGGAGAATACAGCGGACAGAACGCAGAGTTTTAGCAGAAGGAAGCGAATATCGATAGAAGTTGGAAGTCATCGAGAAGCGGGAAGCAAGCTACACAGCCAAAAGAAGAAGAATCAACAGAAAAAAGAAGAAATTGAGAAATTCATGAGCAGAGCGTACAGGAAAGAATTTCAGGTCTACAGGAACCTCCGAACCAGGCTCGAAAAGAATATCTTTTAAAAACCATTGAAGACGATGTTAAAATTGATACTGCAAAGTTAATCAAGGAAATGGAAAGCAAGGCAAAGGAAGAAGCCGGCAAGAAAGCGAAAGAATATGTAGTAACTGCCATTCAGAAATGTGCAGCAGACCATGTGGCCGAGACAACAATCTCTGTGGTACAACTTCCGAATGACGAAATGAAAGGCAGAATCATAGGACGTGAGGGACGGAATATTCGTACGCTCGAGACTATGACAGGTGTGGATCTTCATTATTGACGATACTCCGGAGGCAGTCATTCTGTCTGGATTTGATCCGATCAGAAGAGAAGTTGCCCGCATTGCTTTGGAAAAATTAATTGTAGATGGACGTATTCATCCGGCTAGAATCGAAGAAATGGTAGAAAAGGCACAAAAAAGAAGTTGGAAACAATGATTCGTGAAGAAGGGTGAAGCAGCAACCTTAGAGGTTGGTGTTCACGGAATTCATCCGGAACTTGTTCGTTTACTTAGGAAGAATGAAATTTAGAACCAGTTACGGTCAGAATGCGTTGAAGCATTCTATTGAGGTTGCACAATTAGCCGGACTTTAGCAGCAGAAGTCGGTGTGGATGTCAGACTTGGCAAAACGTGCAGGTCCCTGTTACATGACATCATGGTAAATCCGTAGACCATGAGCAGGAAGGTTCACATATCCAGATTGGTGTGGAACTCTGTAGAAAATACAAAGAATCTCCGAAATCAATTATCAATGCTGTAGAAGCACATCATGGTGATGTGGAACCGGAATCTTTGATCGCATGTATTGTACAGGCAGCAGATACTGAATGGAATATCCTGCAGCAAGACCTGGTGCAAGAAGATTACGACAATAGAAACATATTCCAACAGATTAAAAACAGTTAGAAGATATTACAAATGAATTTCAAAGGTGTAAAGATCCCAAATCTTTTGCAATTCAGGCGGGTAGAGATATGGTATTCTTTAGGGCACAGAGGCGATATTGCCGCAAACACGAATTGCGGATATTACCACGGAAAAGACGACAAAGCAGATCATTCTGTCGAATACACTGACTTATTTCAACCTGATTTTTCTTGTTCTGGCTATTCTTCTTATCATTGCCGGTTCTTTCCGGAATCTGACATTTCTGCCGGTGGTGATTGCCAATACGGTCATCGGCATTGTACAGGATCTGCGGGCAAAAAAACACTGGATAAAATGAACATGCTGCATGCACCGCATGCCATTGTACTTCGGGACGGCAGACAGATCCAGATTGCTTCGGCGGATCTGGTGAAAGATGATGTGATCCTGCTTCGCGCAGGCAACCAGATCTGCGCGGACGCCTGTGTGCTTCAGGGCAGTGTGGCGGTGAATGAATCACTTCTGACTGGCGAATCGGATGAGATCCGCAAAAGAGCCCGGCAGCCGTCTCATGTCGGGCAGTTTCGTGGTGTCCGGGCAGTGCTATGCAAGACTGGAACGGGTGGGCAATGATTCTTATATTTCCCGGCTGACAGCGGAAGCAAAGCAGATGGGGACGGGGAGCCCTCTGAGATGATCCGCTCGGTCAATCAGCTGATCAAATGGGTGGGTGTCATCATCATTCCGGTGGGTGCGGTGCTGTTTTCCCAGGCTTATTTTATGAATCATGAAACATTTCAGAAGAGCATCATTTCCATGGTGGCGGCGGTTACCGGCATGATCCCGGAGGGACTGTATCTGCTGACGACCATGGCGCTGGTCATGGGAACGGTGCGCCTGGCAGGCAGGAATGTGCTGCTCCACGATATGAAGAGCATCGAGGCGCTGGCCCGGGTAGATGTACTTTGCGTGGATAAGACCGGCACGATCACGGAACCCGGTATGCAGGTGGCGCAGATCGTTGCGGCGAAAGCTACCAAGGGAGGCGGTCGACAGGGAGAATCCGGTCAGGATGCATGTAAAGGGAAATGTCTGGTCAGACAGCGGCTGAGATAGTGGAAAATCTGTTGACAGATTATGCGGCAGCAGTGCCGGATGATAACGAAACGATGCAGGCGCTGCGGGAATACCTGCAGAAACGAAAAGCAGAGAAGGCAAAAGCAGACATCCTCCGGCCGCCAGACGGGGAACCGCTTCCGGGCACAGGCAGTTCTTCCCTTTTCGTCCTCAAGAAAATACAGCGCGGTGACCTTTGCGGAAGGAAGCTTTGCGTTTGGCGCCCCGGAGTTTATTATGGGCAGCCGTTATGAATGGATCCGGCAGGAGATCGCACCGTATCAGCAGAAAGGATATCGGGTGCTTTTGCTGGCGGCCTGTTCTTCTGTAAATGGCGACGGAACGTTGGCGGGAGAAGTTTCCCGGTGGGATTCGTGATTCTCTCCAATCCGCTGCGGAAGAATGCGAAGAAAACCTTTTATTTCAAATCCCAGAAGGTGACCGTGAAGGTCATTTCCGGAGATAATCCCCAGACGGTTTTCCGAGATCGCCAAGCTGGCGGGCATTGACCACGCGGACGAATATGTGGATGCCGGAAGCCTGCGGACAGAAGAAGAGCTGCAGGAGGCGGCACTTCGCTATACGGTATTTGGCAGAGTGACACCCAGGCAGAAGCGTCTGCTGGTGCAGGCATTGCAGAACGCCGGACACACGGTAGCCATGACCGGCGACGGTGTCAACGACATTCTGGCCATGAAGCGATGCAGACTGCAGCATTGCCATGGCATCGGGAAGTGAGGCGGCTGCCCAGGCCGCCCAGGCTGTACTGCTGGACTCGATTTCGGCCACATGCCCGATGTGGTGGCCCAGGGACGACAGGTCGTAAATAATATCCAGCGTTCCGCCAGCTTGTTTTGGTGAAAACACGTTCTCCCTGCTGATGGCACTGTTTTCGGCGGTATTTGCCATCACCTATCCGCTGGAACCGTCCCAGATCTCGCTGATCAGCATGTTCACCATCGGTGTGCCGGGATTTCTGCTGGCAATGGAACCGAACCGGGAACGGATCCGCGGCCGTTTCATGACCAATGTCATGCTGCGGGCGCTTCCGGCGGGAATCACCGATGCGCTGGCCGTGGGCGCACTGGTCACCTGCGGGGAAGTTTTTTCCGGATTCCAGGGACGGACATTGCCACGGCATCTACCATGCTGCTGTCGGCGGTGGGCTTCATGATCCTCATCAAGATCAGCCAGCCGTTTAACAAAAGCCAAGTACGCTATCGTCATTGGAAATATCTGCGGCCTGATCTTCTGCGGCATTTTCCTGGGACAGCTGTTTGCCATCAGTGCCATGTCCCGGATCTGCGTGCTGCTGATGATCGTGTTCACCTTTTGCGGCAGAATCTCTGTTCCGCTATTCGACCATTCTGGCCGGAAAAAGTAAAACAAAAGGCATAATGAAAAATAGTATCTGAATGGAAAATGTAACGTTGTTTGAAAAAATCTGGCAGAAAAATAAAATTCTCTGTCAGATTTTTTGCGTAAAAAAAGAATTATGTAATGAGCGAAAAGAAAAGGGAGCGACGCTGTAAAAAAAGCGGGGGGATATCTGTGGCAGATGAGATCGGCAGACTTTTTGAAGGAAGATCCGGCGCGGGGCGTGGATGCTGGCCATGCACGCCTATATGGGGCTGTGTTTTATGATTGTCCGCACCCGGCTGGCCGGGATCGGCAATCAAAAGAAGATATGGAAGACTGTGTCAGTGAGGCGTTTATGGATTTATATGAAGCGAGGGACAGGTTTGATCTGGAGAAGGGAACGGTGAAGAGCTTCCTGGCGGTGCTGGCTGCCAGGCGGGCATCGGACTGCTGCAGGCAGCTGTTGAAGCAGCAGACGGCATCCCCGGAGGAACTGGAGCTGGTGGGCAGCCGTTGTCGGAGCTGGAGCAGCTGCCGGGGCGGATGGAGCTGCTGGAGGCATTGGAAGGCTTAGGGAGAACCGGATCGGGAGATCTTTCTCCGAAATATTATCTGGGCCAGCGGACGAAGGAGATTGCCCGGGCACTGAATCTGCGGGAGAATACGGTGGATCAGAAGGTGGGAAGAGGTTTGAAGAAGCTGCGGGTATGGCTGGAAGGGAGGCGCCAGTGATGAAGAAAGAGCAGAAAAAGAGGACGGAGATCGGATACGGAGCCGATCACTTACGTGTGGATACGGGCAGAGACGCAGATGGACGGAAAAACGGGGATATCAACAAGGATAGAGAGCTGGACATGAGGATCGGGATGTATGCGGCTTTGGATGTGCTTTGAACCGGGAGGACGTGGAGGCATTTCTTTCCAGAATCCCGGAAGAGACTTGGAGTGAGGATCGGCTGGAGAACATGGTGTCCGATTTGGAAGATAATCATGCGTGTGATGGGGAAGAAGACCGGATTTCCCTACAGTAGATTCGTGATCGTGCAGCAACAAGTTTCAGAAAATTTTGAAAGAGAATGAAAATCAAGCCGGGGGAAGGTATTACCCGACAAAATTTCGAAACAGTGAATCGAAAAAAGTCAAGAGTAATCACTTTTTCCTGGCGAAGATCGGAGGGTGCCGCGGTGGCGGCACTGGCGCTGCTAGTATGGCAGAAGGATACGGGTATGCAGGGCTGAGGCGGATGCTTCGTCTCCGTGCCGGGGGGTGGCGGTGTACGAGGAAAACGAGGCGGCCTGGTATACGGTTGTACCGGTGAATGCGCGTTTTTCCTGGCAGGGGTGGACTATGAGCTGCAGGAGGATGTAGAGCGGATGCCGGATCAGGCCGGTCTGACGAACCGGGGACGGCTGGTGATCCGTCTGACGGCACAGAAGGATTCTGTGTCAGCGGCAGAGAGCGAACAGCAGGCTTCAACCGGTGACCTGCAAACATGCGGGAAAATACGCAGGAAAACACGCAGCAGGAAGTTGGATTGGCGGATGCCTCCTATTTTGGGGATAACCGCCTTTACAGAAGAAAAAAGCGATTCCCAGGATACATGGAACTGCTGACCGACGGCGGAAGCGGGTTCGGTACGGAGCAGACAGAGGATGATGAGGCAGGGCCGAAGAAGATCGTGATCGGAAAAAAAGAGAACCTGCGCATGGATGATTTTTTCCACAGAGGATGAATATTGTTTTGGAAACAGCGGGTGGAGACGGGCTGATCTTTACTTTGCGGGAGCCATCCTACGAGGCAATTCCTGCAGGCCAGAACGGAAGAGAATGCCAGCGAAGCCGGGACGGCAATGAAATCACCGCGAATGCAGAGAAATCTCTCAAATCTGGAGAAGGAAATTCGGAGAGACGGATAAAAAAGCGGAAGATGAAAAGAATCAGTGGGGCAGACGGAATAGAACTTCGTCTCGCGGTGACCGCGGAACAGACGGATGAGCAGCCTGCTGATTAGCTATTACCCTATACGGACGAACGATATGACGATGCAGATTCCTTATTTTCCTGCCATATGAGACAAGTTACTTACGGCCTGTATGGGATAACGCACGGATGTGCGGCCGGATGTCGTATGGGGAGGAAAAGGTATGCGCAGGCGTGGAGAAGAGGAATGATTTGGCCTCGGGATCTTGTGTGACCGCTCACATTTCCCGTGATGCAGGAGAAAGAGTGGGCACACCCATGTTCCTTGCCATGTCCAGATGAAAGAACAGACTGATCCCATCAAGCGATGCTGGAAGACGGGCAAGGAGACGAATTGAGCTGGACAGACCTGAGCTTTGCCCGTGCGCAGGTGCGGCTGGAGCGTCTGAGAAGGATCACGGATGCAGAGTGCGAGACATTATTGGGAGAGCAACTGGACGGTGATACCAGTGCCTGGCTGCTGGAACTGACGGTGCTGCAGGAGAGTGACGGCTGGCTGCTGCAGGAAGCTTTCCGTGCAGGCTGACCGTTATCCCTACAGTACGGTACTGCCGGTATTTACTGATGGGAAGCTGACGGGAATGCTGTTATTCTTTGGACGATGGGAGTCCGTATCAGGAAGAAAGTTTGTCCAAAAGTTCCAACAAAGGATCGGTGACAACTACAAGATAACCGCAAATGCAGAGCCCGACATGGAGACAGATATAGAATCCGAGGAAGCGCCAGTGACAGAATTCAGGAAAATGCAGAGACCAGGAGAACGCCAGCCGCAATCCAGTTAAAATCGGCACGCCCTCTTACCTGTATCACAGCGATTTTGTCATCGGGCCAATTCGAAAATAATTTCGAATTTTCTTAAAAAAACAATAACTGAATTGACTTTCTTTTCCCAAATGCGTATTATTTTCAATAAGCCTGTAAGATCATGGCTGTGAAAAGCGTGCTCAAATATAGGAATATGCGGGCATGTTGGAGGATGCTGCCTGCAGCAGGAGAAGAAAAGGCGGGATGAATATGAAGAACGATTCAGCAGATTTATGGCAGGGCGCCACGGGGGTGACGAATTTTCCCAGTTTCTGAGCTATGTGGCGCTGGCCTGTATGCTGCTTGCGCTGGTCTTTCGAAAAGGCTACTGGAATATCATCATACTGGCATTACTGATTGTTTGTTATTACCGGATTTTTCGAAAAATCATCAGAAACGGTACGAGGAGAATCAAGTTCCTGGCGGCCAGGGCACGGTTTTCTGTCCTGGTTTCAGAAGGAGAAATATCTGCTGGGCCAGCGGAAGGATTACCGGATCTACACCTGCCGGGCTGTAAACAGAAGATCCGTATTCCCCAAAGGAAAAGGAAAAAAATTGTTGTAAAATGCCCGAAAATGTCACACGGAATTCACAAAGAAGAGTTAAAAATAAAGATCGTGAAAGACAGAAAAGGGAACGTCTTGTAAGCAGGAGAACGTGAAATGTTTGGATACGTGACAGTGAATAAGCCGGGCTGAAGATCCGGGAATTTGAGAATATCAGTCCTGGTACTGCGGCCTGTGCCGGGAACTGAGCCAGAGATACGGCAAACCTGGCCAGATCACACTGAGCTACGACATGACATTTCTGATCATGGTGCTCCACGGGCTGTACGCAGCCGCAGAAGAGCGAAGAAAAGCACCGCTGCATCACACCGGGCAGCAGGCACCGGATGAGCAGCCCGTTTTACCCAATATGGGGCGGATATGAACATCCTTCTTGCCTATCACAATTTCATGGATGACTGGCTGGACGAGCGTAAGCTCGTATCCTGACGGAGGCCAGACTGCTGGAGCGGCATTGCCGGGAGCTGGCGGAAAAATATCCCAGGCAGAACCGGGCCATTATCCGCTCCCTGAAGAAGCTGGCGGCTTTTGAAAAAAAAGGAAATGAATATTGACAAAGTGTCCGGTTCTATGGGAGAATTGCTTGGAGAGCTTTTCGTGTACGAGAAGGATATCTTTGCGGAACACCTGTATCGGATGGGATTTTTCCTGGGCAAGTTCATTTATCTGATGGATGCCTACGAGGATGTGGAGAAAAGACCGGAAGAGGGGGCAGTACAATCCATTTACAGGCTGCTTTACACAGGAGAATTTTTGAAGAAATATGCGGGAGCATTCTCAATATGATGATGACAGAATGTGCCAGAGAATTTGAGAAGCTTCCGATTCTGGAAGAATGTGGAGATTCTCCGCAATATTCTGTATTCGGTGTGTGGGTCAAATATGAAATGATCCACCGGAAGCGGACAGAGACGGAGAGACGAAAGGAAAATGACAGATCCTTATAGCGTGCTGGGAGTGGATCGCAACGCTTCCGACGATGAAATCAAGAAAGCATACCGGCAGCTGAGCCGGAAATATCATCGGATGCCAATATCAATAATCCGAACAAAGACCAGGCAGAAGCTAAGTTTTAAGGAAGTGCAGCAGGCCTATGATCAGATTGTGAAGGGCGGGAACGCGGCACCTCTGATTACGGGTATGGCGGCTATGGACAGAGCCAGGGACAGGGTTATGGCGGATTTGGTACCGGCTACGGCGGGTTCGGAGGATTTGGCGGTTTCGGTGGTTTTGGCGGATATCAGCAGAGCCGACAGGATGCCAACGATGAGGATTCTCTCCGTCTGAATGCGGCGGCCAATTACATCAACAGCCGCCATTTTACAGAAGCGATGAATGTACTGAACGGCATCACCAGTCACAGTGCCCGCTGGCATTATCTGAACGCAGCGGCCAATGCCGGACTGGGAAATAATATAGAAGCGAAAGCGCATGCAAGAGAAGCGGTCAACATGGAGCCGAACAATGTCCAGTACCGGAATTTCCTGAACCAGATGGAGATGGGCGGCGGCTGGTATCAGTCTATGGGACAGTCTTATGGAAGACCCATGGGCGGTTCGGACGATTTCTGCATGAAGCTGTGTATTGCCAATATGCTTTGTAACTGCTGCTGCGGCGGCAGGTTTATCATGTGCTAGGACAAAAGGGTATGTATGGAAAGCACAAATCAACAGACAAACCGGTCTTTCATTGATCGGATCACAGACTGGGCGAGCAATATTACCGGTTCCTGTTCGTGTTGGGGAATGGGACTGGTAATATTTTTGTGTTTTTACCGCCTGAGTGTTCACTATGTCGTTTCCTGGGATGAGGCCCGGTTTGGCATCAACGCCTACGAGATGCTCAAAAGCGGCAATTTTATCATGAATACGTTCCGGTACGAGCCGGATTACTGGAATCTGAAGCCGCCGCTTTCCATGTGGGGAACGGCACTTTCGTTTCTGATCTTCGGCTATAACAAGCTGGGGCTTCGGGCATTTTTCCGCAGCCTGCTATGTGGTGCTGACAGCAGTGGCGGCCCGTTTTGTGGAAAAAGATTCGGGAAATTACAGGCACTGTTGACGATCCTCTTTTTGTGTGCCAATACCGCCTGTTTTTCCTTCCATATGATCCGCTCCGGCGATTCGGATTCCCTGTATCTGCTGTTTTACACATTGAGTATGCTTTGTATGCTCATGATCAGAAACGGCCCCGGATGCTTTACGGCGCCGGATTTTTTTTCTTCGCCTGCGCATTTCTGACGAAAAGCTGGCATGCGGGCACCATTGTGTTTGTGGGATTTTTTCTTCCTGCTGCTCACCGGGGAGATCAAGACATTAAAGGGAAAACGTCTGCTGGCATTTCTGGCATCGTTCCTCATACCCATGGGCCTCTGGGCGATCCTGCGTTTTACCCAGGACGGGACGGAATTTTTCAAAGAAATGATCTTTTATGAGCTGCTGACCAGCAGTCAGGAGGCCATTGAAAATCATCAGCAGGAATTTCTTTTCTATGTGAAAAATTATTTTGTCACCACGTGGCGGCAGTATATTTATCTGGCGGCTCTGCTCGTGGCGGCACCAGGCCTCATCGGCTATCGGAAAAGGCTGAAAGAGGAAGGGCGCTCCTACCTGGCAGTGGGGGTTTTTTCCTCTGGGCACTTATGCCGATCTCTGGGTTTTCCATTGCGGCACGAAGCTCATCTGGTATTCTATGCGACGCTGATCCCGATCCTCATCGGCGCGGGTATCGTGGCAGGAACGGCGGTGCGGGATCGGAACATTTCCGCCGGTCTGCGGACAGCGGCCTTTATTGGGGTGCTGGTGCTGACAGGATATTTTATCACCAGGCAATGTGCAAAATATTCGCGCTAAATTACGGCAACGATTTTCATGATTTCTTTGCGGGAAGCCAATGAAGCGGCATCGGATTATGCGGGCACACAGATGTACCTGAGGGGCGGACGGCGATTTCGGCTATGGAAACTGGTCCCAGAACGTCCTTCCTGGCGGAGATCGACGGGGATCATGATGCATGGACGGCGGCGTGGAGGCCTTCGATGCAGACAGAAGGAGCCTGCGGTGCTGGTGACCAACCAGGATTATTATTATGCCAATATGCGGACGTGCTCATGGATAAGACCGTCGTGTACGAGAATGAAAAATATCTGTATATTTCTAATGATCTTTAAAAACATCGCGTAAAATGCAGCGTATAAAGCTCTGAGGCTTTGGCCGGGGAATGATAAGAATCCTCCGCCATGGTTTCAAGGCTTTTTATGATAAGAAAGTACGTCCTTGACAGATAAGTGCTTAAAGTTTATAATGTGTATATGAGAACAGCACACTAAAAGGGAGAACATTTTTGAAAGATTATTATTTCAAATAACGCGGACCGCCCTTTGTATCAGCAGATTGAAGACCAGATCAAGGATGGCATTTTTAAAAGAAGAACTGGTGGAAGGGGACGCCCTTCCGTCCATCCGGGCGTTGCCAACGATCTGAAGGTCAGTGTCCTGACCATCCGGCGGGTGTATGAGGAGCTGGGCGGGAGGGCTTTGTCACCAGCCAGGTGGGGATTGGAACCTTCGTATCCGCAGGAAATCTGGAGCTTTGCGGGATTCCAAGCGGCGGCTGGTGGAACAGAAAGATGTTCGATGTGATACGGACGGCAAAATCATTGAAGATTACAAAAGAAGAATTGCAGGCAATGATGGAAATTCTTTACGAGGAGGATACGGGAGGTGAAAAATAGAGCAGTGAAGCTGTTTTTCTCTGTGTTGTGGGAGTGATCGCCGGATGCTTTGGACTGGTAAACGCTGTGCAGTTTCTTTTGTTGCAAAAAAAACCGCCCGGGCTGTTGGAACGGTCGTGTCCATCAAAATGCCAAATCGAGACGGCCAGAACCCGCAATTCCAAATGGGCGGTCGTTTCCTATGAGGTGGATGGCAGGCTGGTGCAGTCCGGGAACCGCATACAGGTGCCCATGACCTCGCAGGTGGGCTCTTTTGTACATGTGCGGTACGATAAACAGGAACCGGAAAAGCTGTACGCCTTTTCGCTGGGACGGATGGCGGTGGCGTTTCTCGTTGCTGTGGTATGCTTCTTTATCGTAAGGATTGCGATTGGCATAAGACTGTGGGGGTGTGTTTTTATACTCTGGCAGCGCATGAGATGCTCGGTTGTTTGAAAAGAAAAGGCTCTGAGGCAATGGCGGGGATTCCAAATGAAATCCTCTCGACCAACGTCTCAGAGCTTTTTGTTGTATTGACAGATCATGATAGATCCATTTTTTTGATGCTGTAAAATTATGCCTCCTGCGGCAGGGGGCTCCAGTCCCAGCAGATCCAGCGCCTTCTTTTCCTCTGATTTTTCACAAAGATGGTGAAAAGGCGTTCCTCACCGGGCTCATTTAACAGGTTGGCCAGAACATCCCCGGCCCAGCTTGCGGTAGCCAAGCTCGGCGTCTTCCTCTTCTGCGCTCATGGCGGCAGCAGATTTCATGGCAGGACAGGAACCGCAGTTGCCGGTACATTTTCAGCGTCCGCTGGTTCACTTGAAGGCCTGAATACGGATGCCGGCCTTTTCAGTGGCGCAGTACTCCTTGTAGGCTTCCTCGTCCGACCCTTCAAAAATTCTGTGTTTTTCTTCAAATATATCGCGTAAGATTCCCCATGGAATCACTTTGCCTACTTCTTTGCCTACTTAGCAAGGTTTGCCTGCGGCCGTCCAGCAGCAGAATCGCTGAAATCCCGCACAGACACAGGAGGATCAGTGCACATTCTGCTCGGTAGCGATTGACGGTCGTGTAGGGGCCGCGCTGTAGTTGTCGGCCACCAGAAAATGAGATCCCGGTGCAGGCTTTTTCGCCGTTCACGGACAGGTCTGCGTGGGCAATGTAATCGTAAGTGTCAAAATCCAAAATAGACGAATTTCAGGCGGTCAGCTCCTTTCGGGGATACCGGGCACTGATCTCGATGGTGTAGGTGGCATTCCCGTTTGGTGTTACCAGATCGAAGCCAATCGTTTGTAGTATTTGCGGCTGTCCTCTCACCAAAGTTTTCGCTGGCCAGCATTGCCGTCGGCGTCAGCAGCCGGAACTGATAAATGTGCTCGTCAGAAAGGTCCGACCATTCTTCCGTATCGTCGCAGGCACAGTAAATGCCGAGCTCGTTGAAGGAATGGGCGGATTGGTAAACGTCTGGGTCAACGTTTTGTGCTCGGCGGCAATGCCGGTCACTGCGTTTTCGTGATATTCCCGCCCCACAGTGATGATGCTGTAATCCGTCTTCTGGGACGAAGGTCTGGTGTAGGTCGGATACTGCCGCACCGGCATATAGATGCAGGGCAGGAGAATGCCCACCAGCAGAAATGCCGCGCAGAAGCGCTTCACGGTGCCCAGGGAAAGACCATTGTCCGTGCTGCCTGATGCAGAGGAAACAGGCATAACAAAGGTATTTATGCCGTGGAATCCCAGCACGGTCAGAATCGTGTCAGGCAGATGGTGTACCGGCAGTTGGCCTCCACAAAATGTAAAACGCGAAAGAAGCCCAGCATGGTGAGACCGTACAGCCAGGTGGTGCTACATTTCTGCGCAGCAGTTCGCCCAACAGTGCGATGAGTGCCAGAATATACAGCAGCACCTTGTAAAACTGATAGTAGTACAGCATCAGGTCATTTTGCACCGAAGAAATATTTCTGCAGCGGACTGTAACCCTGCATGCGGCCGGTTTCAGATAAAGGCCGTCGTGCTCCGGGAGGCCCAGGTGACGATGATCTTGTCTGTTACGAATTTTAAAATGCCGGAAGCGCCGGAATCGCCAGAGCCCCAGACGGAGACGGATCTCTTCCCGGTTGGCGGCGGATTTCTCTTCTTTAATGGGGGAAGCTGTAGGTGTAGTCCTCATCCACAGCGGAGTAGCCGCCGTCCCCCTGCAGGCCCATCATAAGCCAGTGGGTCACCGGGAAATTGGAAGAACGTAAAGTCTTCCGGTACGTGGGTGTTGATCAGCGTTTTGCAGCCGCCGAACAACAACGAACACAATGGCAAAAAGGTCAGCAAGGGCGCAGGATGGCGTGCTTCCGAATCTCTGGAAAAGGTCAGACTGACCAGTGCCCACAGCATCAGCGATCACCGGGATCAGCGCGTCGTTACCCGGATCTGGAATCCCACGGCCAGCAGCATCGGCTTCCCAAACCGCATAAGCGATGCGTTTTTTTCTTATTATTTGTTTGCATGCCAGCAGCGGCAGGCAGAAGATACCATGGTAAACGGAATGCTGATGGTGTTGGTACACGAAGGGGCAAAACACGTACAGCAGCGGATTGAGCAGGCAAGGATGGCGAGAATGAGCCGTTTCTGATTGCCGAAGGTGGCTTTGGCTGTCGCCAGACAGAACCAGACGCCCAGATCCATGGCAAACATGTTGAGAAACAGTCCCTCCATCCAGTAGGCGGTGAGACCAAACAGGCGGAAGAACTTAAAATAATAACACAGTACAATGGTGAAAATAATTGTTGCCGTACATTTCAAAAATAGCGCCCTGCGGAACTGATCTGCGGATGCGCCTGCGCTGACATGGAAATGGCCTCATTCATGACGCTGAAGGTCCCGCCCAGGGCAGATAGTACCGGAACAGTGTCAGGATCAGAACAAAACTGCACCGCCATCATCAGAAGAAAGACGGCAAATGTCAGCCGGTCTGCTGTTTTTCAGACAGGCGCAGTGCCCGGCCGTCAGTAGTAAAACCATTGCAGCCCAGCACGAAAGCGGCCCCAGCAGAATATAGGTCAGATGCTGGGTGTTGCCGGAAAATGTAATTGTAGTACATGTCCGTGGAAGATTTTACCAGGACAAACGCCATCAACAGGATGGTCAGCGCCGTGGTCAGACGCCGGAAAAGCTGTTTGCATATTTCCATAGAAGGTATCCTCGTTTTTGTTTTTTTGCGACAACCAGACAAGCCATTCGCAGAATCATGTTTTTGCACGTTATACGGATGTTTTCTGTGCATTTTCTGGCACTCTGGTCATGCCGGTTATTTGTCCGGTTTATCGCACGAACGCTGTTTTTGATAGTTATGGCTGAACTGTTGATAACAGTATACCAGCCGCCAAAAACTAGTCAAATACTATGCTTTCGTGTATAATGTGATGCGTGAAGGGAAAAACAAGCGGCTGCGTCAGCAGACATTTGTTTTTCTCCCAAGCCATCAACGAAAGGTTCCGCCTGCGATAGAGGCAGCAAGCGCAACAGCGCGGGGAACCTGAGTTTAATGTAACGAACGCAAAAAGAAATCAGAGTTTGAAAAGGAACAACCAAGGGGGGAACTTTACGGATGAATATTACGGAGCTGTCGATTGCAATTTCAAATCGATCCAGTGTCTGACGATGCACAATATGGAGCAGGCGCTGATCCTTGTGGGAAAGAACAGCACGGGAAAGACGGTGGTGCTGGATGCGATTCTGGCAGTGACCGGCAATTATGAGATCCAGGACAGCGATTTCGCGCCGGAGGGGCAGAACATCGAGATTTCCATGACGCTGGACATTCCGGAGGAGGAGCTGCACCCTGTGGCAGCGGGGCATTGTGAGCAAATACAAGCGCTATGAGGTGTGGCACCGGGATTTCTGTGCCAAGCTGCCGTCCTACCAGGAGGGACGCTCTTCTTTACCTTTGTGGCCGGACGGGATGGCCGGGTGCGTTATGAGGATGGCGTGAAGAAGAACAACGCCTGTATCCCAAGGGCGCTGCTGCCCAAGGTGTATTACATCGACCATTCCCGGAAGATCGAGGAGATCCAGCGGGATATTTTCAATATCCAGGGCGGGCAGGAGCTGAAAGCGCTGCGGGAAAAAACCGGTGCATGTTCGACCGCGCCAAGGCCTGCGACAACTGCTTTGACTGTATGGGGGTCATTGAAAAGAAGACACCGGCCCAGCTGTCCATCCAGGGAGGCAGAGAAGTTGCTGGACTACAAGCTTTTTTCACCTGAACATGGATTCTTTCATGGAAAAATTAAACCAGTATTTCCGGGGAAAACAGTTCCCGCCCGGGCGAACTGCTGCTGCATAAGGGATATGTGGGTGAGCGAAAGCTTTTTCCATGAATACGGTGCTCTATAACCCGGAGCAGAAACGGTATTTTCCATGGATCAGCTCAGTGAGGGCATGCGCAGCATGTACCTTTTGTCACTGCTGGAGGCCTACGCCCAGGAGCCCACCAGTCTGCCGTCCATTATCCTCATGGAGGATCCGGAGATTTTCCTTCATCCGAAAATGCAGAAGACGGCGGGGAGGTGCTGTATCGGTTATCTCGGAAAAATCAGATCATTTTCTGTACCCATTCGCCCACGATGATTTTTAACTTTAATTCCCGGCAGATCAAGCAGATCCGGCTGGATGAGGACGGCTACACGGTGGCGGACGAGAATCCCCGATATCGACGAGGTGCTGGACAATCTGGGCTATTCGGCCAACGACCTGATGAACGTCAGCTTTGTTTTTATCGTGGAGGGCAAGCAGGACAGCAGCCGTCTGCCCCTGCTTCTGGAAAAATATTACGCTGAGATTTACACCGGGGACGACAAGCTGCGGCGCATCGCCATCATCCCACCAACAGCTGCACGAACATTCGCACCTACGCGAACCTGAAATACATCAACAAGCTGTACCTGAAAGACCAGTTTCTCATGATCCGGGACTCCGACGGGAAAGACCGGGAGGGGCTGGTGGCAGCTCTGCGGCTATTACAAAGACGGGGAGCGGCAGGATCGGGGGCAACCTTCCCCGGGTGCAGCCCGCAACGTGCTGGTGCTGAAATACTATTCCTTTGAAAATTATTTTTTCGATCCGAAGGTCATGGCGAAGATCGGCGTGGTGAAATCGGAGGAGGATTTTACCGGATTCTCTATGGAAAATTCCGGGAATATCTGAATAAGCTCACCAGCGTCAAGCATATGGAAAAAAGTCACCGGCGTGCGCATCCGCTCCGAGGCCGATGTGAAAGCCACATGGAGGAAATCCGCACTTTTACGTCCGGGGCACAATCTGTATGATATTTTTTTACGGGCGGTATAAAGGGGTGAAAGAAGAGAAATCCTGCGGCGGTATATCGATGAGGCACCCCGGGAGACCTTTTTGCGGACATCCTGGAAGCCATTGACAGGTTTGTTTATTTCCGAAAATCGAAAACAGTAAAAAGAAGTCGTACAGTTCACCCACGCCCTTTGCAGATTCATGCGAACCAATCTACATACGAGCATGAAAAATGAAAGTTGCACAGTTCACGCGCGCCATTCGCAAAATCGCATCTGCGATGCTCTCCGCTGCGTTGCAGCTCATTTTTGCTCATGAGCAGGCGCTCCCTTCGCTGTTTTACATGTAAACAAATTTTTATGCGAGCATAAAATTTGCCCACAAGCATCTGCGAGTGAACTGTGACTAAAAATTGTTCTTGACATTTAGCGGGAAAAGAAGTATTGTAGATTCAACAGAATGAAGCAGAAACCGAAGAGAGAGAGTAGTAGGTCAGTGCATGAAGGTTCAGAGAGCCGCCGGTGGTGTGAGTGCGGTACGGATTCCTGATTGAATGGACTCTTGAGGACAGCCCGAAATCATTCTTCCTGTTTGATTATCAGGAGAAGAGAAGGAAGAAGACAGTAGGCGCTGGCGGGAACCGAACCCGTTATCAATCAGGCATGTATGGTTGTACATGAAGCGAGTGGACGAACGTCAATTTGAGTGGTACCGCGATAATAAGAATCTTATTACCGCCTCAGAATATTTCTGAGGCGGTTTTTTTGTTGCACCAGTGTTCCAAGTTGTCTGCATTCGCCTGTGCTTGCACAGTGGCGGATGTCAGCCTTTGGAACACGCCCCCACATGAGCATAAAAGTGGAGCGTCAGCTTCACGATATGTGAATTCATCCACGCAATCAACATCGGAATCTTGATTTTCATCTGTGACAGTAAACGGGCAATGACCCCACAGCAGAAAAGGAGAAGATGATTATGAAAGAAAGTAGTAGCAGTCGTACTGGCAGCAGCAATGACAACAGCCCTTAGCGCATGCGGAAGCAGCACAACACTCCAGCAGAGCGCTTCCACAGACAGCGCAGCAGAGGGAGACAACAGATGCGGCAGCGGCAGAGGATACCGCAGCTGACAGCACAGACGGCGATTCTTATACCATCGGCATTTCCCCAGTTTGCCATGCACGGTTCCCTGGACAACTGCCGGGAAGGCTTCCTGGAGGGCCTGAAGGAAGAGGGCATCGAGGAAGGCAAGAACCTGACTGTAGATTATAAGAACGCAGAGGCAGCCATGGATGTGGCAAACCAGATCGCCCAGGGCTTTGTATCAGACGGCGTGGATCTGATCTGTGCCATTGCAACACCCAGTGCCCAGAGCGCATACAACGCAGCCATGAACGCTGATATCCCGGTGATCTACACCGCCATCACCGATCCGGTGGCAGCGGAGCTGGCCAAAGAGGATAAGTCTTCTGTTGGCAATGTGACCGGAACCAGCGATAAGCTGCCGGTAGAGAAGCAGCTGGAAATGATCCGTGAGATTTTACCGGATGCCAAGACCATTGGTATCATGTACACCACCAGCGAGGCAAATTCCGAGTCCACCATCGCAGAGTATGAGGCAGCAGTGAAAAATACGGCTTCACCCTGGAGACCGTTGGCATTTCCACCATTTCCGATGTGCCCACCGCAGCAGACACCCTGATTTCCAAGGTTGACTGCCTGAACAACCCTGACAGACAACACCGTCGTACAGGCGCTGCCCACCATCCTGGAGAGAAAGCCAATGCCAAGGGCATTCCGGTATTTGGAAGCGAGATCGAGCAGGTAAAGATCGGCTGCCTGGCTGCAGAGGGTCTGGACTATGTAGAGCTTGGAAAAACCACCGGTAAAGATGGCAGCAAAGGTGTTAAAGGGCGAGGCAAAGGCTTCTTGATATCCCTTACGAGATGATCGAGGACAGCAGCCTGTACCTGAACACCAAAGTGGCAGAAAAACCTGAATCTGGAAGTACCGCAGGCAGCTGTTGACCGTGCAGTAAGAGACTTTCACAAATTTCCGCAGAATAAAAGGGCGGACACTCTCTCTTCGGAGGGCGAAAGGAGAACAACATGACTTTGTTTATCGGCATATTGGAACAGGGCTTCATTTACGGCATTATGGCGCTGGGAGCCTACATACCTACAAAAATACTGGATTTTCCGGATCTGACGGTGGACGGCAGTCCCCCTGGGGGCAGCTGTGACCGTGGCACTCATCAGCCGGGGCGTAAATCCGTACCTTACATTCCCTATTGCGGCGCTCTGCGGCGCCCTGGCGGGGATGTGCACCGGTCTGATCCACGTAAAGGGCAAGGTGAGAGATCTTCTGTCCGGCATCATCATGATGACCGCCCTTACACCATCAATTACCGGATCGCAGGCAAATCCAATGTGCCGATGTTCAGTATGAAAACGGCATTTGACAATGATTTCATCAACAGCCTTCCGGCAGGTCTGACGCCGGTGCGCCCTACTCGTGATCCTCATCGTGTCCCTGGCATGTAAGTTTCTTCTGGACGCTTACCTGTGCACCCTGCCCGGATTTCTGCTGCGGGCCGTGGTGACAACGATATGCTGGTCACCTCTCTGGCAAAAAAAATAACGGCACGGTGAAAATCATCGGTCTGGCCATCGCCAACGGTCTGGTGGCACTGGGTGGCAGCGTGATGTGCCAGCAGCAGCGGTTTTTTGATCTGTCCATGGGCACGGGTACTGTGGTCATCTGTTCAATAGCCAGTGTTATCATTGGCACCAGCGTTTTTAAAAATGTGACCTTTTTAAACCTACCACAGCGGTGGCCGGGCTCCATTTTTACAAAGCGTGCGTTGCCATCGCCATGAACGTGGGCTTCCAGGCAACGGATATGAAAACTCATTATGGCAGTGCTGTTCCTGGTGATTTTGATCGTGAACAGAGACCGGAAAAGGAAGGTGAAGGGCCATGCTTGAACTGCAGCACATTGATA
>VOFC01006629.1_pt1 | contig 19323 bp, 30 predicted proteins | sample 5384161 | NCBI WGS metagenome assembly VOFC01 (sample SAMN12384722, study PRJNA508395) | human gut metagenome | isolation source: healthy gut B | host: Homo sapiens
TTTTTACAACCATAGAGAATATTTTTATGACTGGTGTGAAATAGGTTCTATTTATGGCGCTCCAATGGACTGTTTATGGGGTGGAGGAAGACTTGGAGAAGGGAAGATAATCCTCGTGAGGTATTAGACCTGATAAAGACGTATCATATTTCTGCAAGACTTACTTTTAGTAACTCTATGCTAGAAGAAGAACATCTCTCAGATCCTAAATGTAATACATTGTGTAGGTTATTTAATGAAGCAGGAAACAATGGTGTGATTGTACACTCCGATCTCTTATTACACTATTTGATGGAGAAATATCCAAATCTATATTTTGCCTCTTTTCTACCACTAAAGTCATCACTGACTTTAATGATTTTAAAGAAGAATGCGAAAGAGAAGAGTTCCGCTATGTTGTGCCTGATTTCCGCTTAAATAAGAAATTTAAATTATTATCTACAATCAAACAGAAGGATAAAGTAGAATTCTTATGTAATGAATGCTGTTATGTAGGATGTCAGGATAGAAAGAAATGTTATGAAACGGTGAGTTTGCAGAATTTGGGTAAAGATATCCCCGATCATATTTGTAAAGCACCAAATGCAAAGCAAGGCTATCGTTTCTCTCTTTGCTATGAATAATCCTTCATTTATTAGTATTGAAGATATACAGTCTATTTATAGACCGCTAGGCTTTACACAGTTCAAGATAGAAGGCAGAAGTCTAGGCAGTGCTCTTGTATTAGAGTTTCTGTTATATTATATGGTGAAGCCAGAATATTCAATTCATGTGAGAGAAGAAATCTATCTTGATAATATGCTTGATCTCTTTTAGATGTTATAATAAGTGAGAAAGAGAGGTTTCATATGAACGCATTAAAAGTAATGGAATTTATGAAAGAACTGCTTTTAATTGATTCCCCTACAGGATATACAAAAGCAGTTATTGATTTTTATGAAAAGGAAGTCAAAGCCTTAGGTTATGAAACTATACATACCAATAAAGGTAACTTAATTGTTAGGTGTCTGGTATCGGTCATCATACAAAGGCATTATGTGCCCACGTTGATACTTTAGGACTTATGGTCAGAAGTATCAAAGAAGATGGTACACTTGCATTTACTTTAGTAGGAGGCCCTATTGTTCCTACATTAGATGGTGAATATTGTAAAATAGTAACTAGAGATGGCAGAACTTATACAGGTACTATACTTTCTAATTCTCCAAGTGCACATGTCTATGACGATTCTAAGAATGTCTCTAGAACAGATATGACAATGCATGTACGTATTGATGAATGTGTGTCATCTAAGAAGGAAGCAGAAGAATTAGGTATCATGCCAGGAGATTATATTTGTATTGATCCTAAAACTACAATTACACCAAGCGGCTTCATTAAATCTAGATTTTTAGATGATAAACTAAGCGTAGCTATTCTGTATGGCTTACTAAAGACAATGAAGGAAGAATTTATTATTCCTCATGATACTTGGTATTTCTTAATCTCTACTTATGAAGAAGTAGGACATGGCTGTGCATATATCCCAGAAGAAATTAAAGAAGTGATTGCAGTAGATATGGGATGTATTGGTAAAGACTTAAGTCGCACTGAAAGAGATGTTTCTATTTGTGCTAAGGATTCTAGTGGTCCTTATGACTACCAGATGACAACAAAACTTATTAATCTTGCGAAAGATAATGAATTATCTTATGCCGTTGATATTTATCCATTTTATAGTTCTGATGTCTCTGCATCTTTAAGAGGCGGTCAGGATATTAGAGGCGCACTAATAGGTCCAGGTGTGGCCGCAAGTCATGGTATGGAACGTTCACATGTAGACGCAGTAGAGAACACAATGAAACTATTAATCGCTTATATGACAAAAAAGACTGAAAAATGATGATTATTCAACTACTGTAACGTTATCGCCTGTGGTCCACGAACATCGCCTTCAACAACGTCAAATTCAGTCTGGCCTTCTTCTAGAGTCTTGTATCCATCAGCGTTGATTGCAGAGAAATGAACTATCTTTGCTCTGTCCTTCTACGTAATGAATCCATAACCTTTTTTCAGGTAAACCATTTTACTTTGTCATCTGACATACCTCCTGTAAATTGCAATACATCAAGCAACTTTATTATCTTTTGCAAATGTGATAATGTACAAGAAAAATGTATCCAACCTGTCATCTGACATTGTAAATGCAATAACAAGAAAAATGTCCCAATTATCATATCACATGGACATTATCAAATGTATCCAAGTTGATAATGTCCCAATTGGGACATTATCAACTTGTTAAACTATAACCTCCATGGGAGGTTATTATGAGAAAGGTTGAATTGAGAATGAATGAGCAGAATAAATATGAAATAATCAAGAAGGTTGTAGACACAAATGGAAACAAGAAGAGAGCAGACTACTAAGCTTGGCTGTACTGTAAGAACCATCAATAGACTTATCATTAAATATAAAGAACAGGGAAAGAAGGGTTTCGTGCATGGTAACCGTGGAAGACTGCCTGCTTCTACAGTTCCTTTGGATATAAAGAATAAGATCATCTCTTTATATCAATGATTTCTCTGATGCAAACTTCACTCACTTCTGTGAAATTGTAGAAAGTGACATCGGTATGAAGATAAGTGATACTACACTCAACAACTGGATGAGAGCTGAGGATGTGCTCTCTCCAAAGGCTAGAAGAAAAACAAAGAAAGCCTTGAAGAAAAAACTTAAAGAAAGAATGAATGACACTGCTTCTGAAAAGGTTAGGAATGAGATAAAGGAATCAATCAGTATACTTGATGAACAGGATGCACATCCAAGACGCCCTAGATCAAAGTATGCAGGTGAGATGATACAGATGGATGCATCATCATTCCATTGGATTGAAGGAGAAGTGTGGCATCTTCATGTTGCAAATTGATGATGCAGACGGAAAGGTTGTAGGAGCCTTATTTTGACCGTCAGGAGACACTTAAAGGGTATTATGAGGTTCTTTATCAGATTCTTATTAATCATGGCATTCCTGCAATGTTTTATACGGACAGACGCACTGTATTTGAATACAAAAGAAAAGACAAGCCTTCAGATGCTGAGGATACATTCACTCAGTTCTCTTTATGCCTGTCATAATCTGGGAATTGAAATAAAAACTACGAGCGTGCCCCAAGCAAAAGGCAGAGTCGAAAGACTCAACCAGACGCTCCAGTCACGATTACCAGTCGAAATAGAGGAAGCCAATGTATTTTTAAACCCCACATAAAAAAATACAATAATCAGTTCGCTCTACGCCTTAATAGTACCAAATCGGTATATGAGAAGCAACCATCTATGGAGAAAATCAATCGTACTTTTGCAGTACTTTCAACTAGAACCATTGATAGTGGCCACTGCATTAGATTCCAGAGTAAATTCTATTTTCCTGTGACCGAAAAATGGAGACAGAAGATTTTTTGCAGGAAAGACTAACTGCATGGTCATAGAGACATTTGATGGACAGCTTCTCGCAAATATCGATGATAATCTTTATCTGATGGAAGAAGTAGCTGAACACGAACTGGTATCAAAGCGAATTTGATGCCTAAGGATACGCCTAAGAAAGAAAAGAAAAAGTATATTCCTCCAATGGATCATCCTTGGAGAAAAAAACAGCGTTGTGGTGTTAATGTTTGATTATTTTGGAGAATTATGTCGCTGAAAAACAAAAGCACCGTTGTGGTGCTAATGTTTGATTATTTTTGAGACATTATCAATTGAGAAAAAAAAAGGCGTTAACTTTTTCTGTTGACAAAAGGTCATAAAATTCTTAGGAATAGTGGAGATGGGGGATGTATGGAATGATGCCTCTTTTAGTGAAAGTATTCACAAAGAAGCTTATAAAGCAGGGCTTCTAGATGTTAATTGCCTCTTTGAGTGGCTTATCATGTATTTGAAGATATTACAAGACTTAGATATGAACATAATGATGTAGATTATTTCAAGAAGGTTATGTTATTTGGTTGAACTACGTAATAAGTATGCATTAGAACATCTTTGCTTTGTAGTGACATTACATCAGAAAAAAATCCTGATGGTTTTAAAGGTATTGATCCTTTAAAAGATGGCTACTTACAGTAAAGCTATGCATGAACAGAGCTAAGACCTTCTATGATCGTTTAGATCTAGGTATTGACCGCTGGTGTATTGTAGGTGCACCTTCTCTTAAGTGGGCAGGAATAAGGTATTTCTGATAGAATAATCAGGAGGCAACAGAAGCCTTATGGAAAGCTATCTATCATGTGTGTTATGTAGATACAAAAGACCCATTAAATGCTTGGGAAATGCATCGTGCATCTTTTGAAGAACGTGTGAAGACACTTAATGAGATGTCTATTGATTACTTACATTATACAAATAGTCTAGGAACTGATTTAAAAGTATATATGAATAAAGATTATTTATTTGCAGGTGGAGGAAGCTTTACAACTGATGGAGTTTATTCTTTCCCTAATATGCCTACAGAAGAAATCTTTACTTCTCCAGACTATCGTAAAACAGAAGGTATTGTTTATTCTTCATTACCACTTAACCATGGTGGTTCACTCGTCAATGATTTTTATATTCAATTCCATGAGGGTCGTGTTGTGGACTTTGATGCTAAGACTGGTAAAGATGTACTTGCAAGCATCATTGATACTGATGATGGGGCTCATTATTTAGGTGAGAAGTAGCACTTGTGCCAGTTGATTCTCCTATATCAGAAATGGGGCTATTATTCTATACACATTATTTGATGAGAATGCAGCATGTCATCTTGCTCTTGGTAAAGTTTTAATGAATGTATTAGGGGGCGGTTATGGGATGACTAAAGAAGAACTATATAACATGGTGTCAATGATTCATTCACACATGTTGATTTGGAACAAAGACCTTGATATTGAAGCTGTGACTCAAGATGGAAAACAGTACAAAATCTTTCAAAAATGGTCATTCGCATTTAAGGAGGCTAGCGTCAGAATTTGTAGATAAAGTAAGTAAACGTCGCACGTTTTGCGATTATTTCTCACCCAGATGCTGCAAAACAACATTAACAGAAAAGTTCTTATTATATGGTGGAGCTAATAAGAAGCCGGTGTTCTGTAAAAGCAAGAAAAGCTTCAAAGCAGTCATCTGATTGGATGGAAATAGAAAACAAAGAGGGATTTTGTTACATCTTCAGTATTACAGTTCAATTATGATGGGACATTGTATAAACATTCTAGATACACCAGGACATCAGGACTTCTCAGAAGATACATATCGAACTTTAATGGCAGCAGATTGTGCAGTCATGGTCATTGATGCATAAAGGGTGTCGAAGATCAAACACGTAAGTTATTTAAAGTATGTACAATGAGACATATTCCAATTTTCACTTTTATTAATAAGATGGATAGAGAAGCAAGAGATCCTTATGAATTAATGGAAGAAATTGAACAAGAGTTAGAATTGAAACTTGTCCTGTTAACTGGCCAATAGGTTCTGGAAAAATTTGCAGGAGTTTATGAAAGAAATGATCAATAGAAGTATTCGTTTTATTCCTGTAGATGGTGGAAAAAAAGATGAAAACAGAAATTTTAAAAGATTCGGATGATCCAAAATTAAAAAGAGTATGTGGAAGATGAACTTTATGATAAATTAAAGAAGATATTGAATTATTAGATATGGCAGGAAATGAATTTATTTAGAAAGAGTGCCGTGAGAATTATCACCTGTATGTTTTGGATCGGCCTTACAAACTTTGGGATTGAACCATTTTTAAAACATTTCTTAAATATGACAACCCCACCACTCCTAGAATGGCAGATGGTGAAATTGATCCTTATCAAGAAAAAATTTCTCAGCTTTTTGTTTTCAAAATTCAAGCGAACATGAATGCTAGACATCGTGATAGAATGGCATTCTATTAGAATTTGTTCAGGTAAATTTGAAAAGGAATGGAAGTTTATCATTATCAAGGAAAAAAAAAAAATCAAATTAAATCAGTCAAAACAATTAATGGCAGATGAACGTAGTGAAGTAAATGAAGCTTATGCAGGAGATGTCATTGGTGTTTTTGATCCAGGTATTTTCTCTATTGGAGATACATTACAACAGGTAAAACATTTTGCTTTTGAAGGAATTAACGTAACATTTGCACCAGAACATTTTGCAATGATTCGTAATAAAGACACGATGAAAAAGAAAACAATTTGTTAAAAGGGTTGAACAAATTGCAAAAGAAGGAGCAAATCCAAATCTTTACTGAATTAGGTGGTTATTGGGAAGAAATTATTGTAGGGAGTTGTTGGTGTTTTTCTATTGAACAATTTGAAGTTTAGAACATCGTTTAAAGAATGAATGCATCATGATCTCATTTAACGAGTGGTTTGTTTCCTTTCTTTTATACTCAGCTGGTTTGAGAGTATCTTCTCTCTCTTCTGGTGTTTTTCTTTAAAGACAAGAAAGAATACTTTGCAGATTTATCACACTCATTTACCGGTATGACAATTTCAGAGTAGTAGTATCAATAATCTATCTCAATGGTTTAGATATTAGACCAATTAGAACACAATATTGCGTTAATACTTGTTGATTTACTTTATAAGATTGATACACCAACCAATGCATTGCCTAGTATCTATATTCTACCTTATTGGTATGCATGGCGTTTAGTAAATCAAAGCATGCAACTAGTATTATGAAGAAGGGAACTACAATTTTACGATAGGGATTATTCTTTTCTACTTTCTTGGATTAAGCAAAGATGGAATGTGATTGATGCACTCTCTGCGGTTGTGTTATCTGTCGTCTCTATGTTGTTGTTTATAAGAAAAAACATTTATTTATTAAAAGAAGAGTCTTAAAAGTTCATGGGTGACTATGAACTTTTTGTGTTAGAATACATACAGGAGTGATAAGTGATGAAAATATTTATTTATTTGGATTCTTTTTAAAGAAAGTATGACTGCATATGTCAGGAGAAGAAAAGCAGAGAGCGTAATAATGTACATATTTGTCCTTTAGCTGATGGTATGGGACAATGAAGTCATGAATTGCGTTATCTACATGGTGATATTCATGAAATAGAGGTAGCGGATCAATTATTTAAGACAGTTCACATGCAAACTCGTTGTCAGGAATATATCTTGCTATTATAGAAAGTGCACAGGCGGTGGAATTTGATTACCTGACTGAAGAAGGAACGGAAGCAACATCTATGGTGTAGGAGAAATGATGAAATATGCCGATCATGGTGTTAAACGTTTCCTTTTGACTTTGGGCAGGATCAGTTTGTAATCGATGGGAGGTATAGGTCTATTAAGCGGTATGGGTTATGGTTTTTTGAAGCCTGATCAGCGTATTCCAATGAATGCGAGAGACTCGAAACATTCTGATCACATGAAAGAAACACGCCTTGATTTATCAGGTATAGAAGCAGAAGGGGCATGTGATGTCACTAATCCACTATGTGGAAAAAAGGGCTACTTATGTCTTTGGTCCTCAAAGAAGGTGAAAGATCTAGAAAAGACAGATTAGGTAATGAAGCATTATGCGAAAATAATGAGTGAAATTAGGTTGATAAGGATGCGATTCATGTACACTCTGGCAGGCGCAAGGAGGAGGCGTGGCTATGCAATTGGACAGGACTTAATGGTAAATTAGTGACTGGATTTGATGCAGAGTCAACAGCACATCTAGAAGCTAGGCTAACCAGGAAGCAGATATTATTTTTACAGGGTGAAGGAAAAAATGATCATCAGATGAAGGCAAGACACTAATAGGTGTCTTGTACTTGGCGCAGAAATGCTTAATAAGCCTGTTGTCGCATTTTGAAAGTGGTGACAAAGAGACATTAATTGAAGCAGGATTTGAGGATGTATTGCCGGGGACATCATACAGGATGAACCCTTTCTGTATTATTAGAAAAAGGTCCACAGTATTTAGAAGAAGAAGTGAGACGTTATTTGGAGGAAAAGAATGTATAAGGTTACAAAAAGATGATTACAATAGATTCTCTTGTGGAGCATACTCGTAAGAAGAAAAAATGATTGTAAGAATTTATTGAAATATAAATCAGTACAGGTGAATGGTGAAGTACAGACTTATTATGCTTTGAATTACATCCAGGAGATGAAGTAGAAGTTGGTAAGAAGACGAATCTTCCTTTGAAACTTTTAGATGATTGATTGCATCAATAAGCCTTCTTTATGAAGAGACACGTACACAATAAATATCAGACAGCTTTTTATGTGATGGAATATTACGTAAGAAGAGACAGCAGTGTTATCTTTGTACAATGTTTAGACTAGATACTTCTATGTACTTATGTTTGTGAAGAATAAGAAGCTTTATCAGGAATTAACTCATAACTGGAATAAGTATGTTAAAACAAGAGGCTATAGTCAAGATATTAGAAGGACAATGTCGTAAATCAGTACAATAAAGAATCATCTTGTAGAAGATAAATGTTAAGATGTATTATGAAAGAGGGACAATTACAGCACTACAAGCTCAATAGAAGTATCTAAGGATTATGTTAATGATGGAAGTACTTAGATACAGGGCGTAAGAATCAGATTCAAAAGTTCATATGGCTTCTGTGAATCATCCTATTATTGGCAGATAAGAAATATGGTGCACGTACAACTTTAAAGAGATTAGGTCTACATGCGGCTGAATTTGCATTCACATCTTTACATTATTAAACAATGACTTTTAGCACCGCTCTTCTTCTTTTTTGCTAGATGTTTAAACCTTCTAAAAGATAAAGGAGGAATAAACAGTGAAACATAGTAACTAATCAGGCAGATTGTTGTACTTCTATGGTATGTGTGTTATTGCGGTCTTTTGTGGCTGAAAAGGTAGACAAAATCAGCTACAGAAGGAAGTTGTCTTAAGTGTATGTACATCCTTATGGCCTTATGGGATGGAAAAGAAAATATTTAAAGCCACACAGGTATTCTTTTCCTAAGGCTGTTATGTCTCAAGCAAGTTTTACTGTAGGTGATTTTAGTCAGCTTGAGGCTGAATGAGAGCACTTTTCTAGTATAAGACTTTAACTGAGGATTATTATAATAGTAAGGTGTTACTTGAAGAAAAACAAGAGTCATGATTGTTATATAAGATTTGTACAGATGAACGCCCTGATGGATATAGAAAAAATCTCACAGTCAAGGCTACCATAAAGTATAGAGGCGTAAAGATTCATGCGGTGAATGTGTTATTACAGAAATCTAAAATAAATTAAAAAAGTTATTGACAAACACCTGTATATTAAAAAGATGAACAGGTAAAAGTGGAAAGAAGAAGTGTTTACTTCTCGCCCGATTGATACAGTCAACGGGCCAATCGTCACCAGATTAAACTCTAACGATAAGTGGGGCGCTAGTACGCTCACTTTTTTATTTAATATGAAGCAAGCGGAGGTGGCTTTTATTAGACGTTATGATAGAACAAAACCAGTAAAGAAGGAAAGATTCCAATTAACGAAAACATTCGTTTTAAGGAAGTATTGGTTATCGATCAGAATGGAGAACAGTTAGGCGTTATGAGCAAAGAGAGACGCAATGAATCGTGCTTATGATGCAGACTCGATCTAGTTTGTGTTGCTCCAAGGCAAAGCCAGCGGTATGTCGTATCATGGATTACGGAAAGTATCGTTTCGAGCAAAGAGAAGAAACAAAAAAGAAATGAAGAAGAATTCAAAAGTTGTTGCGATCAAGGAGACGCAGTTATCTCCAACAATCGATGTACACGATAAGAACGTGAAGCTTTAAACGTACTTTTGAAATGGTTACAGGATGGCGATAAAGTCAAGGTAGCAATTGTTCAGAGGAAGACAGATGGCCTCGTGTCGATCTTGGACAGAAGATTATGGACGATTTTATTGCGGAATGTTCTGAATATTGTCGTTGAAAAGCTAGCTAAACTAGAAGGAAGAACATTGACAGCAATGCTCGCACCTAAAAAAAAGTAAAATAGGAGGAAACTTATCATGCCAAAATGAAAACACATAGCGGTCTTAAGAAACGCTTAAAGAAAACAGCAAGTGGTAAATTAAAGAGAGGCCATGCATACGTATCTCACTTATCACATAATAAGACACATAAACAGAAAAAGCATCTCGCTAAGTCAACATTAGTACACCCATCAGATTACAAGAGAATCAAGTCTCGTATCTAATAGGTTAATTTTAAGGAGGATATACACATGGCAAGAGTAAAAAGGCGGATTTACAACTAGACGCAGAAGAAAAAAAGACATTAAAGCTAGCTAAAGGTTACTTCGGTAGCAAACATGCTTTATATAAAACAGCTCATGAACAGGTAATGCATTCTTTTAAAGTATGCTTACAGAGATAGAAGACAGTTAAAGAGAGAAATGAGAAAGCTTTGGATTGCACGTATCAACGCGCTTTTGCAGAATGAACGATATGTCATATTCAACTTTCATGCACGGTTTAAAACTTGCAGAAGTTAACGTTAACAGAAAGATGCTTTCAGAAATCGCAATTGCTGATCCTGAAGGTTTTCAAGGCTTTAACTGATTTAGCTAAAGAACAGTTAGCAAAGTAATCTAAAGTGCCAGAGATGGCACTTTTTTTCACGTTCAGAAAATTAATAGTGTGCTATGAAATAATCTTATATAATATACACCATGAATCTATTAAAAATATTAATCTGTTGTGGGGGTGGCTTCTCATCAAGCTATGTCACTACACGTATGCAGAAACAAATCAAAAGAAAATCATTTAGAGAATCAAGTACAGATTGATTTCTCACCCTTTAACTTGATGCAAAAAGTTATTGATCAATATGATGTAGTGATGTGCTGTCACACCACTTATGGAAATTAAGTTGCACTTTAAGGATACTGGTGTGCCTTTATATATTCTTCCTCCTAGTAGAATGTATGGCTTGATGAAACTTAATGAAATTGTAGATGATGCGAAAGGAGTCATAGACATCTATAAACAAACAAAAGAATCAGTTTATTTTCTGGAGAAGAAAAATATCTTAAGAGTGACACGTATTAACTCTTATCGCCATACACATGGAGGTAAAGATATGGGGACATTTAAATTTGCCTGTACCAATAAGATGTTGAAACGTGAAAGGAAACAGGCTATATCCTATGGTAATACAGTTCTTTTCTTTGTATCATTTGTTCTTTTATTATTAACAATGATACGTTAATGGATCCAAACAGCATTTGCCAAGTGGTGAATCTTTTCACAGGTCAGTGTTCCATTATCAAGTATTATCATTTGTCGTTATAATTTTTTGTGGTTTAATGATGGTTTATGCTAACTCATTCTGCACACATAAGACAAAAAGAATTTGCGATTTTTACGATGAGTGGCGGAAGTTTTTTGATTCAACACTCTATTTATTTTATCAGAAATCATTATCTCTTTAATTGCATTACCTATTGGTTATTTGATTGGTATGGCAGGGGCAGTAGGATGAATTCAATCATGTATCACTCCATGCATATTCATAATTCTATCTTCATGATTCCTATGCAAAAGTTTGCCTATGCAGATACATTTTATGACTATTGCGATTCTTTTTCTTTGTAACTATTCTAGGAGATTCAGGCTTTGTTTACCGCCATGATATCCAGACACTCTTACATGAATCTCAAAAAGGTTGTGGATAAGAAATTACCTTCTTATCTTCCGCCATTCATTTATATATTTGCGATTATTTTATTAGTTACGACTCCTTTTATAGTCCAACTGGATTTGTATTCCCTTGTTTTGTAGGTGGAATAGGAGGGCTTATGTATTATCGCAATCAATCCCAGAAATACTTAGAAAATCAAGAGTCAACGTTTAGGACATACTTTAGACCTCGTTTCTTTAAGTCATTTATCTACTTCTTTGACTAATTCAGGTGCTCTTATTCTTGTTTATGTTGTCACAAATGTTTGTATGAGTGCTATGATCATTGCTCAGAAAAAATTCACCACGAGAATATATGATCAAGTTATTATTGCTTACATTGTGATGACAATCTTATTATCTATCACAATTATGTATAAAATATTTATAGAAACTATGAAAAGAGTAAAAGCCTTTAGTAATCTTTTATAAGATAGGATGCATAAGAAAGAAGATTGCTTCTTATATTAAGAAGGAAGTGATTCTCTTCTATGCATTACTTGTTTTAATACCTATTGTTTATCTTGCAATTGTCATGGTTCAGGTTTATATGCATACACCGGATACTTTAGGGCTTATTATTATGTTGTTTGGTGTGGATATCATTCCACAGATGATTCTTGCAGTGATTACTTATTATATTTATATGAAGAATGTTTATACAGAAATAGGGAAGTACTATGAGTGAAATACTAGTTGCGAAAAATATAACTAAAATATATGGTATTGGTACAAGCCATACCTTTGAAGCATTACATGGTGTCTCTATGACTATGAATGAAGGAGAATTCATCTGTGTCATGGGACCAAGTGGGCAGGTAAATCAACTTTTATTAATAATCTATCTACAATAGATATTCCTACAAAAGGGAAGGTTTATATCAATGATACTGAAGTAAGAAGTATGGGTGAAAATGAAATAGGTAAGTTTCGTTATGAGAACCTTGGATTCATCTTCCAGGGAATTCAACTTATTGATTCTCTCACTATTCTTGAAAAATATCGCAGTTCCTCTTTCTCTTAAGAATTTGCCACAGGAAGAAATAGAAACAAGAGTTAAAAGAAACAGCGTCATGTTTATCTATCGATTCATTACTTCATAAGTATCCTAATGAATGTTCAGGAGGGCAAAGACAGCGTGCGGCCATCTGTCGTGCCCTTGTCACTCATCCTAAACTTATTGTAGCGATTTGGATGAACCAACAGGTAACTTAGACTCCCATACATCACATGAAATATTAGAAATATTCAAAGAACTCAATGATCAAGATGGTGTTTCTATACTTATGGTGACTCAAATCCAATGATTGCCAGTTATTCTCAGAAACTGCTTTACATTAAAGATGGTGTCATTGCAAAAGCAAGTCGTGAAGGGGGATTTGACACAGAAGGAGTATTTCCATAAAATAGTAGATGTTAACTCAGCAGAGTCAATGTCTTTTATTTGAGGGGGGAATAAGTATATGAGTGGAATTGTTTTAGAAGGTGCGGTACATTTAGACCAATCTTTTCATGTGGTATTATGGATTGTTTGAATGATTATGATATTATGTTTGATTATTGTATAGGTGTAAGTGCAGGAATCACTGATGGTGTTTCTTATGTATCAAAACAGCCTAGAAGAAATCTTGAGATACTCAAAACGTATCGTCATGATCCTCGTTATATTGGTCTTAGAAACTATAAGACGGATCATTCTTTTATTTGGTTTAAAGTTTGCCTATGGAAAACAAATGTTCAATGAACTTAATCCTTTGATTATGACATTTTATAAAGTCTCATACAAAAGTACTTTCTAAGTTAAGCAAATGCGAAACAGGAAAAAGAATATATAGATGGTCAAGTAAAATTGCATCGTCATTGTACAGTGTTAAAGGCAACATGTGCTATTCTATCGTATTTCCAAGGGTAATCAAGATAGTGAGAAATTTGAATATTTTGATGGTGGTATTGCAGATTGTATTCCTGTAAAGAAAGCAATAGAAGATGGTAATAAAAGCTTTTGATTGTTCTTACTAGACCAAAGGGGTATAAGAAGACACTCAATTTTCAACTAAATCAAGACAGGTTGTGCCTCGTAAATAATTGCTTTCCTTAAAAGATGCCCTGCTTTCACGTCATATCAATTATAATGAAACATTAGACTATATTGATAAGCTAGAAAAAGAAGGCAAGGCACTTGTATTAAGACCAACAGAAGAAGTCATTGCTGATTCTATGGAAAAAGATTCAGATAAGATTCAAAGAATTATGATTATGGTTAAGCTTGTTTAGAACATCTAGAAGAAATAAAGGCAATATAATATGAAATAGAGTCTCTGAAAGAGACTTCTTTTACTATTTATAATAGTTTCAGGAGCTGATTTTGTATGAAACCTATTATCGGAATATTGCCTTTATTTGATGAGAGAAAAAGAGAGTTATTGGATGCTTCCAGGATATATGAAAGGTATTAAGGGAATGCAGGAGGTATTCCTGTGATGTTACCTTTTATTGAAAATATAGAAGATATTAAACAATTATCAGAGAACTTTGATGGTTTTCTTTTTACTGGCGGACCAGATATAGATCCTGCTTATTATCATGAAAAAAAGAAGGAAAAATTGTGGAGATTTAACACCTTATAGAGACACATTAGAAAGTCAATTATTTAAAGAAGTATATGCTTTAAATAAACCAATATTAGGAATATGTAGAGGGGCATCAGTTACTTAATGTATTATGTGGTGGAACATTATATCAGGACTTACCATCAGAATATAAAAAGTACTATAACTCACAGAATGAAACCACCTTTATGACAATAAGCAAAGATACAGTTGGTTTTGTAGAGGGTACACCATTAAAGAGTCTATTTAATAAAACTATTCTGCCAGTCAATTAGCTGTCACCATCAAATCAAAGAACTAGGAAATGATTTACAACCCATGGCCATAAGTGAAGATGGTTTAGTCGAATCATGTTATGCACCTAATAAAAAGTTTGTATGGAGTGTACAATGGCATCCTGAATTTATGTATACAGAAAAAGAAAGTCAGAAAATATTTGAAGAGTTTATAAGAAATGCAGAGAGTAAAATGGAATATTGAATTAAAAGGACATATATACCTCTGTATTGTTTCATTTAAGAAGATGAAAACAATCAGAGTGAAGATCAGAGATAATTATTTAGAAGTCAGTGCACCTGTTGGTACGAGTGAGAAGTATATTCGTGATTTAATCTATGAAAATGAAGAGGATTTATATGCACGATTATCTTCCTATGTTCCTTATTTTTGATCTAAGAGAGGATGGGTATGTCTATATCTTTGGTAAGAAATATCAAATAGTTGTCAGAGATATTAAGAAGAAACAATGTGCAATTCATGGAGATAGTATCTACGTGTATACTTCGTATATAGAAAATGCATTAAGTATATATCTTTCTCAGATACTCTATGAATATTTAAAAAAGAGAACATCAGAATATCTTCCTTTTATTTAATCGACCTATGCCACGTATACACAAATTAAACAATATAAAAAAGGAAGATGGGGCGTGTTATGATCAATTGAACTTTGTGACATTTAATTTCTCTTTAGTCTATTTAGATAAAAGTTGATTGATTATGTCATTGTGCATGAGTTGTGTCATTTTATTGAACAAATCATTCTCCTCGATTCTATGCAGAAGTCAAAAAAGAGAATGCCTGATTATAGAAACGTATGAAAATTTTGGAGGAAAAGCATGTATGATTCAATCAGTGAATAATAAAACAATTAAAGACCTTGTAAAATTAAAGAACAAGAAAACAAGAGATGAAAAAGGACTTTTTCTAGTAGATGGATTCCACATGGTAGAAGAAGCAAAAAAAGCAGGGCTGTGTGATTTAGTTATTAGTACAGATGAATCATTAGAAGGACAGGATAAAGTGCTTGTTGTGTCTGATTCTGTTATGGAAAAATTGTCCTATACAAAAAACACCACAGCCTATTATGGCTGTGTGTCATAGAAAGGATAATATTTTTAAAGCACTATGATCGTGTTCTTATTTTAGATGGTGTACAGGATCCCAGGAAACTTAGGAACTATCCTTCGTTCAGCACTTGCCTTTGGCTTTAAACAGATTGTCATGAGTCCTGATTGTGTAGACTTATACAATGATAAGGCATTGCGTTCTACTCAGGGGCTGTTTTTCATTTAGATATTGTCCGTGATGATTTGCGTCATGTTATTCCAGAACTACAGAAGTTAGGGGTACGTGTCATTGCGACAAACTTACATAATGCATCTTCTATTGATGATATTAAATCAACAGATAAGATGGCATTTGTGATGGGAAATGAAGGAAATGGTGTGAGAGATGAAACAATTGCGATGTCTGATGCTCTCTTTATATTCCTATTGATACAATGGAATCACTTAATGTCGGTGTAGTAAGAGGTATTGTGATGTATACTTTTAAGGAGGTTTCACTATGATTAGACAGCATATCTATTTTTTCAGGAAGAGTACAAGCTGTTGGATTTCGTTTTAGAGCACAGATGAATGCGACCAGTTAGGACTTACTGGCTGGGTTAGAAATCTCTTTGATGGACGTGTCGAAGCAGAAACCAGGGCACACCTGAACAAATCAATCGTTTCATCTACAAGATGAAAAATGAACAATGGATAGACATCACTGATATGGAAGTGAAAGATATTCCGGTAGAAAAAGGGGAGAGAAGATTTGATGTTACATACTAGACAATCTCTTTTTAAAATCTTTTTTCAGCATGCCTTTGAAGGCATTATCCATACAATTAAGAAGGAACGTAATAATATCAAAATACATCTTTCTTTTATGTGTGCCGTTATCTTATGTGGTTTCTATTTTCATATTACGAAGATTGAATGGATGATCTGTCTTATTCTATTTGCACTTGTTTTGTCATTAGAACTTTGTCAATACAAAATTGAAGCCGTGGTGGACTTAGCCTCACCGGATATTCATCCTCTTGCAAAGCTCTCTAAAGATCTTTGCGGCAAGAGGCGCTGTGCTTATTAGTGCAATCATTTCAGCTATCATTGGCTTGATGATCTTTTATACCTTATATTATTTAAAAAAGCGGGCTATTTGAATAGTCCGCTTTTTATCCATCATGTCTAATGCATGTTCAATTGTATCATCACTTTGTACAAGAGCCATACGCACATAACCTTCACCTTGAGTACCAAATGCATTACCTTATACTCCTCACAAGAACACCTGTTTTATCAAATAGTTCCTTTACAAAAGTTTCAGAATCTTTAAACTTATCAGGAATCTTTGCCCATACAAACATAGTACCCTTAGGCATATCGATATCCCAGCCAATAGACTTCAAAATGACCATTGACTAATAAGTCTCTTCTATGTTTATAAGCATTTCTAGTTTTTTTCTACATGATTGATCTTTGTGTTAATGCTTTAATCGCACCTTTTTGAACAGGTAAGAACATACCATAATCTAGATTAGATTTTAATGATTTTAGTTTTCCAATAATTTCTTTATTACCAAGCGCAAAACCAATACGGGCACCTGCTAAACCATATGTCTTACTTAATGAGTTGAATTCAATACCCACATCCTTAGCCCCTTCAAACTCTAAGAAGCTGTGTCCTGGTCCTTCAAACAATAATTCACTATAGGCATTATCATGAAGTACCATGATGTTGTATTTCTTGCGAATACAATGAGTTTCTTATAGAATTCATCATTCGCAACACCACATGTTGGGTTGTTGGGATAAGATACAATCATATACTTTGCATCCTGAGCTGTCTTTTCATCAATCCTGTCAAAATCAATTAAATAGTCATTCTCTTTTAATAATGGCATAGTTACAACGTGAGCCCCAGCTAGTAGTGGTCCATCTCTAAAGATTGGATAACATGGATCCTGGACAAGTACGGTATCGCCTTCATCTACTAGAGTTAAAGCTAGATGTGCTAAGCCATCCTGAGATCCAAGTAATGAAGTCAATTCTGTTGTAGGATCAATCACAACACCATATCTTCTTTCATACCATTCTTTTACAGTGTTCTGAAGATCAACGGAATCTTTAATCGCATAAAGATAATTCTCTGGTTTCATAGCTTCCTTTGCGATTGTTTCCATGACTTCTTGAGTTGGAGGAATATTAGGTGCTCCAATACTCAAATCAATGACTTCTAGTCCTTGTTTTTTTCTTTCACTGCGCATATTTGCGAGTGTAGTGAAGATGCTTTTTTTTCTCCGAAGAGATCCATTCTTTTTGAAAATTTCATTTTATATACGCCCTCTCTTCAAGTATCATAATACAAAATATGAAACAAATGAAAGTTTCAATTTATAAAAAACTTCTTGAAATGTATGTGTAATTACTATTTTTCCCTGCTTTCGGCTTGTTCGATAGATTAGATTTCAGAAATGGATATTACGTTTGCCAGAATGGGAGGCAGAGAAATGAATCATAGAATTGATGGTGAATTCATAATGACCTAAAGTGAAAAGTTAAATTCCACTTTAAAAAGAAACGAAAATAATGTGGAATTTAGTCGTTCAGGATTATATTTTCATAAGAATATCGGGTATTAATTCTGATATTCTTTTTTGTTTTTGGGAATGGAACTTAATCATTCGTACACTAGAAATGAGATTCTAACGTCATAAATCATGGTATTTTAAGGCGCAATAAAGCTATGGAATTTCGTTCATTTTTTCGAGTGTAAGACTAAATTCCACTTTGACTGCATGTGCTATTGTCAGTCTGCATCTCATGTTTCATACATTCTCCGAATGATTTTAGTTATGTTATTTTAGTAAATATGGTTTTAAAATTATCTCATCATTTTCTATTTTTTTTGATTCCAAATTCTATGAATTTTTTTATATAAATCTGCACTTAGGAACTCCATCATCTCCAGCGGTGATTTTCCTTTTTAGGTTCTCCTTTGGCTGGGAATTGATGTGGGATACTATGAGATTAGCCTTCTCCTGTGAATCTAGACCAAGCGCTTGGAGATTTGTCCCTTTAGGGCATATGTAACGTATCTCCTTGTGGTAGTTTTCAAGACTTCCTTTCTGGCGTGATGCCATAGGATCACAGTAAAAGACATGAGTTCGCATGTCGCCATCATTATCTTTTTCCAGTCCTTCTGCATCCGAAAATTCAGAACCTCTATCCGTCTTGATTACATTTAGTGCCAGTCAAATAGAGAAAATATCTAAAAAAAGAATTGAAAAACATTCGAAAGAATACTAGTCTGAAACATGAAAATAGAGGTGTTAAACATGTCGGAAAATAAAGTGATAGACAAACAGTTTAAATTGGATGCAGTTCAATATAGAAAAGGATCATCCTGAACTTACTTTTCAACAGGTTGCTGATAATCTAGGAGTTTCAATAGTTCAATCCATAGATGGTGCAAACAGTTTGATGATGCAAAGAATGAAAATGAAGATAGTAATTTATTCAGAGGATCAGGCAATTTTTCAAGTGATGAAGCCAAAGAACTAGCACGTCTAAAAAAAAAAGAAAACAGAGATCTTAAAGATGCTGTTGAAATATTAAAAAAGCTATGAGCATTATAAGCGACCAGTAAAAGTACTTTATGAGGCTATCAAGGAATATCTGGAAGAAACTGCAGATGTCAGACGTGTCTCTTTAAGAGCTATAACTGAAATACTTG
>VOFC01003392.1_pt1 | contig 19319 bp, 34 predicted proteins | sample 5384161 | NCBI WGS metagenome assembly VOFC01 (sample SAMN12384722, study PRJNA508395) | human gut metagenome | isolation source: healthy gut B | host: Homo sapiens
ATTTATATCGGACATATTCCAGGTGTCGGTGCCGCAGCATTAACAGGTGTTGGATTGTTTACGCCAATTCTCATGCTGATCAATGCCTTCGCCATGCTGGCAGGATCCGGAGGTGCACGGCGTGCAGCGATTTCTATGGGGAAAGAAAGATAATAAGACAGCTGAAAAGATTCTTGGAAATTGTTTTGCAATCCTCATGCTTATGGCCGCAGCTTTGACGGTGATATTCTTTACTTTTGCGCCACAGTTACTGACGATGTTTGGTGCTAGCGATAAGACACTTCCTTATGGCGTGGATTATGCAAGGATTTATATTCTTGGAAGTATTTTTGTTTTGATCGTGATGGGAATGAATCCATTTATTACGACACAGGGATTTGCGAAGATCAGCATGATGACAACAGTGATTGGTGCTGTAATCAATATCATTCTTGATCCGATTTTTATCTTCGTATTTCATCTCGGAGTAAAGGGAGCTGCACTCAAATTACTCTGTATCTCCATATGATAAGCCTGGCCTCGTTTTGTCAGGCTGTATAGTTTAAAGCTCATGAGTTCCGGAGTAATGGCAGTGAAGAAAATATTGGGTGCTATTTATGAGCCAAGATTCCTAAACTGTATGTATGGATTCAGACCGAACAGAGGTTGTCACGAAGCGATAAAAGAGGTATATCAACGGATAAGTTATGGGAAAATCAGCTATATTGTAGATGCTGACATCAAAGGGTTCTTTGACCATATCGACCATGAGTGGATGATGAAGTTTCTCGAATGGAACATACAGGATAAGAACTTACTGTGGCTGATACGTAAATATCTTAAAGCAGGAATAATGGAACAAGGTAAATTTGAACCAACAGAGGAAGGTTCGGCACAAGGCTCCGTAATGAGTCCGATGCTTGCGAATATATACATGCATCATGTGCTGACGCTGTGGTTCAAACTTGTAGTGAAGAAGGAAATGCAGGGAGAGTGTTTTCTTATCAACTTTGCGGATGATTTTGTTGCAGGATTTCAATATAAGTCAGAAGCTGAAAGATACTATAAAGAGTTAAAAGAACGAATGGAAAACTGGAACTTGAGAGTAGTAAAAGCAGACTGATTGAATTTGGAAGATTTGCAGAGCAGAATCGCAGGGCAAAAGGGGAACATAAACCGGAAACATTTGACTTTCTGGGATTTACTTTCTACTGTACTCTCATATTCTGGATGATGACCAAAGGAAAAATGCAGAGCTTTTAGAAGAAGCATTTTATGAGAAAAAAATCTGGATCCACAGATGCATGTACAGCAGGAAAATAATAATGCAACTGTTGCCGATGAAGTCGATCCGGAACTTCTGGCAAAGGTATTGGCAAATCCAGAGATGCGGGCATTGCTCAATTCACTGGCGAAGACGATGAAGTAATGAAAAATAGTGAAAAAATAGTGTAATTTTAGTGGAAAAACAATTCATAAAACGATATAATATATGGATGAAATGGAGGTGGATCATGTGATTAAGGTTACGTTAACAAATGAAATTTTAAAAAAAAAAATATCGAAAATAGACGAAAAGCGTTTTTCTCTTAGTACGATAGAAATGCCACCTGTTATAAAAAACAGACTTAGAAAAACTCTAAGAAAAAAAGTTCCTATGCTTCTAATAAGATTGAAGGAAATCCATTAACTGAAAAACAGGCAAATGAGGCTATTGATAGTGATCCTCACAAACATTTTTTAAAGCCAGAACAGGAAGTTCGTAATTACTTTTTGGCTTTAAATTTTTAGAAGAAAAACTGAAAAAGAAAGAAGCTTTTTCAAAAGAAATGATTTTAGAAGTGCAGGCAATGGTTGAAAAAGGTGCGTCAAAAGAAAAGATAGGCTTAAGAGGCCCTATGCCGCCTGGAATGTTATTTGCAGTATATGATTCCGAAACAGGCGCAGCGGAATATATTCCACCAGAGTATATTGATATTCCAGACTTGTTGGATGAACTTGTTGAATATGTAAATACTACAGATGATCATCCGCTGATTATTGCTGCTGTAGTTCATTATCAATTGGTTACTATTCATCCTTTTGAAGATGGAAATGGAAGAACCGCCAGATTAATGTCAGGATATATTCTTGATTATTATGGATATGGTTTTAATGGAATAGGTTCTCTGGAAGAATATTTTGCTTATGATCCAGATGAGTATTATGCATCACTGCAAATGGGGTTACCGGCATTATATTATTCAGGAAGAGAAAATCCTCCTCATCCGGAAATTTGGATCAATTATTTTTGAGAATGATGGAATTGTATTCTAAAAAGGTATATGAATTATCAAAAACATCCGAAAACGATGAATTAGATGGAAGTCTATCTTATTTAAATACAAAAGAAAAGGAATTCTTAGCATTTCTGTTAAAAAAGCGATTATATGAGTTTACACCAATTGAAGTCAGCAAAATGCTAGGTGTAACCAACAAAACGATTATTAATCGATGTGCAAAGCTAGTAATGGTTTGTTAAATGGTTTGTTAATTTTTCAAAGACAAATGCGAAAAAAGATTTTGAAAAAAATCGTAATAAAATATAAAATTTGTCAAAAACGCATGGACAAACCGTCTCGTATGCGGTATATTAATTGTAGACAAGAAAATATCTTGTACTTACGATAGGAAGTTTAATTGAATACTGTTTACCATTTACGAAGCATGGTGGTCATATAACAGATGTCGATGGTAATATCAAGGCATTCCCCGATTATTAGGAGCAAACAATCAGCTAACTTTCAGAGCTTTACATTTTTCAAATTGAATCGGTAATGAAGATAGTTTCAGTGCCGCTTTTGTCATGCAGAATTGCAATTTAAGTGACAAATTTGTCAGCGAAACAAGGTTGAAAATACTGACTTTGTCAGCGGGGATGGATGCTTGTCACTGATTCACATTTTCTGGTCTGTCACCCGGAGGGATTAACTACAGTGTAGGATGAGCTTTGGGGTGTAAAAATAGGAAAAGCAGTGAAATAAAACACGATATTCTTGTCTGTGATATCAGGCCTGTCGGAAGAGTCCGTTCAGATTAGATAAAAACAATCTATTCTGGACGGGCTTTTTTGCGTTCAGGGAAAGGAAGTTGCCTATGGAAGAAAAGAAGGAATTGCTGGATCAGGATGAAAGAGTTGTAGAGATTGAGCTGGAAAGACTTCGGGGATTTGTAAACCATCCATTCAAGGTTCAGGCGGACAGTCAAATGATTGAATTACAGGAGAGCATTAAGAAGTATGGAATATTAAATCCTCTGATAGTCAGACCTAGGCAGGATGGAACTTATGAGATCATTTCAGGCCACAGAAGAAAATTTGCAGCTGAAAAGATCGGTTATCGTAAAGGTACCTGTGATCATTCGCGTATTAAAAGATGATGAAGCGGTTGTATCTATGGTTGATTCAAATTTACAACGGGAAATGATCAGTCCAAGCGAAAAAGCATTTGCTTACAAAATGAAGTATGAAGCAATCAAAAGGAAGGCAGGAAGAAGAAAATGTGGTCAGGTAGACCATAATTTGGGAAAGAAAAGCATTGAGCTCATTAGCTTAAAAAAAATATATAGATAATCTAGTCTGAAAAAGTAGATTAAATTATATGCTATTATGAACAAAATACATTATTTAATGCTTGAAATGAACAGGATGTTGTTTACATAAAGAAGAGCAGATGATATACTTTTTATTAAAAATAGGAAATGCTGTTTTGAATCTAGGAGGATTTTAAGAGGATGAAGCTTAGATGTAATTTATCTACTTTAATGGGATCCAGAAGATATTCTATTCAAGACGTACATAAAATGACTGGATTATCAAGAGGTACAATAAGTAGTTTATATAACATCGAGAATAGATTATGAAACAATTACTAAATTATGTGAGCTATTTGGATGTGAGGTAGGAACACTTTTAACTTTTGAAAAGAAAGAACTGAAAGGTAAAACAAATTTGGAGGACGACAATGGGCAATACAGATGAGAAAGGTTATTCACCTCAAGTAGTTTCAATTTTTCTGGATGTGGAGGGCTTGATCTAGGATTTCACTTGAAGGATATGAAACTATCTGGGCAAATGATTTTGCGGAATGGGCTGTAAAATCTTTTGAAAAAAAATTTTGGAAAAAGTTATTCATCTTAAAGATATAACAAAAGATTAATCCATATACGGATAAAACTATTCCAAAATGCGATATTGTTCTTTGGAGGTTTTCCATGTCAAGATTTTTCTATAATCTGGAAGCAGCCTGGATTAAATGGAACCAGAGGAGGTCTTTTTTAGACATTTTGCAGAATTTGTGGATGCAAAAACCCCTAAAGCGTTTGTTGCAGAAAATGTTAAAGGCTTAATAACTGCTAATAAAGGAAAAGCAATAGAGACAATAATAAAAGATTTTGAGAGTATTGCTCCAGGATATGTAGTAAAACCACATCTATATAACTTTGCAGAATATGGAGTTCCACAATTTAGAGAACGAATATTATTTGTTGGCGTAAGAATAGACACTGGATTTAATTTTAATCATCCGTTACCGACACATGGACCAAATGGTAAATTACCATATGTTACAGCTGGAGAAGCATTGGTTGGGGTTAAAGATGTTTCTTATAATAATGAATTAATTAATATAAAAGAGAAAAAAAAAAAATGCTGGAAATGATTCCAGAAGGTGGAAATTTTAGGGATATACCAGAAGACAGTCCTTATCATGTAAAGGGAATGATTAGTCATGTTTATAGAAGACTTAAGTTAGATGAACCGGCAAAAACAATTATTGCTGCTGGCGGTGGTGGAACTTGGGGATATCATTATCCAGAACCGAGACCATTGACCAACAGAGAGAGGGCTCGGCTACAATCATTTCCAGATGATTTTTTATTTGAGGGAAGTGTTACAGAAGTTAGACGACAAATTGGAAATGCTGTTCCACCAGAAGGAGTAAGACTGGTTGCAAAGAGATTACTTCCGTTATTTACAGGGGAATATGAGACAGTTGATTTAATTCCTGAGTATGAAAAAATGAAAAAATGACGGTTAAAGAAAGATTAGAGTATGTAACTTCTCAGATGAATTAGGGAGGAAATAACTATGGAATTATTATTGTCTAATTACCCACCTATGAAAACAAAATGTCGTACATTTTCAGATATGTTTTATAGCATGGTTCCGAAATCAACGGAATTGAATATTGCGGTCGGATATATAACATCAGATTCATTGATGGAACTACAAAGAATAGTTGAGCTAAACACATTAAAAGCGTTGAATTTAACTATTGGAATGCATTATTTAGAACGTTTTACAAAAAGTTGAATATAATGCTGCATTAAAGTTAAATGATTTTTTGACAGAAAATAAATGTGGTGAGGTGAGATTGGTAACACCATTTAGATATCATGGAAAATTATATTCATACAGCGATGAGCAAGGTGCTTTTGCAGGAATTATAGGTTCAAACAATTTGAGCAGTATAGTTGAAGGTGGAACGAGGGTATATGAAAGTGCTGTTTTTTAGACGATAAAAATATGGCATGTCAAATTAATAATTTCATTAGGGAACTTGTACAAACGTCTACAGGAAATATCCGAGATTTACATATAGATAATTTTCGTGAGGTAAATCCGCTATTAGAAGGACATGAATTTGTAAAAGAGTAGATCCACATGAAGTTGCTGAGGTAATGTTACAGCGAACGAATATTTCATTTGATATCCCCATAAAGCCTTATGAGGTATCCCCACAAAGTAATCTTAATGCTTTTTTTCGGAAAAGGCAGAGAAGCAAAAAATGGATTGGTAAAACCACGTCATTGGTATGAGGTTGAACTTATTGTTCCAAAAAATATTACGGAACAAAATGGATATCCAAAGGCAAAAACGGATGATGCTATTTTCGATGTGATTACCGATGATGGATGGTCATTTAAATGTAAAGTAAGTGGCGATTATAGTAAAAATTTCAGATCAGAAGGCGATTTGAAGATTTTAGGAAAATGGTTAAAAAGGACGATTAGAGAATGCGGGTGTTTTGAAAGTTGGAGATCCTGTTACTAAAGAAACTTTAGAACTATATGGCAGAGATACGTTTATCTTTAACAAAAACAATTAGACCGGGTATTTGGTATCTTGATTTTGGGGTAGTAAGATGAGATATTTAGAAAATTATCTAGAACGAATAAAAAGAAAAGGAAATTTAACGTTAGCAGATGCGATATCTAAGACAGTATCAGATGTTGTACCGCAGTACATTTCTAACTTTTCGTTTCGAGAGCATGTTGTAAGTTTATTGGTAGGAGATGTGCAGAGCGGAAAAACAAGTCATATGTTTGGACTTATGTGCGCAGCGGCTGATGAGGGATTTGTGAATTTTATTTTGCTTACAACAGATAATATATTATTGCAACAACAGACGTTCAAGAGAGCAGAAGCTGATTTATGTGATTTCTGTATATGTGATGAAAATGATTATTTAAAATTTGTTCAAAACAATATGAGAAAACCAGCAGTAATTGTTTTGAAAAAGAACGGACGAATTTTAAAACAATGGAAAAATAATCTTTCTTCTACAAATTTTGTTGCAGGAAATCCTTTATTTATTATTGATGATGAGGCAGATGCAGCAAGTTTAAATACGAAAGTGAATAAAAATGCTCAAAGTACGATTAACAAGAATCTTGAGGAAATTAAAAAAACAACAACCAGTAGTATCTATATGGAAGTAACTGGAACACCTCAATCAATTCTATTACAGACTATAAGAAGTGGTTGGAAACCATATTTTATTTATTACTTTAGACCGGGTAAAGGATATTTAGGAGGAAACTTTTTTTCCCTCCAGAGGTGCCACCATATATAGTGCTAACTGATAATGATGAGGCAACTGATATATTAAATGACGAAGAATTTCCAGAAAATGGATTAAAAACAGCATTAGTGACACATTTATTAACATCTGCGCACATTATGCTAAGTGGGGGAAGTGTATGCAATTTTCTAATTCATCCAAGTATGAAGACGGATCAACATACAGGGTTTGCTGAAAAAATAGGAGAATATTTGAATGAAATTATATATTCATATGATGAAGAAGTAACGCGAGGCTATTTTAAATCAATATATGACGGATTAAAATTAACAAAACATGATATGATTGATTTTAGTAAAGCATATAAGTATATAATTGATCAAATGAAAACGATAAAATTAGTATACTAGTGTTAAATTCGTTTTCTTCATATGAAGAAAATGCGCAGTATGAAAGTGGCATTAATATTCTAGTGGGAGGAAATAGCCTTGGACGAGGAGTGACCTTTCCTCAGCTACAGACTATTTATTATTGCAGAGTTGCCAAAAGTCCACAAGCAGATACTATGTGGCAGCATGCGAGAATGTTTGGATATGATAGAGATTCGGAACTTATGCGAGTATTTATGCCACCTAAATTATTCAAGTTGTTTTCAGATATAAATAGGACTAATAATATTATAATAAGCCAAATAGAAAAATCGAATAATGGAAACGATATAAAGATATTTTTATTCAACAGGGTTAAATCCAACAAGAAAAAATGTGATTGATAAAAAAGGCGGTTGGTATATATTCGGGAGGAGTAAATTATTTTCCATTTTATCCAGTTAATAAAGATATTGTTGCAATAGATGAAATATTAGCAGCATTTGCTGATGAGGTATATACCGTAAGCCTAAAGTTGATTTCGAAAGTACTAGATTTAGTAGACTCAGAAACAACAGATTGGAATGCAAAAAAGTGTTTAAGGGTTTTATAAACTCCATGTTGGCAGAGAATTCTTCGGAACAAGGTAAAATAATTGTTAGAAGAGATCGAGATACAAGTAAGCTATTTATAGGTTTTAACTCAAACTTCGCACATGAAAATGTGCTTATGCACCTTGAAAATTCAATAATAACTGATCAAAGATAAGACACCGGAAGAACGGTATCAGGAACGCCAGAAGCAGTCGCGTCCGGTAGTGGATGCCCTGTTTGAATGGCTGCATTCGATGGAAGATTCTGTAGACAGATCTTCCCTTATTGGTGATGCCATTTTATATACGCTGAATCAGGAAAACTATCTTCGCAGGTACTTGGATGATGGGCATCTGAGCATTGATAATAATAGTGCGGAACGTGCAATCAAAAATTTTGCAGTCGGCCGCCGGAATTGGCTGTTTGCCAAGAGTATCCGTGGCGCAGATGCCAGTGCTATTGTTTACAGTATCGCTGAAACGGCCCTGCTGAATGGACTGAAGCCGTATGTATATCTTTCCTATGTATTAGATGAGCTTCGCAAAATGGGACCTTTTCCAAAGCCATATGATCTAAACCGGCTTTTGCCATGGTCAAATGAATTACCGGAAGGATTTCGAACCAAAGAGAAGAAATAAAATGTGCCGCCCGATGGGCGGCGTGTTATTAAAATTAATCAAGGTACCGATGATTACGTACTTACGGCCTATGATGCAATGACTGCGCATACCGCAGTTGTTTTCACCCGATATATGATGCTGTCACTGGAAAGCCGGGAATCCAATGATAACCGGTCACTTGGGGAGCTCTTTTTATACTTTTCTGACGAAATGTCTGATATCACATGGATACAGGCTTTTCAAATGCTGCTTCAAATGTTCAGATCCATGCTTACGGAAAGCACCGAGCTATCAGATGAAAAAATCTCTGAATTGGTGGATGCATTTATGAATGCGCTTCCTGCATTGTTGAAAACGCAACTCCAAACCGCTTAAGGACTGAACATTGACAACTGAATATCTGCCAGGTATTGAATTTTCAAGGTGCATAGCTAAAATTTATGTGCGAAGTTTGAGTTTTAATAGAAAAATTAATCTGGAAACATAATAATAGCCTCGGTTATTTCGTCTATAAAAAAGTGAAATAACCGAGGTTAATATAGATGATGATTTTTGTGGGAACTTTTTCTAAAATGCAAATATTAGTTTTTGATAAGTATCGCGTTTGTCACTATTAGTCATGCAGTCCGGAGAATTCCAGTGTGTCGGAGCCGGAAAGGTTCTGAGGGTTCACAGACAGCAGTTCCTGAACTGGTTGAATGAGCACAGGGAAGGAGTGATATAACATGGCATTTATCAGGCACCGGGGAAAGACATACTCTGTGGTATATAAAATCCTGGATGAGAATGGAGAAGAACATACAACATCTGAAACATTTGCTACGCAGAAAGAAGCAGACAGGCGCAAAAAAGAAATTGAGTACAAGCAGTCTATCGGAAAATTTGAGGTTCAAAAGTGTGCAACATTGAAAGAACTGATTGAAGAATATGTGCAGATATATGGACATGACAAGTGGGGTGTTTCCACTTACTCTGGTAATGTGGCTCTAATAAATAATTACATTCTTCCCACAATCGGAGATACCAAGCTTGCAAGCATCAATACACATTTTATGGAGAAGTATTATAAGGATCTTCTTAAAATGCCGGCGGTAAAGAGTACAAAGAATCCGGATGGTACAGGAACAATCACGGAAAGTACAGTAAATGAGATACATAAGGTATTAAGGAGCTGTTTCCGTCAGGCGGTTAAGTGGGATATGATGAAAAAGAACCCGGCTGTGGATGCAACCGTTCCGAAAGCAAAGAAGCAGGAGCGTGAGATCTGGACAGCAGAGATGCTTATGCAGGCATTGGAAGCCTGTGATAACAAAATGCTCAAAATAGCATTTCATCTTGCATTTACGTCAACACTTCGTATCGGAGAACTTCTTGGACTGACCTGGGATGATATGGATATTTCGGAAGAGGCGATTGCAGATAACAAAGCCTATGTTATCATCAATAAACAGGTAGAGAGAGTATCAAAGGATGCAATAGAAGCACTCAATTCAAAAAGAAATTATCATGATATTTCCAAGTCAGAAGAAAAAATAATAAAACAGTCCGGGTGTTAAAATCACCAAAGACGGATAGCAGCAAGCGAAAAGTGTTCATTCCGAAATCTGTGGCACAATGTCTGATCGATCTGAAAAAAGGATCAGGAAGAAATCATTGAAGCACTGGGAAATGAGTATCAGAATTATAATCTGGTTATGGCTACAACTTTCGGACTTCCTATAGGGACAGCTATCTGAGAAACAAAATGCAGGATATTATAGATGAACTGGGACTGCCGGATGTAGTGTTTCACAGTCTGCGTCATACCAGTGTAACGTACAAGCTGAAATTGAGTGGTGGAGATATCAAGGCAGTTCAGGGAGATTCCGGACATGCACAGGCAGATATGGTAACAGAAGTATATGGTCATATCCTTGATGAAGACCGAAGGAAGAATGCGGAGCTTATGGAGAATGCCTTTTATAATAAGGAAAATCTCAATCCGCAGATGAAAGCGCAGGATGAAGGCAACAGTACGATTACGGTGCCGGATGGAGTGGATGCAGAGTTGTTGATGAAAGTGTTGGGAAATCCGGAGATGGCTGCGCTACTTACATCATTGGCAAAGACAATGAAGGTATAATTAGGTAGAAAGACGATATTTATATAGAAGAACAAGAATTGACACATGTAGCAGTTCCTTCTAAGTAGGAATTTCCCCAATTACACATAGCAGGAATGATGCTTTCACCAAAAGGTGTTAATGAGTATTCGGTTTTGGGAGGAACTATAGGATAAACGACCCTGTTGATTAATCCGTCATTTTCTAATTCTCTAAGTTGCTGGGTAAGCATTTTGGGAGTTGCAGATTTAATGAGCTTTCCTAATTCATTAAATCTAAGTGTTTTTCCAATGAGATGCCATAGGATAAGTGACTTATATTTACCACCTATAAGCTGAAGGGTTGCTTCTACTGGACATTGGAAAGATTGACATGGTTTCATTATATACGACCTCCTGAAATTTGAATCCATAGTATCATTTTGGGTAGTATTAAAAGTGCATACTTGTAAAAAGAAATACTGTGATAGCATTAAGCGTACTTGTTGAGCAGGCACAACAAAAATGTATTAAAAAATGAAAGTGAGGAATATTTTTATGGAGTTTTTATCTTTAGCAAAACAGAGATGTTCTGTAAGAAAGTATAAAACTGATGAGATTGAAACGTGTTAGAATCACCAGACAGACATTCAAAGGATGAAAAAGATATGAACATTATTATTTGTGATGACAGGATAGATGACAGAAAAAAATTTGTCAGATTTGCTGTCAGACTATGGTGAAAAAAAAGAATTATGAGTTTGCTATTACAGAATATGATTCTGGAGAACAGTTATGCGAAGAACAATCGGCTTTGGAAGCGTGTCAGCTATTATTTCTGGATATCAATATGCAGGGGATGGATGGACTGAAAACAGCTATGAGGATCAAAGAAAAATACCCAAAACTTCCAGTTGTACTGGTGACGGCATACATGAATTACGCACTGGATGGATATAAGGTGAAAGCAAGCCGTTTTCTGCTGAAAGATAACCTTGCAGATACTATAGAAGAATGTATGGATGATTTGATAGCAGAAATTAATAAAAACCGTAGGATTCTCGAATTTCGTTTTGTGGAAGGAACGATAAAACTTTATGCAGATGACATCATTTATATAGAAACAGAGCTTCACAAAAATGTATTTTATACAGAAAAAGGGACATTTCAGATTTATAAAAAACTGGATGAACTGGAAAATGAATTCAAGGATATGGGATTTGTGCGGGCGCATTTAAGTTTTCTTGTAAATATGAAATACATTACCAAAATCAGCAGTTATGTGATGACACTTACCACAGGGAAAAAAGATTCCGGTTCCCAAGGCACGATATGCACAGGTAAAGAGGGAATATATGCTGTATAAGGGAGAAGAATAACATGACATTCTGGGTATTGACATTTATTGCGGAAATGCTGGAAGTAAAAGGAACGCTATACTTTTTTGATACTTTTATGGAAAAAAGAGATGGCGGGTATAGGAACAGATATAGATTTTTTGTTTATTGCGGAGTGCTTTATCTGGCAGCAGTCACAGGGGCATGGATCGGAATGTTAAAATGTATCCCGATTATACTGGTTATGTCTTTCCTGAATCTGGCTTATTATGAAGTTTCCTTCCGGCAGAGTTTTTTGTTTTCAATCATCAACTATACAATGCTTGTATTGATTGATTATGTGACTGTTTTGTTGGGAAGAGGAGGTTCAATCCAAGAAAAATGGTTTTTACAGGCACTGATATCAAAGACGGTTTTTATCATTCTGATGTTGTTTATCAGAAGATTTAGCAAGACAAGAAAAAGCTGCGGTCTGATTACAGGAAAAGAATGGTTACAGTTTTTCTGTGTTCCTGTATTTACGGTGGTCGGTTTCATTCTTATGTTTTATTCAGAAAACGATGACATGCAGAATGTATTTTTATTTCTTTCGGTGGGACTGGTTGCGATTAACCTTATCCTTATGGAGTTCATGCAGAATACCATTGAAAAAGAAGAGAGAATAAAAATTGCGGTACTTACGGAACAAAATCAGAAAAATCGTATTGCAGATTATCAGGACCGGGAAGAAATCTATGAGCGTCAGCGAAGAAAAAAATGCACGATTATAAAAATCAGCTTTCCACAATCCAGACGTTGATTAAGAATGGACACACAGATGAGGCACTTTCCTTTACGCAGAAGCTGACAGAGAGCATAGCTGTCGAGATGTCGGCAATCAACACAAATCATCCGGTGGTCAATGCTGTTTTAAACCAGAAATACCGCAGCATGCAGGAGAAGCACATAGCAGTGATCCTAAAAGTAGGGGATCTGCAGGAGATTTGTCTGGAAGAGGAAGAGATTGTGATTCTGCTTTCCAATTTATTGGATAATGCAATCCGGGAGAGTGAAAAGGTACTGAAAAATACCGGAAAAGCGGTCATTCATCTGAAATTAGAGTGCGAAGAACATAAACTGATATTTGCGGTAAGAAATCCAGTGACTAAAGAGCAAAAGAGGGGATCATCACGGTATTGGATTGTTAAATGTAAAAGCAGTTGTGGATAAATATGGCGGTGATATGGTGCTTTCCTGCGATGAAAATGAATTTAAGGCAGTGGTCATCTTGTAAAGAGATGGTCTTTGTGTGCGTAATATGGTCGTTTGATGATATGGGACTAGGAGAACAGGTTATTTTATCCGATAAAGAAAGCAAAGGAGGTTACTATGAGTAATACAATTAATGTGAACTATATGACACGGGCTTACAATCAGTACCAGCAGAAAAATGCGGCTAAAGATCAGGAGAAGGAAGATACAAGGTTTGCGGATAGTGTAAGAGAAAAGAGCGAAGCTAGTGGAAGTATAGTGGGCAATTCAAAAATAGGTTCTGTGTCTGCTAAAGATATGACGATGGTGGAATACAAGCAGTACATTTACCATAAACTATCTCAAACACCAATCCACCCCACAAGAGGCGAGTCAATATCTGTTACAATTTCAGAGGCGGGTTTTGAAGCAATGAAGAATGATCCAGAGTATGAAGCATGGGTATTAAATGATTTGCAAGTGGGTTGGTCACAACCAGATAAATGGTCCGGTATATGCGGAGGAGCGTTTTCTACAATATATTATGGAGCATCAAAAGAAGAATGTCATGCTGAGATGTGGAGTGCTGGTTATAACAATGGGAATGGTGGGAAGATTTTTAATGATAAGTCAAAAAATAGTTTTTGGGAGCGCAGAATAGAAAATAAAAAGAGAATAGAAAATCAGGTAAAGAAACAACAGGAAAAAAAGCGGATTCAGAAAAAACAAGCGGAAAGAACATGCAGTATGGGAATTAATGGAGTATCATCGTATGCCAATACATACACATACGGAAATGTAAAAAATGAAAATGTAAAGCCATCAAAGAATAGTGAAAAGAATTATTATGCAGGATACACTATGAATTCAGCCAATAAGTTTAAAAATGTATCAGACTATTCAAAGTATTTGACTAACAAGTATAAATGTTTGACTCCATGCAAAAATGCTTCTGTATTGATTGACAGAAGTGTAATGCAAAAGGCATGTGGAGATGAAAAAACTGCGAAATGGCTTGAGGAAAATTTAGCAATTATGCCAGATGTTATACGAAAACAGAAGGCGGCAAAAGTCATGGTAGTAAACTGATATCAGTGGAGTTTAAGTTTACGAATAATGGAACCGAAATGACAACCTGTGGCATTTTTGGAGAGACTGGTACGGATTCAGAAATTGACAAATGGAAGATAAAAAACAGGAGTAGGTTTTGATACATATGCATAGTATCAATTTCTATAATTTTGAAGAAAAAAAGATTAAAAACAAGGTATTGAAAGTGGAGAGAATTGCCCGGAATGAAGTGGAAAAAACAGTTCTTGGCAGGACGGCAGAGTGTTCAGCGATTTATCACCAGCCGAAAAGACCGAAGAAAAGGGAAAACTAGGTCAGAATAATGAAATATTTTGTGGAGTGTTGCGGTTGTGATTATCGTAATGGCAAAAATGCATATAACAAAAATCAATTAAAGGTTACTGGGATTGGGCGTTGATGGAAAGCAGGTACTGTTCTTCAGTTAAACCGTGGAAAGGAGTTAATCTGGGACCTGAAAATCAGTTAAAGGATTACGCAAGCGATATCTGGGAAATTTTAGCATATAACCGGACACAGCACAAAGATATTATGTCTGAGTTAAACGTACAGTTTGTGATAGTAGACGGTACAATTCAGATAAACTGATTGGAGGAATAGAAGTATGCACATCGGTTTTGGTCAGAATACCGTATCTTCATTGTACGGTCATCAAAAAAGGCGATTATATGAAAACTATAGGGTTTTCTCATAAAAAAAGCATAAGGCAAATGAATCGCAAGAAAAAATGACCGTAACATCCGGCAAGGACGTATGCCGGAAGATAGGACATTCAGATGAAGTCGATGGGGAAAATCAGGAAAACACATATATACATGATAGTTTTTGGAATGGGAGCTGCATATGCCTATTCTACTATGTATCAAAAAATTGTAGAAGGATATAGGAATGGAACAAGAGAAGTGTATGTATGCGATAATCCAGAGAGTGGAAAAAGACGTCTGTTGTCAATGGATGAAGAATTGGAAAAGCTAAATAAAGGTTTTGAGGAACTGATAAAATGGGACAAAATGGTTGCCAAAAGTCAAAAGCAAAATGCAGAAAATAAGCAGAAATTTCAGAATAAAAAATTGGATGAATCGTTTGATGCCTTTGATATAAATCAGGCATGTGACTATATTCAAGATTCTTATTTAGAGTTCCGTTCACTTTATCTGGAGCAATATGAAAGAACGGGAGGAAATATAGATATAAAGTCTTTGTTTTCTTCTGTTTTAAGAAGCGGAAATCAGGATATGCATAAATATTGTGAATTTCTGTTTGAAAAAATTGGTTTTATTGTTTAATGCGGGTATTAAAATGTTTGAGAAATATTGAAATAATAAGGAAAAAGCAAGGGAGGGCAGTGGACTATGAACATTTTAAATAAACAGGTTGATTCCATCTATGACCGACAGAAAAATTTATATAGTAAATATCCGCATTATAGCCAACAGAATGCAGAAAGTTATATGCGAACAAGAAAAAATCACAGCAACATCTGGAAAGGATGTATTGGGTATCACAAAAGGAGAAAAGAAAATTCTTATATTGTGCATTTCTCTGATTCTGCAATGGTCAGCAGGGCAGTTGCAAGAGGATATGTTACGGTCAATGGTAAAGAGGTGGAATTGACGGAAGATACCAAGCAGCAGTTGTTAAAGACAGACAAAGAAAAGTGCTGCGAGAGAAAAGGCATATCAGGATTGGTTGATAGTTTCTCGCAACTCTATTTTACCATAAATCTTGAGGAGATATTTTATTTTAACAACAAAAATGCCGTATTTATGGCTTTTGGGTTTCGCAAACGCCTATTTGATATAAAGGCATGAAAAAGTGCTGATAAAGGAGGATTAAAAATGGCTATTAGTGGAGTAGGACAGAGTTATTATCAGAACAATGTTGCAACAACGAAAAGTACAAAGAGCGTAAACAGCACGGGAGAAACGGGCAATACAAAGGAATTATCAGAAGCGGAAGAAATGGCGATTTTCAAAAAGGAATTTTATGCTGAAATTGATAAGATACCCAGAAATAGAACTATAACCAATGTGGCTATCAACATATCAGAGGAAGCATTTAAGAATATGAAAGATGATCCGGAGTACAGGGAAAAGATATTATCAGCACTTAAACGTGACTTAACTTCGTCCTTTGCACCGTTGGAAGCTTCTATGGTGCTCACTGTAGGAGCTACTGCTAAAGATTATAGGGGCGATTCATGGTCTGGTGTTAATAATCAATCGGAATTTTATGCTCGTTCACAAAACAGTTTTTATAAAAAGACAAGCAACAAGAAAGATAGACAAAAAGAGCTTTTGGAAGAATATCTAGAAAAACGGGCGCAGGTTAAAAAACAGCAGCAGGAAATGTTGAATGAAAAGATTGCAAAGCAGGCAGGAAAAACGATAAATACTTTGAAACAGGAATATTCAGAGTACGAATCCGAAAATTATAGAATCGTACCCGATAATGAAGCTGAATGTTTTGATATATACAATAAAGACGGGGAGCGTTTGGGGGCATTTTCCTATTCTGATATAAAAACAGCAGTTACACATCGTATTATGAAACAGATAGTGAAAAGGATAGTACAAATACAAAAGACGGCAACGTGACAACAAGTACAGTTGAATTAAAAACATCACGTCCCGGTGTGACAAAAACAGAGCAGATTAAGACAGGGTATAGTAATGTAAATGATTATTCAAAATACTTGCAAGGAAAATACCATTATATGAATATAGGGCTGACTTCAATGCAGGGCATTCCGACAACGGTATCTGTTTCAAGTGCATTTTTACAAAAGTGCATGAATGATCCGGAAAAAGCAAAGTATCTGGAGGAAAACTTAGCAGCCATTCCGGATTGTACAAAAGATACGATTAATGGATGTTTGGGCACTGTGACAAATCAGAGTTATATGATTGATGCAAACGGAAATATTATAGAGACAGTATCTGGTACAAATGATCCAGATGGGAAAATAGCGAAAGAGAATGCTGAACGAAAGGCAAAAGAGAACAGAGAAAAAGAGGAAAAAGTAAAAGAGAAAAGAGCTGCTAAAAAAGCAGAGGAAGAAAAAGCTGCAAAGAAACGTGCAAAAAAATCGGCAGAAAGAAAGGAAACGGGTGATTATACCTTATCCGTAACTGGTACTGATGTAAAAAGTATGACACAAAGCCTTGTAGCAGGATCTGTGAGTATTTCTGTACCTGATAGATCGAGTTTTGATATTAAGGCATAAGAAGGTTCGGTAAAAGGAAAATATCAAATCGGTACTTTGGTTGGAACTGCGATTTTGGCTAAAAGATTGTGAATTGCCAATATAATCAATAGTTTCTTCTATGAAAAGATAAGATGACAGGGTGGAAGGCTATGGAGAGCTGACCGCCCTGTTTTTATCCAGAAAAATGCAGAAATAATCAAGAGAAAATCAAAATCTTTCTGCTATTCTGTTTCATGGGTTTTATATGTACGAAGATAGGCTTCTACAAGTGCAAGAATGGTGGTTATCTGATCGCTTGTACATTCTGAAAGATAGACCAGCAGTCTTTGGTAATCCAGATTATCAAATGAATAGCAGTTCTGTACAGAAACAATTAAAAGCAGCAGGGATCGACACAAACAGTAAAAAGTATAAAGCAGTACTGAGTGAGATGATGAAAAATGGAAACGGTGCAATGTTTACAAATGTTCAGGCAATTAAGAACCTGATGAGCCAGTATGACAAAAATGGAGGCTGGATTGATCCGAATACCGGATTAACAGGACTTGCTGTAACGGATGAGAACAGAAACAGTTATAAACATATCATTTGAGGCGGTTTTTAATGCGAAAGCCTAATGAAAGAATGGAGGTATTATAAAATGTCTAGTGTGAACAATTATATGAATGGCATCTATGACAATAACATATCCTGTAGGAGTTGCATGTTCTGCGATTATGTATTTTATAATAAAGCAAAATGGTAATTTTTTGAAAAAAGTTTCGGATTAGATGTAGTGTTTGCCGCTGAAACCGTAGTATATGAGTGAAGCCGGAAAGGAGGCGGTGTGATGATAGACGATGAAAAAATCATAGAAATGTTTTTTGAGCGTTCGGAACAGGGCATACGGGAACTGGACATAAAATACGGAAAAGCCTGTCACAATCTTTCCTACCATATAGTAGGGAGCAGACAGGACGCGGAGGAATGTGTAAACGACGCTTATTTAGGTGCATGGAACGCCATTCCCCCAGCACGACCTAACCCGCTGTTGTCGTATCTTTTGAAAATCGTTCGGAACATTTCGCTCAAAATCTATTGGAGAAAGGAAGCAGCCAAACGAAGCAGTCATTACACGATTGCTTTGGAGGAAATTGAAGCCTGTATTGCAGACCAGAAAAACATTGAAGAAGAAATCGAGGTCAGAGAGTTAACCTGTATCATTGAGTCTTTTTTAGATACGCTGACTATCGAAAACCGCGTTATCTTTATGCGCCGCTATTGGTTTTCCGATAGCTACAAGGACATAGCCGAGTTTGTAGGGCTTTCAGAAAAAAATATTTCTGTCCGGCTGACCCGTATCCGCGAGAAAATGAAGCAATACTTGATTGAAAGAGAGGTATTCGTATGAACGCAAAGAAATTTTCTGACGCTATGAGCGAGCTTGATACAAAATATGTTGATGAAGCACTCAACTACAAAACGAAAATGAAAAAGCCTATATGGATAAAGTGGGGAATTATGGCAGCCTGTCTTTGCCTTATAATTTGCGTAGTTACAATTCCGCGTTTACTTAATGGCTCTAATCCCCATATTTCTGGAGATTTGGCTCCTATGGTTTATGTAAATAACAAGTTGTATCAATATACGGATAGTCAACTCGATTTTACAGATAAAGAAAGCCAGTTCACTTATTTAGGGGAAATCGAAAGCAAAGTTAGCTCATCGCAAGAGCCAAAAGAGAATTTCCAAGCCAATGACGATATTGTAGGTGCTAAAGTATATCAATATGAAAATAATATTGTGGTTTTAATTGATGGTAAATATTTCTTATATAGTCATATGGAAGATGCTGAAAATGAAACGGTTGAATTTGAAGGACAGTTATTTAACAAATCGGACTTATCCGAAGAAACCCTTGAATGGCTTGAGTGGTATAATTCGATACCGCCAGAAAAACAACTTGCTGTCAATTCAATTCCAGCCGAGCTATAT
>VOFC01006894.1_pt1 | contig 19316 bp, 41 predicted proteins | sample 5384161 | NCBI WGS metagenome assembly VOFC01 (sample SAMN12384722, study PRJNA508395) | human gut metagenome | isolation source: healthy gut B | host: Homo sapiens
TCACTGGCGCATGGGCTTGTGAAGTATTGTCGATTATAAGCTTTTAGACCATATAATCCTAAACTACACAGTAAGTTCACGAATATTAACACCACAGCATTTTAATATATGATTTGATATTTAAAAATGGATACAAAAACTTAACTACAAAAATACCCAATATGGACACAATACTTGTATCAATAGGCGTTATAAGTGCTTTATATATAGTTTATATGACCATGCCAAGCCTCAAAGCTGATGGAAAACAGCGCTGAAGCTGGAGGCCTGAGCGCGCTGCGTACCTGCGCACTTTTCGAGCACCCGTGTTCGTGACCATCTTCGCCACGTCGGCCGGCGGTACGGCGAAAGGATCTTGACATTTTTTCGTGTCAGCTTGCCGAAGTCTCTTTGAAAGCCCGTTCCGTTTCTGAAGGTAAAGGTGGTGTTTTGCTCGTTTCGATGCGTCGCCTTTTCTTCATAAAGTGGCCAGATTACACTGACCAGCATACGCGCGCTGACGAACACATCCCTCGGAGTCTCTCTGTCTGCCCGCCGCTCGATGAGAAGAACAGCGGCTGCATCACCAGCTTGCCGTCGAATACAGCAGCTGCCCTTTCGGTGCTCTTCGGCACGCTGCCGCACCTTCGGCCAGCCCGTTTTTTGGTCCGTTCCCTGCAACCATCCGCGTGACAGGCGATCAGCTCTTTTTTTCCGTCTTATAGACCTGACAATGCGTTGTGTCGCAGATCGGCGCCTTTGGATGCTGCTTCGGCTTTTTGATCTCGTATTTTTTTTTTGACATCGCGAAGGTCCGCGCGCCGACTGCGCCTTGAGCGCTTCCGGCTCAAAGGTATTGGGCATCTCGCTCGCGGTCACGCAGGCGACATACTCCTCAAAATCCACCCTTGACCGCCTTGCCCAAATCACTCCCGCCAAACCTTGATCTTGCGCGGCGTTTTGATCTTGTCCGCCGCGCCTGCCTCGCCTTTGCTCCTCCTCTGCCGCGCTCTCCGCGTTTATGTCCGGCCTGACGTCGAGCGCCCAGGCCCCCAACGCTGCTGCTGCCCCAAAACCACCAGCAGCGGCACCAACAGGATAAACACCGCCAGGACCCGCCCAGACCGCCGTCAGCCCTTTGCACATCCCGCATCCACGCGCATCCCCGCTCTGTCCTGAAAACCTCTCCGCATTGCCTGTCCCCTGATTCTTTCTCTCCATATATGTATGCGGACTGCCGTCTGTTTTATGCCCGCACAGAGATAAATTCGTTTTCGCATCCGCGCCCATTGACAAATTCCTGTTTTCCGCATAATTGAATCACAGTACAAAGATGAGGTGATCACATGAATCTTCGATTTACGCATACATCAAAAAATACGCCGCCATGCTGGCGGCATCAGTATCCGCTCGGCCTTGCCGCGCGCTTAATCGTCGAAACGGACGAAGGCGTTTTTGGTACGGTCGCGGTGCTGTAGATCTGGCAGACTTAAGCGAGACGGAGTGGAAAAGCTGCCGCTTTCGGTTCTGCCAAAAGGCAGACAGGGCATCCGTTCCATCGTCATTTCACAGACTCCCGCCTGTCAGGAGTGGCTGCGCCGCGGACAGGCGCTGTTTCCGGCCTGACGATATGGCGCAAGTCATCGGTACACGCGCGGCAGTCATCGACGCGCGCGGCGGTCTGCGTAAGGCGGTGCCGCAGCTAGTGCGCATCATGCGCGCCAATGCCGGCTGCTTTGTTGTCATCGGTCATGCGGCTGACGGCAGCTGCCTCGGCTATACACTGACAGTCGGACGCACGCCTTACGAAGCGATCGTAGCCATGACGGTACTTCCCGAAAAGTCCGCGGAGGTCGCCCTGCTCGCAGAAAAGATCGGCAGTCCGCAGCCTGTCTCCGCATGGAATGCAGACGGATGCGCAGCATTTATTTGAAGAAGTATTCCAAATCCGAGGCAAGCGCCAGAGCCGCCGAAGCTGCCGCGCTCGCGGCACACGAGGATGCCGCGGCTGCCAAAACTGCGACGGACGCAGGCGCGGCGGACGGAAATACAGACCTTGGCACAGCAAACGCAGCGGACGAAATTGCAAGCGCGGCAAACACTGCGACGGCTTCCGGTTCAGCTTCGGCGGCGGACATCACCGCTGGCACCATGCAGGAATCATCGCCAACACGCGAAGAAACACTGCGCGCGCAGCTTGTGGACTACGGCAAGCAGCTCGTCGCCCGGGCTGGTGCAAGGAACCTGGGGGAATCTTTTCGGCGCGCCTCGACGACACCTTATATGCTGGTGACTCCGTCCGATTAGGGACACCATGCCCGCCTGACCCCGGCGGATATGGTCAAAGTCAATATGCGGACATTGGCATATGAGGGGCGACCTAAAGCCGACATCCGAAAAGTCTGCACGCGGCCATCTACCAAAACCGGCCGGACATCGGCGGCATCATCCACACGCACTCCAAATACAGTTGTGTTTACGCAGCCGCGCGCTGCGGACCTGCCGATTCCGGGCAGACCGGGCAGACTGCGTTTCAAAGCCCGATCAAACTCGCGCCTTACGCACCGCCCGGCAGCAAATCCCTCACAAAAAACACCGCAGCTGCCGTCGGTGACAACTACGGTGCAATCATGGCGGGTCATGGGATGATCGCCTGCGGCAAGACCTCACTGCCGCCTTCCAAAACTGTAAGCAGCTCGAAGCCATTGCAGAGGCTTTGCAAAATAATCAACAAAGCTGCCGTATGATAGTGTCCAAGTCAGACATCGATCAAAAGCGGCAGCTTTGTTATGATTTGTATTTGCTATGCACAAATCATCTATGAGTTTTACCGCTGTTCCCGGTTCCAGCAAGGTATACGCAACATATGTAAATCTCATCTAAATCCTGATATACGCGCGCGTATAATTTACAGTATCCTCAGCCCAAATACCCAGCCTTTTTTTCATGGCCTGCAGCACCTGGTTCGCGGCGGGTCCCGGCCGTCGCGCCGTAAAGCCGCTGTTTTCGAGGCAGACGGCGAAGGCATAATCCCCGCTGAAGCCGACAAACCAGCTGTGCGGTCTCTTGCCCTTGCCGACCTCTGCTGTACCGGTCTTGGCATGCAGGGAAAGCCCGGATAATTGCTGTCGCCGTAATTGCCTTGACATTATTGCGCATCATATCGCTGATCTGGCGCGCTGTGCCAGCCTCCAACAGCTTGACCTTTCCGGCGCGGGCGCGCCCGCCCTCCTTGTCGAGCAGCGCCCTTTTTCGAGCAGCGCGCTGCCGCGCAGCAGCACCGGCTTCTGCCGCTTTCCCTTCGCCTGCGATCGCGCCTGTAGACCATCATCGCCAATGGATTCACCTGATCCTCAAACTGCCCGATGCCTGCCCAGCCGATATTCAGCTTCGCGCTGTCAAAGTTAAGCTGCCCGCCGCGGTACGGAATGCCATCGATTTCATAAACATCAGTCAATCCGGCTTTTTTCTGTATATTCCCGCATGGTCTCACCGCCCAGCTCTACCGCCAGGGAAGCGACGGCGCCGTTGCAGGAGTTGGCAAGCGCGCCGTAAAATCCATCTTGCCATGCGCGTACGGCAGATGATCTTTCTCCGTCAATCTCATAGCTGCCGGTGCAGGCAAGGTCCAGCTGTTCAGATCCTCCATCTGCTCGATCGCGGCCGCCGTCGTCACCAGTTTGAATACCGAGCCCGGCGTATAGCTTGCCGAAAGTGCCTTGTTCAGATACGTGCCGCTCGACACGTCGCTGCCAGTTCCATCCGTTTTTGACCGCCGGATCCGCGGACGCCGCTCACCATCGCCAAGATCTCACCTGTCCGCCAGTTATAGACGCAGATCGTTCCGTTTCTGCCCGCGAGCGCCCGATAAGCCGCCGCGTTGATGTCCGCGTCAATCGTCAGCGTCAAATCCTTTCCCGTATTGCGAAAAGCCCCGTCGTGCCAAAAAATCGGGTCATAGCTGATCAGCTTGCTTCGAAAGGCCACATTCGCGGCCGTCGCCACATTGCCGCCCAGATCTCCGACCACATGGTAGGTCGCGCGGCGCAGTTCGCTGTCATCACTGTAATGCGCGCCGCTTTTGTCATTTTGCAGCAGCAGCCGCCGCCGCGATCCGAAACACTGCCCACACGCAGCATCCTGTTCGTATATACATGCCGGTTCGCGTAAAGCCGACCATTTCGCGCCGTTGATCTCCAGCCGCGCGATGAAGAAGATCAGTCCTGCCAAAAGCGCTGCCGCCATCAAAAAGGCAGAGAAACGCGCGTCTTTCTAATTTTTCATGTTCTCGCGCCTCCCTTCACCGCCAAACTGGCTTTTGCCGCGTATCTGCCGACTTCAAAAATGCCAGCAGTGCCCACGACACGATCATCATGCTGGTGCCGCCGTTCGACAAACGGAAACGTGACGCCGGTAAACGGCAGGAGATCCGTACAGCCAAAGACGTTCAAAATTACCGTCTGGAACACGAACATGCTCATCGCCTCCGCAGGCTGCGATCGTATAATAGGTGGAACGTCCCTCCATGATCGAGCGCACCGCAAACACTGAGAGCGTCACGATTGACAGCACCGCCAGTACCGCGATGATCAGCCCCCCACTCCTCAATCAAAACACCGAAGACCATATCGGTATCCGCCGCCGGCAGATCCACCAGCCAGCCTTTACCCGCGCCGACACCGTTTTCCGCTCGCGGAGGCTTGAGCGTGCGGGTCTGCTGATAACCGGCGGCATCCGCCACGCCGCATCCCAGATATGCCCCCAGGTCGCGAAGCGTTTTGGCGACATAAGGCTTAAAGCGCAGAATCGGCGGCAGCGCCCACCATCAAAAGCAGCTTCGAGAATTCTCCGCTGCGCAGGAACGCGATCACCAAAATGTCACGAAAAGATCGCCGCTGTTCCGAAGTCTCCCATCAGCCCCAGACAGCCAAAGCAGAAGGCCGCGAAGCCCATAAAAATCCAAAGATTCTTTTTTTTCAAATAATTCGTCCAGTGACGCTGCCCCGATCCAGATGAACGCCACCTTGACCAGCTCCGACGGCTGGAAGCTGACAGGCCCGATTGCCAGCCAGTTTTTTCGCACCGTAGCCGAACGTGCCCAGCGCCAGATTTGCAACCAAAAGCAGCGCCGCGCCCCCGAGCAGCAGCCACCGCAAGCGCTTGCAGCTTTCCAGATTTCGCAGCAGCACGCACATCAAAAGCAGCACCGCCACTCCGATCGCCACAGCCAAAAACTGCTTGTACAGTTTGTCCGGCGCAGAGCTCGCCACCACCGCCAGATCCAGCGTCGAAAGGAAAACGCGATGGCTTCCATCTCGAACCCCTCTCGTCCGGTCGCGCACGATTGCCACATAGCCCCACATCAGCAGCATCAGTCCGCCAAAGCTGACAAAATGTCTGCAGATGATCGGTGCCCAGTGCCAGCCACAGCTGCAGCATCGTCAAAATCTGAAACAGTGAGCGCTGCCATCGTACCGATCGACATCATCTTTGTGTCCGATTTTCGCATTGCCAGATTGTTGTTCTGTTCCTCCAGACTGATTGGCAGCAGCGTGAACTCTGTCAATCCGGTTCGCAACACATCGCCGTAGAATATCGTGATCGGCAGGTCCCATCTCGCCCTCCTTGCTGATCCGAACCTCCTCCAGATAACTGCCGTTCTTCGAGCCGAGATCCCGATAGGCTCCACGTTCCGTCAGTCCCGCGCGTCAGCACGCCATGATTGCGTGAAATCGCCTCATCCGCGACCTGAATATCGCAGCTTGCGCGCGTCCGATGACATTTTCCCCAATGCGTGATCGGCTCACTGCGCTCGTCGAGCAGCTCCCATCGCCGTCCGCATCCAGCCCCGTAGCGGCTGATATGCAGATACGCCCAGACCTCTGCCGGAACCTGCTTTTACGCGAACCAGCGAAACCACGCAGCGCACCAGAATATAGACTGCCAGCGCCACCAGCACCCAGCGCGCGATGCCCGTATAAATCATCATCTCTATCGATTCCAAAAATCTCCCATCGAAAACTCCTGTTTCCCCTTTCTCCCGCGCGCCGGCCGCGACGCCCTCACGTCTTCTGTCTGCTTGGCAGCGCGACTTTCCCGCGGGTTTCTGTTTTCAGTATGACAAAAGGCCCCTCGCGCTTGTCAAGGGGCTTTCTTGATTTAGTCTGATCAGTGAAACACGAAACTCATACCCAAAACGCGATGGCTCTGAGCGGCGCGCCGTCGGCGTTTTTTCCACTTGAGCGGCAAGGCGAAAAACCAGAACAAATCATTGCCGCATTTGTCCAGATTGCAGAGATTTTCAATATTGATCACATCATGCTCGTAAAAGAGCTTTTGTGGCGCGGCAGATTTGTGTCGGAAATCGGGTCCATACCGATGACATCAAAGCCGATGCCCTTTTTGCCTGTGCTCAGAATGAAACGCAGAACCTCGTCGTCTATGCAGGGATAAGCGCCAAAATAGCTGTCAAGTTCCCCATCGCTTATCCCAGCCGAGATGAAAGAGCAGGAAATCCGCGGCCTCTGCTTTTTCGATGCCTGCCTGCTCCAGCTCGTTCATGTGAATCGCTTCGCCTTCGGCAAGATGCGTACAGTCAATCACCAGCGCTTTCCCCGCAAACTGCTCGATCGGCAGCGCGTCGGTGGTTCGATCCGCAAACAGATGCGCGGGCGGGTCCACATGGGTTCCTGTATGTGAATACAACGAAAGTGTTTCCGAAACCCGTCCTTTTCGTATGTGTTAGCCGGCTTTAGCACCGGCGGCTCCGTGCCGGGATAAACCGGCATATCCTCAGAAATCGTATGCGTCAAATCAATGATTTTCATGTCAAAACACCTCCGCGCGAATTTTTTTTATTTTGTAGGAACTATCGCTATGCGATAGTTGCGGAATCACGACAAAAAGCACCTTGCGAGCGGCTCACAGATGAGCGCCATGCGCACATAGAAATCTGTATTTCGTTATGTTTACTTTTGTTCTGCCTCCGGTGCCGGCTCCACGCTCGTTTGCGGCGTTCGCGTCTGCCTGCCGGTTCTTATAATGCGCGAGTCCCACACCAGAACGACCGCGAATAAAATCAGATAGAATACGATCGGGCAAGCGAACCCACCGTTTGCCTTCGCCGCCAGATACGGCTGGATGCCATGCGCGTAGATGGCCGCGCAGACCATGAATACACATGCCGATCAGTCCCAGCGCCGGAATCAGATAGCGCCGCGTGAAAGCTGAGGTCGGTCGCTTTTTTCATAAACATCAGATAAATCGGGATGTAAAGCGCGTAAATCGTGACAATTGGCAGCTGCCGAGGAATCAAAGCTGAACAGCCCGAACCAGCCGAACGCCGCCAGATTGGTACCGTAAAAAAGAACAGGAACCAGAAACCGCAGAGCAGCAGCCCCAAAATTGACGCGTTATTCGGCATGTTCGTCACCTCATCAACCTGACGGAACATTTCCGGGTGGGACTCGCCGCGCGTTGCCACCGCGTAGATCCCGCGCGTACAGCCGAGCATGAGTCCGTTCAGCGTACCCATACAGGAAATCGCCACAAAGAGATTCAAGATGTTTCCGAACGCGCCGCCAAAATGTTCAGATAGGCTGTCGTCGCGCCGTCATTCATCAGATCCTCCACCGTCGCGCCGCCGGCTACGCCGATGTAATAGAACAGGTAGATGGCCACAATGATGATGCCGCCCGCGATCAGCGCGATCGGCAGATTCCGTTTCGCGTCCTTGAGCTCGGCGTTGATCGAGGTCGCGATGATCCAGCCCTCATAAGCGAAAGCCGTCGCGACAATAATCGCGCCGAACAGCGGATTTCCGGTCGTCTCCTGCGCCAGGATTCGCCATGTTTTTCCCAGAAGGAGACTCTGATCGGAAACAAGCCCGACGATGATCCACAACCGCCATCAAAAGCAGCGGGATCAGCTTTTGATGATGGTCGTTGCCACCTGGAAGTGTCCCGCGATCTTCGGTGAAAGCGTTGGTCGCGATAGGCCGCACAGAGGAAGAACAGAGCGAGCGCCATGCACTCTAGCTGAAACCACGCAGCCCCTCCGCCGCCGGAATCACCAGCGTGATCCGATTCGGAAACGCGGAGGTCAGGAATACCAGCGTATACCGCGCCGACAACCACGCGAGCACCGAGGTCAGGGTCGGATAATAGATCATTGTCATAAACCAGCCGATGACATAGCCATACTTGCGGCCGACCGTCGCCTCCGCGTAATCCACGACCCCGTTCACTTTTTTCGTATTTCGTCGCCATAATCGAAAAAGGCGGCGATACAGCAGAGCATAATCGCGCCGCCGATCAGCCACGCCCAGATACCCATCACCATATTTCCTTCTCTTTTTTTCTGCAGGATCGTCTGCGCCTTGAAGAATACACCGGAACCGACAACAATACCGACAACCATGCAGATTGCGGTCAGTAATCCGTATTTTTTGTTAAGACCATTTTCCATTTTTTCTCCTTTATCTCATTCATGCTGTGTCTTTTTTGTCTGTGAATTTTACATTTGCTGTCGTTTTTTCCGAGAAATTTGTTTATTATATCAAAAAATTCAGAATATTTTAGGGCTTCTTCACATATTTTAACGAACATGTAATTATTTTATCACAAAACCCTTCAAATCGCAAGGTTTTGTTGTTTTTTCACAGATTTTCTTGTTTTTTTCACCCATTTTTTCAACCTTTCTTTCTCCTTTCTCCCACTTTACGAACAGATGATTTTGCGCTATAATAAGGTTGATACCGTTGCCGCGGAGCAAACGCGGACGCGGCGCTGATATCTTTTATATCTTAGGGGAAAATTTGGGGGAACTGATTTATGAAAACACACATGCACATACATCGAAGCAGGTCGCGCCGCGCTTTCACCGCGCTGCTGGTGAGCGCCGCGCTGCTCGTAACTTCCATTTCCACGCCATGCCCGACCTTCGCGGCATCCGGCAGCTCAAGAGCAGCCTGATCACGGTCAAGACACCGAGCAAGGAGGATATCGTCAAATTCATGCAGGAGCATCCGACCGGAGATATCTACTTTGACGAAGACGGAAAGTCTACGGGCAAGACCCATGAAACCGACTATCTGACTGCGCCAAAGACCTCCGCGCCTTACGAGGCGGGCAGGCTCGCGGAATCAGAGGAAGCGGCGGCGCTCAATACCATCAAGACGATACGCTATATTGCCGGTATTTCTTCCAACCTCTATATCTCGGAGGAATACAGTCAGCTGGCGCAGGCTTCCGCGCTCGTCAACTATGTCAACGGCAAGCTGACGCACACGCCAGCCCTGCCGGCATCGATGGATCAAGCTCTCGCAAAAGCAGGGCTATGACGGCTCACAGCATTCTAATATTTCGTGGACCTCTCCTGGGCGAAAACAGCCTCAAATGGTCGATCCTTACCGGTTGGATGGACGACAGCGACGCGAACAATCTCAGCACGCTCGGCCACCGCCGCTGGATTCTGAATCCGGCGATGAGCATGACAGGCTTCGGCTGTGTTACCGGAAACAAGGGCACCTATCAGGCGATGTACGTCTACGACCGGGAGAACCGCGACAGCGATTATACCGGTGTCTGCTGGCTCCGCGCGCAATATGCCGACCAGCTATTTCAGTCCTTCCTCCGCATGGAGTATTTCTGTCGGCGAGGAACTGGACACCTCCGGCGTGGTCGTTTCCATGGTGCGTTTTTCCGACGGAAAATCCTGGACCTTCAGTTCGTACTCCGCGGACGGTGATTTCTACGTCAACAACGCGGCCCCTATGGTCAGAAGGGCTGTATCATCTTCCGTCCTGCCAGCATAGACGAATACAGGGATGGGGATCGTTTCTTCGTTTACATCGCCAAACCTCGACGAGCCGGTCAGCTATGAGGTGCATTTCTTCGATGCGGAGCGCTTCACGCCGCGCCGGCCGACGCCGGATTCGCCGACGCGGAACGAATTCGGAGATCCGGTTCTGACCTGGTCCATGCCGGACAAAGCGGAAAGCTGCAATCTATACCGCAAGCCGGCAGGCGGCAAATGGGAGCTGATCGCCTCGGAGGCTTGACGACAGATTCTATGAGGATGTCGAGACAGAACCCGGCGTTCAATACTATTATCGCTGCACTTCCCTGCGTACTGTCGGCGGCACGCTGCACGAAAGTCTGCCATCCGCTGCGAAGTCAGTTACGACCCCGCTCAGCAGACCAAAGATCAAATACCTCAGAGTAAGCGGACGCGGCACAAACACCTTAAAAATGGCGCCCGGTTTCCAAAACCTCCGGCTACAAGTTCTACCGCAGAGTGAAAAAACGTCAAAAAGTGGAGCGCATGGAAGCTGGTTAAGATGACCAACACCCTGTCTATCGCGATGTCAAAGCCAAATCCGGCACGACCTATCAATATCGTGTCCGTGCCTATCGTACCTACCACAGGCATACGGTCAACGGCACTTACTCGGTTAAAAAATCAATCAAAACCCTTTGACTTTTTTTGCTGATCCTATCAGTCAGCAGTTATGATTTTCATGCCTGCCCGCCGGCGCTTGTACGCCGCGTCGGCAGGCATACTTGTTCCCGCTTTCGCGCCGTGCGTGACCGCGGCAGACATCCGCGCGCAGGAATCCGTATTTTGCCGCGCGCCCCTGTAACCTTCTCCGTCAGAAAGGCAAAACTATATGAACCAGACTCTTTCGCTAACAAAACTATTCTCGGAGCTTTTGCGATGAAGGCAAGTTTCAAAAAATTATTTTTTCGGATAAACGCAAAAATCTTTGGAATATCAAAAAGTGATTCTGCGGCCGATCCTGCTCGGTGGGGAGCTCTGCTGTCAGGCAGAATATACCTATCCCAAAAGGTAACCCACCGAAACCTTCCGCTCACGGAAGCCGCGGCCCTGTGCCTTGCGCTCTGCGAGCAGGACTTCAAGCAGATTAACATCTTCACGCCGACCGAGCAGATTCAGGTGCTTGCCGCCAGACCGGAACGTCCTGCGATCCGCAGAACGCCGCAAGCCGAGCAGGCGGAGCGCGGTAAAAACTTCGGCGCGAGGGCAGCGGCAGCAGTAACGATCTCAACTGTGAGCAGACAAAGCGCGGCAGCAGCAGCGATTTTAACCGCGAAGGAGGAGATTGCGGCAGCGACAGTCCTCATACCGAACAGTCAGACCGTATCGCGGCCCGTCTTCACTGTCAAAGCCGCGCGTCCTTACCGCTTCTGTCGGCGCGTCCGCGGCGTCCGCGCTCTCGCACAACCGCCAAAAGCATTATCTGATTCCGGACGGTGTGCCCTGCGACTTTCTGATTCGCCTCGGCGTGATGAGTCCGGAGGGAAAGGTTTTTCCGAAGTCCTACGCGAAATTCCGCCAAATCAACCGCTATCTTGAGATCGTCGAAGATGTTTTTCCGGCTCTGCCGAAGGACCGCGCCCTGCGCATCATCGACTTCGGCTGCGGCAACGTATCTGACTTTCGCGATCTACTATTACCTCAAGATCCTGCAGAAGCGTGAGGTCGAGATTATCGGGCTTGATCTCAAGGAAGATGTCATCGACTTTTTGCAATCGGGTCGCCGCGGATCTCGGATATGACGAGCTCAAGTTTCTCAAGGGTGATATCGCTGACTACTACCGGCAGCCACGCGGACATGAGTGGTGACGCTGCACGCCTGCGACACCGCAACCGACTACGCGCTGATCAACGCGGTCAAGTGGAATACGAAAGTCATTCTCAGCGTACCCTGCTGCCAGCATGAGTTGTTCAAGCAGATCAAAAATGAGCTGCACCAGCCGATCTCAAACATGGAATTCTCAAAGACCGCCTGACCGAATATCTGACAGACGGACTACGCGGACTCAAACTGGAGGCCTGCGGCTACCATGTCTCCATGATTGAATTTACTTCTCTTGAACATACCGCGCGCAACATCCATGATCAAAGCGGTCACAATCCAACGCGGTCGGCGCCGCCGCCAAAGCAAGCAAGCCGCGCAGCGCCAATATGAAGCGCTTCGTGACTTCCCATGTACATCCGACCATCGAGCAGCTGATGTGAACAGTCATCTGCAGAGTTTCTGAACCAGGCAGCCGAAATGCCTGTCAAGGCGCTTTGCCTCATCCTTTCTTCTATTTTGCGCGGTCTTCAGCGCCCGCATCACCGTTCAGAATCGCCAGAACGGATACCTGACATCCGCGAATACGGCAGCCCACATATTGACAAACCGACCGCGCAGAGCACCAGCACCAGCAGCTGACCGCCAGTGCGAAGATGACGTTCTGCTTCGCGATGACAAGCGTCTTTTGGCAATATCCATCAGATTCAAAAAGCTTGGAAGGCTCATCGGTCATGATGACCACGTCCGCCGCTTCGATCGCTGCGTCAGGCCCAGACCGCCCATCGCGACGCCCACGTCGGCTCTGGCCGTACCGGCGCGTCATTGATGCCGTCACCGACGAATAAAGAGCTTGCTTTTTGGATTTCGCGGCGAGCAGTCTTTCGACCTCCTCCACCTTCTCCGGCAGTAATTCTGCGTGTACCTCGTCCACACAAGCACCTTTGCCGACGCGTTCTGCGACAGCCTTGCTGTCCCCGGTCAGCATAACTGTCTTGATTCCTCTTGCTTTGAGTCCCTGAATCGCTGCCGCGGCGTCCTCCTTGATCTGGTCCGCGATGGTAATATACCCCTCATATACCGTCTACCGCGATATGCACGACCGTCCCGACAGCCTCCGCGGCAGGGCAGGTGATGTTTTTCCGTCTCATCAGCTTCTGATTGCCAACCAGGGCCTGATGCCTTCGATCTCCGCCGCGACGCCATGTCCGGCAATTTCCTCAACACTGCCGATCAGCGATTTGTCAATCACTCGCCCATGCTGTGTCTGCCGCGCGCTTTTGACTCCGGTTTTCGCTCTCTCCCTGGCTTTGCCGGCTCTGCGCGTCTGCTTCCGCTGCAGGTGATGCATAAGCCCTCGCGCAGCGATACCGAGATCGGATGGTTGGAGTTTGCCTCCGCGTAGGCCGCATATTTGAGCAGTTCTTCCGCGGAAAGCGTGCCGCGGGTCTCTACCTTTTCTACTTGAAAAACACCCTTCGTCAGCGTACCGGTCTTATCCATAACGACATACTCCGCGTATGCCGCCGCCTCCAGATAGTTTGCCCTTGACCAGAAGGCCGATCTTGGACGCACCGCCGATGCCGCCAAAAAAGCTCAGCGGAACGGAAATGACCAGCGCGCATGGACAGGAAACAACCAAAAACCCAAGGCTCTGTAGACCCATTTGCTAAGCAGTGCGCCGCTGAAGCCCGCCGCGCCGCCGATCAGCCCGCTGCCGATCAGAATCGGCGGCAAAGCGCCAGTACCACTGCCGCCCCTACGACGGTGTATAATAGGCCGCGAAGCGCGTGATAAAATTCTCCATCTTTGCCTTTTGGCTGGTCGCGTTCTCGACCAGCTCGAGAATCTGCTGACGGTAGATTCGCCGAATACCTTTTGACCTCGACCTCCAAAAGTCCGCTCTGGTTGATGCAGCCGCTGAGGATCTCTTCCCCCTCGCACTAGCGCGCGGAACGGACTCTCCGGTCAGCGCCGCGGTATCCAGCATGGATGAGCCCTCGCGCACAATGCCGTCCAGCGGAACCTTTTTCGCCGGGCTTGATGACGATCAGATCGCCGATTTTCACCTCGTTTGGATCGACCTTTTTGATATTGCCGTCCGCGAGCTTGAGATTCGCGTAATCCGGCCGGATCTGCATCAGCTCGGTAATCGACCTCCGCGATTTGCCGACCGCGTAGTCCTCAAACAGTTCCCCAATCTGATAGAACAGCATAACTGCAACAGCTTCCGGGTATTCGCCGATGACAAAAGCGCCGATCGAGGCGACCGCCATCAGGAAAGTTTTCGTCAAAGATCTTACCTCTTTTGATATTGCGAAGCGCCTTCAATAGCGCCTGACAGCCGACGATCAAATAGGCCGCCAGATACATTTCCCGGCTTGAGTGCCTGTGGTCCGCCGGAAGCAGCAGCGCCACAGCGAAAAAGCGCCGCCCGATTCCCAATCTTCTGATTCTCTTTTTCATCTTCACTCACGTCGCATGCAATCCTCAAATTTAATCTGCGCGCCTCTCGCGCATCGCTTAAACTCCTTGATTTCAACGTCCGGTTCAGTCTTTTTACCGTCTTGACAATCTTTTTATAGGTCTCGTCAAAATGATCCTCGTTGACATCCAGCACCATTTTGAGTGTCAGGAAATTGACCGATGCGCTGTTGACGTTGTCGAGCTTCGCGACGTTTCTTTCCACCTCAGCCGCGCAGTTCGCGCAATCCAAACCTTCCAGTAAATAGGTCTTTTTCATGATATTTTCCTCCGTTTCGTTCTGTTTCATCCCTTTGCTTTCGCTTTCGCCGCGATTTCCGCGGGCGGCCCGCGATCCACAGGCGCCCTCACAGCTTTCGCGCATACCTTTCATTTGGTTGAGCCATCGCTCAACTGTTACCCCTATTATAGTTGAATGTCTATTCAATTGTCAAGACCTTTTCGCAAAATTTTTTCGCTTCTTGACAAAATATTTTAGCTGCCTTCTTCGGCCTTTCCGCGTGAAGATTTTAGGTGCCGCGCCTTCGTCAAAAAACCGAGCCTCCCCCCACGCGAATCTATGCACGCGCGGAGAGGCTCGGTTTTTATAGATAAATGCAATCTTATCTCTCTTTTTTTATGCATGGAAATATCGCTTGTGATATTTCCGGAATATCAACAGAAGCACCTTGCAGAAACGCCTGCCACGCATGGCAGGCAGAGGTGCAAAGAAATCGCAGGTTCCGTTTTTGCACACTTTTGTCTTGTTATGCGACAAAAACACCTTTGCGGAATATCACTCAGTTATGGAGATATCAGCGCATAGAAATCTGTATTTCATTACGCGCTTTTGTCCTTATCTGTTTTTGATATAGGCGGAAACGATGCGGATACACTCGTCCTGGCTCAGCTGGAGGTATCGAGCGCCAGATCGTAATTACGCACATCCAGCCATTCGGTCCCGGTGTAGTGCTTGTGATAAGCGGCTCTGCTCGCGTCTGTCTTTTTCGCGGAGGCGCGCTGCCTCCTCTCTGCTGATTCCATAGCGGTTCATCAGCTTTTCGATACAGTACTCCTGATCCGCGTGGATAAAGATTCTGACCAAATCGGAACGGTCGCGCAGGATGTACTGCCCGCATCGGCCGATGATGATGCAGATTCCTCCAGATCCGCGACACGCCGAATAATCTCAGACTGAAACTGGAACAGCTCTTCCTTCGTCAATCTGTCCGGCTGCGGCTGAGAAACCAGCGTGCCCTTGGCGATACCATGCTTGCGCAGGAATTTATCCTCCAGCTTTTCATCGGTAAGATTGAACAGTGCCTCGCTGATGCCGCTGTCCTCTGAAGCCATGCGAATCAGCTCCTTATCGTAATAACGGATGCCCAGCGCGTCTGCCAGACGATGCGCGATGCCTCTGCCGCCGCTGCCGTATTCACGGCCGATTGTAATTACAAATTTCTCCATACCATTCTCCTCGTCCGCTTACTCTCCCAAGTAAGCTTTTCTTTACTGCTTCGTCATTCATCAAATCCTTTCGCGTTGCCGCTGAGAACAATCTTTCCGGTTTCCAGCACGTAGGCGCGATCCGCGACCTCCAGCGCTTTTTTTGCGTTCTGCTCTACCAAAGCACCGTCGTGCCGCTCTTTTTAATTTCTTCGATGATCTTAAACACCTCGCCGACAAAGAGCGGAGACAGCCCCATGGACGGTTCATCCATCAGGATAATCTTCGGGCTGGACATCAGCGCCCTTCCCATCGCCAGCATCTGCTGTTCGCCGCCGGACAGCGTTCCGGCGATCTGGTTTTTGCGTTCTTCCAGACGCGGGAACTTTTCATATACCATCGCCAGGTTGCGCGCGTATTCTTCTCGCGGTCTCTGCGGGTATAAGCGCCCAGGTCCAGGTTCTTAAACACAGAAAGCTGCTGGAAAATGCGTCTGCCCTCCGGAACGTGCGCCATGCCCATCGCCACAATCTTGTGCGGCGGCAGCTTGGTCAATTCTTTGCCCTCAAGCGGACACTTCCGGATTTCGCCTTGAGCAGTCCGGTGATGGTGTGCAGCGTCGTGGTCTTGCCGGCGCCGTTGGCACCGATCCAGAGCGATAACTTCACCCTGATTGACATCAAAAGATATTTTTGATCGCGTTGATGGCGCCATAATTGACTTCAAATCTCTGATTTCTAACATTGCCATATGCGCGCCCTCCTTACTCGCCCAAATATGCCTTGATAACCTGCGGATTGTTCAGTACCTCGCTCGTCTTGCCCTGCGCCAGCACCGTACCGAAGTTCAGAACCGTCAGCTCCTCACAGATACCGGATACCAGCCGCATGTCATGCTCGATAAAAGGATCGTCATGTCAAAATTCGCTCTGACAAACTGGATCGTATCCATCAGCTCCTGCGTTTCGTTCGGGTTCATACCCGCCGCCGGTTCGTCCAGCAGCAGCAGCTTCGGCGAAGTCGCCAGCGCTCTGGCAATCTCCAGCTTTCTCTGTTTGCCGTAAGGCAGGTTCGCCGAATATAATCCTTTTCTCCCGCCAGTCGAACACCTCGAGAGCAGTTTCCTCCGCTTTCTCATTCATCTGTTTTTCAGTCTTGAAATAGGATGGCAGGCGAAAGATGCCGTCAGCCAGCGAGTACTTATAATCATTATGCAGTCCGAGCTTGACATTGTCAAGTACCGAGAGCTGTTTGAACAGTCGGATATTCTGGAAGGTTCTCGCGATGCCCTTCTTGTTGATCTCGATCGTGCTGTGTCCGGTGAGCTTTTCTCCATCTAAGAAAAAGTTCCCCTCCGTCGGTTTATAAACGCCTGTCAGCAGGTTAAACGCTGTCGTCTTGCCCGCTCCGTTCGGACCGATCAGACCGTAAAAGCTGTCCTTTGTTGATGGTCATGGTGAGCTCATCGACCGCCTTCAGACCGCCAAAGGAGATGCTTTCCCTAAATTTTTGTTTCCAACATTGGCGCTGCCATCTTAGCTCACCTCCTGTTCTTTTTGCGGACGCTTTGGAAGTTTTAGATGCTTCGCCCTGCCGTCAAGATGCAGATAGCCTTTGAAGCGTTCCGTATACATTTTCATGGTTTCGTTGTTGTTCACCAGCATCATCACAATCAGCAGGATCGCGTAAATCAGCATTCTGTAGTCGCTGAACGAACCACGCAAAAGCCTCCGGCAGCGCTGTCAGGATGACCGCCGCGATGATCGAGCCGCGCATGCTGCCGATGCCGCCGAGGACGACGAATACCAGCACCAGAATCGACAAGTTGTAGTCGAATTTGACCGCGACCAGACTGGACAGATTATGTCCGTAGAGGACACCCGCCATGCCCGCGAACATCGCGGAAATTGTAAAGGCAATCAGTTTGTATTTGGTGATGTTGATGCCGATGGACTCCGCCGCGATACGGTTGTCCCGGATCGCCATGATCTTTGCGCCCTGCTCTGGAATTGACCAGATTGAGGATGACGATCTAGGTGATGAAGATGTGATAAAGCCGACGATATAGTTGGAATCGCGCGGCGCGCTTGTAATCCCCATCGCGCCGTTAATCCAGTTCCTCCGAGGTCAGCGGGTCAAGCTCCATATTGTTATAGGCCTCGACGCTGGTGCCAATGCAGGCCGTTGACATCCTTAACTAAATAAATATTGTTGACGAGACTCTTGATGATCTCGCCGAACGCCAGCGTTACGATAGCCAGATAATCTCCGCGCAGACGCAGAACCGGGAATCCCGATCAGAACGCGCCCGCGCAATGCCTGCCACCAGCCCGCCGATGAGAATCGCCAGCGGGAAACGGGCAGACCGCTGGTCAGGCTTTCCTGGGTCAGAATGCTGAAGGTACTGCCGACGAAGGCGCCCAGACACATGAAGCCCGCGTGTCCGAGGCTCAGCTCGCCGAGGATGCCGACCGTCAGATTCAGAGAAAACCGCCATGATGACGTAGGCGCAGATGGGTACCAACAGCCCTTTGATCAGGCTGGAGCCGCCCGGCAGCATCCGTTATAAATCATGCAGAACACAAAGCACGCCGCGACGATGGCGTAGGTGATCATATTCTGCCGAGTTGTCTTGTTTAAGCTTGTGGATTGTAATTTGTTTTCACACCGTCACCTACACTTTCTCTCGCATGGTCTTTCCTGAGGATACCGGTCAGGCTTGACGAGCAGCACGACGATCAGAACCGCCGAATACGATCGCGTCGGACAAGGTCGAGGAAATATACGCCTTGCTGAGGTTTTTCAATCACCCAAGCAGGATGCCGCCGATCATCGCGCCGGGGCCAACCGATGCCTCCCCGAACTGCCGCTACGAAATTTGATGCCCGGCATCGCGCCGGTGAAAGTGGGCATCAGCGGATAGGAGGAACGGAACACAGGCACGGTGACAATGGCCGCCAGACCGGAACCAATCGCAAAGGTCAAAGCTGATGGTGCTGTTGACATTGACGCCCATCAGCTGCGCGGCGCCTCGGTCTCAGAAACAGCCTGCATCGCGGCGCCGATTCTGGTGTGGTTGATAAATGTGGTCAGGGCGATCATAATCACGATGGTTGCCGCGATAGTCGTCAGAATCGCTTCGCCTGTGACGCGTCACGTCCATCGGCGACATGCCAGTCCGGAAGATGCAGAATATCCGGAAAATTTCTCTGATGCGGAACCGAAGATCAGCAGCGCGATTGCTGAAAAAATAGCTGGACGCCGATCGCGGTAATCAGTACCGCCAGCGGCGGCGCGTTTCGAGCGGCTTATAGGCGATTTTTCGATGGAAACGCCCAGTACCGTGCAGCATCGACATCGCGCAGATCGCCACCCCCGGCGGAGGTATGCATCGAAGAAAGCTGCCTAAAAATCACGAAGCCGCCGATCATGATGACATCACCGTGCGCGAAGGTTCGTAACATTTTCGCGATGCCGTATACCAGTATATCCCAGCGCGATCAGCGCGTAGACACTCCCGAGGCTGATACCGCTGATTAAGTAAAGACAAAATTCGCAAAATTACCTTTTTGTTGTTGTTCTATCGGCAGGGTGCGAATCAGAATCTGCCGCCGGCTCCATCCCGGCGCCCATTGCCAAAATACCACTTTTTAGCGGAAGTGGGGTAATCTGCGCCTTGCCTATCCCCCCTCCGTATATCATCCCTCTGAAACATTGCCCAAAAGTCTATCTTGTTGTATGGGTCGATTCCTATGCTAGTCATGACCTCGCTAAATTTGCTCAGATTTAGAGTAGTAATACGTAAATCGGCTGAACGAAGCACAAATTTG
>VOFC01005783.1_pt1 | contig 19303 bp, 35 predicted proteins | sample 5384161 | NCBI WGS metagenome assembly VOFC01 (sample SAMN12384722, study PRJNA508395) | human gut metagenome | isolation source: healthy gut B | host: Homo sapiens
TTTGAGCTTGTGAGGTTATCCATGATGCAGGATGGCGTCGAGGTCCTGCTGTGTCCTGCTGTGGATTTGTGATGGGCTGGAGATTAGGGTGTCCACAAGAGTTTTGATGACCGTCTCTGAAAGAAAGGCCGGCATGGTGGGGCCGAGACAGGATATTTTTGATGCCCAAAAGCGAGCAGCGTGAGCAGAGATACACGGCCTTTTGCTCGTACCAGGTCAGCACAAGCGTGAGCGGCAGGTCGTTGACCGTGCAGCCGAAGGCGTCCGCGAGAGCGAAGTGCAATTTGGACGGCGCTGTAGGCATCGTTGCATTGTCCGACGTCGAGGATGCGCGGGATACCGTTGATCTCGCCGAGGTCAAGGTCGTTAAAGCGGAATTTACCCGCAGGCGAGGGGTGAGACGAGCGTGTCCATCGGTGTGCGCTTGACGAACTCCGTGTAGCGTAATTGCGCCCGGGGTGCGCACCGTCGCAGCCGCCGACGAGAAAGATGTGCTTGATGGCGCCGCTTTGATGGCCTCGATGATCTGCGGCGCCTGCGCGAGGACTGCCGCGTGGGCAAAGCCGGTAGTGAGCATGTGACCGCCGTTAATGCCGCTCATGCTGCGGTCGGTCTAGCCGCCGAGGGCGCGCCTGCTCGATGATGGGGGAGAAGTCCTTGCGAGCCCTGCGCGTCCTCCTCGATATGTCGCAGCCCCTTGTAGCCGACGACCGAGGTGGTGTAGACGCGGTCAGCGTAGCTCTCACGCGGCGGCATGATACAGTTGGTGGTGAAAAAGAATGGGTGCGGGGAGATCGGCAAACTCCTGCTGCTGATTCTGCCACGCCGTGCCGAAGTTGCCGGCAAGATGGGGGTATTTGTTCAGACCCGGATAGCCGTGCGCGGGCAGCATCTCGCTGTGTGTATAGACGTTGATGCCCTTTCCGGCGGTCTGCTCGAGAGCTGATGCAGGTCCTCAAGGTCGTGACCGGAAACGACGATGAACGGGCCTTTCTTTGAATATCGGTGTGGACGCGCGTGGGAACAGGATCGCCGAAGGCCGAGGTATTCGCACGGTCGAGCAGCGCCATGCACTTGAAATTCACCTCGCCGAATTCGGTGATGAGCGCGAGCCATTCCGCGATGCTGTGCTCCTGTGCGAGCGCGGAAAGCCCCTTTGCAGAACCACGTGCGCTCACCGTCTCGTCCTCGCAGCCGAGACGCATGGCGTGGTGCGCGTAGGCTGCCATGCCCTTCAGCCCGAACAGAAGGGTGGAGCGCAGAGACACCAGATCGGTCTCGCCGCGCCAGAGCCATGAGGGGGTCCTCCTCACGCACGTCTCCGCCGTGCTGGCGCAGGGCGTCCTTCACGCGCGCGGTAAAGGCGCGGATGGCCCCGTCATCGAAGTTGACGTTCGTGAGCGTGGTGAAAAGTCCATCGGCGAGCAGCTGCGTTACCTCACGCGGATGCTCGCTATTCTGTTCGCAGACCTCCGCGAGACGGATCAGGCGGCAGACAAGAATATCCTGTAAATGTGCCGTTGGGCTGTTTGCCGCAAACGCCGGTGCGCACACAGCCGCTGCCGCCCGCGGTTTGCTGACATTGAAAACAGAACATATCGGACATGGAAATACCTCCCTTTGATTTGGTGAGGATAGTATTTCCGGTTCCACAGGCACTCATGCAAAAAGCAGGCGCGGTCCCGAAAGGACCATGCCTGCCGCGATATGGAAAATCGGAAGCTCAGCCGGCGCACTGCTGTACGAAGGCGCGGGGCCGCCTCGCCGGCAGTCGCGTAGACGCCCGCGCCGAGGTCGCCGCAGACCTGCTGGAAGGCGTTACGCACAGTCTCGGTGATGCGGCCGTCGTTGGTGAAGGAGAGTTCGGCGGCAGCGGTATGCCGGATACCGGCGTAGCGCTTTGTCGGCGCTGTCCGCCGCGACGGAGGGAAGCCCCTTGATGCCCGCCATCTCGTCGAGCCTTTGTGGACATAAAGCGCAGGAACTCGACGGCCAGCTCCAAATGGCCTCGTCGCTGTCCTTGCTGACCGAGAAGCCATACCAGGGCTCAAGATAGGCGTAAGCGCCGGAATCCCCAGCGGCGCGTAAAGAAATTCGTATTCAAACGGCGCGGCGTGGAAGGTCTCCGATTTCGATTCGCGCTTTTTCATGCCGCTGACGCACCGGCGTTGCAGACGTAGAAGGGAACGTCGCCTTCAAAGAATGCCATGATGGAGCCGTCGCACTTGACGGCGTTTGTCAGCAGGTTGATCAGCACCTGACGCAGACGTAGCGGGTCGGTAACGACGATGTCCCTGCGTGGATGTCCTGCATACGCAGGGTGAAGGCAACGCCGCGCACGGCGGCGCTCGGACGAACCATGCCGCTCAGCTTCTCCACCTCCTCCGAGAGGGAAACGGCGCAGGGTCGAGCGTCATCCTGCTGCTTTCTGACCTGGAGATATCCAGAATATCGTTGACCAGCGTCAGCAGGTGACTGCTCGACGCGGAGACCTTGTCCAGACAGTCCCTCACATAGCCAGCGTCGTCCAGATGGAGCTTGGCGATCTCCGTCATGCCGATGACGGCGTTCATCGGCGTGCGGATATCGTGCGACATGGTGGAGAGGAACCGCGTTTTTGCCTGGTTGACGTGCTCTGCCATATCGACGGCGCGGCGCAGGTTCTGGTTGATGGAGAGGTTGACGATCATGCTGATCTCGGCGAGCGGAAACTCGGTGGGAAAGGCCCAGGTATTCTGCAGATACTCCACGGGAATGAGACGCAGGAGCAGATAGGGACGGTCAGAGCCGTCCTCCTCGCGGATCATCACGCGTTCCCACGCTGACGACCGTCCGCTGTGACTCGCTCCACACGGTATTTGCCCAGCACCGGCACCTCGTCGGGACCGGCGTTGAAAAGCTGCTCCATCTTGTCCAGAAAGGCGCTGCTGTCCGTGGTCGCGAGCTTCTGCTGCTCTTCGTAGCAGTGTACTCAGGGGTTACCGTTGCGCACAAAGGTCGAGCGGAGAGGTCCGCCATGTCGACGAGGTGCGCCGCGCGGTCCTCCTGCGTGTTGGTGGTGCGGATGTAGTCCAGCGCCTCCTCGGCGGTCATGTGACAACTGGCGATGTAGGCGGCCCAGTCGTCCGCATAGCCCTTTCCGTGCTCAGATAATTCTCCGAGACCTGCTTCGTGGATTCGACCATGGTGCAGAAGGCGTCCTTTTTGTATCCATAAAAAAACGGAAGCCTGACCAGATAAGGGCCGCTGGGCTTCCGCCAATCATTTTAAGATAATTCATTATACCGCATGGGAAGGAAAAAAGCATTTCTTTTTACGGAATCTTAACAAAATATAAGCATCTTTTTTACAGAATACTTGGGAAATGTTGCTGTAAAAGGCGTTCGGCGGAGCGATTCACATTTTTAAAGTGGGTCATTTCATTTTTGATAGACATTTCGACAGGATCTGTGCTATGATGTAAAGACACGGCGCGCAGACGCCGGACAAAAAAAAGGAGACCATGATGAAAAAGACCTTTGATCTCAGCGCCGCGGCGCTGCACATTCTCGCCATGACGTTTATGCTGATGGACCACCTCTGGGCGACGCTGCTTTCCTCGCAGATGTGGCTGACGCACGTCGGGCGGCTGGCCTTTCCGATCTTTGCCTTTCTGGCGGTGGAGGGGTACTTTCACACGCGCAGCTTCAAGCGCTATGCGCTGCGGATGCTGCTCTTTGCCGTGCTCTCCGAGGTGCCGTTCGACCTGATGTACGGCGGAACGGTGTTCTATCCCGTACATCAGAACGTGATCTGGACGCTGCTTCGGCCTGCTCGGCATCCGCCTGATGGAGGCAGCGCGGGCGAAGGGAAAGCGCTGGCTTTATGTCCTGATCTGTGCGGCGGTCGTTGTGCTGGGCTTTGCCCCTCGGCACGCTCGGCATGGTGGACTACTACGGCGCGGGCGTGCTGACGGTGTTTGCCTTTTACTTTTTCCGCGAGCGGGAAGTGGTGGTGCCTGCTCGGGCAGCTCGCGGCGCTGTACTGGCTCAACGTGGTGGTGCTCGGCGGGCAGATGTATCCGGTCACGCTCTTCGGACGTGAGATCGCGCTGTGCGAGCAGGGGCTTGCGCTGCTTTGCCCTCGTGCCGATCTGGCTCTACCGCGGACGGCAGGGACACCACAGCAAGGCGTTCCAGTATGCCTGCTATGCGTTTTACCCCGCGCATATGCTGGTGCTGGCCCTGCTTACAATGATTCAATAAAATCGGAAAGCTCCCCTGCTGCGGCGCATAGAGTAGAGAAAACGCCGGACGGGGGGCTTTTTATGCGGAAAGAGGATGCGGCCTGATGACCGCAGAGGAGATCGCGCGGTACAATGAATCGCTTCTGTGCGTTCCGGGCGAGGCGGCAAGGCTCAGGGACTCCGACGCGGCTGCGCGGTCGTGACGTGCGCTGGGGGCGTTAGTGTGCGGCGCACGAGTCTGCGCGCGAAACCGACGGATGCCCTGTGCCCCACGCGGGCGGGGGACCGGTACGATGACCCGCTTCAGCTCACCGCGGTGCTGCCGAACGAGCCGATGGCGCTGCTCGGGGAGCGCGGACGGGCGCTTCTGCCGCACGGTGACCTCGTATTATGTGGGCTGGGTGCCGGCGGAGGACATCGGGCTGTGCCGGGATTTGGAAGCATGGCGGACGGCGCAGGAGGGCGGTTTCCTGCGCGTGACCGGCAGCCGCGTCACGCTCTGCTGCGATCCCCTATGAGCCGCGCGTCTCCGGCGCGGTGCTGCCGATGGGGACGCGCCTGCCGCTCGCCGCTTTGGGGAACGGTGCGCTGAGCTGCGCGGGCGCATGAGCTATGATAACTACCTTGTTCGTCTGCCCGTGCGCCGCGCGGACGGATGGCTGGAATATCGCGAGGCGATGGTACCGGTCAGCGCGGATGTGTGTGCGTGGGCGACCTGCCCTATACGCATGAGAACGTCACCGCGCAGGCGGCGAAAATGCGCGGCGAGGTGTACGGCTGGGGCGGGATGCTCGGCGGGCGGGATTGCTCCGCGCTGGTGGGGGATGTCTACCGCTGCTTCGGCTTCCGCCTGCCGCGTGACGCCGCAGGGCTGGCGCTGCTGCCCGGCGCGGAGGACGTGTCGGCGCTTTCCACGGAGGAGAAGCACGCGGCGCTTTGCACACCGCCGGTCGGGGACGATCCTCTATTTCCCGGGACACGTCATGCTCAGCTGGGGTGTGGAGGACGGCGAGCCGCGGTGTCTGAGCGCGGCGGGAAATTTTCTGCCGCCGGGGAGCGGGGCGGCGAGCCGCGCGGTGAACACCGTCGCGGTGACGCCGCTGACGGTGGTGCGGGCGAACGGCAAACGTGGCTGGAGTCGCTCACCAAGATCATCCGCATCCCATGAAGAAACGAGAGACGGCGCGTGCCGTCTCGTTGTCGATTCAGTTCCATGGAAAGCGATCCCACGGAAAAGCGTGCGCGGCGGCGCAGCCTCAAAGACGAGGGGCGCGTGCGTCGGGATGAAAAAAAGGCGAGGCGGCAGCACAGCGCCGTCGTGCAGCCGCGCTCGCGGCTGCCGTATTGCCGTCGCCGAGCAGCGGATGGCCACGCGTGGCGAACTGGCAGCGGATCTGGTGGAAGCGTCCCGTGTGCAGCGTGACGCGCACGAGGGCGGCGGGAGCCGTTGAGCACGGCATCCTGCAGCACGCGATAGTCGAGCAGGGCTTCCTTGACGCCGCGGCGGGGAGAAATAACTGCAAAGGACTTTTGCTTTACAGAGTCCTTGAAAAGCAGATCACATTTCATTCGCCCGTATCGGGCGTGGGAATACCGGAGCAAACGGCAACGCCTTTTTTCAAGGCTTTTTCCCTGCACCTGACGGCTCAGCTCGGCCGCGGCGCTTGGGCGTCCGCGCCCAGACCATCACGCCGCCGACGGCGCGGTCTAAGCGATGGACACAGTAAAGCGAATCCACTTTACATTTCATCTCCTCAGCGAGCAGAGCCGGCAGCTCGTGCTCGCACTCGACGCCGACCGGCTTGCGGCAGACGAGAAAGCTGCGCTCGGCATGAAGAATGACGGACTCGTCCATCGCGCTCAAAAGCTGCGGAGGGGGCGCTGCCGTCGTCCGCCTGCTTTTCGATGGCAAGAATCTCGGCATGGTAGCTGTTCGTGTCGCTGACGCGGACGGTCACGGTGTCGCCGACCTTACTGCCGAGGATCGCCTTGCCGACGGGAGACTCCTTGCTCACGAGGCCCTTGAGGGCGTCGCAGCGCACGGTGGTCACGATCTGAAAGACCTTTTCCTTCCCCAGCTCGACCATACGGACCGTCACCCTGTCGTACAGCCCGACCTCGTCGGCGGAGGAATGATCCTCGATCACGCGGGCCGAGGCGATCATGCGCTCGAGGTAGCGGATGCGGCTCTCGTTGCGGTTCTGCTCCTGCTTGGCCGCCTTGTACTCGTAGTTTTCGCTCAAGTCGCCGAACGCGCGGGTGCGCTTGACCTCCTCGATCAGCTCCGGCATCAGACGGAGACGGCGGTCGTCCAGCTCCGCCTGCATTTTTTTGAATATCCTGTGCGGTCAGCTCGTCGTTCATGGATAGCGCGTCCTTTCGCTTGTGTTTTTTGCGGTGCTCATGCACGAAGATTTCTATGCCTATTGTAGCGAAAATGCGCGGCGGACGCAAGGGCCGCTCTGCAATTTTGCATAGAGAGGATAGAAAACTTCCGGTTGTAGAATGGTGGAAATTGTGATAAGCTATCCTCAAAATCAAAAAAAGGCAAAGGAGTTACTGTTATGAAGATCGCAATGCCGTATCAGGACGGCGTTTTGCTGGAGCATTTCGGCCGCGCCAAGGAGTTTATCATCTACAACGTTTCGGATCTCGATCCGGTCACGAGCGAGGTCATCGCGCCCGAGGATCTGAGTCATGCGGCGGTCGCCCGCACGCTCAAAGGAGCACGGCGTGGACGTCGTGCTCTGCGGCAGCATCGGTGAGCACGCGCGGCAGGCCGTTGAGGGCGAGCACATGCTCGTCTTTTCCGGTATCACCGGCGCAGCGGACGATGTGCTCGAGCGCTTTTTACAGGGAAACCTGGAGGCCGCCGACGGCGATTTTGCCGCAGAGGGCAGCTGCGGAGGCTAGCGGCGGCTGTGCCTCCGGCAGGTGCGCCGGCTGCTCCGGCTGCGGCGGCGGGGCCGAGCGCGAGCCCTACGTCGAAACGCGCACCTTTACCGACATTGTGACGCTCACGAGCGAGAATTTCCAGACCGAGGTGCTCGACGATCCGGGCCTCATCCTCATCGACTTCTGGGCGGAGTGGTGCCAACCCTGCCGGATGCTCGCGCCCGCCTTTGAGGAGCTCAACCGCGAGGAGCCGCAGGTCAAGTTCTGCCGCGTCAACGTTGACGAGCAGGGCGAGCTGGCGCAGATGTTCGGCATCGAGTCCATCCCGACGCTCGCCGTCGTGCAGGACCGCCACACGCTCACCGGCTCGGTCGGTCTGCGCAGCAAGGAAGAGATCAAGGCCATGCTTGATGGCTGCAAGTGAGGGAAGACGATGAAGATTCGCTACAACGAGGATGCGGAAGTCGTCGCGCGTCTGCGCGAGGCGCTGCTGAAGAAGGGACTTTACTGCCCCTGCCGGCTGCAGAAGATCGAGGATAACGTGTGCATGTGCCGCGAGTTCCGCGAGCAGATCGCCGACCCGGAGTTCGAGGGCTACTGCCATTGCCGGCTTTACTATAAAGAGAAATAAGAGATAACACGAAAGCGGGTGTGATCGTCATGCCGCACAGATCGGCTGCGCAGATGTATCGCGCGGCACGCAAAAGCGACGCACTGCTGACCGGCGCGCCGCTGCCGACCTTTTTTCTATTTTGCGCTGCCCATCATTCTGGGCAACATCTTCCAGCAGCTTTACAGCATTGTGGACGCCATCGTGGTGGGCAAGTTCCTCGGCGATCTGCCGCTTGCCGGCATCAGCGTCGCCGCGCCCATCGTGGACGTGGCGAACGCCTTGGTCATCGGCGGGACCATCGGCATCGGCGTGCTGTGCGCGCAGATGTGCGGCGCGGAGGACTGGACGCGGCTGCGCTGCATGAACGCGACCGCGCTGCTCGGCGGCGCGGCGCTGACGCTGGTCATTGCCGCGGTCGGCATCGTCTGCTCGGTGCCGCTCCTGCGCGCGCAGGGCACGGAGGAGGGCTGTCTGCCGCGAGGCGGCGGTCTATCTGCAGCTCGTGTTCGCGGGATTGATCTGCTGCTTCCTCTACAACTACTACGCCTCCATGCTGCGCTCGTGCGGCAACTCGCGCACACCGTTCGTCATTCTGCTCGTCTCGTCCACGCTCCACGCGCTGCTCGACGTGCTGTTTGTCGGCGTGCTTGCCTGGGGCATCCGCGGCGTGGCGTGCTCTACGGTGCTGTGCCAGGCGTTTTCGGCGGCGTGGTGCATTCTGTACGCCGAGCGGCGCTGCCCGCCGCTGACGCTCAAAAGCGCAGCGAGCTGCGCTTTGAACGGCGGATGGGCGGTATGGTGCTCTCCTACGCCTGGGCGGCGGCGCTGCAGCAGGCGGTGGTGTGCATCGGACGCCTGCTGGTGCAGGGTATGCTGACGCCGCTCGGCACGAACACGGTAACGGGCTACAATATGTCGCTGCGCATTGAGCAGTTTTTGTTCTGCTTCTCACAGGGCGTCAGCGCGGCGATGGTCGTCTGTCTGTCGCAGAACCTCGGCCACGGCGACCGGGTGCGCGTGCGGCGCTTCTACCGCGTCAGCGTGTGCGTGGAGGTCGTGCTGATCGCCGTGCTTGGCACGGTGTGCTTTTTGTTCCCGTCGCAGATCGTCGGCCTTTTCTCGGACAACGGCGAGGTCATTGCCGCAGGTGCGCGTTATACGGGTACGATGGCATATCTGTATCTCTTTCGCCTACATGGGCGAGGTCATTCAGGGCTTCTTCCGCGGACTCGGGCGGCTGCGGCTGACGATGGTGGCATCGCTTTTGCAGGTGGTGCTGCGCGTGGTGCTGTCGTATTTCCTGATCCCGGTGTGGGAATGTACGGCATCTGCGTGGCAGTCGCGAGCGGCTGGGTGCTGCTGGTGCTCATCGAGGGCAGCTACAGCGTCAGAACGGCGCGGGCGTTGACTATGGAAAAAGAAGACTGAAAATAAGACGGCTCGGCGAGCCGTCTTATTTTATCAGCCGTTCCATATCCTCCGGCAGCGGCGCGGTGAAGTGCAGGACCGCGTGTGTGAGCGGGTGGGTGAACCACAGCGCATACGAGTGCAGTGCGGGGCGGGCGATGAGCGCCCGATCCTCTGTGCCGTAGAGCCAGTCGCCCGCGAGCGGATGACCGAGGGACGCCATGTGGACGCGGAGCTGGTGCGTGCGTCCGGTCGGGGTGCGAGACGCAGGAGCGTCAGCTCGCCGTGATAGGAGAGCACCTCATACCCGTGCGGGAGGGGAGACCGTCGGGCGCGACGCAGCGCTTGACGAGCGAGCCTCGGCGCGGGGCGATGGGAGCGTCGATGATGCTGCGCGGCGGCGTGACGCGGCCGAGGGCGAGGGCGCGGTATTCGCGCCGCAGCTCCTCAGAATGCAGCGCGGCGCAGCAGCTCGTGAACGTAGCCGGACTTCGCCGCGATGAGCAGGCCCGAGGTGCCCTTGTCCAAGCGGCTGACGAAGTGCGGCACCGTGCCTCGCCGAGGTAGGCGACCAGCGCTCCGGCAAGGTTCGGCGCGGCGAGGTCGGTGGACATCGGGTGCATGGCGAGTCCGGCGGGCTTGTTGAGCACCAGCAGGTCCTCGTCCTCGTAGACGATGGCAAGGGAATGTCGAGCGGCGCGACGTCCGTTTCGCGCGGCGCGCGCTCGGAGAGAACGACGGTCACGGTATCGCCGGTGCGGACGACGGCGTTCACATGGACGCCTGCGCCGTTGAGCAGGATCGCGCCCTCGCGCCCACTTGAGCGTTTTGAGCAGCGTGGAGGAGATGCCAAGCTCGCCGCGTAGCAGGTGCTTGAGCGGACGGCCGTCGAAGGCGGCGGGGACGGTGCATTGCAGGGTGCGCATGGCGGTCGGCTCCCTCTTGAAAATTCACAGACAGTATACCATTCCGGCGGGAAAAATGATATACTAACGGCAGAAATTTTATCGGAGGTGTGCCCGTGGACAAACACACGATCTGCCTTTTGAACGATTCCTTTCCGCCCATCATCGACGGCGTGGCGAACGCCGTGGTGAACTACGCGGAAAACATTGAAAAGCATCACGGTCACGCCGTGGTGGTCACGCCCGGCCGTGCCGGGCGCGGACGACAGCGGCTTTCCGTTTCCGGTGGTGCGCTACCCGAGCATCGACACGCGCCGGCTCGTCGGCTACGTCGCGGCTATCCGTTTCGCCGGAGACGGCGCTGCGCGTGCGCGAGGAGAAGGTCGAGCTGCTGCACACGCATTGCCCCATCGCCTCGGCGATCCTCGCGCGCTCGCTGCGCGAGGTGGTGGACGCCGCTGGTGCTGACCTACCACACGAAGTACGACATCGACATTGCCAAGGCGGTGAAGAGCAGGCTTTTGCAGGAGAGCGCCATTCGTGCCCTTGTGCAGAACGTGAACGCCTGCGACGAGGTGTGGGTGGTGAGCCGCGGCGCGGGCGAGAATCTGCGCTCGCTCGGCTACGAGGGCGCGTACACCTGTGATGGAGAATGGCGTGGACGTGCCGCGCGGGCGCGTGAGCGCCGCGGCGGTCGCCGCTGCGACAGCGGGCTATGACCTGCCGGACGGCGTGCCGCTGTTCCTCTTCGTCGGGCGGCTGATGTGGTATAAGGGCCTGCATATCATTCTCGACGCCCTCCGCGCTGGGAGCAAGGACAGGACTTCCGCATGGTGTTCATCGGCGCGGGCGGCGACGAGAAGGAGGTCCGCGCGGAGGTGGAGACGCTGCGGCTCTCGGACCGCTGCTTCTTCACCGGCTCCATTGCCGACCGCGAGACGCTGCGGGCGTGGTATTGCCGCGCCGACCTGTTCCTGTTCCCTCCACGTTTGATACCAACGGTCTTGTGGTGCGTGAGGCGGCGGCCTGCGGCTGCCCCAGCGTGCTGATCGCCGGAAGCTGCGCCGCCGAGGGCGTTACCGACGGGCGCAACGGCTTCCTGATCGAGGAGAACGCCGTGAGCCTGTGCGCGAAGCTGACCGCGCTCTGCGCGGATCGTGAGGCGATGCGCCGCGTGGGCGAGAACGCCATGCGCGAGCTGTATCTTTCGTGGGAGGATGCGGTCGCGCGCCAATGAGGCTACGCGGTCGTGCTCGACCGCTACCGCAGCGAGAAAATACCCGAAGCACGAGCGCTTCAGCGACGAGTTCTTCAACACGCAGGGCGACCTGATGGAGGCCATGAGCCGCGTCGCCGAGATGCGCGGCGAGACGGGGACGGCTCCGCCGCGAGCTGCGCGAGGGCTTCGACGAGGCGCGCGAGGCGCTGCGGGAAAAGCTTCGAAAAGGAATGGTAGGCAGCTTTTTGCCGACCGAAAAAAGAACCGACACAAACGAGGAGAAAGAGAACATGAAAGAAATTCGGGTTCTGCTGCTCAACGGCAGCCCGCGGGCCAACGGCAATACCGCGCTCGCGCTGCGCGAGATGGAAAAGGTCTTTGCCCAGAACGGCGTGCAGACGGAGACGGTGCTGCTCGGGAATCAGGCGATCCGCGGCTGCGGCCTGCGGCGCGTGCGCGAAGCTGGGACGGTGCGTGTTGACGATGCCGTCAACGAGCTGGCCCCGAAGCTCGAGGCGGCGGACGGGCTGGTCGTCGCCAGTCCGGTCTATTACGCCTCGGCCAACGCGACGCTCATCGCCTGCCTGACCGCCTGTTTTACTCCACGCCCTTGACAAGACCATGAAGGTCGGCGCGAGCGTGGGTGCGCGCGGCGCGGCGGCTGCTCGGCGACCTTTGACGAACTGAACAAGTTCTTCACGATTTCCGGTATGCCGGTTGCCTCTAGTCAGTATTGGAACAGCATTCACGGCAGGGCTGGGCGAGGCGGCGATGGACGCCGAGGGCTTGCAGACCATGCGGACGCTTGCGCGGAACATGACGTTCCTGATGAAAAGCATCGCGCTCGGCCGCGAGACGTTTGGCCTGCCTGAGCAGGAGGAGCGCGTCGCGACGCACTTCATCCGGTGAAAAAGCGACCGTGAAACGGTCGCTTTTTTGCTTGATTTATCGGTTCAGATACGCGCGGCACTTTTTGCGTCGCGCGAGCTTTTCCTCGTCCACCGTGACGAGATGACCGTGCTCGACGGTCACGCAGCCATGGACCCGGTGTAGTCCACCGGCCCGCGCACGCCGACCGCCGAGGACGCTGGTCGGGATCGAAGCAGGAACCCACCAGCTCCAGACGGCGGTGTCGATCATAAAGAGATCGGCGCACTTGCCGACCTCGAGCGTACCGATGTCGTCGCTGCGGCCGAGCAGACGCGCGCTGCCGCGCGTTGCCATCTTCAGCACGTCGTAGCCGCTGGGGCAGCCTTGCTGGCGTTCAGGCGGTGGAGCAGGAAGGCCACCCGCAGCTCCTCCATAAGGCTGGAGCCGTCGTTGGAGGCGGAGCCGTCGACGCCGAGACCGACGGGAACGCCCAGCTCCAGCATCTCGGGGATGCGGGCCATGCCAGAGGAGAGCTTCATGTTGCTGATGGGGCAGTGGGCCACGCCTGTGCCGGTCTTGGCCAGCACACGCAGTTCCTCGTCGTTGAAGTGGATGCCGTGGGCGAACCAGACGTCGTCGCCGGTCCAGCCGAGACGCTCCATGTACTCGAGCGGGCGGACGCCCTCACGCGCGAGCATGAAGTTTTCTTCATCCTTCGTCTCGCACAGGTGGGTGTGCAGGCGCACGCCCAGCTGACGGGCGAGGACGGCGCTTTCACGCAGCAGGTCGGCGCTGACGGAGAACGGCGAGCAGGGCGCGAGCGCGACGCGGTGCATTGCGCCGAAGCTGCGGTCATGGTACTGCGCGATGCCGCGGCTCGGAATCCTTTCATGATCTCATCCACCGTCTGCACCACGCTGTCCGGCGGCAGTCCGCCGTCCTTGCGGGTGAGGTCCATGCTGCCCCGGGAGGCGTACCATCCGGATGCCCAGCTCGTCCGCGGCGCCGAACTGCGCGCCGAGCAGGTCGCCGGTGTCCTTCGGGAAGACGTAGTGGTGGTCAAAGCAGGTGGTGCAGCCGTGCTTCATCAGCTCGCCCATGCCGGTGAGGGAGGAGAGACGGATGACGTCCTCGTCGATTTTTCCAGATCTCGTAGAGGGTTTTGAGCCAGTCGAACAGCTCCATGTTCTGCACCTGCGGGAGGTTGCGGGAGAACACCTGATACAGGTGGTGGTGGGTGTTCACCAGACCGGGATAGCACAGCATATGGCTGGCGTCGATGGTTTTGTCGGCCTTGCGGTCGAGTTTCGCGCCGATCTTGATGAAGCCGGATGAAGCCGTTCCTGTCGCGGCTGGGAGATGCCTCGGTAGAGGTCGATTTTTTTCGTTGGTCGCAGGTATCCTCGCGGAAGTTTCAGACCCAGAGAAGCGGGCGGCTGCTTTTCCTTGTTGTTGCGCATACTCGAAATGATGAGTACGATGACCGTGACCACATAGGGCAGGATCTTATAGAGCTGCGTGGGAATGAACGCGATGACCAGACGCAGGTAGAGGATCATCAGCGCGCCGAAGAAAATCGAACCCCAGATCGCCGACAGCGGACGCCACATGCAGAAGATGACGAGCGCGACGGCGAGCCAGCCGACGCCGGAAAGACCCTCATGGTTCCACACACCGCCTGCGATGGTCATAATGTAGGCAACGCCGCCGATGGCGGAGATACCGCCGCCGATGATCGTGGAGAGGTATTTGAACTTCGTGACGTTGATGCCCGCGGCGTCCGCCGTGGCGGGATTTTCGCCGACGGAGCGGAGATGCAGGCCGGTACGGGTCTTATACAGGAACCACCACATCACAACCGCCAGCACCAGTGCCAGATAGAAGAACAGGCTGTGGCTGAACAGCAGCTTGCCCGACGACGGGGAATGTTCTGCAGGCCCCTGCGGGAAGATGGACTTGGAGAAGAACTCCTTGAGGTGGTTGCTCAGCGCAACATAGCCGCCCTGATGGACGCGCATATACTCGCCCGTGAACTGGCCGACGCCCGTGCCGAAGATGGTGAGAGCGACCGGTGACGTTCTGGTTCGCGCGCAGCGTAATGGTCAGGAATGAGAAGATCAGCGAGGCGATCGCGCCCGCCGCGAAGCCGAGGCCAGCGCGATGAAGCAGCGCGACGGCTGCGCGTCGAATTGGGCCTCGCCGACGGCCTGCTCATAGTAGAACACACCGCCGAGACCAAACGCGCCGCCCATGAACATGATGCCCTCCACGCCGAGGTTGAGGTTGCCGGATTTTCCGTCAGGATCTCGCCGAGCGTACCGAACAGCAGCGGGGTGCCGTAGGTGATGGCGGCGATGATCATGAACAGGGTGAAAGATCGTAAAGTCATTCCTTTGCGCGCCTCCTTTGCACCCGACTTGCCGCGGAAGATGATCTGATAGTTGATGAAGAACTCGCAGCCGAGCATGCAGAACAGCAGGATGCCGGTGATGATGTCGGAGATCGACGTCGGGCACCAGTCAGGCGCGTCTGCAAGGTCTCCGCGCCCTTTGGACAGGATGGCGAGCATGAGGAAATGACGATCATCGCGAAGGCATTGAGCTGGCTGAGCCATGCGACCGTGATGGAGGTGAAGCCGACGCCGGCGGCGACACCGTCATACAGCGTGGTGTTCGCGCCGGAGGCAACGATAAAGCCGACCAGACCGGAGATCGCGCCGGAGAGGAACATCGTGCGCATCATGACATGGCCGACGTTCATGCCCGCGTAGCGGGCGGTGTTGATGGAGTCGCCGATGACGGCGATCTCGTAGCCGTGCTTGGTGTGTGGTTCATGTAAACGTGCATGAACACCGTGAGGATCAGCACGATGATCCAGCCGCAGTGAACGCCCAGGACCTTCGGCAGCGTGGCCGCCCTGATCGAACTGGGGGGATGATCTGCGAGCCGGGACGGCCTTCCCACGGGCCGCCCTTCAGCCAGCGGACAATGCCGATCATGATGTAGTTCATCATGAGAGTGAAGAGCGTTTCGTTGGTGTTCCACTTGGCCTTGAAGAAGCCGGGGATGAGCGCCCAGATGCCGCCGAGCAGCGCCGCAGACACGCCCATGACGATCAGCAGCACCGGGGAGGACATTTTGTCGTAGCAGTAAAGCGCGAAGTACGAAGCCGCGATCGCGCCGGCCGTGATCTGGCCCTCGGCACCGATGTTCCAGAACCGCATCTTAAAGCATGGCGCAATGGCCAGAGCCGTACCCAGCAGAGGGACAGCCAGCTTGATGGTCTGGCGGATGGCGGTCTTTTTGCCGAGCGCGCCCTCAATGATCGTGCCGTAGGCGGAGAAAATATTCGAGCCTTCCGGCAGGGCGATGGACATGACCAGTCCGCCCAGAAGCAGCGCCACAACGATGGAGCCAACGCGGATGCACCAGGCTTTCCACGGCTCCATCACCCCGCGCTTGGCGAGGCGGATCAGGGGCGTTTTGTTTCGTTGTGATGCATTGGAATGCTTCCTCCTTGCCGCCGACGTTGGTCATCATCAGACCGATTTCTTCCTTGGTGGCGGTGCGGGCATCGACGATGCCGCTGACCTTACCGCCGCACAGCACCAGAATGCGGTCGCACAGCTCAAGCAGCACGTCGAGGTCCTCGCCGACGTAAATGACGGCGGAGCCCTGCATCTTCTCCTTGGTGAGGAGGTTATAGATGGTGTAGGAGGTGTTGATGTCGAGGACCGCGCACAGCGTAGGCGGACATGAGCACGTTCGGCGCTGGACGCAATCTCGCGGCCGACCAGCACCTTCTGCACGTTGCCGCCGGAGATGCGCCGGACGGGGATACTCGGCGCTGGGCGTGACGACCTCCAGCTCCTTCCAGATGTTCATGGCAAGCTCGTTCGGATCCTTGCGGTTGACAAACACGCCTTGCCCCTTGCGCCAGGAGCGGAGCATCATGTTGCCCGTCATGCCCATCGAGCCGACCAACCCCATGCCCAGCCGGTCTTCCGGCACGAATGCCATCGCCACGCCCGCACTTTTTAATCTGCATCGGCGTCTTGCCGATGATCTCGCGCGGCTGGCCGTCGACCGGGGTATAGACGATGGACGCGCCGGAGGCTCCAGGATGCAGGCCCGCGATGCCTCCGAGCAGCTCCTTCTGGCCGGAGCCGGCGATGCCCGCCACGCCGAGGATCTCACCGCCCATAGCGGTGAAGGAGACGTGGTCGAGCGGACGACGCCCTCGGCGTCCAAGACACGGTGAGGTCCTGCACCTCCAGGCGCGGCACGGGGTTTTTTCATACGGGGGGGGACGGTCGATGTTCAGCGCGACCGCGTGGCCGACCATCATGTCGGTCAGGGCCTGCGGGTTGGTCTCGCGGTGTTGACCGTGCCGATGTACTTGCCCCTTGCGCAGGACCGCGACCCGGTCGGACACTCCATGACCTCGTGCAGCTTGTGGGTAATGATGACGATGGCCTTGCCGTCGGCGCGCATATTACGCAGACGTTGAAGAGCTTCTCGGTCTCCTGCGGGGTGAGGACGGCGGTGGGCTCGTCCAGAATGAGCGTGTCAGCGCCGCGGTAGAGGACCTTGACGATCTCGACGGTCTGCTTCTGCGAGACGGACATGTCGTAGATCTTCTGGGTCGGGTCGATGTCAAAGCCGTAGCGGTCGCAGATCTCCTTGACCTTCTGGCGTTGGCGGCCTTGATGTCCAGCGGCCGCCCGGCTCGTCCAGACCGAACACGATGTTCTCGGTTGCGGTGAACACGTCCACGAGCTTGTAGTGCTGATGTATCATGCCTATGGTTGTCGAAGGCGTCCTTCGGCGAGCGGATGGAGGTGAGCACACCGTTGACATAGATTTCGCCCTCGTCGGGGAAGTAGATGCCGGCGAGCATATTCATCAGCGTCGTCTTTCCACTGCCGTTTTCACCGAGCAGGGAAAGGATCTCGCCCCGGTTGATGGTCAGGTCGATGCTGTCGTTTGCGACGACCTTGCCAAAGCGCTTGGTAATGTGTCTGAGTTCAACTGCACAATTGTTGTCCAAGGTCCTGTCATCCTTTTTCTTTCGAACCCGGCCGGCGGGGAGACCGGCGGTCGGGATCAGGCTGCAGCCACCTTACCGGAGAGGGGGACCGCGTCTCCGATAATTGCTGATTATTCAATACCTATACTAACATAATTCAAGCATGATGTAAATGGAAAAGCTATCGTCGAATCCGTCAAAAATCGGAAGAAAAAACCGGAATAATCCACAAAAAGTTTGATTCCCTAAAAAATTTTCAGTAAAAAGTGAAAAAAGGAAGCCGCCGCAGGCGGCTTCCCTTTGATGTAAGGGATATCTTAGAACGCGGAGTTGAGCCACTCGATGCCGTCGATCTTGATGGCGAAGTAAGGAGCGGACTGGAAGTAGGACTCGTGGAAGGCACCGTCGAACACGGCTTCCTCGGAGTCAGGGGGGTGAAGTCGCCGTCGGTATCCAGAGCGAAGGCGGAGGTCAGGGTCTCGCCCTCCACGGTGAAGGTGGAGGTGTCGAAGACCTTGATGGAGCCGTCAGCCAGACCGGCCTCGACCTCGGCGAGCTTCTCAGCGGTGCCGGGAGCGGCGATCTTTTCGTTGAGCTCGGTCAGACGACGTCGCCGTGATCATAGCCGTAGCAGTAATCCTGATCGAATTCCTGGCCGTTGGCAACGCTCTCGATGGCATAGACGAAGTAGTTCGTCCAGTCGATGCGGCAGCCGATGATGGAGGCATCGGGAGCAACGCCGGTCATGTCGTTATTGTAGCCGGTGTGGAACGCGCCCTTGGACTGCGCCATGGTGGCGGGGGTGGTGTTGTCGGAGTGCTGGGAGATGAGCTTGCAGCCGAGGTCGCACAGAGCGGAGGCGGCGTTGGACTCTTCGGTAGCGTCAGACCAGGAGCCGACGAACTGGACCTTCATGGTCACGCTCGGGCAGACGGAGCGGGCGCCCAGGAAGTAGGAGGTCATACCGGAGATGACTTCGGCGAAGGAGTACGCGCCGACGTAGCCGATGACGGCCTCTTCGGGCTTGATGGTACCTTCGTCGATGAGCTGCTGGAGCTTCATACCGGCAGCGACGCCGGCGAGGTAGCGGCCCTCATAGATGTTGGCGAAGGCGTTGTGGTGTTGTCGAGGCCATCGTTCCAGGAGCCCTGGTTGGTGCAGCCGACGAACTCGATCTCGGGATAGTCGGGGGCGACCTTGAGCATAAAGGGCTCGAAGCCGTAGGAGTTGTTGATGATCAGCTGGCAGCCCTCTTCGGCCAGCTCGATATTGGCGTCCTCGCAGGAGCTGTCCTCGCCGATGTTGTACTTGACGACCCACTCCACGTTGATGCCCTTGGCGGCGCGCCTCGGTGGCGGATTCTTACCGCGGATGAAGTTGTAGGTGTAGCCCTGGTCGTTCTCGTCGCCGATGCAGATCAGGCCGACCTTGATGGTCTTGGTCTCGGTTTCGGTGTTCTGCTGCTGATCGTCATTGCTGGGGAGTCTCGTCCGAGTCTTATTGCCGCAGGCAACGAGAGACAGCACCATGATGACGGAGAGCAGGATCGCAAGAAGCTTCTTCATGTGGATAAATCCTCCTTAAAAAATTGGCATGCCCCTTGGGACAATACCTTTGAACAGTATCATACAAAATTTTCAAGCAAAACGCAACGGGCAAACGAAAAAAGAATTGAAAACATAACCAAAGTTGCTGAAAAATTTTTAGCGAAAGCGGCGAAAAACGGAAAAAGGAAAAAAGCAAACAAAAGGTTTGCCCCAAGGGCAAACCTTTTGTATAAGTTGTACGGAACGTTTGGAGATTTATCCGAACCGCTCTTACTGGTGGACGCGGGTGCCGGTCTTGCCGGAGATGCCGTCGGCGGCCTTTCAAAAGCAGGGTGATGAGGGCAACGCGGCCGGGCTTGGACTCGGCAAACTTCACAGCGGCTTCCACCTTGGGCAGCATGGAGCCGGGGGCGAACTGCTTCTCCTCGATGTACTTGCGGGCGTCGGCGGTGAGATCGTCAAGACCCTTCTGGTCGGGCTTGCCGAAGTTGATGGCAACCTTCTCGACCGCGGTCAGATGACGAGCATATCGGCGTCGAGCAGCTCGGCGAGCTTGGCGGGAGGCAAAGTCCTTGTCGATGACGGCGGGCGTGC
>VOFC01003829.1_pt1 | contig 19284 bp, 34 predicted proteins | sample 5384161 | NCBI WGS metagenome assembly VOFC01 (sample SAMN12384722, study PRJNA508395) | human gut metagenome | isolation source: healthy gut B | host: Homo sapiens
TTTGCTTGACAACAGCCTTCACCGCTGTATACCGGAATCTCGGATGACTTCTCCCCTGCGCGCCGTTCTTTGCCGGAATTTGATCCAATCCGGCGACCCGCTTCCCCGCTTGGCTGCAGCCATTCGTAAATCGGCGTCGAGGCGAAAAACTGTTTTGAATTCCTGCCCGACAAGCCCCTGTCCGCCGCCGGCGCTGCTGTCAATGCCCCATGCGCCTGCTGCCCCGTACAAACCACGACAGCTGCCATCGTCGCGGCTAAGTCGCCGCCGCTGCTTTCCCTTGCCGCTGCCGCTCCGTCTTGTCCTCCTGCCTGCCACGCGCTGTTCGTCTGGTCCCTGTTTTTTCCCCCCTGCTGATCCGCCTTTCTGCCTCGCATCCTCCATGCACCCCTTTTTTTTGATTCTATCGCCGCGCTTATTCCTAATTTCAGAGGAAGTATTTTGCGCGTAAAACTATCTTACCATAATTCCGCATTTCTGTCATCAAGAAGCCGCCTTTTCTTTCGAGAGACAAAGTGCGCATCACGAAATCTGCGATTCTTATGCGTACATGGTGCTTCATGCATGCGTGCCGCTTTGCAAAGTGCTTTTATCGTGATTCCGAAAATACCGCAGACGCATCATGTATGCGTCGGGATTCTGCGCGTGCATGACGCAGATGCGCGCGCTTCGCAAAATTCCTGAAAGATCCCGCAACAGATCCCAAAAGATTGCCGCCCCACGCCTACAAAAAGACACCACGCTGCCTTTCGATGTTGGTGTAAGACAGCAGTGTTTCCACAGCTCGCGCGGCGCATTTTCGAAGCACTTTTGTTCAAATGTCGGAACAATCGTGCTGTATGTCGGAACAATCGTGCTGTGTCAGCTCCGGCGCTTCAAAGCGCACCTTCGCGCGCGAAAAGCTTTTTCAATTTTTTAAAGGCAAGAGCCTTCGTGCCGGATGTCATCTGCCAAGGAACACCGGCAAAGAAAGGGACAAAAAGAAAAGGGAACAAAAAGTGGTAAACAAGTGAAAGTTCCCATTTCCGCGAAGTTTGAGCAAAAAAGATGTAATCTTCACCTGTTTTTCTCAGGGGATGTCCATGAATTTCCAGATAAAAAATAGGAAGTTTTCCACATCGCATCTCTGAAATTGTTTGCAAAACAAATTGAATAGTATTTAATTGTCACTTTCAACAAGCAACAGCGCGATTTTTAGCTTACAGCCTCTGTGGCAAAGCCAACCGCGTTACATCTTTTAGAGACTTTAACCCAAATGCAGCCTCTGTGGCAAAGCCAACCGCGTTACATCTTTAGAGCGTTTTACTCCAAAAAGCGGCGCCGGGCCTGCAGCCTCTGCGACAAAGCCAACCGCGTTACATCTTTAGAGGGCGCTTACCCCTAAAAAGCGGCGCCGGGCCTGCAGCCTCTGCGGCAAAGCCAACCGCGTTACATCTTTAGAGGCCGCTTACCCCTAAAAGCGGCGCGAAAGTGTCAGACATTAGCAAAGATTGGCAGGAAAGCGCAAGCGCAGGGGCTTCTAAACCGCGGATTTCAGCGGCAGATAGACCTTGATCTCCGTTCCTCGCCCGGCGTGCTTGAAAGCGCGATCCTGCCGCCCAGGTCCTGCACCGCGTGCTTGACGATCGAAAGTCCCAGTCCGGTACCGCCGGACTCCTTCGAGTGGCTCTTATCCACGCGATAAAAACGCTCAAAGACGCGTTCCTGATGCTCCGGCGGGATGCCGATTCCCGTGTCCCGTACCGTCAGCACCGCTTCGTCCCCTGCGCGGCCGGTGCTCACCATGACATACCCGCCTTCCCGATTATACTTGATCGCGTTATCGCAGAGATTATAGCAGATCTCCGCGAGCAGGCGCTTGACGCTGAAAAGTCCAAGCGGCTCACCGCTGAAGGTCAAACTGATCTTTCTCTGATCCGCCGCGTCCGCCAAAGACTCCGTCGTCTCACGCGCGATCTCTGCAAGGTCGCAGACCTCAAACGGCAGCTCACTGCCTTCATCGAGCTGCGACAGGCGAATGATATCCTCGATCAGACTCACTAATCGCGCCGCTTCGGTGCGGATATGCCCCACGAAACGCGGCATATCATCTTCCGCCACCAGACCGTTTTCGATCAGCTCCGCGCTGCCCATGATCGACTGCAGCGGGCGTCTTCAGCTCGTGCGAAACATTCGCGGTAAATTCCCGCCGACTCTGCTCCGCGCGCATACTCTCCGTAATATCAAAGACAAGGATGACCGCGCCGATGACCGCACCTCCGGAACTGATTGCGCTGATATCCAGCTGATAGGTTTGCTCCCCGCGCGGAAGCTGAATCTTGCTGCTGCCCTTCGCGAAAGCCTCCGCGATTGCCGCATTGACCTCAGGACTGCGTTCCACAGCCAAAACTCTCCCACGCAGCTCTCGTCCGTTTCAAATAACCACTGCGCCATCGGATTGATGCTGAGAATCTGATTCTTTTTCATTCAGCAGGATCAACCCTTCCTTCATGCTGCCTGTGATCTGCGCGAACTCATCATTTCTGCGCTGCAGCGGCAAGCTGCAAATCGATCTGGCGCCGCTGCTGATTGATTCTGCCAGAAGCGGCGCCAGCTCCTCATAAGTATCGTTTTCCAGCGGGTGCTCCAGATCCAGATTTTCCAAAGGCGCGACCACCCACCTCGCGATCCGTTTGGATAAAAGCGCCGACAGCGCCAGTGCCACGATCAACACAACAGGACGATTGGCTGCAGCATTCCAAGCAACAGTACACCGGAGGTTGCCCTGCTGACCGAAATACGCAGCACGCTGCCGTCCGCAAGCCGCTGCGCCCGGTACAGCGTCTTTTTCCATCAGTGTGGAAGAATAACGGGAGCTCTCCCCGAAATCCGTTCTTGATCGCCTGTTGGAATTCCTCACGATCCGCGTGATTTTTCCATGCTGCTGCCGTCTGCTTTCGTGTCATACAATACGTTCCCTGCGCGTCAATCCATGTCAGACGAAAAGCTTCGACTCCAGATTCTGGTCTGTCAGGTAAACTTCCCCGCTTTGCTCCCAGTCCTGCCGCAGCCAGCGTCAGCTCGTCCTGCATCTGCTTTTCCTGTAGCCCGCCGAAATAGTCATATAAACAGCCCAAAATGATGATCAGACTGGCGAGCAGCACACTGCCGGCCGCAGCCATCATCGCTTGAAATATTTTTTTTTCCTCATGGCTGTACCTCCAGACGGTAGCCGACTCCGCGCACCGTTTCAATGAGGCTTCCATAAGCGCCCAGCTTTTGCCGCAGCGTACGGATATGCACATCGACAGTGCGGGTTTCTCCCCATATAATCGATGCCCCAGATTTCGTTAAAGAGCTGGTCGCGCGTGAATGCGATGCCCGGATGGGACAGAAACAGTTTCAAAAGTTCAAATTCCTTGAGCGTCAGTGTCACACGCTCGCCATCGGCAGTGACCGTATATTCATCCAGATTGATGACCAGACCGCCCGCCTTGAGTACAATGCTGCACCTGCGTGCCGGCTTATAGCGCCGCAGGATCGCCTTGATTCGAGACACCATCTCCATCATGCCGAACGGCTTTGACCAGATAGTCATCCGCGCCCAGATCCAGACTCTGAATTTTGTCGTATTCCATGCCCTTGGCGGTCGCCATGATGATTGGAATCTCCGCTGTCGCGGGATTCCCGCGCAGAAACTGCAGCAGCTCCACGCCGCTTTCTCCGGGAAGCATGACGTCCGGCCACCACGGGATCTGGCTCAGTTTCCAAAGCCGCGCGAAATGCCGCTCCATCCGCGAAGCCGCGCGCCTCAAAGCCCGTAGAATTGAGCGTATACCTCAATATCCCGAATGCTGCTGTCATCCTCTACGCACCAGATTTTCATTGCTCTTCCTCCTTGTGGATCCCCGTCACTGCGAAAACTACCCATTCGGCAATGTTCACCGCATGGTCTCCGATGCGCTCAAAATATTTGGCGATCATCAAAAGATCCAGCGCGTATTCCCCGTCCTGTGGATTTTGGGTGATCATCGTGATTAAATCGTTTTTAACCTTTTCAAAGAAATCGTCTACCACATCATCGTAAGCGATTACACGCTCCGCCAGCTCCCGTATCCTTACGGACAAAGGCGGACACGCTGTCTGTCACCATTTTGATCGTTGCTGCCGCCATCTTGTCGATGTCACCGCAGGCTGTCCGGAGCGCCCTTTCAGAAACGGAATGATCTCGCAGATATCTTCCGCCTGATCGCCGATGCGCTCCATATCCGTGATCATCTTCAGCGCCGCCGAGATCTGCCGAAGATCTCGGGCCACCGGCTGCTGCTGCAAAAGCAGCTTTAAGCATAAACTCTCGATATCACGCTCCATACGGTCGATCTCCGCGTCCATCGGTTTGACCTTCTGCACCTGTTCCGTGCGTCCGTCTGTCAGCGCCTTTGCCGCCGCCAGACGGATGACTTCCCGCGCACTGCGCGCCCATTTCAATCAGCTTCTTGTTCAAAAGCTGCAGTTCCTCGTCAAATCTGCGTCTCATATCATCCAAACCTCCCTGTGATGTAGTCTTCGGTTCGTTTATCCCGCGGCTGCGAGAAAATTTTCTCTGTGTTACCGTATTCGACCAGCTCACCGAGCAGGAAAAAACGCCGTTTTGATTTGAGATACGCACAGCCTGCTGCATGTTGTGAGTGACTATAATAATAGTGTACCTGTTTTGAGCTGAATTGCAAGTTCTTCTATCTTGGAAGTCGAAATCGGGTCCAGCGCACTCGTCGGTTCGTCCATCAGAAGCACCTCCGGCTGTACCGCCAGCGCCCGTGCGATACAGAGCCGCTGCTGCTGTCCGCCGGAAAGTCCCAGCGCCGATTTTTTGAGTCTACCCTTCACTTCATCCCAAATTGCAGCATTTTTAAGAGCGAACGCTCCACGATATCGTCCAGCTTCGCCTTGGCGCGAATTCCATGTGTCCGCGGGCCGTAAGCAATGTTGTCGTATATGCTCATCGGAAACGGATTCGGTTTTTGGAACACCATTCCGATACTCCTTACGCAGCTCGTTGACATCCACAGACGGGTCGAAGATCTCACGCCCCTTGTAACGAATGTCCCCCGGTGATCTTCACGCCCGGAATCAGATCGTTCATGCGGTTCAGCGTTTTGAGAAACGTGGACTTACCGCAGCCGGACGGTCCGATCAGTGCCGTAATGCTTTCTTTGCGGGGATGTCAATATTGATATTTTTGAGCGCGCGCACTGCCGTACCACAGACACATATCTTTTACGGTGATGATATCGCTCTTTTTTACACCTCTCTCCTCTTTTTGTAGTATTTTCCGACCAGCGTCGCCGACAGATTGATCAGCAGCGCCAGCATCATCAGAATCGAGGCAATCGCGAAAGCCACCTCGAACTCGCCCTGTTCCTTGGCGTAAACATAGAGCGCTACCGTCAGCGTCGCGCCGGACTCTGCCTAAACCACGATCAGATTGTAAGCGTCATGCGCGAAGCCCGCCGTATACAAAAAGCGCCGCCGTTTTCTCCGAGAATTCGTCCGACCGCCAAAATACAGCCGGTGATGATGCCATCCACACAGCCCGGAAATACCACAGTCCGGATCACGCGCCACTTGCCCGCACCCAAACCGAACGCGCCCTCTCGATAGGACTGCGGCACGGTCTTCAGACTTTCCTGCGTGGTACGCAGGATGGTCGGCAGATTCATGATGACCAGGGTCAGACTGCCCGCTTTCAGGCAGGTTCCCATGCCCCAAAACTCACAAAAGAACATCATCCCCACCAGACCATAGATGATGGAAGGTATCCCTGAAAGCGTCTCCGCCGCGTATTCAATGACCGCCACTAGCTTCTTGTTCTGTGCGTATTCTGTCAGATAAATCGCCGCGCCCACGCCAAGCGGCAGCACGACAACCAAAGTTGCCAGGACGATATAGATTGTATTCAAAATATCGGGATAAATACCGATTTTGTCCGCCAGATAGCTCGGCTCCGTCGTCAGAAGCTCCCACGAAAGGTTCGGCAGTCCCTTGTACTGATCATAAATAATCGAGGAACGCCACCAGCACGCAGGTCAGCACCGCCGAAACCGCCATCAGCGTTTTCATCAGCCCGATATATCGTTTTCTCTCTTTAGAAAAATGTTTTCGTCTGCATTTCGTCTCCTCCTTAGCGCTTTCCGCTGCCCGCTAACGCTCTTTGCTGCGCTTGAGGAAAAAGTTCAGCGTCGCGTTGATCAGCATGATGAAGAGGAACAGCACCAGCGCGATGGAAAACAGCGCCTGCCGCTGCAGTCCCGCGCCCGCGTAGGACATCTCGCTCGCCACCGCCGTCGTCAGGAACCGCACGCTCTCAAACAGATGCGGCATGTTCGCCACATTGCCCGATACCATCATCACTGCCATCGCTTCGCCGATCGCGCGGCCGACACCCAGCACGACGGCTGCCGCGATACCGCTTCTGGCCGCCGGAACCGAAACCTTGAACCAGGTTTCCCGTCGGCGTCGCTCAAGCGCCAAAGACGCGTCCTCATATTCCTTCGGTACCGCTTCCAAACCGGTGATAGAAACCTTTGATGATGGACGGCAAAAATCATGATCGCCAATACAATGATGGCAGCCAGCAAGCTGGAGCCATCCGGTACATGGAAGATGTTTCGGATGCCCGGCACCAGGATCAACATGCCGACCAAGCCGTAAACGACGGACGGAATGCCTGCCAAAAAGGTTCACCGCTTCCTCTACGATGCCGCGCAGCTTCGGCGGCGCTTCCCTTCGCCAGATAAACCGCCGTAAAAAAAAGAAACCGACCGGCACACCGATCAGGATTGCGCCCGCCGTACCGTAAACACTGGTCAAAATGAACGGCAGGATGCCGAACTTCGCGTCCTGATTGGTCGATGCCCACACCTTGCCAAAGAGGAAGTCCACAAGACCGATCTCGCGGATCGCGGGAATCCCCGCGATGATCAGATATACCGTAATCATCAGCACGCAGCCGACGAGTTACCAGTCCCAGCACCAAAAAGATGCCGTGAATCACCGTCTCGAAAGCGCCGCTTTGCGCTGCGCTTCGCGCAGCTGCTGCTGTTCTGTTTTATGTAATTTGCTTGTTGCTTTTTCATATGCTTACCTTTCTCACACACGTTCACGAATCGTCTTCTATCAATGGTACCGTCGGTTGACAAAGGCACACACGGTTTGCAAAGGCTTCTTTGCTTCTGTACCTTGTTGTCTTCGCTCACCGCAGCACCACTACGCCCCGCGCAGCCGGACTTGCGCATAGCAGGAAACCGCGGTCACTCCTTACAGGGCGCCGCAGCCCTGTCATCGAATTAGTTTGCGGATACTGCGCCTGCTGCGGAGATAACCTCTGCGGCGTCCGCGGATGTCGCGTAGTCAAAGAACTTTTCTGCGCGGTATCGGAAAGCTCTGTACCTTCGCCCAATTTACCAGTACGAACGGACGCTGTACTTTGTAAGTGCCGTCGCTTTACGGTCGCTTCACTTGCTGTTGACGCCGTCAACAGATACAGCCTTTACGGTATCCTTGAGTGCTGCCAGAGAAAGCATAACCGATCGCGTCGGATTCTGAGAAACCGTTGCGATGACATCGCCTGTGGAGTTAACTCCTGACGATACTTGCAAGCCTCTTCGGTTCCGGTGATGGATTCAAATCCGTCTCTTGTGCCGCTTCCCGGCCTCACGACCGATCAGAACGATTTCCGCGTCATTGCCGCCGACTTCTTTCCAGTTGGTGATTTCGCCGGTGTAAATCTTCGCAATCTGGTCAAGGCTTAAATCCGTTACCGGATTCTCCGGATTTGATGATAGTGATACCATCGTAAGCCAGCACGGTTTCCTGCAGACCCTGAGACTTTTTTCTTCCTCCTTCAGGCTTCTGCTGGAAAGACCGATGTCTGGCGTCCTTCGGAAACTGCTGTGATGCCGGAACCGGAACCGGTCGGATTGTAAAGTAACGGTTGTGCCTTCATTCGCCGCTTCAAACGCTTTCTGCGAGGCCGCCGATTACTTTTTTCCATCGAAGTGGAACCGTCAGTGGAAACGGTGCCGCCCGCAGCGCCGTCGCTGTCAGCCGCGCCGCCATCCTTTGCTGCCGCAGCCGGTGAATACCATCATGGTAAGCAATAAAAAATCAATGCAATACTTCCTAACTTTTTTCATTTTGTAATCTCCTTTTTCCTATTACATTTTTTTTCCTTTATCTCTTTTACAAGACTATCGCAATCGCCCCCATGTAAAAAGAAAAAGAAGCCTTTTTGTTAAATCAAAGTAAACCCCGCAAAGATGCGGGTTTTCATTATGATTTAGACAAAAAGCCTGCGCTGCTTTTCACTGCAGTGCAGACTTTTATCATTTTGCTTTTAATCTGCCTCCGCCGGTGCCTCGAACGGCGTCGGATTGGAATTATAGAATTCCTTTCCTGAATGGCCGGCAGAAGCTGGATCGCAGAGTAATGCCGGCAACGGTCAAAGCCATAGCCTCTGCACAACGTGTCAGATAGTCTTCCGCACAAGGCTTCTGCGTCGCGTCCGCAAAAGCGCGCCGCCGCTTCAGCACAGTCCACCATCATCTTCTTCAACGCGTGGATGCTCTGCATATCCCATGCGCGGTTCAGATAGTGCAGACTCGTGAAGTCCGGGATCACGCTCGCCTTTTTTACCGGTCTCCAGAATCACACCATGCACATTCGTCTCCGGATAATACTGCTTTCTGGATATTGACCATCTGATAAAAACGCGCACGCCGCGTCCAACGCGTTAATGCCATCCTCCGGCGCCAGTCCGGCATGCGAGGACTTTCCGATAAAATCAATCTCCACTGACTCGATTGCCAGTGTACGCCCGCCAATTGCGGTCTGATCCGGCGTCGGGTGTACCATCATCGCCACATCAGCTTCATCAAAAGCGCCTTTGCTCACCAACAGCGTTTTAGACTGTATGTTTTCTTCTCCCGGCGTGCCATAGACGATTGCCCTTTGCCTCCGATTTCATTGAGTACATGCCAACCCGTAGGCCACGCCATCGAAGCTTCAAAAAATCAAATTATGACCACAGCCGTGTCCGATCTCCGGCAGTGCGTCATACCTCCGCGAAAAATCCAATGACCGGACGGGCTTGCCGGAATCACGTACAGCACGAAGGCGAATGGCATCTTCCAGTAGTCGCGGTCCACACGGACCATGCGTTTCCAGCCACGCCACAAGCAGCTTGGAGGTTTGCTTCTCTGCTCCGCCGATCTCCGATTTTCATACAGTCCCTTTGCGATTTCCAACAGCTCCGGCAAAACTGCCTCAATTGCCTGGCCGATCTTTTCTTTTTTCAGTTCCTGTTTCATAATTTCACCTTATAGTCCGTATGCGCCATCAGCCGGTACAGCACCTTGCCGTCGATGTTGCCGCCGGAGAGTACCAGCGCGATGTTCCTACCACCAATCCGCTCCCGGTAGTCCATGACAGCCGCGACCGTTGTGCAGCTGCCCGCCTCGACGATATACTTTTCCTCACGTGCCATGAAGCTGACCGCCTTGGCGATCGTTTTCTTCTGAAACTGCGATAAAATCATCAACATAGTCCTTGGCCATCGCGTAGCTGAGCGCGCCGATGCGCCGATCAGCGAATCGCAGAGCGAATCTTCGCAAGGATATTCCTCGTAGAAAACGCCGTCCTCATAAGACTCTGATCATCGCCGGGCAAGCCTCTGTTCGCACGCTGCCTATTCGACCTGCGCCGACGCTTGATTTTGAGCCGCGACTGCGATGCCGATCAGACGTCGCGCTGACGCGGCGGCATCATCGATTGTTCAGATCCGGATTCTGCTCTAAAGCTCGATTGCTATCGTGCCCCGCCGTGAAAGATGACGCTGATCGTCATAATAGGCATCGATGTAGGTCATGCCGTGTTCCTCGATATACGCCACATGCCGCGCGCATGTGCTTTCATCATAGTTTTGCCCATCAGCATGACCTTCCGCGCCGAAATATTGATCTTATCGACCTTGCTCTTCGGCGTGGTTCTCCGGTACGATGACCTTCGCGTTTTCGGCTCCTAAAAGCGACGCCGTACGACGGAGCTGCCGGTTGCCGGAAGAGATTAAGCCACGTTTTGCTCGTCGGTCAGCGTCATCATCTGTTCAGCGCCCCGCGGGCTCTTGGCGCGCTGGCAGGATTCCAGCTTGAAAAAAATAGTTTCGTATCTCGTCGCCCAGAGTTGTGAACGACTGCTCCAGCGGCGGTCTTGGATATATGGACGGATCTGGAAACCATAGTTCATTCGACTTCTTTCATAACTAAAAACTCATGTGGGTGTTCTCCTTTCCCTTTTTTCAACATGCGCGTTTAAAGTACCACCGCTCAGATTTTTTCCCCGCGCGCAGCCTTTGCCCGCCGCGATATCCAAAGCGCCATACCGTGGTCGCGTCATAGATCGTAATCTGCGCGTCCGGAAGTCCTGCTGCTCCGGTACCTTTTTGCAGAATCAGATCACCGATCCGCCGGCAATGCCTGCGGCTAATGATTCCTTGAGTGGGAATGTTTCACCGGCTTCCACGCAGTGCACCATATCGTCCACGAAGACATGACTGCGTCGCGATAGATTTCCGGATCGTCTCTTCTTCTTACCCTCGGCATCCGCGCCGATACAGGACAGGTGTGTGTGCCCGACGTACCCATTCCTTGCGGATCACCGGCGCTTGACGGCGTCACCGTGATGATCACCATCTGCCTGCGGTACTCTTCCAGCTTCTGCTGTTGGCTTCCAGGTCACGCCGGACACGTGCTGCCGAATTCCTCCGCCAGACGCTTCTGGCGGCAGCTTTATGAAACGCTCCGCGTTCTGCGGATCCATATCGGCAAACCAGTATTTTTGAGACCCGGGAAAAAGTGTCAGCATGGCTGGGGTGATCTGAAAGTCGCCTGATCCCTCGCGCCCAGTACGGGTTCAGGATTCCGGCCGTGCCAGATACTTTGCGCCGATCGCCCTTGCCGCTCCGGTTCTAAGGCCTGTGATGCCGTCGAGGATCCCGATCGGCAGACCGTTGGTCGCGTCAAAGACCACGATCACCCCAACAATCCGGCAGTCCCTTTTCCCCAGCCTGCGCCGAACCAGGACACAGTCTTGTGCCCGAAGATCTTCGCACCTTTTAACAATTCTTCTGATTCTGATATCCATATACTGCATGCCCCGGATTCATAGCGTCGTCATTATACGACCGTATCTCCTCGTTCTTCTCAGTTTTGTACACATCCTCGACGCACTGAATGACAGGCTGCATCTCGATGACCTGCATGATGTCTTCTTTACTCAGTATTTTGACATGAAACATAATTACTCCTCTTTTAGAAGGGTACGCATAACGAAAATCAGATTTTTGCGCACATGGCGCTTCGCCGCTCCCGCAAGGTTTGTCGTTCCGGAAATACCGCATAGCGATATTTCCTACATAAAAAAAACAAAAAGCATCAAACCGAATTCCTTCTGCCGACCGGCAGCCCTGGCGGAATACGATTCAATGCTTTGATCCTGCACCCGGGGGTACAGGAAACATCCTGTGATATATTTTTCCTCATCGTATCACAGCCGTACCGCCCTTGTCAAGGCTGCATTATTTTCCAAACAGCGCCATGCGCCCGATCCGCGCAAAGGCTTCTTCGATGACGGCCTTGTCTACCGTGCGGCCATGCGCAGATAGCCCTCACCGCAGGCGCCGAACGCATTGCCCGGCAACATTAAAACATGTGCTTCCTGCAGGATACGCGCGGCGACCTCTTCGGAGGTCAATCCGGTTTTTTGATATTGATGAACAGATAAAAACTGCCCTTTGGCGGATAGATCACATGCATCTTCGGGATCCGGTTGATGCACGCCGCCGCAAAAAACATGCGTTCCCGGAACGTCTCCACCAGCGCAGGCTGGACTTCCTCCCGATGCTGCAGCGCGTACAAAGCAGCGCGCTGCGACATGGACGGCGCCGTAAACACCACGTTCTCATTGATCTGCTGCGACACGGATGATCGGCTGCGGCGCAACGATGCATCCGACCCGCCAGCCTGTCATCACAAAGTCCTTCGAAAAGCTGTTCAGCGTGATCGTGCGCTCCGCCATGCCCGGCAGGCTCGCGAACGGCACAAACGGGTGTTGGTAACTGTACGCCGTATAGATCTCATCGCTGATGACGATCAGATCATAAGCTTCGGCAATACGCGCGCGCGATTTCCATGGTTTCTGTCGTTAAGCAATTTTCCGTCGCGGGTTGTTCGGTGAATTGATGACCAGCGCCTTGGTCCGCTCGGTGATCAGGTTTTCGAGCCTTTCAACATTCACCTGAAAGTCTTCCTCTTCATAGGTCGCCAGTTCCACCGGAATGCCGCGCGCCAGCTCCACCTGCTGCAGATACGGCGTGAAATACGGCGCCTGCAGGATCACCTCGTCACCGTCGTCGAGAATGGCTTCCAATGCAGGTACATGCCCAGACAAGCCGAAGCCGTTACAAATACCTCTTCGTCGCGCACCGGCATACCGAAATTCTTTTCATAATAGCGGCAGATCTCGCCCGCAGCCCGGGTCGCCGCGAAAATCTGTATTTGGTATGTCCGGCCTTCGCATCGCGGAACGCTGCTTCGATGATCGGCTCCGGCGTAGTCATATCCGGATCCCCCAAGCTCAGATTGATCACATCGTCGAAGCTTTTTGCCATCTCATCCGACTGCCCCATGGCCGTGGACTGATCTTTCCAATATCGTTTGGCAATAAATTTATGTTTCATCGCCCGCTCTCCTTATTGTCACATTTTGTCTGCATACTTTTTGCCTGCATGTCTGCACACGTTTACCGGTATGCTCTAGTTCTCTCTCTTAAAAATTCCGCGAATTTTTCCAGTCCCTGCGCCAGCAGCTTGGAGTCGAACGCGTAACCAATCCGCACACAGCCCTCCATCTCCGGAAACACGAACCCGGCGTAAACAGCAGTCCACTTTTCACGAATCAGACGCACACACAGGTCGTAGGACGGAATGTCCTTATCGTAATATACCAGCGCGGTCGTGCCTGCTACCGGCTTCACATAGTGGACGCCCTCGGTCTCCCTGTACCCACTTGTCGAGGATCGCGCGGTTCTTCAAAGGATCGCGCGGTTCCGTTCAAAGATCTTTTTTTCCCTTATGCGCAAGCGCCAATCCCGCCAGCATATCATCCAGCACACCGCAGCTGATCGTATCGTAGTCTCTGCGCTCGTGGATCTGGTGAATCACATCCATATCGCGAGTCGCGATCCAGCCCATACGCAGTCCGGCCAGAAAAGATTTTCGACATGCTGCCGACTGAGATGCCTTTTCATAAAGATCGACAATGGAGTGCATATAGCTTCCTGCCGGAAATCCCTATAAACCTCGTCACAGAGGATATACGCATCCACGCTTCTGGCGATCTCGATCATCGCTTCCATCTCCGCTTTTTGGAATCCAGGAACCGGTCGGTTGTCCGGATTGTTAAGCGTGATCATCTTGGTGTTTTTCGTCTACAAAGAGACTTCAGCTCCTCGATGTCCGGCAGGAAATTGTTCTCCGGCCGCAGCTGCAGTAAATCCTCACCTCCGCGCCGATGGATTCCGGGATCGAATAATGTTGCTGGTAGGTCGGCATCGCAGACCATATTGTCCTTGCTTCAATCAGCGTCGTGATGACCTGATTGTTCGCGCCGATCGCGCCGTGTGTGCGGTACCACGTCCTCCGGTTTCAGAGCTTCATAAGTCCGGCAACACCTTCCAGATACTGCGGCGAGCCGAAGATATGACTGTAAGTCAGGCGTGTATTCTTTAAGCCCTTTAAGAATGTATCCGGATCCTCGCCGGCTCAAAGTTCCCCGAAGCAGTCAGCGAGTCGATACAGGTCTCTCTCCCAGATTGTATACCGCGCCATCCTCAAATTATTCATCCAACGTTCCACTTTAAAAAGTTTTGATTTTTTCATGTTATCAACCACCTTTCCCGTTCAAATCCTGTCGCTGCTCTATATGTCTGTTTACATTTCTTTTCATTTCCCCGCCTTTTTTCAAGCAACGCTCTTATCCTTATTTTACCGTATTCCCCCTGTCATTTTGTATTTTTCAAAAATAACTAAAATATTTTTGATTTTATAAAAAAACTAACGAATTGTGTTATACTAACAGAAAATCATTGCGGTTTTCATTCATTTGTCGATTCAACAATTCGGCAAGATCCCGGTACGATCGCGCTATGCGCAAGTCTAACCATGAAAACATCACAATTCGGAGGTTTCTATGGCGCTCACCGTAAAAAGATATTCTGCAGCTGCAAAGTCTGTGCAGCTTCCGGCTGCATGCCGGTCAAAGGGGCTGTCCTGTTATGTCGTTTCTGCCGGCATCGGCGACTATGAATTTTGTGCGGATATCGACTACCCCCGTCAAACCGCATTTGAAGCGAGACAGTCTGGTCCTCTCCAGCCTGCTGTTCGCCAAAGGATCTGAGCTGCTGCTGCCCGCCGTGCAGCAGCTTTACGAAGCCGGCGTCTCGGGACTGGCCTACAAAACTGTAATTTTCCATGAACTTCCAGAGGATGTGCTTGCTTTCTGCAACGCAACGCGTTCCGCTTTTCAGTTTTGGCAGCGATGCTTATTTTTGAAAAAATATTATCTATGAAATCATGAACGCCGTTCGCGCCGACGATACCAACCTTCCTGACAGAAGGCAATATCGCCGCATGCTCGCAGATGACTTCGCAAAATCTCAAGTCACCCTGCTCGCCAAAAGCCTTTCTCTTGCCTTTAAAGCACACGTTATGGGCGTCTATATCAAAGTCGACGACGCAGCGGAACGCGATACCTTCTATCGCACGCGGCACGCTGTCTTAAAAAACTTTTACCTCAATCGTAATCTCAACGACAAAGCCCCTGCTCTGCCTGTATGAAGGCGCTCTCTTTGCCCTGCTGACCGCCCATCAGCCAAAACCGGAGACCCTTTGAAGTCATTCTCGCGCAGCTTTTGGATTTTTGCATTACGATGAAGCGCCGCTTTGCGTCTGCCGCAGCGACATTCATCTGCCGTATGAGGATCTGGATCTCTGCTTCCGCGAAAGCTATCAGACTTATCTCGCCTCCGCAGCTGAGGCGCGTCGCTTTGCATCCTACCACGAGATCGGCACCTACCGTTTTCTGATTCCTCAAAGAGACAGCGATTCCATGCAGAGCTACGCTTCCTCCATCCTGCAGCCCCTTTTTGGCAAAAACCGGAATACTTTTGAAACCGCTCTGCAATTCGTACGCTGCGGCGGCGATCTGCCGCGCACTGCAGAGTACTTTGACTGCCACCAAAACACCATCCGCTACCGTCTGCAAAATCAAAAATCCTGCTCGGCTTCGAAACTGAAACCGAACAGGACTTTTTACGCGATCCTCGCGCCCGCCGTGCGCCTGCATCTCTTGCAGACATAACGCGCGTCCTTCATTCCGGATTTTTTTCAAAAATGGGATTGCCGGCTGCACATCCGAAGTTCCGTTCAATACATATCCGGCAATACCGATTTTCTTGATGTCATCCGGATCAGTACCTTCTGCTTTTGCGTATTTTCATCCGTTTTCTCCTCCTGCTTATTGAGGCCCGTAACACTGCTCGGGAGGTCCCGCAGGACGCCGACAGGCGGAATCTCACCTTTAAACGGTTGATGTGTGATTTTGCGATAAATCAAACCTCCGATGAAAACAGCAACCGGCAATATCAGATACCACATTTCAAGAATCAATTTCAAAACTCCCATCAGCTTCCTCCTCCCCTGTGTTCCCATGTTCTGCCCCGTATTCGGTCAGGGCTTTCAATCTGCAGCGCAGCACACGCGCCAGGCGCAAGACCAAATTTCTTGTTAAACCAATTATATCATTAGAATAGTATTTTGCAAAAGTGGTTTCTTGCGTGGTTTCTCCATAATAAAGAGTGTAAAATGAAAAAGCTAATTCACCGAATCGATGCAAGCAAGTGAATCGTATGAATCCATACATTTTGGCTCAATCACAAATTTTATGGGATTTCGAATTCGCACATAACGCTGGCGGCTCATATCAAATAGCTTCAGAAAAAGTATTCGTCACATCGCATGGTGCATATGAGAATTTCAAAAAAACAATGCGTTTTATCGCAAATCTATTCGCCGAAATATCATAAATCTATTCGTCAAATTACAACAAATTCATAAATCAAAACGCCACAAATCTGTTCGTTTTAAATTGACTTTTTATTTTTGGGGGTATACTAATTGCAAAGGAGCGTAAGTAAATCATGGCATTTGAATATATGAAACGCATTTGCGACAAAGAACTTTCCATGAAGTTAGATGCTTTGGAGCCGTTCATATTGTCGTCCCAAATGGTGCGGAAAAACAACAACAGCAAAGCAATTCGCGAAAAGTTATATCGAATTGCAGGATCCGGATAAGCGCAGTATGTATCTGGAAACAGCCAAAATAAAGCCTTCCAATCTGTTGCTGGGTGAAAAACCCCAGACTGATTGACGAATGGCAGATTGCTCCCAATATTTGGGATGCTGTTCGTGTTTCGGTGGATAAAAGAAATGAGGACGGCTTATACATCCTGACCGGTTCGAATTCGATTGATAAAAAGCAATATCATGCATACAGGCACCGGACGAATTGATACTCTGCCGATGTACCCTATGAGCCTTTACGAGTCTAAGGAATCGAATGGTCAAATATCTTTTGATCGATTTATTTCATCATCCGAACGCACTCCAAGATGGCTGTGAATCCAATCTCTCTATTGATGAACTGATTTTTTGCTGCTTGCAGAGGTGGGTGGCCTTCTTCTGTTTTGAAAAAAAAACGACAAGTCCAAATTGCTCGTGGCACGAAGTTATTTTTGAAGGGCTTTGTCGGGAGGATATGTCAAATGTCGATGGGGTAAGAAGAAATGAAACGATTTCAAGGCTTTTTTGCTCCGTTCTATGCGCGCAATATATCAACCGTTGCCTCAAATAGTTCCATCATGAAAGATATGAACGCCAACACTGAAATTTCAGCTACAACCTTCTACGACTATGTTAATATTTTAAAAAATTATATGTAATCCAAGATGTAGAAGCCTGGTGTCCTGCAATACGTTCGAAAAGCGCTATACAGGCAACAGACAAAAAGAACTTGTAGATCCGTCTTTAGTGGTGGCTGCTTTTAGGCGTTGAGCCGGACTACTTTAATCTTGACTTGAAAACCTTCGGTTTTATTTTCGAAACGCTGTGTATCAGGGACTTAAAGGTTTATTCCGCAGCCTATGGTGGGAAAGTATCTTACTATCGGGATCGCTACGGACTTGAAGCTGATTGTGTTCTGCATTTACGAGACGGGAGATACGCTCTGATCGAATTTAAACTTGGCAGTGCTGATATTGATGAAGGCGCGAAGCATTTGATTGCGATAGAGAAGTTAGTGGAAGAATATAATCGAAAAGAAACGCAATTTAAACTGCGTTTACCCGATTTTGAAAATAGTAATTACCGGGACACAGTATGGATACCGGCGGCCTGACAGTGTTTTCGTTGTCCTGATTGGCTGTTTAAAAGACTAATGTTTTTGGGACAACCGTGCGCATAACGAAATACAGATTTCTACGCGCACATGGCGCTCATTCATGCGCGCCGCTTCGTAAGGTGCTTTTGTCGTGATTCCGGAAATATCGCTGCGCGATATTTCCTGCATACATAAAATAATGAAAGGAACAAACCATGGACCAGAAAAAGAATACGCATTAAAAAAACATGCTGAATGGAAGGGCAAGCTCTCCGTTGAGTGCAAATGCCCGATCACGAATAAAGAAGAACTGCCGTTGCCTATACGCCCGGCGTAGCGGAACCTTGTCTGGAAATTCAAAAGGACGAGCATCTTGCCTACACCTATACCGGCAAGGGTAATACCGTTGCCGTCATCACCGACGGCACTGCTGTTTTTAGGGCTGGGAGACATCGGTCCGTCAGCCGGTATGCCGGTCATGGAGGGGAAAATGCGCGCTGTTCAAGGCTTTTTGCGGGCATCGACGCCGTACCGATCTGCATCAACAGTAAAGATCCGGATGAAATCGTAAACACCGTCTATCTCATATCCAGAGCTTCGGCGGTATCAATCTCGAGGATATCAGCGCGCCCCGCTGTTTTGAGATCGAAAAAACGCCTGATCGAAATGTGCGACATCCCGGTCTTTCACGACGACCAGCATGGAACTGCCATCATCGCTAGCGCCGGAATTTTGAATGCGCTCAAGGTAACAGGCAAAATGCCGGAAATCTCAAGATCGTGATCAGCGGCGCGGGCTCTGCCGGCATCTCTATCGCCAAAATGTTCCTGCGCTTTCAGTTCGGCGATATCATTCTCTGCGACCGCGAAGGCGCAATTTACGAAGGTGCACCTTTTAACAATCCGGAACAGGAAAAAATGGCTAAGATTACAAACAGGCAGCATCTTTCCGGCTCCCTCGCTGATGTCCTGAAAGATGCGGATATTCTGATCGGCGTATCCAAACCGGGCATCGTCACGCAGGATATGATCCGCAGCATGGCAAAAGACCCCATTGTTTTCGTCATGGCAAATCCGGTTCCTGAGATCATGCCGGATGAGGCAAAGCCGCAGGCGCGGCGGTGGTAGGTACCGGCCGCTCCGACTTCCCGAATCAAGTCAACAATGTCATCGCGTTTCCGGGTATTTTCCGCGGCGCTTTGGACTGCGGTGCGCCGAAGATCACCGAGCAAATGAAAGAAGCGGCGGCCAGAGCCATCGCCTCCGTCATTCCGGACGAGGAATTAACCGCCGAAAACGTTCTGCCTGACGGATTCAACCCGCTTGTCGTCAAACGCGTGGCCGAAGCAGTCATGGCATGCTATCAAAAATAGAGCGGGTTTGCGGAGAAGCAAACGTAAAGTCAAGAAATAAGGAGGAAACTATGGAATACCGTATCGAACACGACACGATGGGCGAAGTCCGCGTACCGGCTGACCGCTACTGGGCGCGCAGACGCAGCGCAGCTACGAAAATTTTAAGATTGGAACGCAAAAGAATGCCCGAAGAGATCATCCATGCCTTCGGTATCCTCAAAAGCCGCCGCGCAGGCAAATCTTTGCGCTTTGGCGCGCTGGATGAAGAAAGAGCCGCCGCGATTCAGCAGGCAGCCGACGAGGTCATCAGCGGAAAGCTGCAGGATCACTTTCCGCTCGTCATTTATCAGACGGGAAGCGGCACACAATCCAATATGAACGTCAACGAAGTCATCGCCAA
>VOFC01005891.1_pt1 | contig 19277 bp, 23 predicted proteins | sample 5384161 | NCBI WGS metagenome assembly VOFC01 (sample SAMN12384722, study PRJNA508395) | human gut metagenome | isolation source: healthy gut B | host: Homo sapiens
CGCGGGTATCGAGTTTAAATCCTAGCTTTTGCGGTCGATCAGGATCTCTATCCTCGTACAGCGCCATGGCTTCCTCCGCCATGCCGTTTGCCTCGTAGGCGCTGCCCGGCAGCAACGGGCCGTCTACGTTGACATTATCCTCGCCGTCCACTGCTCACGAGAGCTTTTTCAAAGTCCGTGATCGCCTGATCCGATGTTGCCCGTCGGGCTTCCTCGCCCACCTCCCACAGCGCCGTAACCGTGGTATCGCCTTACATCCGCGCCAAAATGTCCTTGTCCGACAATGTCGGTGCCGGCGCAACGACTATCTTTGTCGCCGGTGTGTATGCCTGCCGGATCGAAATTTTCCATGCTGCAAAACGGCAATGACGTTGCCGGCAGAGTCACGTGGTCTCAAACTCTATTTCCTTCCAGCCGAATATGTATTTTTCAACAAGTATCTGGCCAATAGGCAGAGCGCTCAGACCGGTCGCGGCTTCATGGGAGCTCCAGCGTCATATGCCACTCCGCCGCCCGAGCCGCCGAGGTATGTTGCCGGTCTTACTATGACCGGATAGCCTATGCTTTCGGCTATTTCAAGCGCTTTATAGGTAATGTCGTTGCAGCCAATATCCGACGGTACGGTCGGCTGACCAGACTTCTGCATGATGCGCCGGACAGCTCGGTCCTCCGCCCCTGCTTATCGCGCGCGGCATCGGTACCGGGCGGCACACGCCCGAAGCCTCAAAAAGCCACTCTTTCGCAGCTGCATGGCTATATTCAGTCGGTCTGACCGCCGGACCGGCAAAGCACACGCTCGTCGGCTTTTTCACGCTTCAAAATGATTCTCTTACCGTTTCCGCAGTCAGCGGTTCGAGGATATATCTCGTCCGCAGTGCTTTATCGGTCATTATTGTGGCAGCGATTGGGTTTACAAGCACCACTTCTATGCCAAAAACTTTTTGAGCACGCGGCAGCACTGCGCTCCGGCGTGATCGAATTCGGCTGCCTGACTATCACGATGATTAGGAGTATTACAAAGCCCTTTTTTATACTTTTGTCAGAGGCATTTCACCCATTCCTCCATTGAATTTAATGAATTTATCGAACAAAAAAAGAAGTGTCTTTAAAGATTGAACGGGCACTCGGATGGAACACCGAAAACGCGTTCAAATCCCCTTATAATCGACGCCCTCGCATGTGCCATCATTGCCATTACATTGGCTTAGTGAACCTTTGTCCTTTATGCTGTCGGCTATGACCGGTAGCCGTGGTTTCTGACTTGTTATTAATGACGCGGCTGTCGCCGACCTCTTTGACCGCTGGTTTACGCCTCTGTGACCATTTTCATTTTTCGGTCTTACCACCGCCTGCGGCAAGCGCCATGAGCTGATACGGCAATATACCGAACATCGGCACTGCACAACAGCTTTTTATTTCTTTTACCATCCCGTATTTTCGGCAAGTCGCCCGGACCGTTGGTTAATATATCGGGCAGAAAGCTTTAAGACCTCGTCGGCAGCAGTACAGGACAGGAAGGCCACTCTTATCACGGTACAGCCGCGCAAGCAGCTCTACGGATTATGTTGCCACACTGCGCCATGTCGTAAGCACTACTTTGTATTTTTCATGTTGCTTTATATACGATGTCTCATGTGACGCTTTAACGGCATTTTTGACCGAAATCGATTTAACCTCGGTACAAACGGGCAGACGGTCCGGATATGACCGCATTCGCGAGCCCGATAACTCGCTTGCGTATCTTAGTGACCGCACGCGCCATCGTACGCAAAGTCCGATAATGCCATTGCCGCTTCGGAATAATATTGGTCAATATCACTTCTGAAATTGGAATGACGCCATCACGCACCATTTCGCCTGTCCCAAAACCAGGCCGCATAGTAAATTACTCTATAAATCCGTAATTCTCGGCGGAAGGTCTTATAACTATTGTCGAGAAATAGCTCGGGTCGGTAAGAGTCTCTCTATATATCCATCCCGTTGTGAAAACAAACTCGCCGTTTCATCTGTCTTGCACCTCTTTGTATATTAATGCATTATCTATGTATAATTATTACTTATATTGGTGGCATTTGTCAAGCAATTGTTATAAATTTTTATTGTTTACATATTATATTTTCATATGTCGGTAATTGTAAATTATCTGTTGCGGCACTTGAAAACACTGTCGGTTTGTGTTAATATATATTCGTTGCGGTCATACAGATCGGACGAATACCAAAAAGCCCCTTTAAAATGGGTAATCATGTTCAGAATGGAGAACAGTGAAAATGAAAGCAGATGTAGTTATTGTCGGTGCAGGTCCTGCCGGTATCTTCACGGCTATTGAGATGCTGAAGCTCGGCAGCCACAGGAAAATAGTCATTGTAGAAAAGGGACAATCGGTCGAAAAGCGCCACTGTCCGAAATCGGTCACGAAGCACTGCATGAACTGCAAGCCGTTTTGTCATATAACAACAGACTTTTCGGGAGCCGGTGCATTTTCTGACGGAAAGCTGTCGCTCAGCTACGAGGTCGGCGGCGATCTGCCCACACTTATAGGCGAGGACACCGCTCAGGAGCTTATAGATTATGCCGACCGTATATACCTCGAATTCGGCGCTGACGAGCATGTCGAGGGTCTCGGAAATACCGAGGAGGTCAAAAAAGATACGCAAGCGCGCCATTCAGGCAGGTCTAAAGCTGGTTGACTGTCCTATCCGTCACATGGGCACCGAAAAGGCTCAGAATATATCTTTCGATAGAAAAGCATCTTTTTAAACAACGGTGTTGAAATACTTTTCGGCACCGAGTGCACCAATCTTAAATTTGAGGGCAACAAGTGCTGCGGCATTTACGCCTCTGACGGAAAAAGGATTTTGAGATCGACGCCGAAAGCACGATAGTTGCGACCGGACGCCGCGGTGCTGACTGGCTTGAGAAGCTGTGTGCCGAGCACAATATCGCCCATCAGCCCGGCACCGTTGACATCGGCGTGCGCGTCGAGGTCAGAAACGAGATAATGGAGACCGTAAACAAAGTCCTTTACGAGTCCAAGCTGATAGGATACCCGAAGCCGTTCAAAAATAAGGTGCGTACCTTCTGTCAGAACCCCGGCGGCTTTGTAAGTCAGGAAAACTATGACAACAATCTCGCCGTTGTAAACGGACATTCCTACAAGGATTACAAATCCGAGAATACCAACCTTGCAATTCTTTGTTCGCATAACTTCAGCGTTCCCTTCAATCAGCCCATCGAATATGCGCAGAAGGTCGGCGAGCTGACCAACATGCTCGGTGCGGGACATATACTTGTACAGCGCTACGGCGATATACTTGACGGAAAGCGCACGTGGCAGAAGGAGCTGGCTCATGCGAACTTAAAGCCTACGCTGCCCGATGCCGTTGCCGGCGATATAACAGCTGCTATGCCCTACCGTGCAATGATAAACATAATCAACTTTATACAGGCTATGGATCATGTTGTGCCGGGCTTTGCTTCGACCGAGACACTGCTGTATTCGCCTGAGCTCAAGTTCTACAGCAACCGTGTGAAGATGGATGAATCGCTTTCGACCAGCGTTGAAGGGCTTTACTGTCTCGGCGATTCGAGCGGCTGGACCAGAGGCCTCATGATGGCTTCGGTCATGGGCGTTCTCATGGGCAGAAAGCTTGTAGAAAAAGAAAACGCGAAATAACCACAAAGCCCCTGCGATTTTATTGAATTTTTAAACAGGCAGTAACCGATCTTTGTACTTGACCGGAACTGCTGACCGTTATAATCCACTAAGATTCAAAGCGACCGCGCATGCGTTCGCTTTTTGATGCACTAAAATAAGTTTTGCTATATTCGTAAAACAGCCCCCAAACCTCCGGCATCCTGACATGCCGTTAATACTAAGCAAAAATCCCACCACAGTTGTGGTGGGATTTTTTGCTACGGTGTATAAAAGCACACCGTTTTATGATTAATTACACTACTCTCAAACAATCGTAAGTTCGTGTAAAAAGTTACGACCAGTTTTAGTACCTTATGAATTTACACTACTCTCAAACAGCGGGATTACTTCGCTGCGGCAACTATTGTTTTAGTACCTTATGAATTTACACTACTCTCAAACTATCGTTGCTTTATGTAAGATAAGCAAATTGTTTTAGTACCTTATGAATTTACACTACTCTCAAACTCCTTAACGGCATTTGACACGGAAACAAGAGTTTTAGTACCTTATGAATTTACACTACTCTCAAACACGGCGTGAGAGTTTAAGCCGTCCAGGGTGGTTTTAGTACCTTATGAATTTACACTACTCTCAAACGGCGTAAGCATAGAAACTTACTTCATGCGTGTTTTAGTACCTTATGAATTTACACTACTCTCAAACTGAAGATTGGGCTGATTTAATTGTTGGATTGTTTTAGTACCTTATGAATTTACACTACTCTCAAACGAGCATGGGATAAGCGAGAAAAAGGGAAAAGGTTTTAGTACCTTATGAATTTACACTACTCTCAAACGCCTTTTGTCCTATTTCTTTTAACCCGTTGGTTTTAGTACCTTATGAATTTACACTACTCTCAAACCACAGGCAACGGCTTGTTCTATCCGTTCTCGTTTTAGTCCCCTATAAATTTACACTACTCTCAAACACTTTGACTCGCGCTACCGTGTCGTTATCTGTTTTAGTACCTTATGAATTTACACTACTCTCAAACGGCGTGTTGCATCTCCTGCATTGCCATTTCGTTTTAGTACCTTATGAATTTACACTACTCTCAAACGTAGAAATAACTAAATTCTTGCATAGTCTGGTTTTAGTACCTTATGAATTTACACTACTCTCAAACGGAGCACAAGTGCGCGCGGCAAACGCTTGGTTTTAGTACCTTATGAATTTACACTACTCTCAAACGGTCTGCTTATCGTTACGGTAGCCGCATTAGTTTTAGTACCTATGAATTTACACTACTCTCAAACGAACACAAAATAACTTTCGCTTTTTGCGGAGTTTTAGTACCTTATGAATTTACACTACTCTCAAACCCAATGCGAATAATGCAAGTAAAAATATTGTTTTAGTACCTTATGAATTTACACTACTCTCAAACCATACATCCGTTATAAAAAGCAGTTGCCGGTTTTAGTACCTTATGAATTTACACTACTCTCAAACCAATCGATAATCTCTTAAAAGAAATGGTTGGTTTTAGTACCTTATGAATTTACACTACTCTCAAACCTCAAACCTCAAAATTCAACTTAAAGAACAATGAAATTTGTGCCATAAACAGGAGTAAACAGTACCACTACATTGTACCGGGTCATCATAAAGCACCTATATTGTATCATACCGATCGGTCTTTTGCAACTATTTCGCACAGGTCTTTGTCAATAATCGTTATATTTTCGTCGTCAAGCCTTTCAAAAGGAAAAAACATATTCTCCAGAAAAATCACAAACACGCCTTGATATTTAAGGCTGTTAAACAGCAGTTTTATTTCGTTGTTATTGAAAAACACATGTGCATTAAGCAGAACAAAGCACTTCGGACGGGCATATTTGTTTATTACCGACATGTAATTAAGCAATGCGGCAGTAATATCAAAGGAATCTATTCGGGGGCTTTAACGACTGCATTTTGAAAACATCGCAGAGCGTGATCTCCGGCTTGTAATCAAAATCAAAATCGCATATTTGCGACACTTTGGAAAGAAACTTAATAATATCTGCCTTCAGTTCGCTGCTCTCATTATTTAATTCATCAACACACAGTTTCTCCAGATATGCATATATTTTTTGATTATCGAAGGAGATACCTGAAGATCAAAATAATTGCTGATGAAACATACATTGTTTTTTATTGTAAACGGCTCGTAGTTTTGCGAAAACACAAGATCGCCGCTTTCATTTTCCTCCAAAAGTCCATGACAATATTGCGGAATTTCAGAATGTTTTCAACGCATACCGTATTTATTTTATCCTTTAATATATCTATAGGTTCGGTCATAGGTGAAATATAAAGCCTCAAATTATCACCAGCCTTTCATCGGAATTAAGCACATCGGTATCGACATTTCCCGAAAGTATCTCCATTTTTGAATACTGCTTTTCGGTGATCGACAAAATCTGCACCGATCCTTTTTGCGGTCGGTGTTTTTTGACCTCTTCGATTATTTGCTCTGTCTGACCGGAATTGAGAGACAGCTTTGAATAAACTGATTCCTGTATCATCATATATCCGCTTTTTATCAGAAATTTTCTGAACCGCGTATAATCACGCCGATCCTCACGGGTCTCTGTAGGCAAATCAAAAAATATCAACACTCTCATAAATCTATAACTCATATTTGTAATACTTTATCATTGATATGTCGTCCCCGACAAGTGCGTCGAGCACGCTTTTTTGGTGTAAATTTTGATAGTATTCAGAAGTGTTTGCCGTCTGCCGTCAATCATAAGTTCAAGGTTCAGAAGTGATAATAATTTGTGCTTTTCTTCACTTTCAAATTTTTGCAGCCCGGCTTCCTTGACATATCTGTCGATCACGGGTCTGAAAGGTTCCATCAAATCACACGACAAATTAAACTGATTAAAGATGTTGTCATGAAAAGACCAAGCATTGTGCTGTATCCGCACGCGGCGATCTCCCGGTTGATGCAGGAAAGCAAAATGCTGTAGCCGTAATTAAGGGCTGCGTTTACGGGGCATTCATCCGACCGCGAGAAATTTTTTCCGAACATTGCGTTGAAATATACTTTGGCAGCGTGACCTTCCCGGTTCGTTTTATCAAACAGCTCCAGCTCCTCTAAATATCCGAACAGTTTTTTGCGATTCTGCAAGTCCGAAATACATAAGATTTTCTGCCTGCTTTGTGATTTTTTGCGCTATTATATTAGTCCACACCGACTGCTTTGTAAAATCGGACCACCCGGTTTGTATCTTCAGTTTCTGAGAGCAATCGTGTGAACCGTAATAAGGCAGCAGTTCAGAAACGGGATTCTGCTTTTCATCGCAAAATATCACCTTTACCTTTTTGTTTTACAAGCTCGGCTAAAAGGGCGGTGGTGATGGAAACAGCAGTAGTTTCTATGATCAGCACGGATATTTCGCTGATATGTACACGGACAGTTGAGTCCACATCGCGGATCACGGCGTATCCGAGTCTCAGATCGATCTTTGACGGTTTTGACACTACCACTGTTCTCCACCCCATAATTTGCACCTCTTTAAATCAGTTCTGTTTCTTTTTCAAACAGCCCGGTTATAGACTGGTTGATCAGTTTAAACGATTTTGCCTTGTCTCGCCGACGGCAGTTTGTTGTCTTATAGTAACCGCGCCGCTTTTGCCGGAGCCTCCTATATCTTCCGTGTTGCCTAAAGTCGCATTGCAGTGCAGAATTTTTAATATTTCAAGCAAAACGTAGCACTGCTTATAAACCGAGAGTGCCTCAAACTTCTGCTTTCCGTCACACAACAGATTTGCGATATTTGAAAATTTGACCTTCAGCACAGTACCGCTCGTTTTTTCGATCAGCTTACTATATAACTTAACATTCTCAGCAGCAGATAAACCGTCATATTCGGTTACCGGTTTCTCTATTTTAAGCTCCTCGCATTTTTTCATATACTCTGTCACTTTTTTTTATGTATTTTTCAGAGTCCGGGTCCAACACAAGCTGCATTGCCGATTTACAGATAAGCTGCCTGCCTCCGCCGCTCTTACTGCTGATATGCATTCTGAAACCGTCGAGGCTAAATAGCTGGTTATATTTCACGCACGGTATAATTACCGAAAGCTCGGTAGCCTTGGCTCCCATTGTAAGCAGCACCGACTTCAGATAGTTTTCCGGCTCTTTATTATAATCCGTCACAGAATACAGGTTTACAGGGACAAACGCTCTGACAGGTTTACCCTTCTCATCTTTGTATGACGTCAGTGCAAAAAATGTCGATGTTGCTTTATCGTAACCTCCGTACTTCTGAATATCCGACTTGGGCAAGTTCTTTTTTAAGAGGAACCTGTCCGCTTCCTTTTTCTGGATTGTCTGTTTGAAAAGTCCACCCTTCTGCATAAACAGTATCTCGTAAACCGTATATTGTTCTTTGCCATCATGCTTTTCACGGTATCTATCGATCTGTTACCGTCTTCAACCGACCACGCATCCTCGACAGCATAATCAAAAATTCTGTTCGCGCTAAGTTTCCCTTCCTGAATACCTCTTATAAAGAACAGCCGGTTATGATTATAACGGGTATTGTAAACGTTACCGACAACTATATTCAAATAAGCATCCTTTGCGTGGTGCAGGTCGTTTACCACACGGGATTTTACAAAGTCATACTTTTTTTCTGAAATCCGAAACAAGGTTTGCCTTTACATATACAATCTCTGATGAATACCGCTTTTCAAGCAGCTGTGCGATCGCTTTGGTCGACTGCCTTGTTTCTACAATCTGACGGTTAATAAATGCCGAAAGTTCATCATCGGTAAGAGGAAACGTTCTGGTAAGTCTTTCATATTTTTCGTCTCCTATTAACCCTTTATCCAAAAAGCATTCTCCAAAAAACCGTGCATCTTGCTTTGAACATCGCGGCTTAGAGGGTATACATTGCCTTTTTTCCTCGTTAGACTGCTTGGTCACCAGCACTCTGTTATTCAGACTGTCATCCTTGAGCTTTGAACGGGGGTATATAGGGTCGATATCATGAAGGTTTTTGTTATCAAGCTCGGAAATATCGATCGTCTTTCCGGTATACATGCATTTGCCGAATTGCGTATAGTACAAATACAGTGCGTCTCTGCGAAGATCATTGTCGTCCGTATTTTTCAATTTGGTATACAGTCCCGGATATTCCTTCTTACAATTATTATACAGTTCAAGGAGTCTGCTTTTTCTTGACACCTTGCGCGTCTTTTTCCTTTTCTTCTCCTCTTGCAACCTCAACAAATATCCGTTTAGGCTCACAGCCATTGATTTTAACGAGTTCCTCCAGTATCTGCATTGACTGATATATCGGACGCTTCACCTTTGGAGAAACATAAAGCGCTTCTACCTCGTTTTTCAACGAGGTAAATTCAGCCGGTCCGTTTGCATCGGCTATTGCCTTAGTAAATCCGAAATCATTACTAAGAAGTTGCATGAGGTTGTTGTTTGTGGTCCACATAAAATCGATAATTGTCGAGACCTCGCCCGTAACCTTCGAGACCGCGCTAAGCTCTGACAAGAGCTCCTTTGACAGTCTTCCCCAGCCTGCAAATTTCAGCTTTACTACGGAGTCTATTTCCTCCTTTTTTCAGCTTATCTTTGAAAAGTTCGGTAAGCTTGCGTCTGAGCATCTTCTTGTCATCACCGAAAATAGTGATATACTTAATGATCTTTTCTTTATCATCAGTCGATATATTATACTGTGACATTTCGCGAAACGACTTCAGATTTGATTTGAAATCGCCGTCAATTCCGGATATTTCCGCATCTTCATATCCCTTTGACTTAAGGTATTTAAGCAGTCCCTTATTAGTCACTTTATTGTGATTCAAAAACAGGTCATTATAAATACTCTGCTTTAATCCGACGGGGATCTCATGACCGTTGATCTTTAGATTATTTAGTTCATTAAGCACCGTGAATTTGCTGTAAAGCAAAGAATTTTTCGGGAGAACATCCTTTGTAACGAGATATGTGCATTTGTTGGTCAGGTTTTCAATGAACTTTTCAGCGCTTTTGTCTACATCCACGACCCTGTCAAAATTCCAGGGATAAATTTTGTCCTTGTTTCTGACAAGCCATGACTTATCACTGTGAGTATTAAGGGGACCGACATAGTAAGGAATCTTAAATAAAAAATATGTCGATAATCTCCTGCTTTACTGTTTTACCGCTTTCATCGATCTTATTTAAAAACGGAATGCCTCACCGGCGTTATCCAGTATTCTTGTCAGTTCGGCTTTGTTTATCTGCATGGGTATTACCGAATTATCCTTTGTAACAGATTTCGGCATGAAAGTTTTGAGCACAATTTCACTATACATTTTTTGGTACTTTTCTTCCGCCGGTTCAGCAGGAAGCTGCTTTTTAAGAAAGTCTAAAAAATCGGATTGTGAACATTTCTTTTCAACACTGCCTTTTGAAAGATGTCCGGAATAGGCGACGTAGTTGCATGTTCCGGATTGGTTTTTCTTAAATATTGCATCCTTTTTGTCTGGAGCATATTTTTTTTACATATTCCTTTAAAATGGTCAGATCGGCACGGTGCTTGTCATATATATCGACCTTGGCATATGACAGATATTTCTCGTCATTCAGCACATCCGCCAGTAGTGCCCAATCATAAACGGATTTGAGCAGCTCGATAAGATAAAACGATTCGCCGAAGGCGCTTTCATACAATACCGACTTTTCATCGTAATTACTTTTTAAAATCAATTTTTTCAACTTCAGTACCGTCATACTCTTTGTTTTGAAAAATTGCAGACGATTTTACGGAAGCTCCCGACAGCAGTCCTATGATAGATGCAGCAGGCTCATCAGCCTTACCGATATTAAAGATCTCTGACAATCTGGTTTTCCTGCTTGTAACATTAAGCTTCCGATCCTTTAGCACATCTTTCACGTCATCTATGTTTTTTACAAACAAGCTCAACGGAATATGTATCAGACAAATAATTAGTCAGTTCAATCCACACATCCGAAAAATTCGGGATCGCATTGTCTCCGAGGCTTGCGGAATCAAACAGAAAATGGCCTCTGTTTTTTGATTATATGGCTAATCGCCAGATACAGAAGCCTGACATCACTTATTTTTTCGCCATCCAGGAATGCCTTGCGGAGATGATAAATTGTAGGATATTTAATAAAATAATCCTTATCATTGAAGTTTTTATCGTTAAACAATGAGTATTTACCCTCAACCGATTTGTCCTCCGCCCACAAATCACTGTCATTTATCCTTGCAAAAATGACGGATCCGATTTCGAAATTTCCTTACTAAACAGAAGCTGCAGGCACTCGGTTCTGAAACGATTACGCATTGTCCGGCGTCTTGCCGAGCGAAATGCACGCCGTTCTTCTGCAGTATTGCTTTCCTCAAGCAATCTGATTCCCCACTGAGCGTTTTCTTTGAATTTGAGCATACGATAATTTGTGTCTGTAACAGCCCAGCCTATCGAGTCAGTACCGATATCCAATCCAACATAATAATCCCTTTGCATTTTTTCCTCCTTGACAATTATAAAATTATGTGTTAGTATAAATATAATCTCAAACACCTTATGAGATTTACACTACACGTTCAAATAAGAATTTATTCAAATCGTCGTGCAAACGACTTCACAGTGTGTGAGCATCAGCTCTGCCTTATGGCAGAGCTTTTTGTTTACAATACAATTATAGAGCACATAGTGTCCCGATTTTCGGACAGACATAAAAAATAAAGCAATAATTGATGCAAAATCTACGCTTCAGCATTGTCATCTTTATATTGTCGCTGTGTTTATTATCATTATAGCATATTAAATCGATTTTTGCAAATTTTTGGGTAAAAAAATCAATTTGGCTCCGGAATCCTGACATGCCGTTAATACTAAGCAACAATCCCACCACAGTTGTGGTGGGATTGTTTGAAGACTCAGTATTTATCAGATACAACAAGATGAATTTTAATTTTGTTTTCAGTTAAACGGAGAATTTCAAGCATATTTTATTTTCAAATAATCAATTTTTAATTTTTTGCATTGCATTAAAGACTGAAAACCGATATAATAGTGGTGTCGTAAACAAATATTATGATGGTGAGGAAGATATAATATGAAATACAATTCATTGCGCGAAGAATTAAAGCAGTATTATTGGTTTATCTATGTGCCTTTCGGCGTTTTGCTCAGGGCTAGAATTTAAGGCTTTGTTTCAAAAACAAAATTTTAACTGAATAAAATTATAGAAAAGAGGAACACATATGAATTTTATTCCACAAAAATCAGAACCGAACGGCAACTACCTTTGCACATGGGCGCTTCAGGCCTCCGCCGCAAAAAAAACTCGGAATTAAAGGCAACGGCTGCGCCGACCAAAGGGACGCGCTTAACACCGAGCTTTTATTTGGCAGAGAGGATTTATATCATGTTTACTCCGACGAATTTCGCGGCGGCTTATATTTACTGTTAGACGACGGCTGGGACGTTCCCTACGGCACAGAGCATTTAGCGAACAGCAGTATTGAGATGTTCGGCACGGTGGCTCCCCGACCCTGTTAAATTTAAGGATTTAGGCATAACGCCGAGGAAAGGCTTAAAGAAATGTCGAGGCGGGTAAAGGCGATGGGCTACGCAGGTCTCGGTCTTTGGATTTCACCCCAGCAACCCTTTGTAAATCAGTCCGAGCTTATCGATATGGCGGCGGCAAGGGAATATTGGGAGGAAAAGGCAAGAATATCTGAAGCGGCGGGGGTCGCTTACTGGAAGGTTGACTGGGGCGCACAGTCAGGCAAAGCCGATTACCGCATTATGATGACCGAATGCGTCCGAAAATATGCACCAAATTTAGTTATAGAACACGCCGTCCCCTTAAGTCCTTACCAAGAGGTAAATCCGCAGGACGAAAAGGTGAAAAGAATGCGCAAGCTCCTGCCTTACAGTGATTATTTCCGCACCTACGATATTCAGCTACCCTTTGAGGAATCCGCAACTCTTAACCGTGTTCATTGTCTGCTCGCCGATAACGACGACGATATGATGTGCGGTTCACTCGGAAAGGTCAATATTGAGACCTGCGCGTACCTTGCCGCCGCGCTCGGATTTAATCTCGGCATAATGAGACACAACCGCGAGACCGAGGCGGCTCTCCGCTGGCAGAGAATAGCCCCGCCTTTTTTCGGTGAGCGAGGGAAATATATTTATTCTAAAGAAATACTCACAGATAATTTATACCTCGAATACAGCAGGATTTCATGGCTTCCCGAGGCGGCGAATAAGACCTACAATATGTCCGCACCCGCGGTAATGGTGCGTAATACCGTACTTCCCTATGTAGAGACCAAGGGAGTGACAAGCCATTTATTACCGCCTCCTTGAACCCGAAAACGGGCGCATATTCCATTGCCGCCGTAAGACGTAATATTGACCCCAACCATATGATTATTGTTCCCCGCAAGGGTTACGTGTTACCCCGAAAGCATAGACGCGCCTATCGGCGTATTCGGAGTTTTTTGATAAGCTTATTCTATCCTTTAAGGAAGATATTCATGAGGGCGCTAAGGTGTACGCCCAATGCCTGCTTAAAAATGAAGCGGCGGATATTACCGATAGGGTGCAAATAGACGGTAACACGCTGATGGTTGACGGTAAGGATATTCGATATTTCGGCAAGGATAAGCACGATTATACCGAGACCTTCGACCCCGCGGTATTGATTAAAATTATTTGATAAAAGTTGAATGTACAATTTGTAATAATGTACCGAGATTTGAAACGGAAAAGAAAGTCAGGCAAATATTGCGGAAGCAAATATTCCCGTGGACGATTCCGCCGGGTATAAATTGGTATGGAACGATGAGTTTGAGCTTGATCATCTTGATTTGAGAAAATGGTCCTCCGACGGAAGCGGTTGCTGGAGCGGAGATTATAAATTCTGTTTAACGGGCGAACTATGGCGTTTTGAAAACAGCGTAGGTACCCTTTATAATGAAAAAGTTTGACAAGCCCGACAGGGGAAAGGCAAGCTTTATTGGGACGCAGGTTCGTTTATTACAAACGATACAATGAATTTCGCTCACGGATATTTGGAAATGCGGGCAAAGGTTCCGTTTTTAAGGGATGGGCGAATTCCGGCTTTCTGGCTTGTATCGTTAAATGCGGTATTAGCTCACAGAGACCCAAGCTACAAAAAGCCGGAGTACAGAATTGAAATTGATATTTTTGAAAATTTCAGCTCGAAAAACGGTTTAGTGCCTAATATTCATAAATACGAAAATGTACCCGGTGGCAGACATTGCCAATTAAGCGGAATAGATCAGGGCGCCTCTAAAAAAAGCGGAACCCGTACCTTTCGTTTTCCCGACAGCATTGACCCTAATAATTGGCATACATACTGTTTTCTGTGGACGGTGAGTTTTATTACACCTATGATCTTCGTAAAAATTTCGGACCGTTCGGCGGGACGGAGGGACTCCATCAGCCTGTAAGCATTATAATAAGCAATCAGATTTTTTTCCGAGGGCTGGACTAAGGTCAGCGACTGGGCGGCGTAAGCTCTGCGCGCAACAGTCCACGCAAAAGCATAAAAATTTTCAATGCTTTCTTGCTTATATACGGCTGATATTACGGCGAGAATGATATCCGAGCATAGATCCTCCGCCTCATAAGAAGCGTTTCTTGATAAATCTTATCAAGAAACGCTTTGTCACCGATCAGCTTTAATGTTTCGTTTGTTTTCATTTCGCACCTTAAATTTCATAATGATCATTACGCCTATATAGTCGGAATTTTTGAGGTTGCTTAGGTATAAAGCTGCATTTTATTTATAAGTAATATCGCCTTGGCATTCCACGTTGCCCTTAATTTCCCGGCATTCAACCTTGCCGCCGCAGTCCACATCGCCTTCAATGCTTTTTCCGCACGTCACATTATCACCGCAGTTGACATCACCGGAAATACTTTTTCCGCAAGCCAAATTGTTTCCGCAATTAACTGCACCGTTTATATCTCCGCCGACGGAAATGTTGCCGCGACACTCTTTGACATCGCCGTTGATGTCGTTGCATTCTATATTTCCTTGACATACAACATCACCGTTAATGCTCGCGTCACAGTTTAAATTACCCATAACTTCAACCTTAAAATATTGCCGGGTCTTTTCGTTGCATTCCTTTGGAAATGATATGTTGATCCATCCGTTTTCGTCAGTTGACTCTAAAATTTTCTTCCCTAAAGTCCTGAAAACCCGAATGGTATTATCATCATTCCAGGGAAGCTCGGAGCAAAGGTCATAGTGGTTCTCTTTTTCGTTTTGCGCCCGAACAGCTCATCTATGCTGATTTCAAAAATATCGGCAAGCATCGGCAATAAACCTATATCCGGGCAGCACTGCGCCGACTCCCATTTGGATACCGATTGATTGGTCACGCCTAATTTTTTTTGCAAGTTCCTCCTGCGTTAATCCTGCTTTTTTCTGTAAAAATGAAATGGTGTCATAAAGCTTTAAGCTTTCCATATTTTTGCCCTCCTAAATTATTTCTTGTAGCTACACTTATATTGTAAATACAACTATGCCTTTAATCAATAACGCAGATATTGGATCTTTCCAACCAGCGGTTGGAAAGATCTCTTTAATAATACCCTTGAAAGCTTTCGATAATATAGTGTAAATACAAATGAGTTGGTTAATTAAAAATCAAAATCTTTTAATCTCTTTTTTAAAGCAACAAACTCTTCATTCTCCTTTAACCCTTCAAAACAACTCTCATTCAAGTTCATGAACAATTCTTCACACAATGTTTTATCAGAGTTAGTAACTATTTTTTGAGGATTCCAAGTCAGTCGGTTTAAAAATACAGATTTGAATTTTTGCTCTCCCAAATTCAAATTGTTATCAAACACTTTAGCGTGACTCTCGGAAATCAGCAGATTTTTCATCGCCTCTTCAAATTTATTTTCGTAACAATAAATCTTTGCAATCATTAAGTAATAGTGAGAAAGGCTGCAATTATATATTGAACTGTTTTCGTCTTTTTCATAAATTATTTGATACAATTTGATTGCCGTATTAAGCAAATGAATCCTTTGTTCATTAGAAAGCCCTTGCTTTAAATCGCTTCTGCAAGCCATTTCATAAATAATTCCCGCACACCAGTCAATCATATTTGACAGATTTCGTTGGTCTTGTTTTTAAGCATTCTTCACCTTTGTAAATTCTTGAAAGCAACGCTTCACGGGATAAAAGCATATCGGGCATACTTTCAGCTAATTGAATTGCTTTTGCCTTTTTGCCGACATAAGGATAATTGTAGCAAAGTATTTGTATGGCGCTGTGTCTTAGTCTATCGGTTGTGCAGTCCTCAATACCTTTTCGCACAAATTAATTGCTTCTTCTGTGAATTTGTGCTCTTTGCTGTATTCTTCCTGTTCTTTCGTCGCAGCATAAGAAACCAAGCCGTAAGCGAGATTTAACATCCATTGATAATTTCGTGGATATTTTTTAAAAGCTGACGGCAAAGCGCAATCTTTTCTAAAACTTTTCCTTCCGTCCGAATTTAAAATATTGTTTTTCATATTGAGTCAATTCTTCCGATTGCTCAGGCTTTGTTACGCCCAAAAGATCGTCAACCGTCACGCCGAAAAAAATTTGCCAGTTGCGGCAACAGCGTTATATCAGGCAAGGCAAGACCGTTTTCCCACTTAGAGACGGCTTGATAGGAAATGTTCAAATAATCAGCCAGCTTTTCTTGGGTCACATCCTGTGCTTTTCTTAATTCTTTAATTTTTCGCCGATTTTTAGCATTACAGTTCACCTCATTTTTAATTCGGAAGTGCTTTCTGCTTTTTTATTATAAAGCTTTATCTTTAATATGAGTATAACATATCCGTTTACCGGAGTGCAACCGCAGGTTGAGTAAGCAGCTTTAAAAATGCCGCCCACGAATATGGGCGGCAAAAATGCTATTTTTGAATTATCGGCATCAAATTTCAATAAACCGTTTCTCTTTTTTCATTTTTTGGGAACCATTGATAAACCGAAATTTCGGGCGCGTTTGCAATTTCAAAATTGTTTGCGGGCAACCACTCCGATACAATTCGTTTCCTTATATCAATATAGTCATCAACGGGATGCGGCTGATTTTCGGTTGTAAATACGGCATAGGTCTGTTTTGGCACCGTTATGTTTTCGAAGCCGAATTCCCTCATATATTCAAAGCCTGTAACTGCCGTGTTATACATATTTTTCGCGCTCGTAACTTTCAAGCTCTGCGACATAATAAAAGTCGTATCCGTCCTCCGAAATGTTTGTTATAAGGCACATATCAGTCCCCGTATCGCCGGACGCGCCCTTTGCGCCACGCAAAAGCCATTGCTTTGCCCTTGTTGTTTTGAATAATTCGCCCTCTTGGATTTTCCGTTCCTCACCGTATGGTACTCCCGTAAAAATGCTCCTTATAGCCCGTTAATATCATTTCGGGCTTTTCGACAATTTTGTAATCCATAAGTGTTCCGCCCTCCAAAGAAATTTTTAAGACAAGACGGGGAAAACGATTTTAAATTACTGCCGCCCTTTTTTCACTTCGGACGGCAATATACCGTGAAATTTCTTAAAGGCTCTGGCAAAGCTGTCCGGACTTTCATAGCCGTATTTCAGCGCAGCATCGATTACTTTTGCGCCACCTGCGGCAAGCTCCGTGCCGGCAAGAGATAATCTGCGGTTTCTGATATATTCGCCGACGGTAAACCCGCAAAGAATACCGAACACCCGCTGAAAATGATAGCTTGACGAAAAGCTTTGAGCCGCAACTGCTTCGTAGTCAATAGTTTTCGGTTAAATGCGCCTCAATATAGTCGATAGATCTCTGCAAGCCTTTTATCCAGTCCACGCTATCCCTCCTTGTCTGTCTGTATTTTACTAAAGAGCGGTTTGCTTTTCCCGATATTCAGTGCGGACCGTTATCGGATTGCTTTTTGAAATAGGCAATTTCAATTAGAAATACTTTAATAAATCTCAATTTGCTTTGAATGACATATCAGCAGATATCCCTTACTTTGCTGTTATATGCCGCATAATTTTGTCCTGCTTAAAAATAAATTTAACATAATATGGCAGGCTATACAACAGCGAGTTTTCATTCAATCTACAATTATCCTTATCTGACTATTAAAGTGAAATCATATTTATAAATAACACAAAACGGCAAAGAAATACGATTTGCTTTGCAAAGTCTTTTGATTTACAACGCAAAATGCTATCCGGCATTATTATCACCCCAACGAATTATATTATAAAACTCTTTACTTTGTAAAGAGACGGTGATATGCCTCGCCGCGCTCGGCGTGATATTTTTGCTGACGCAAAAGTGATATTGTGCCGTTGGCACAGTAATATTATATTCGCGCGGACACTCGCGAAGCGAATATCACCCGACGAAGTCGAATATTACTGCACAGCAATACCATTCGCCGCACGGCGAATATAACTGAAAAAAGCGATTGCAAAATACAATCGCTTTTTTCATGGCATTCGTGTCCGAAAAAGAACTGGTCGAAAACCGAGGATTTTTTCAAAAAACTTCAATAATTGTTGATATTATTTCTTCAACTTGTGATATGCCAAATAATCCTATAAGTATCATCAATATTGATGATAAAATAATCATTCCTTTTTTATTTTGTTTCTTCGATTGCGAAATGGCATTTATAAATTCAAAAATAATTTCTATAGTTAACAACACAAAAGCAAATAGTACGGGGAGTTTCTGATTTAAGGTATCCACTAAAATATAAAGATAACGTGTATTAATTTCAAATGGTGAAACCTTAATTTCAGGCACTAAAAACAAAAATGTAGGTATTGTTAAAATCAATAATAAATTACAAATATAAAAAAGTTGCGCCGCTATATGTCATTTTATTAAAATCAGTTTTAGATCGTTTAACACCACGTTGAAATCCTGACGATTTTCGCAGTAAAATTTTTGCAATTTCTTTGTTTTGCAAAACAAAATATTTGCCTTTATTATATTTGCCATCATATCCAGATATATCTCTTGCAAGTAACAATGTTCCGATTAGTATGAAAACGATCATATACATATCATCACCGCCTTGGGTTATTTATTATTTTCTTTTGCCGTGTTAATGGAAGCAATTAAAATTCGCTTTATTTCTAAACAATCGTCGAGCAGTGATTCACTCATCTTATCATCAATATATTCAGACATATTGAGTAATTTTATCCAATATTCAGTTTCAGCGGTTTCTTTTAAGGCAATATGCATTTTAGAAATAAAATCGGCAGGACTTTGCCCGTAATTTGCTTCATTTATGTTCGCACCAATACTTGTTCCGCTACGAACTACCTGTTTAGCTATTATTAAACCTTTTATTTTTAATCAAAAAATCATGCAGTTTAACAATTCTTGCTGTAAAAGCAATTGATTTATCAATTAAGATATTTTCTTTCATTTGATCACTTTCTTTTTAATGGATTATAACATAAATTTTAAATATAGTCAAAATTATTCATTATTCATCAGCGTAAGCAACTTCATTTTTCATTATTCATTCGAAAATCCGTTCCCTGTTAATGAATAATGAATGATGA
>VOFC01002214.1_pt1 | contig 19272 bp, 25 predicted proteins | sample 5384161 | NCBI WGS metagenome assembly VOFC01 (sample SAMN12384722, study PRJNA508395) | human gut metagenome | isolation source: healthy gut B | host: Homo sapiens
TCAGTACTTCGTTCAGTTACGTATTGCTAACGAGATGCAAGTTAAGTTTTTAGGAGAATTTAGAGGCAGTAAGTTATTGGTGGAGTTATTCAAAACCAGAGTATAACATCCTTTGTTAGAATGATTACAGAAGATGAATTTGAAAATTTAATAGGACAAGACGAAAATGGTAAAAGAATTTACTTCTTGGAGTACATTCTCCACTATAATAATGTCCATTAGGGTAGATATAAAATGATTTCTTTAGTAATCATATGGCTGTTTTTGGAAATACAGGAGGTGGTAAAATCTTGTGTGGTATTGCTGGGAATTCTTCCAAAAATATTTTTTAACAAGAAAGCTTTACGATGATGTGTTACACCTGTACGCTCTAATTTCTTTATATTTGATACATATGGAGAATATCATAATGCTTTTAAATCACTTAAACATGAATCCCAATTATGTTTAAATACTATACAACAAATAAACATGAAGGTTATTGTTTGAAGTTGCCATTACTTTCGAGGGGCTGCTTTTCCGCAAAACAAAGCCCCTCGGTGAGCCTTTCGAGGGCGGCTTTGCCGGCCGGCTTTGCCGGCGGCGAAGGCAGGGGGGCTTTGCCGTGACGGATCGTGTTTTTGGGGTCAGCCCTGAATCTCCCGGGCTTCCAGATAATAGCGCTTTTCCTCGGCATGGCCCATGCTGAAGGTCTTGCGGGGCAGCACGCCGCCCAGCACAACGCCCTTCAGGATGTCGGCCTTGTCAAACGGGGGGCAGGATGAGGCCCACGGCCCCCTCGGCCACCATGCGGCGGGCGGTGTCGTCGCCGTGGATGTAGTCCACCCGGCTGCCGGGGCAGTTGGCCAGCACCTGCTGCACAAAGTTTTCGGCGGTGCCCACGGCCAGCGGCTCGGCGGGGTGTCAAAGCTGACGGCGGTTTCCCGGCCGTCCGGCGTGGCCAGGGTGAAGCCTCTGGCGGCCCTTCGGCGCCTCGCCCAGGTGCAGGCCTAGATGGCGCTCCTCGCCGTAGGCGTGCAACTGGGCGCAGCACCTCGTCGGCGCTCACATCAAACAGCACCCGGGGAATGGACTCGATCTGGATGGAATCGCTGTACAGGTTGCACACCTCGGCCAGGCACCAGCGGGCGGGATGGGTCTCCCGCTGCTCGGGGGGCAGGGGTGGACTTCAGCTCCTCCCAATAGGCCTTGGCGGTGGCCAGGCTGTGGTTGCCGTCGCCCACGGCCAGGGGTGATGGGCGGCTGGCCTGCGGCGGTGGGGGAATTCCCGATCGAAGGCCTCCTGACTGCCCAGGGCCTCGATGGCGTCGGACAATGCGCCGCACAGGGCCTCGTCCTCCACGGCCCAGCCCCGGATGGAGCCGCCGCCCAGCATCAGCTCACCGCTGTACAGCGGGCGCAGCCGGTCCTTCTTTGCGGCCAGGCCGCCCAGAATGTGGTCGTCCCGGTCGTTGATGAGCATCATCACATGGGGCAGCTCCAGGCTGGCGCCGCGCGCACCACCGCCAGCCGGGGGAATGCGCTCCCACCACCGTGTTCTCGGTGGGACGCACCGCCGGGCTGCTGCCGGGGGTGTAGCTGTACTGCTCCAGATCCACTGCGCCCAGCAGGCCGGGGCGCACCGGGCCGCAGCCGGTGTCCCGCTCCACATACACAAAGCCCTTCACGGCGCGGTTCAGCACCGTACCCCGGTATTCCTTCATGTTGGCCTGGATGGCCGCGATGCGCTCGGCCTCGCCGGGCTTGCCCAGATACACCTCGGGCAGCACCAGATGCAGGGCGCTGGGCTTGCCCTCCGCCAGGGCCTCAGCCTTCTGCCAGTATTCGGGCTGGCTGGTAAACTGGTCGCAGGCCAGGCAGGCCCACTGACTCAGGGGAATGTTCTCGTCAGGCAGCAGAATGTTGGCAGGTACAAAGCAATTTGGCATGGGAAATTCCTCCTTTTTTTTCGTTCCGGAGCCTTCCGGAATAAAAGCAGACAGGGCAGCGCCCGGCGCGGGTGTGCGCGGGCGCTGCCCTGCTGATTTCGTTATTGTTCCGCAGGCTGGGCGGTGTCGCCGGTGCGCAGCACCACCGCGGCGCTGCCCAGGGCGGCCCGGGCCGCATCCAGCTGGGCCTGGGTGTCCTCCGTGGTTTCGGCGGGCATCTCCAGCATCACCTGGGCAGGGGCCAGCGCGCTCAGGGGGCCGCCCAGCATGGCCGGGCTTTCCTGGGCGGCGGTGTCCAGCGCCACGCTCAGCCACAGGCGGCCCTCACCGGCCTTTTCGGTAAAGGCGGCCAGGTCGTTCTTCAGCTGGTCGCCGGCCGAAACGCCATTGGTGTTGCCGTAATCGCAGTACGAGGTGGCGTAGGTGGGCAGCTGCAGGCCGCTGAGCACCACCTGCTCAAAGCCCAGGCTGCGGGCCTCCTCGATCAGGCCGGAGATGTAGCCCACGGCCGAGGCGGCGTAGGGGTTCAGCCAGGGCTTGCCGCCCGCGTTGGCGGCGGCGTCCAGCCACAGGTAATCGCTCTGGGGGTTCTCCGCATCCCGGTAATGGATGGCCATGGTGCGGTCCGCCCGGGCGGCAATGGGGTCCTGGAAGGCGCAGATGGCAGCCACGGGGGTCAGGCCCGCGTCCTTCAGGGCGCTCACCACCGCGGAAGCGTCCACCGTGTTGGCGGCCAGGCTCTGGGCCGCAGCGGGCAGGGCCGAGTTGTAATACACATAGCCCTGACTGTCCTTCAGGGTGACGGCCACATACTGCACACCCTGCGCAGCAAGGCTCTGGGCGGTGGCGGCGGCCTGCTCGGCGCTGGTCAGGCTGGACAGGCTGGCAAAGGCCCACTTTCCGCTGGCTGCGGCCGGAACCGCCGTAGGCTCCGGCGTGGCGGCCGGCCCTTCCGTGGGCGCAGCAACGCCCGGCTGGCCTTCCTCACCGGAGGACGACACCGGCTCGCTGGAGGAAGCGGTGCCGTTTTTCACGCCGTACCAGGCGCTGGTGCCCGCGTTGATGACCGCCGGGCCGATGACCCAGCCCAGCAGGAACAGCAGCAGCCCCGCCGCCGCCAGCAGGCCCACGCGCCGCACCCAGAAGCCGGCGGTGTGGCCGAAGGCCGTGCGGTAGCGGTGAACTTTCCCATAACTCTTTTTCATCGCAGCATTCCTCACTTTGTGCCGGTGTGCAAAGCCGGCAGACAACTTTTTCACACAGGCGGGCCGCAGCGGCCCGTCAGATCAACAGGGTATGGCCGGTAAAGCCGTAGATGGCCAGCGCCAGCATTCCCAGATACAGCAGGGTAATGGGCAGGCCGCGGAAGCTCATGGGAATGCGCCGGTTGCGCAGACGGCGCTGGCCTTCCGCCACCAGCACCACCGCCAGATAGTAGTCCCCCGCCGCTGCCCAAAGCAAAGCCGATGGCCTGCGGCAGGGTGAGCGACTGGACGGCCACGATGAGCATGGTGCCCAGCACGCAGCTGTTGAACGAGGCGGTTACCAGCAGTGCGCCCATCTCCTTATGGGCATCGTCGCTCTGCTTTTTGCCCAACGCCTGCCAGTACACCAGCCACACCAGCCCGCAGGCCGCCGCGGTGATGAGCAGAAACACCAGTGGGCGCACGGCGCTTCGGTAGGCAAAGGGGGTGAGCAGCTGGTTTGCGCCCCAGCACAGGGGCACGGCCACCACCTGCACCACCGTGAGCAGCAGGCAGAACGCCCCGTTGCCGGTGGCGCCGTCGTCCACCAAACGTACCAGATGGGAAACGCCCAGCGCCCGGCTGAGCACCGCATTCTGGGCAAAGGCCGCCAGAACGGCGTACAAAACAAATTCCGCCAATGCTTTGAGGATCACACTCATTTGTTTCGCTCCACCTCCTGGTAAATGTTGCGCTTAAAGGCGCGCACCCGGCCGCGCCAGGCGGCGCACAACGCGCCCAGCAGCATAAAGCCGCCGGCCGGCTGGGCCGCCAGCGGGAACAGCTGCACTTCCAGCAGCTGCACCCCCATCAGGCTGCCCTGGGCCAGCAGTTCGCGGGCAAGGCCCACGCCCAGCAGCACCACCAGATAGCCCACCGTGGTGTACAGGCCCCGGCGCAGCGCCCGGGCCGGGCCTTCCGGCACGGCGGCCCGGTAGCGGCGGATGATCAGCGGTTCAAACACCAGCAGGGGCAGGTAAACGCCCACCTGCTGCAGGGCGCTGGGGCCCCACAGGTGCCGAACCAGAAAATACGCAGCAATGTAGCACAGCGCCGCCGGCAGGGGCATAGCACAGCACCGCAAAACCGGTCGTACTGTTCGCCCAGGGCCTTGCGCAGCACCGCGCCCACCACCCGGGTGGGGGTAAGACATTACGGCCACGGCCACGGCCAGCACCAGCGCGGTGTAGCCGCTGGTGGCCGCCACCACCATGGGGGCCAGGCCAACCCCTGCATGATGACCGGGTTGTTGAGCCACAGCCGGTCATTTTTGAGAGCTCGGTCATATTTTCGGCCCAGTAGCGCGCTTTTTCAATGGTCATTGGTTCAGCGCCTCCTTTCGGTCCAGCCAGCGCAGATGCAGCCGGTCAAACGCGGAGGCAAAGCTGCCCACCAGAATCATGGCGAAGCACACGCCCGTTTCGTAGCTGCCGTAATAGCGGTACAGCATGGACACCACGCCCAGCGTCAGGCCGAAGGCCACCCGCGCCGCCCGATGGCGGGGCAGAATGGCCGGGTCGCTCAGCATGAAAATACCGGTGTACAGAATGGTGCCGCTGCACAGCCTCGTACCCCACCGAGGCCAGCCAGAACCGGGGCCTTCCACCCAGGGCAGGGCCAGGCCCACCCGGCCCATGCGGGGAACAGCCAGGCAATGGCAAAGCAGGCCGCCAGGAAGGGCAGGGCGGCGTCCCACTGAATGCGGCGGCGCACCGCCAGCAGCAGGGCACAAGCCACCAGAATGACCACCGCCGTGGCCCCCATGGGGCCGGCGTAGTTGCCCAGCATCAGGTTCAGGGTGTCAATGCGGGGGTGCCGCCGTTTTTCAGGGTGTAGGAGGCCGACTGCACCAGCCCGGCGCTGCCGGCGTTGACCACCGGCAGCCAGGTGCCCGGCTGGGGGAAGCTGAACACCTGCTCCGGCCAGGAGACCGCGGCCACGGCATAGCCCACCGCCGTGGGGTGGAAGGGGTAGCAGCCCAGGCCGCCGAAGGCCTCTTTGCCCACCAGAACCGCCACGGCCACCGACACGATGACCACATAATAGCTCACGCTGGCGGGCAGAAGCAGCACCAGCACGGCCCCCGAACGACTCGTTGGAGAACTCCAGCGGATCAAAGGGGCGGTGGCGCAGAAGGGCCACCAGCTGGTCGCACAGATTGGCGGTGACCACCGCCGCCAGCCACAAAAGTGCCGGCCGCGGCCCGTACAGAAACACCGCCATCGCCAAAAGCGGCAGGGTGGCCACCAGAAGATCCTGGTAAACCATCAGGCTGCCATGGCGGGAAACAACTTGTTTTTCACTCATGGATACGCTCCTATGGGCCTGCCGCACAGGCCCGGATTTTTGCTGCTGCATCGCAGCTTACAGGGCCTTCAGCCCCGCCACGGCGGCGGCAGGGTCGGCCGCGCCGAACACCGCGCTGCCGGCCACCAGCACATCCGCGCCGGCCTCCACGCAGGCAGGGGGCCGGTCACGGCATCCACGCCGCCGTCCACTTCCACCAGGCAGGAAAGGCCGCGCCGGTCGATCTCCTCCCGCAGGGCGTGGATCTTATCCAGCGCCATGGGCATGAACTTCTGCCCGCCGAAGCCCGGCTCCACGCTCATCACCAGAGCCAGATCCAGCTGGTCCAGATAGGGGAACAGCGCCTGCACCGAGGTATGGGGCTTGACCGAAAGGCCGGTCTTGCAGCCCAGCGCCTTGATGCGGGCCAGGGTGGCGGCGGTGTCGCAGCCGCACTCCAGATGGAAGGTGATGAGGCTGGCCCCGGCCTTTTGCGAAGGGCTCCGCATAGGTGAGGGGATCGTCGATCATCAGATGCACGTCATAAAATGCATCGGGCAGAGCCTTGTGCAGGCTTTTCAGCACCGGCACGCCAAAGGAAATGTTGGGCACAAAGTGTCCGTCCATCACGTCGTAATGAAGCATCTGTGCGCCGGCATCCAGCACGGCGCGGCAGTCGCTGCCCAGATGGGCGAAATCCGCCGAGAGGATCGACGGGCTGACCATAGCCATAAACGGCCTCCTATCTTCGGCCCCGCAGCAAAGCCGCCGGGGCAGGGTTTTTCTTATCTGCTTGGCTCGCCCGCACCGGCCGCAGCCGGGGGGCGCATTTTCGGGGCGGGAACTTCGGCCAACAGCTGGTTTCATTGTATCGTATCAGGCCTTCAAATGCAAACCGCCGGCAAATTTTGTGGGGATTTTTCACAGATATTCCCCGTTTTTGCTGGGCAACCTGCTCATTTGCGGCCTTTTTTCGCGCTCTCTGCGGGCAGGGTGAAGCTGAAGCGGCACCATTCGCCCTCCTGGCTTTCCACCCAGATCTTTCCGCCGGAAAGATTCACCAGCACCTTGCAGATGTGCAGCCCCAGGCCGCTGCCCCGGGTGTTCAGGCCCCGGCTGCGGTCCTCTTTGAAAAAGCGGTCAAACACAAAGGGCAGGGCCTCAGGGGGCAATGCCCGGGCCGGTGTTCCAGATGCTCACGGTCACCTGGCCGCCGCTTCGGGTCACGCCGAAGCGGATGATGCCCTCCTCGGGAGTGAACTTGATGGCATTGTCCAGCAGGTTGTACACCACCTGATGCACCAGATCCGGGTCGGCATACACCATGGTGCGCTCGGGCACCAGGCCCTGAATCTGAATCTTGCCGCTCTCAATGCGCTGCTCGGCGGCCAGAGCCGCGCCGGTGATGCTCTCCCACACGTCGTAGCTGCGGGCGTTCACCTGATATTCGCCCGCCTCCAGCTTGGAGATGTCCAGCATATTCTGGATGAGCCGGGTCAGGCGGCCCACCTCCTGGCTGACCACGCCCAGATAGTGGTTGTACAGCTCGGGGGAATGGTGCCGTCCAGCATACCGTCCACAAAGCCCTTCACGCTGGTCATGGGGTGCGCAGCTCGTGGGCGATGTTGCCCATAAAGTTGGAGCGGAGGAGTCAATGGCTTCCAGATTGGCGGCCATGTTGTTGAAGGTCACGGCCAGCTGGGCTACCTCGTCCTCGCCCTCCACCGGCACACGGGTGGAGAAATCTCCTGCGCCGAACTTGCGGGCCGCCTCGGCGATGCGCCGCAGCGGCAGGGTGAGCCGGGTGGTAAACACCACGCTGAGCAGGCTGGAAATCAGCAGCATCAGCCCCGCCGAGAGGATGAAGGTGCTGAACATATCCGCCACATAGCCGTTCAGCGCCGAGGCGTAGGAGGACGCAAACGCATACCCCCGCACCTGGCCGGAGGCATCGGTGAGGGCGCAGCCCGCGCTGTACTGGCCCTTGTCGTACACACCGTCCAGCGTGCCGGAGACAAACATCGCGTTCTGCCCGCCCGCCATCTGGTCCAGCACGGTTCGGGGGAATCTGCGCGCCCAGCGCCCGGTCAAACCCCGCCGCCAGAATCACATTGCCCTGATCATCGGCCAGCAGAAGGCTGGAGTCGCTGGTTTCGCTGACGATGCTGAGGGCCTGCTGCATCCGTTCCCGATCTCTTCGCTGAGCTGCGGCAGGTCCTCATCCGGCTGCAGCAGGCTGACCTGCTTTGCCGCCACCTGCACCACGCCGCTGAGGGCGCTTTTTCCGCTCGCTCACAAAATAGCTTATGGCGAGGTACATCTGCACAAAGCCCATCACGGTAATGCCCGCCACCAGCAGGATGGCCGTGGTGGTGAAGTACATATTGCTGATGGTCTTGCGCATATGCCGGTTCAATCTGTCACCTCAAACATATAGCCCACGCCCACACGGTTTTCAGGCGCCACTTGTCCGACGCGCCTCAAGCTTTTCCCGCAGACGCTTTATGTGCACGTCAATGGTGCGGGAATCGCCGTAGTATTCGAAGCCCCACACCTCATCCAGCAGCTGGTCGCGGGTGAACACCCGGTTGGGGTGGGAAGCCAGGAAGTTCAGCAGCTCCAGCTCCTTGGGCGGAGCGTCCACCACCTTGCCCTTTACCTTCAGCTCGTAGCGGGACATATCCACGCTCAGGTTGTCGTAGCTGATCACGCCGGTGTTGGCCTCCTCGGCGGTGGTGCAGCGGCGCAGCACCGCCTTGATGCGGGCCACCACTTCCTTGCTGTCAAAGGGCTTCACCACATAATCGTCGGCGCCCAATTCCAGCCCAAGCACCTTGTCAAAGGTTTCGCCCTTGGCCGTCAGCATGATCACCGGGGTCTGGCCCTGGGCGCGGATGCGGCGGCATACCTCCCAGCCGTCCATCTTGGGCATCATCACGTCCAGCAGCACCAGGTCGGGCTTGTTCTGGGTGTAGGCGGCCAGGGCGGCCTCGCCGTCGTGGGCCTGAAAGGTCTGGTAGCCCTCCTTTTCAGGTAAAGCCGCAATAGCTCGCAGATGTTCTTGTCGTCGTCCACAATCAGGATTTTTTCATTCGCCATTGCTCGTCATCCTCCCAAATGCGCCCGGGGGCGCGGGTTTGTGTTGAACGCATCGGTTTGCCCCGCCCGGGCGCGGGGGTACAGAGACCGATTTTTACACTTTACGCTATATAGTATCAGTATAATATAAAAATATGTCCAAATAAAGAAGGCGCACCGATTTTTTCGGTGCGCCGCGCGAAAGGATGTGGCGGCAGGGTGGCCCGCCTCACGGATTTTCAGCACAAAGCAGGGCAGGGGGCCGTCTCGGCCCAGTTGGCAAAGCGGGCCTCCAGCACCGTATACCGGGTCAGGGGCAGGCGCTCCAGCCAGGCCAGCACCGCCTTTTTTCGCCGTCTCCGTTGGGGCCGCCGCTGTACAGGCAGGCCGCCAGCAGCCCGCCGGGGCGCAGGGCCGCCAGCGCCGCCTCCAGCGCGGGCAGGCTGGTGGCCGGGGTGCTGAACCGATGATGGTCCGCCCCGGGCAGATAGCCGAAATTGAACACCGCCGCGTCAATGCCGCCCTCCGGCAGGTAGGCGGCCAGATCGGCGTGGTCGGCCTGCACCGCGCGGCCGATCGTCCCAAGCCCGGCGGCGGCCAGGCGGGCGTTGGTGTTCGCCACGGCCCGGGCCTGAATGTCCAGCCCAAGCACCCAGCCCTCCGGCCCGGCCAGCCGGCAGAGAAACTCCGTATCGCCGCCGTTGCCGCAGGTGGCGTCGAGAAATTTTCCGCCCGGGTGCAGGTGGGCCGCCAGAAAACGATGGGTCAGCTCCACCGCCGTGAGGGGCGGGGTGCGCCGCCGCACCAAAGCGCCCTCCACGGCGGCAAAAGCCAAAGCGGGCGGCAAAGGCCCGCCCCCTCGTCCGCCGGCAGGGCCGCCGTGTACAGGCTGGCCCGGACCCTTTTCAAAGCCGCCGGTGCGGTGCAGCGCCTGCCGAAGCAGGTAGCTGCCGTACCGTTCCGCGCCGCCGCCAGGCCGGGTCGATTTCCAGCCGCTCGATCCGTACCCCCTCCGCCTGCGGGCACAGCAGGCAGCTGCCCACCGGCTGTTTTTTCTTTATATAAAGTAAAGCAGCGTTTCCGCCGGGGGCCGGGGTTTCAACAATGTTCATGGGCAGTTCCTTTCCGCGCGGGCTTGTGGTATACTGGGCAGCAGACGCCTTTCTCCCCATAGCCTACCCCCCGCCCGGCGCAAAGTCAAGGCGCAGCAAGCAGCGCCTTCCCCTCGAGGGGAAGCCACAATGCCGCGGCGGGCAAATTGTGAAATTCACAGTTCTTTCACCGCTGAAAGAACCCTTTTTCACAATTTCCCGGTAAACTACAATCAGCAAAAAGGAAAACAGGGGCCTGGCCCCCGGGTGAACGGCAAGCGTCCGCCCCTTTACGAAAGGATGGTAACAATGGACAATCAGTGGGAATATGATTACCCAATCTCTATAGCGGCAGCAACGGCAATGCCGGTGCCAACGGCAGCAACGGCAGCAACGGCAATGCCGGTGCCCAGCGCCCCGGCGATACTTCCACCTACTCCACCGATGCTTCCCTGCGGCTACACCCCCCAGGGTTCGGCGAGCGCAGGCGGCCCGGCTGACGGCCAGCCCCGCGCCCCAAAAAGCCGGTAAACGGCAAAAAGATCTCACCGGGGTGCTGTGCCTGGTGCTGGCCGGGGCCGTGGGCTTCGGCGGCGGCTACCTGGGCGCTATCGCGGCCGGCGGCGGCAACCGGGTGGTGTACCAGACCGTGCAGCGGGATGCTTCTTCCGGTGACACCACCGGCAGCGCGGCCTCGACCCTGAGCCTGACCGACGTTTCCAGCATTGTGTCGCCCAGCGTGGTGGCCATCACCACCGAGGTGATGACCAGTTCCAACACCTGGTTCGGCGGCCAGTATGTGGAGAGCGGCGCCGGCAGCGGCGTAATCATGAGCGAGGACGGCTACATCATCACCAACAACCATGTGGTGAGCGGCGCCTCCAACGTGACCGTGACCCTGCAGGACGGCAGCACCCATGCAGCCACCGTGGTGGGCGCCGACAGCCAGAGCGACATCGCCGTGGTGAAGATCGACGCCACCGGCCTGACCCCCGCCGTGATGGGCGACAGCGATAAGCTGGCCGTGGGCGAAACCGTGCTGGCCGTGGGCAACCCCTGGGTGAACTGAGCGGCACCGTGACCAACGGCATCGTCAGCGCCCTGAACCGGGAAGTGACCGTGAACAACCAGAAGATGACCCTGATCCAGACCAACGCCTCCATCAGCCCGGGCAACTCCGGCGGCGGCCTGTTCAACGCAGAGGGTGACCTGATCGGCATTGTGAACGCCAAGTCCGTTTCCGACAACGCTGAGGGTCTGGGCTTCGCCATCCCCATGAACACCGCCATTCAGGTGGCCACCGATCTGATTCAGAACGGCTACGTCTCCGGCCGGCCCGTGATGGGCGTGACCGTGGTTACCATCTCCGATGCGCAGACTGCTGCCCAGTACGGCGTTTCCAGCTACGGCGTGTATGTGGCCGAGGTGACCGAGAACGGCCCCGCCGCCCAGGCCGGTGTGCAGAAGGGTGACCGCATTGTGAGCGTGGACGACACCCTCATCGAGTCCAACAACGACCTGACCGACCTGATCTCCAGCCACGCGGTGGGCGACACCCTGAACGTGCAGCTGAGCCGTGACCGCCAGCTGATGAACGTGCAGGTCACCCTCGGCGAGCGCACCGAAGGCTGATCGGTCTTTTTCCAGGAACTTCCGCACCTGCAGGCCCCAACCGGCCTGCGGGTGCTTTTTTGTGCCCGGCAGCTGCGTTCGTCGGCGCTTTCCTCCGCGAAAAATGCTGTGTTGCGGCCTGCCCGGGAATGGGGTATAATAAAGGTGTAGTCGCCCCGGCCGGGGCGATGCGCAAAAAGCAACACCGGGGCCGCCCCGGTTCTGGAAAGGAGCCTGCCGCTATGCCCGGCACCCTGTATGTGGTGGCCACCCCATCGGCAACCTGGACGATATGCCGCCCCGGGTGGCAGCCACCTTCGGCCTGGCCGATTTTGTGGCTGCGGAGGACACCCGCGTCACCCTGAAGCTGCTGAACCATCTGGGGCTGAAAAAAGCCCATGGTCAGCTATTTTGAGCACAATGCCGCCCAGCGAGGCGGGCAGATTCTGGCCCGCATTCAGGCGGGGGAGAACTGCGCCCTGTGCAGCGACGCGGGTATGCCCGCCATCTCCGACCCCGGTGAGCAGATCGTCACCGATGCGCTGGAGCTGGGCATTCCCGTGGTGCCGGTGCCGGGTGCGTCCGCCTGCGTCACTGCCCTGGCGGTGAGTGGCCAGCCCACCGCCCGCTTTGTGTTTGAGGGCTTTCTGCCGGTGCCCCGCCGGGCCCGCGCCCAGCGGCTGGAAAGCCTGAAGCGGGAGGAGCGCACCGTCATCTTCTACGAGGCCCCCCACAAGCTCAGGGGCACCCTGGCCGACCTGGCCGGGGCCTTCGGCGAGCAGCGCAGCCTTACCCTGTGCCGGGAGCTGACCAAGCTGCACGAGGAGATCTTCAAAACCACCATCGGCGGGGCCATGGCCCGCTACGCCGAGGAGGCCCCCCGGGGCGAGTTTGTGCTGGTGATGGCCGGCGCAGCCCCCGAGGAAACCGAGGAGACCCCTGCCCACCCTGGAGGAGGCCGTGGCCGCCGCCCGGGCCCTGATGGCCCAGGGGCAGAGCGCCAGCGCCGCCGCCAAGGCTGCCGCCGCCCAAAGCCCCTTCGGCAAGGGGGGAGATCTACCGTCTGCTGTGCCGGGAGGAGGGGGACGAATGACCCGTCTTGTGGTTGTGTCCGACAGTCACGGAAATCCCGCCGCCCTGCGCCGGGCCATCGCCTCGGTGCCGGATGCCAATGCCGTGTTTTTTCTGGGCGACGGTATCCGCGACCTGCTGCAGGTCCGGGAAGAGTTTCCCGGCCTGCGGTTTTATCCGGTGGCGGGCAACTGCGATTTTCAGCGCAGCTACCCCACCGAGGGGCTGGTGCCCTTTGAGGGGCGGCTGATCTTCTACACCCACGGCCACCTGTACGGCGTGGCCCTGGGGGGCCGGAGCAGCTGCAGCTCACCGGCGAGAACCGCGGGGCGGACATCGTGCTGTTCGGCCACACCCACCGGCCGCTCATCGTGCCCGGCGAGCGGGACTGGCCCGCCGCCCTGAACCCGGGCAGCTGCAGCCGCCCCCGCGGCCCCGAAGGCCCCACCTTTGCGGTGCTGACCCTGGAAAAGGGCCAGCCGCCCCATATGGAGATCCGCCGCCTGCGGGCGGGCGGCAGCCATAACGCCTGCCCCGCATCGGCAAGGAGGAATTGATTATGAACGCACCGCTCATTCATCTGCCCGAGGTGGACAGCACCAACCTCTGGGCCAAAGCGAATCTGGACAAGCTGGCCCCCGCCGGTGTGGTGTGGACCACCTGCCAGACCGCCGGCCGCGGCCGCCTGGGCCGGGGCTGGACCAACGCCGCCGGGCAGGGCCTGTATCTGACCAGCGGCTACACCGCCAAAACCGTGCAGCCCAGCACCCTGCCCCTGTTCAGCGCCCTGGCCGTGCAGCGGGCACTGACCACCGTGCTCGGCCCGCTGGATTTGAAGGTGAAGTGGCCCAACGACCTGATCCTCAACGGCAAAAAGCTGGTGGGCATTCTGTGCGAGGGCACCGCGGGCGGCATCGTCAGCGGCATCGGCACCAACCTGGCCCAGGACCAGGCCTATTTCGACGCCCTGAACCTGCCCCCACGGCACCAGCCTTGTGCTGGAGGGCCTGACCGTGAACGACCAGATGATCGAACAGCTGGCCGCCGCCTACGCCGAGGAGCTGACCGGCCCCCGCTTTTGCCGTTTGGGCCGCCGAGGGCTTTGCGCCCTTCCTGGAGGAGTACCGCCCCTGTGCATCAACCTGGGCCGCCCTGTCAAGTTTGAGGGCGGCCAGGGCGTGGCCGAACAGGTGGACGAAGAGGGCCGCCTGATCGTGCGCACCGAGGTGGGCGAACAGAAAGTTTTCACCGGCGAGGTGAGCGTGAAGGGCGTTTACGAGGACATCGAACGCACCGAGCGCACCCCCCCGCTGACCCCCAAGACCGCTTATCCACCCGCCGGGCTGCCCGCCCGGCCTGATCCGGAGGGAATACACCCCATGACCACGAACGATTACATCCAACTCATTATCTGCTTTGTCTGCGTCGGCGCATTTCTGTATGTTCATCCGCTGGAACCAGGGTTCCAACCCGGCCGATGGCAAGAGCAGCGACCGCACCCCCGCCGGGAGGACAAGGCTGTGGGCGCGGCCAAGCTGCGCCGCAAGGCGGAGACCTGGGCCCGCACCCACGACGCCAAGGTGATCGGCCCCGTCAGCCTGAACTGGGGCGGCAAGGAAGGCAGCTTTGACTTTGTGCTGGTGGGCTGGTTCGGCGCGCTGGGCGTCAACTGCCTGGGCTACGGCGGCACCATCTACGGCACCGCCGACGAAAAGCAGTGGCTGCAGGAGAAGAACGGCACCCGCCTCCAGTTTGACAATCCCCTGGAAGCCCAGACCACCTCGGCCCGCGTTCTGCGCGGCGTTCTGATGGACGGCGGCTTTGCGCGGCATGGACGTGGAGAGCGCCCTGGTGTTCACCAGCCCCGCCGTGGAGCTGAGCCTGCCCCGCCGCCTGAACTATTACAGCAACGAGACCTTTGCCGCCCTGCTGAAAGAGAGCCGCTTCGCCGCCGACAAGGGCGTGGACGTGGAAAAGGCCTGCCAGCTGATCGAGGCTGCGAACACCGCCGCCAGGCAGTAAGCACCCTGTGAGGGGGCGCGCCGGGCCGCCGATTTTGCCTTTGGGCGAAATTTTCACCGGGATTTACAGATTATTCATATCCCCGTAAAAATTTCATCGTAACTGTCCTGTATACTCAGAATCACAGAAGCGATGGAGCGCAACCACCGATTCTGTACATGATTCCTCCTCACACTAAAAGCGATACCCCAAAAGAAAAAGTGCTCACCTGTACCGCAAGCAGGTGAGCATTTTTCTTTTTGTGCCGGGCTGCCGGGCGGCGGCAGAATGCCGTGCAGGCAGAGCCTTCCCCTGACCAAACGTACTCTTGTTTTTACACATTGCCGCCCGCGCCGAAAAACGGCCCACAAACAGACGGTTTCGGGCAATCGGCGGCGGGCGGGTCTTGCCTTTTTCGGATTTTATGATACAATAAAGCGAGCGAAGGGGCCCAACCCTTCGCAAACAGGGCCGTGCCTCCCGTGCAGGCCGAGCACCCCGTCCAAAACTACTTATTTTCTGAGGCACGGAGAAAAAAGGAGTACAACCATGGCTTACAAGATTACTGATGCTTGTGTTTCCTGCGGCACCTGCGCCGGCGAGTGCCCTGTGGGCGCTATTTCTCAGGGTGACAGCCAGTACGAGATCGACCCCAACGCTTGCGTCGATTGCGGCACCTGCGCTGGCGCTTGCCCCACTGGCGCGATCGAGCAGGAGTAAGTTCCCGCTCTGCGCTGATTGACAAGCAGATGGCGGCGGTTCCCTTGCGGGGCCGCCGTTTTTTGTGTGCCTTCTGTTCGCCGTTTTTGATAAGGAGACCTGCCATGACCACCTGCGAGACTCTCACCCACGGCACCTGCGTGTTCCTGTCCCAGCGGCACCGCTTCGGCACCGACGCCATGCTTCTGGCGGACTCTGCCGCCCCCGCCGGGCGGAGTTTGCCGCCGACCTGTGCGGCGGCTGCGGCATTAGTGGCCCTGCGCTGGCACGATGAGGGCCACCGGGGACCTGCGTCTCGGTGGAGCTGAACGGCGAGGCCCACGGCCTGCTGGCGGCAGCGCTGGCGGCCCAGCCCGAGGCGGCCCAGCACATCAAGGCCGTTCATGCCGACCTGCGCACCTACGCACCGGCTCAGGCCGGGCAGTTTCATCTGGCGGCCTGCAACCCGCCCTATTTCACCGGTGGCCATGCCAGCCCGGACCCCGCCGGGCCGCCGCCCGCCATGAGGAGACCTGCGCCTTTGAGGACGCCGCCGCCTGCGCAGCCCGGCTGCTGCGGGACGGCGGGCGCTTTGCGGTGTGCCACCGCCCCCCCCAGCAGCTGGCCCGGGTGCTGGCGGCCCTCACCGCGGCCCGGCTGGAGCCCAAGCGCCTGCAATTTGTGAAGCAGGCCCCGGACGCGGCCCTGCCTGGCTGTTTTGTGCGAGGCCCAGAAGAACCGCCGCCCCGGTCTGACCGTTCTGCCGGACCTTCTGCCCGGCCAGTACCCCCATTACTGAGCAGGGGTGCGCCTTTTTCGCTGTGTGACCAGGAGAGGCCCTTCGGTGTATTCCGAAGGGGCCTCTCTTTTCTTTGTGCGTTTTTGGGGAGATGGGGTTACTGCGCTATGGTTAAGCGGCCGCGGTGCTTCACGCCCCAACCCATCCGCCTCACTTCGTTCGGCGCCTTCCCATCAATGGGAAGGCGTTTGACGCCGCCCGCAGGCATACGTTACTTGTAGCTTTCGGCCAGAGCGCGCAGGGCGGGCAGGCTGCGCTTCACCTTTTCGGTGTCAATGCAGTAGGCCATGCGGAAGTAGCCCTTCACGCCGAAGTTGTCGCTGGGCACCAGCACCAGTTCAAACTGCTTGGCCCGGTTGCAGAAGGCCACCGCGTCCTCCTCCAGCGCCTTGGGGAAAATGTAGAAGGTACCGCCCGGCTTCACACAGGTAAAGCCCAGGCTGGTCAGCTCATTGTACAGCAGGTTCATGTTCGTCTCGTACACCGACAGGTCACTGGTCTGGTCCAGCACCTTGCTCACCGCCAGCTGGATGATGCTGGGCGGGCAGTTGTGGCCGGTCTCCCGGCTGATCTGGCCGCACATATCCGCGATCACGTCTGCGCCCTCGGCGGCGGGGTTCACCGCCACATACCCGATGCGCTCGCCGGGCAGGCTCAGGCTCTTGGAGAAGCTGTAACAGGTCAGGGTGTTCTCGTACATGGAGGCCACATACGGCCCGTCCACACCCGCAAACCGGATCTCCCGATACGGCTCATCGCTGATCAGGTAGATGGGGTGGCCGTACTCCTTGCCCTTCTGGCGCAGCAGCTCGGCCAGGCGCTTCAGGGTGGCGGTGGTATACACCACGCCCGAGGGGTTGTTGGGAGTGTTCACCAGCACCGCCGCCACGTTGGGGCCCAGCATAGCCTCAAAGGCGTCAAACTGAATCTGGAAGTCCTCCACGTTGGCGGGCACCACCTGAAGTTCCACGCCCGCGCCGTTGATGTAGGGGGTGTACTCCGGGAAGAAGGGCGCAAAGGTGAGCATCACGTCCCCGGGCTGGGTCACGGCGCGCACCGCGTGGGCCACTGCGCCCGCCGCGCCGCTGGTCATAAAGATGTGCTTTGCCTCGTAGGGCAGGCCGAAGCGCTTTTTCAGCGAGTCGGCCACCGCCTGGCGCACGCTCTGGATGCCCAGTACCGGGCTGTATCCATGCAGGGCCACAGGGGGTTGGGTTTCGAGCAGGTGAATCATCTCATCGGTAAACGACTGCGGCACGGGCACGCTGGGGTTGCCCAGGCTGTAATCGAACACATTTTCCTTGCCGATCTGGGCCGCTCGGGCTGCGCCCCAGGCGCACATTTCCCGAATAACGGATTTGTTTTGCAGCATTCCGCGGTAATGTTCAGAAAGCATGATGGAACCTCCTAGTTCGTTACAAAGCGCATCTCAAGGCAGCCCGCGGCCGCCGGAACAGCAATGGGAAGGCCGGGCTTACTCCCGCTGGGCCAGCACAATGGCCACAAACATCAGCACGCAGCCCGCCAACTCCCGCCCGGTGGGGATCTGGTGCAGCACCAGCGCACCGGCCAGCACCGCAAACACGCTTTCCAGGCAGAGAATCAGGCTGGCCACGGTGGGGTCGGTGTCCTTCTGGGCCACGATCTGCAGCGTGTAGGCCACGCCGCTGCTCAGCACACCCGCGTACAGAATGGGCATCGCCGCGCTCAGAATCGCCCCTAAGTTCGGGTGCTCAAGCAGCATGGGGATGAAGCTGAGCGCCCCTGGGTGAAGAACTGAATGCAGGAGAGCTTAACGCCGTCCACCAAGGGGGAGAAGTGGTCGGCACACAGGATGTGGCCGGTAAAGGCCAGGGCGCACAGCAGCACCAGGCTGTCGCCCAGCGAGAGGCCCTCGGCCCCGGTCATGCACAGCAGCCACAGGCCAGCGGCGCTCATCGCCACGCTGAGCCACACCCACCAGCGGGGCTTGCGGCCGAAGGCAAGGCCCGCAATGGGCACCAGCACCACATACAGCGCCGTGATAAAGCCCGCCTTGCCGGGGTGGTGTACTGCAGGCCGTACTGCTGGAAGGGACGAGCCGAGAAACAGCATCACACCGCAGGAAATGCCGCCGGCGGCCAGCACCCGGCCGCTGCCGTTTTCCGGCAGGCCGTGGGCCTTTTGTTGGCCGGATTGTGCTCTTCCCGCCAGGCGATGACCGGCAGCAGCACCAGAGCGCCCAGAAACATCCGCGCACAGTTAAACGTAAAGGGGCCTACGTGGTCCATGCCCACGGTCTGGGCCACAAACGCCGAGCCCCAGATCAGTGCCGTGAGCAGGAGCATCAGATTGCCCCGCAGTTTTTTCATTTGCAAAAAAGCGATCCCTCCGTCCTATGAACCACTTTAGCATAGCACATTCCCCGGGCAATCGCAAGGCAAAGCGCCTTTTGCTGGCCTTTCGCCGCAGAGTGTGCTACAATAGGCGGAGCGCTTTTGTGCGATAAAGAGGCGCTTCAAAATTTTGCGGCGCAAAGGCCTTCCCCGCGAGGGGAAGCCAAACGATGCGCCGCCATATTATACTTATAAATACATCGATGCATAATAACCCCACATAAACCCACGAAAGGAATCCCCGTGCAGAACAACCTCACCAGCGGCAGCGTGTTCAAAAACATTCTCAGTTTCTCGCTGCCTTACCTGCTCTCGTACTTCTTGCAAACCCTTTACGGCATGGCCGACCTGTTTCTCATCGGCCGCTATGGCGAGGTTGACGGCACCACCGCCGTTTCCATCGGCAGCCAGGTGATGCACATGCTCACGGTGATGATCGTGGGCCTGGCCATGGGCGCCACCGTGATGATCGGCCAGGCCGTGGGCGCACAGAACCGGGCCAAGGTCAACCGCTACATCGGCAACACCATCACCCTGTTTGCGGGCACCGCCGCCGTGCTCACCCTGGCCATGCTGTCCCTCTCCAAGGGCATCGTCCGCCTCATGTCCACCCCAGAGGCAGCCCAGGCCGGCACCGAGGCCTACCTGCGCATCTGCTTTGCGGGCCTGCCCTTCATCATTGCCTACAACGTCATCAGCGCCATCTTCCGGGGCATGGGCGACCAAAAGCCCCATGTACTTCATTGCGGCGGCCTGTGCGGCCAATATCGGTCTGGACATACTGTTCATGGGGCCGCTGGCCCTGGGCCCGGCCGGCGCGGCGCGGCGCTGGGCACCACCCTCAGCCAAGCGTTCAGCGTGGTACTGTCCCTCATCGTGGTGGTGCGGCGGCGGATGCTGCCGGGCTGGCCGCGGCCATCTGCGCCCCCAGCGGGAATACCTAGGGGACATGGTGAAGATCGGCGTGCCGGTGGCCCTGCAGGACGGTTTCATTCAGGTATCCTTTCTGGCCATCACCGTGTTTGCCAACCTGCGCGGCCTGAACGACGCGGCCGCCGTGGGCATTGTGGAAAAGATCATCGGCATCCT
>VOFC01006799.1_pt1 | contig 19263 bp, 32 predicted proteins | sample 5384161 | NCBI WGS metagenome assembly VOFC01 (sample SAMN12384722, study PRJNA508395) | human gut metagenome | isolation source: healthy gut B | host: Homo sapiens
TTCCAGAAGTCTGTTTCCCCCCTTTCTGCACAACACTGTAATCACATCCGGCAGCAATACGTTTCTTTTTACAGCCATCACCGTTACCTCATTTACCTGCGATTACCTTTGTCATGTATCCTCGCTTTGCTCTATTCACTAACTTATTCAATTTTTTCGTTCGTGCGATAGTAAACGGAACAACCTTTGAATGTGAGGGCTTCCAATCCATGATTGCGGAGGTTAAAGTCGGAAATGTAAGCGCAGTTATCGTAAAGGATATGAACCGCTTGGGGCATGATTATCTGAAAGTCAGTTTTTATACCGAAGTCATGTTCAAAGAAAAGAGCGTGCGGCTTATCGATATCAACAACGGCATAGACAGTGCAAACCAACAGGACAGCGATTTTACCTCGTTCCTAAACATTATGAATGAGTGGAATGCAAGGCATTCAGCAAGGTAGATTTTCCAGAACTATATACTCCAGCAAATACAATATAAAATTCATTTTTTTTTGCCCTTTATAATTTGTATCCAAATCCTTGTACTTTTCTTTATTCAGACCTTGTTTTTTCTCTGCTTCACCAGTTTTCGAAACCTATCAGATTTCAATTCACGTACTACTTCCTCAATATTCTGAGAGAGAATCTTATCATCCAACACTTTTTTATGTTCATATTGATATCTAACACGGGTATCTTCTGAACGCTTTGCATTTTGAGCCTCTATAGCGTATTGCAAGTCTTGAAAATCAATCTTACGACCAGAAAAATAATATGGACTTCATCATTATTCTCAGGATCAGAAATCTCATCGACAAACCCATTCCAATTCAAATATGGAATCGGCTCAATCCACGTCTGCAAAGGAATGTTATGCTCAATAAACTCTTTGATACTGTTATAATCACTGCTCTGGCATACATCAATCCTTCTATACGCATCGTGGTTTTCATTTTATACGGATTATAATGTATTTCTATATCCCTCATCTGTGTCCCCCCAAGTTCTGTCTATTCTATGGTTTCATATACGTTTTTCAAATTTTTCGTTAAAATTATACGACACCACATATTAATTTGCAACGCATTATCGTCTAAAATTAACGATATATTATACAGAAAGTTGGTGATACCGTGGTTCCTGTACTGGATCGTATTACACACCATCGTAATCAAAAAAAGGTTGGTCCGAATACCAGCTTGCTACCGAGTCTGGTTTGACACACCTACAATTTCATCCTGGTATCGAAAAAAGCTATTACCTTCATTCCCTCACTTGAAAAATATGTAATGCTTTCGGTATTACGCTTTCTCAGTTCTTTGCAGAGAGTGAAATGCCTTATACCCTTACCAAAAACTCAGGCACAATTACTGGAGGCTTCTACAGCCCTCTCAGAAGAACAACAGCTTGCATTAATCGAATTTATAAAGACTCTTAAAAGGCTATGCGTATTCCCACGCATAGCCTTCTCTTTAACACCTTGTATCATTTAAACCTATTCCCTTTTGCATTCCATAAAAGCTGAAAGGCACACTTGAATCCTTGTGTAAACCCAATTTCTTCTCCTATCTCAGCAATCGCAAATGCCAGATCAACGCCTTCTCGTCCAGTTTTATCTTCCACCTGGATAGAAGCCTTGTTCTTTTCCAGAAGTTTTCTGACTTCTGACAGTAATTTTTCATCCTGCCAGCCGCTCCGTCCCAGTTCTTCCAGTTCCATGTCATACAATTTTTTTATCATACTGTCCATAATGTTCTGAACCTACTCTGGTTCCAATTCTCCCTTCTATGAGCATATCTAAATATTTACACCTTGCTACAGATTTGAAGATATAAAAAAGAGACCAGAATTCAAATTTCCAGTCTCTAATCAATCTTATTCCTGTTGCAGTTATATCCCGCTTTCCTTAATATTGGACATTTTTGCCCATCCAAATACTGTTTTACCTCAGTGATAATAAACTCAGCTGCTGCATACTGCTCTGTCGCATCTGCGGCGGATGCAATATAACATAATCGCTAGTTTCACGCTCTTGTTTCAATCTTCCCAGCTTTTTTTCCGATTTCTCTTGGAAAATATCTGTTGCAACATATGTCTTATTAAAATATGCAACAGCATCTTTATGTCTCTTAAAATCTACCTCTTCTAAAGCCAAAACCGCCTTCACCGCATAAAAAGCGGCATAATAGCTACGGTTTATTGAATCCTTATAATGTTGACTTTCCAGACATAACGCAGATACCCCCAACGTCTCGATTGCGCTTCTCATGCGATATATACACAAATCAACTTTCTTTTCACTCACTGACTACTACCCCTCATCTCTCACATTTCGATAAAAAGGTAATGTATCAACCCAATATTCATACTGATCTTCATTTTTAATAACAGGAGAAATTTCTATTCCTGTGCTCATCTCCCACATCAAAAGCCAGATCGTAAATATCATTTTTAATAGCTCTGATTTCCTCGTCAGACAATTTTACCAGTATCATAATATCTACGTCAGAATTATCTCGATAATCACCCCTGGCATATGAACCATATACAATAACTTTTGTCAGCTTTTCACCCAGCATACGCTTCACTTCCTGGGAAAATCTATATATGATACTCCTGATATTTTCCGGCATACAATCACTTCCTTACTGATAAATGGTTCCCTGTGTTCTCTTTTTTCTCAGTATAGCATATTTTTCTATAATATTTCCACTTATTTTGCTTTTTAATGCAATTACACTGAAACAGATAAAAACAGGTCAATCCATAGGTCAATTTTATCTGGACACCTCCGCCAGCCCTTATTTTATGGGCATTCCAGCCTAAAAGTATAACGGACTCTGACTCCGTCATTTCAAGGTTCGAATCCTTGTAGCCCTGCTAAGTGGAGCACCTCAGATGAGGTGCTTTTTTTCATGTCATGAAAGTCCCGGAATCCGCGTATTTACTGGGTTCCCTGGATTTTTAAAATAATTCCATGCCGCCTACGGCATTTAAATTTCCAACACATCAATCGCCCTTGTATGGTTAATATCCCTCTGACGCTGTTCAAAAAGTTGGATCTGGCGAAGCGCCACACCACTTCTCTTTGCCAACTCACTCTGAGACAAACCGGCCAGCATCCGAAGCCGCTTCAAATTGGTTTCCACATAGTACTGGTTCCATTTTTCATCCATAACTTCCACAAATTTGGAAATATCCATTTCGTGATAGACCGGATACATGTTTAAAATCTCTTCAATTGAGACCGCATGATAGATTTTCATGAAACTTCGCCCTGTGTACCATTGATAATATGCCAATGCCCAGCCACACCAGTACTCTGGAGATTTATCCAGATACATTTCATCTTCCAGTTCTGGAATCAACAGTCCTGATTTCCGAAGCACTTCTTTTGACCAGTTCACATCCGATTTTTTCCTGCTACATAAGTCGGATTTCCAGTTTGAAACTGCATTGACACATCTGATACCAGAAACATCTCATAAAACTGATTCGGAGAAAACTCATAAGTGTTTACCGCATAGTCCATCATATCTCCAAGTATTTTTTTGTGCATGATTCAAATAATCTTCAGAATAAGCGTGGATCACCATTTTCCATTCCCTCTCGCATAATATCCAATATAAACAGTTCATTTAAATCCGCTTTCTGCCGTTTACTCATTCGATATTCTTTTCTGGCGGCACGCTCCCTGCTCCATTTTCTTTATATAGTACGCCTGCATGTCAACCGGCTCACTTTTTTACATATTGATTTTTTCAAACGCTTGCGGACTTTTCAAGACAATCTGCTCCCCGAGTTTCCCCAGCCGCATAGCTTCCGAAAGCTTCTGTAGCGAGATTACCCCCTGCTACAAAATCCTGTGCAAATGAAAAATAAGAGTCATCCGCCCGATATCCTATAATCACATCATATTCTGAAATATCCAGCAAAAAAATGTTCTTTCAGGTATCTTTTCCCCTCTTCTGCAATGCTTCCATTCTGCCAGTATGTCCTATTGGCCGCCAATAATGCAAGCCAGTTCAAAATATTATACTTGCCATTATTCAAGTTCAGCACCTGAAGACCTTCCAAATTCAGTTTATATTGATTGACATATCCATTTGTCTGTTTTGCACATGCCCATTCTCTCGCCAGTTCTATTTCCTCGGTACAGTAAAATCCTCTTCCATAATCATTATTTCTTGCGCCTTTTCCATATTCCGGTTTTTCCATGGTATAAATCCCATCATCTTTATTATAGCCATGGTAGTTTAACGTTCTGTTATTTTTGCCAGTACCCGAAAATTAAGTAACTACCATATTGACTTGTCTGATTTTCCATCTGCCACATTATCGTCGGTTGCCATAATGGGACCTAATTCTCTTGTAACATGTTTCGTAACTCAGTGAACGTTTTTCCTATTACGGCCATTTTTTCATCTTCTGCTTTCGTAAGAACTTCCTGCAAATCTTTTGAAACATGAACCCCATTTACCGTATCCGTAAGGATGTATTTTTCCATTAAAAATGATTCCTTTCTATTACTTCTTTCTGTTTTTTCTGAAGCAAAAAATCTCCCACTATTGATAAAAATTCTCTTTGTTCTTCCGTGTCAGCCTCCAAAATCAGCTACAATGTATCCTCCGGATCCAACTGTGCTATTTCCTGATAAATTTTTTATATTTCTCGACATCACATATACTAACTGCTCCATTCAACTATATTAAACCAGACAATGCTTTCCAGGTTCCATTGGTATTCATTACGATTCTCTGCTTCTTTTCCAAAGTGCCCCCCAACACATCCTCCTGTGATAAGAGCAAAAATCTATGAGGAAACAAATACACTCATGTCTATTTCTTTTTTACCATTTTCTTTTTCATCACATTATGTTCAAACTGAACCTATGCGATCTCAGCAAATATTACTATCATAAGAATCCCCACCTGCAGCACAACGTTATCCAACTTTTCAATAAAATATGCAAAAACTGATAGTGTAATAAAAAAGCGCACAACCCAAAACGATAAAATTCCCAAATAAATAATTGTAGCAGCCATATCTATCCTCCCGTCTCCAAAACTCAACTTTTGAAGACTTTATTTTAACCACTTACGTTATTATTGACGAATTGTATCATCAGTTTGCACCTCCAGAAGTTACCAGCCGACGGCATGTTTCCTGGATGCAAAAATTGTCTGACTCAGAAATTATTACTATCAGTCTCTGTGGAGAATTGGCAGGTGTTGATTCTGAAAATGCCTGGTTTTCTTTCGTGAAAAAGAATTACAGACATCTTTTTTCCGAAGCTTTGCAGCAGAAGTCGTTTTAACAGAACGAGGCGTGCTCTGATGCAGACAACCGAATTATTAAGACAAAAATGATTTCCGTATTCCCAGTTCCAGTCAGTTCCTATTACATCATCGATAGCTTTTCCGCTTGCAGTCTGTAAATTTGGACGTGCACGATATTGTAAAAGCATTTCGTGGCCATGGTGCTGATTATGGAAAATGTCCTTCCAAAAAGAAACCTATTATGGATATAAAGTACATGCTTTAATCACATTGGAGGGATACATTGCATCATTTGAGATTACGCCGGCATCCACAGATGACCGCGAAGGATTACGGGATCTGGTGGATAATTGTTCAAATATTACAATTTTAGCAGATAAAGGCTACATTGGAAAAAACATGGGACAGGAAATGCAGGAACAAACGATCTGTCTTTTTGCACTGAAACGTTCCAACAGTAAGGAAAATTGGCCAAAATCCGTGCGTCAGCTAATATTCAAATTGAGAAGACGGGTAGAAACTGTCTTTTCACAGTTAAGCGGTCAGTTAAATGCAGAAAGAGTACTTGCCAAAAGCTTTCAGGGCTTATGCACCCGTTTGGTTAATAAAGTATTGGCATACAACCTCTGCATTGCATTAAACAGTATTTTCGGTGAAACCTGCGAAATTGGAAAAATCAAGAAATTGATATTTTAAAAATTTTATTTTGCATTTTCCATAATCTCATCAGAGTAATCTGCTGCCGGAACTTCCGGAAGAGTCCAGTCCTGACCGTCATTAATACTAATGATTGGACGATCTGCCCTGTACTTTACATACATATCTGATAATTCTTTATTTGTTTCAAATCCAGCATTGTTCAGTCCCTGAAGAATTCCTACCGCTGTTGCTGTATCTACAGTTCCGGATCCTGTTCCGCAAAAAAATCGGTCTTCTGTTTGAAGTACCAGTTCTTTTTCTACCTTCAATTTTGCAAAACGAATAGCCTTTTCAAGTTTATCCAAAAACACAATGTCCAAATCACCTTTATAATCCTCAACAAAGTTTAATCCATTATGAAACTCCTGTATACTGAATTTGGTATTGTGTTTCTTCTTCATACTGCAGCAAAAAGTGCGCATTTTCATTAAATGCTCGCATTCATCATCCACTAAACCAATATAAATCATCTTCTCAGCCTTCCCTTTACTACTTTCCCGGTTCTCTTTCCATCACCCACGCAAACGCCTTCGCTGTCCTCACATCTGGTTCCTGAAAATGATTTCCCTGGTTCCATTCCAGGGTACAATTTATACCCTGCTCCGACATCCAGGAGCAGGCATCTCTGATACATGCCCCCACCTGCGCCATAACTGGATTTCTGGTCTTTTCCTCTCTATCGCCAAGGCTTAAATAAACAGTTCCGGTTTTCATCCTGTGCTCTCTCATATAAGCTGAAAAGCCCGGGAACCACACAGACGGAGAAGCTGCCGCAACACCGGAAAATCGATCCGTCTGGTACGCTGCCCACAGCGCAAACAGGCCAGCCAGAGAATATCCCCCAATATAATACGTCTTGCCCGGATCTGTACACAGTGCGAGAATCTTTTCCAAGGTTTCGGCCGCACCGCCGCCAAAATCTTCATTTTTAAACACTGCCGGGGCTTTCCACGGCGAAAGTTCATCATTCCAGTTCTCTACTTTTTGCCGCAATAAACCGGAAATCCAGTTCTCCTGATGAAGCCCGTTTCCGGATTTCCTTGACCTCATTCTCAAGCACCGCCAGTTCATGCTCTCCCGTAAGCTGGATCAAAACAACATCCGCCTCCGGGTTTCCATATTCATACGTTGTTATCATACGCTGCTGTCCATTCTCCATATCACACCACGCCCGTCAGATTTGTCAAAAAAAAAACATGCATATATTTTTTACCAGTATACCATATTTTTGCCATCGAAAAGCAAATTTCTTTACTTGCCTCCAATTTCATTTTCCATTAAAATAAAGAAGATAAATCAAATAAAAGACGCGAATAAGACAATAAATGTCGCCTATCCACTGTCGGACGGATGGGTACATTTGTTGTCTTTTTTTGTTGTCGGAGAGGAGAAAGTTTATGAAAAAAATGAATGGAGGAAAGCACGATGCCTAAGACAAAAGGAGAGTCAATATTTTTACAGCTATTACAGCATGGATGATGGTCTATGTCATGACCTTGTATAACATAGCAATTGCCATGGGAAGCTTCACAAATGCCGCCTTTCTCATCGCACTAAAAAGAAATGTGGATTGAGTACATCATCATCGCACTGCTTGCCTATTTCGTATCTGATCACCTTATAAATCATATCCATCAGGATCAGATCGTACTGTCCCGAGGCTGCCTTTTCCATGATTTCAACGGCTGTCTTACCGTTGTTCGCAGTCTCGATCACAAATCCTGCGTCCTCCAGAATAGTCTTGGTAATTGCCATACCGAGCCCAGTTCCCTGGATTCCGCTGACGGTAGAAGTCTCTTCTCTTGAAAAGGATTCAAAAATATGTTCCTGAAACTCAGGCTTCATGCCGATTCCGGTATCACGAATAATGAACTGGTAGCTTCCATATCCGGTAGGCGCAGATTTCAGCTGTTTTACCCGGATGCCGATGGTGCCTCCAATTTTGTTAAACTTAATTCCATTACTCAGAATATTCAGCAGCACCTGTGTCAGTCTCAGTTTATCCGCAATAATATCCTCATCTCTTACGTCCACTGTATCAATGAGAAAATCCAGCTGCCTGGAAGCAATATTGGGCTGCACAATGGTACGGATATCATGGAGCAGATCTGGCAGATGCAGCGGATTCTCGTTGATTTTTACTTTACCGCTCTCGATCCTGCTCCTGCATTTTTCTCTTCCCTTTTTTTTCTTAATTCGCGGTTATTTTTTTGTAATCGGAATCAGCATATTTCTTTAGTTATACGCTTATTCTAAATATATCGTCAACAAAAAGCCGCTGAATTTCAGTCCAATTTTTATTCATCGGGCCATAATTTTCCCTCTTTATAATGCTTTCTGCAAAGAGCTACGTAGCTCTCATTGGAGCCAAGGAAAATCTGGGCGCCTTCCCGTACAATTTTTCCGTTTGCGTATCTAGTGTTGCACTGGGCGCGCTTGCCGCACCAACAGACAGTAGGGACTTCCTCGATCACATCTGCGATTTCCATGAGCCGCCTGGATCCTGGGAAAAGATGGTTCAGGAAATCGGTACGCAGACCGTAGCAGATCACCGGAATATTGTAGAAATCCACAAGGTCCGACAGGGTGTCCACCTCCTCAGGGGAAAGGAACTGTGCCTCGTCTACCAGAACTGCGTCTACTTTTTTCCCATGATACAAATATTCTGTGCTGTTTGCATTCCAGATTTGGGAAATCTCTTTTAAAAAATTCATCTACATAATCCGCAGGCGCAGATAATCCCATACGGGACTGGATCTCGCGCTCTCCGTCACGATTGTCCGTCCGCGGCTTCAGCAGTACCGCATATTGTCCACGCTCCTCATAATTATAGCGAACCATCAAAATATTAGCAGATTTCGAACTGCCCATTGCTCCATAACGGAAATATAATTTTGCCATTTTTATAACCTCGTCGTGTTTTCTCTTTCATGATTATACATGATTGCAGAATAAACCACAAATAAAAAGCCGCCTTTCGGCAGCTTTTTATACGTTTTTAAGCGCAAATTTATGATAACCATTCAGGTATATTTGTCAATTTCCATGCCGCTTCATGTACAGGAGCGGATATGGATTTCCTTCTTCATCGTGATCGGTTCTTTTGTATGTTTCAAAGCCCAAATGTCTGTAGAATCCAACAGCCCCGGGGTTCTGTTCATTTACGGTTAATTCCTGTACATCATAATTTGCAGTTCCGTATTGAAGCAGCTGCCTTCCCAGGCCCTTTCCCTTACTTCCGGGGAAAGAAACAGCATCTCCAGCCGTTTCTTTTCTACTCCCATAAACCCTGCCGTTTCGCCCGATTCCTCCTGGCAACGATCAGATGTTCCACCCCGCTTAACGCCTGGGGAACATACGTCTTAATTTTATTTACCTCTTCCTCCGAAAGGAAAAGATGGGTCTCCCTGAACCGAAGCCTCCCAAACCTTCAAAAGCTCCGCCAGAATCTGCGGATCCCGTTCCTGAATTTCATATATTTTCATATCTTTCCCCGTCTTTAGCACCCAAATAATTTCGCTGTTTTTTTCCATTCGCTCTGCAATAGGAACGCCAAATGGGCAGCGTGCTTCGCAGGCATGACAGCCAATGCACTCGGATGCTTTGTGTTCCAGCAGTTCGTAATGGGACTGTACCGTTGCAGGCACCTTAGGCTGCATGGTTGCCAGATCATAAAACTTGTTGATCATGGCAATATCCAGATTTGCGGCACACGGCTTGCAATGTCCGCAGTATGTACATTCGCCCCGGTAGGAATGGAACGGCGCATTCGCGATCACAGACGCATAGTCTTTTTTCCTCTTCTGAATCATCTTCATATGCTGCGGCTGCATCAACCTGCTCTTTCGTATCGTAGCCGCACATAATGGAACAGACTGCGGGTCTGGTCAGCGCATAGTGAATACACTGCACAGGTGTCAGACTTACACCAAATGGGGAACGTTTTTCATCAAACAGTCTGCCGCCTGCAAAGCCCTTCATTACCGTAATTCCTACGTCATTCTGCTCACAGACCTTATATAACCGTGCGCGGTCTCCATCAATTCCTTTCAAACCGGCGTCAAACTCCTCCGCAAACATAGTGTCAATATTTTCACTTGCCGGAAGCATGTCAAACGCCGGATTGATGCTGAAGAGAATCATCTCCACATAGCCGGATTCCGCCGCTTTCACCGCCACCTTCGGGTTATGGGAACTCATTCCGATATGGCGGATGATGCCGCTTTTTTTTAATTCCATCACATAGTCCAGGTAATCAGAATGCTGGATCTTCTCCCATTCTTCCTCAGAATCCACATAGTGGATCATTCCCATGTCAATATAATCGGTCTGCAGACGTTTTAACAAATCCTCAAATGCCGGGCGCACATACTTCATATCTCTTGTCCGGTAATACTGCTCATCCTTCCATGTGGAACCAATGTGTCCCTGAATAAACCAGTTGCTGCGGTTTTCCTTAATTCCTTTTCCAATAATATCTCTGGATTTCGGATCCGCCATCCAGCAGTCCAGAATATTGATTCCAAGAGATGACGCATAGTGGATCAGCTCAATTCCTTCTTCCTCCGGGTGCCGCTCCAGCCATTCCCCGCCAAATCCGATCTCACTCACCATGAGCCCTGTTTTTCCCAATCTTCGTGTTTTCATTGTATTTCCTCCTCATCCTTGTTTTATTGGCACCCATTATTTCGACCAGGTGCTCTCTTCTGTTTTGCCTTCATAATCAAAAAAGTCCGTCGTTTTTCTCTTCCAGAGCTTTTAATCATGTGGTAGGTGTATTCGTTGTATGGGGTTGGAATGCCACTTTCTTTTCCCATGCGGATCAAAGCGCCGGAGAACATGTCGATCTCGGTGTGACGTCCTGCGTCCAGGTCCTGAAGTGTGGAATAGCGGGCAAATGGGGGAACTGCACTGCCATGGCTGGAAGACGCTGCTGCCTTGCTGATATCAATTCCTTTCGCAGCCGCAACAGCCTCAAGCTCCTGCCGCAGCCCTTCACTGATCGCCTTCATGTGAATGCTGTCCCTGTAGCAGCCAACTCCCGCACCCAGTATTGCCTGTGGAAGGTTGTTGCACACATTCAACCGGAATTTACTCCACATCTCTTCCCGGATATAGTCTGTATGGCGGAAATGAATCCCCGTATCTGCAAAAGCTCCTCGATCGCACGCACCCTTTCACTTTCATAAGGTGCTTCCAGTTCCCCGAAAATAATTCCTGATGGTAGTCTCCGGGTCAAAACAATATCCATCTTCTTCCTTATGAGATGCCACCTTGATCAGAGAATACATGATATTAGCCTTGGGAATCACAGTAGAAATCATTTCTTCGCTGTCCACGCCATTCATAAGGCTCATCACAATAGTGTTCTCACCCACCGCTTCCCGTATACTCTCCAGTGCTCCCTGGCAAAGCTCCGTACTTCAGGGAAACAACCAGCAGATCTACTCCATGATCTTCCTGCGGTGTCCACACATGAGGATGGTAAACGGTATGATTAATCGTGCATCCCTTTTCCTTCAGGCGCTTCGCCCTCTCCCCTTCTGCCACAACACCAAGTTCAATATTTTTCACCCCGGAAAGTCCCCAGATCACATAAGAGCCTACGGCTCCCGCTCCAAGAACTGCCACTGATTTTATTTCCATAATTTTGTCACTCCTGTTTTTCCATATGTCAGTTTCAGCCAAACGATTATTCTACCACTCAACTGCTTTACCCAATATAACGGGTTCTGATTTCCAGCTTATTGTTCATCTGTAACTGCATTGTAGCATATGCCTGTGGGTTCGTAAACTGCGTATAATCCCAATGCCTGCACCTTTTGCAATCGCTAATTCAAAACTTCCATCGCAAAAAAGCCGCCGCATTGCTCTCTCAAACCAACGCGGCGGTCTGTTATTGCCTATATGTTATTCTTATTTCAATTTGCTGTAAACTTCATTTGTCACCGGCTCACACCACTCATTAGAGAGCCTTCCTCGCCCGGTACTTCAATTGCCAGATGGCTGATATGGAGCCACGTCAATGTCACCTGTGATGATCTCCGGTCTTATCTTCTTGTCACTCATCTCAACACTGCTTCTTGACTTTTTGTCCATCCAGTTGAGGTCGGCGTCTGTATAACGAACCTTAGGTGTGATCTCATATAAATCTGCACCTGCTGCCTCTGCAACCATTTCCGCTGCCCTCTTTGTTACGCCGCTGGCACTGAAATATGCAACTAATCTTTTACTCATAATATCTACCTCCTGTACAAAATATAAGATTGTTTAAAAATATGACTACAGCATCGCTGTCTTAAAAAATAAACCCATAGAGAACTTTCACTCTATGGGTTCATTTTAATATTCCTTATATAATTATGTCTAATACTTATATATTATCGTTTTCTATGCCCCAAAGGCATTAATCTCCTTTATGAATTTATTTACAGCCTGGGAATATGGGATATTGCGTCTCCAGGCAATCACAGTATTTGAGGTTATCTCCGGATACAATCTTCTCTGCACCAACACATCATCACGCCAGTATTTGGCTGCACCTTCTATTGATACCGGATAGCCGAGACCGTAGGCTGCCATGACACCTGCATTTGTCCCGAGATTACTGGTAAATGCCACATTAAGCTTGCTGAAATCCTTGCCGAACCAGTTGGCGATCTCACTCTGGACATTCTGCCGCTCCGGAAGTATCACCGGCTTGTCAAGAAGGTCCGCCTTGGTTATGTATTCATTTGCAGCTAAGGGATCGTCAGGTCGCATGCCCACAACCCAGTGGTCGCTTCCGGACAACCTTATGTAGTCCATGCCCTCCGTGTCCACCGGCTCCATGAACAGCCCGATATCCACAACGCCCTTGTTCATCATCTCATATACCGTGTCCGCAGTGGCAGTATGTATTACGATCTGGACCATTGGATATTTCTCCTTGAAGCCCTTGCATATCTCAGCCAGGGTCTCCACCGCTGCAAATTCCCCACATCCCACAGTCACAGTTCCATCAACCAGCTCGCAGTCGCCCTTAAACTCCTCAAATATCTTATCCTCAAGATCGGTTATCTCAAGTGCCCGACGCTTGAGCAAAATCCCATCATCTGTGAGAGTGATGTTGTGTCCGCCACGCCTGAACAATGTGGTTTCAAGCTCTTCCTCCAATGCCGCAAGCTGCCTTGAAAGAGTTGGCTGTGTTATAACAATATTTCCCCTCGTTCCTATAACTACACGGGAAGCGCAGCAACACCTGCTGTAACAGTTACTTTCAACAGTCAGACGCTGACACAGGGAAAGGACTACACGGTTTCTTTTGAAAACAATGTGAATGCCGGAAGAGCCAGCTACACAATTAAAGGTCTTGGTCTTTACAAAGGCACCCTGACCTCCTATTTTTTCATTTACAATGCTTCAATCCGAGATGCAGAAATTACTTTTTGACCAGTCCTCTTATATTTATAAGGGAACGCCGCTGACTCCCAAGCCAACTGTCACCTGGAAGGAAAAACACTGACAGAGGGCAAAGATTATACGCTTTCCTGGAGCAATAATAATCAGCAGGGTAACGCATACATTACTGTTACTGGCAAGGGAAACTTCAAAGACGAGAAAAACAGCCATTTTTATATTGATACCACACCGATTCATACCGCTGTAATCGGCAATATTCCTACATATGACTATGCTCCTGGAAAAGAGTTTAAGCCGGAGCCCACCGTTACCCTGGACGGCGTGCTTTTGAAAAAGGATAAAGATTACGTCCTTTCTTACGGCAATAATAAGAATGCAAGTTCCAGATACAACAAGCCTTATGTAGAGATTAGCGGAATTGGTCTTTACAGAAGCGGTGTGAGAAAATATTTTACCATCAATCCGATTAAAGTTTCAGGCGAGACGGTCAAAGTTACAAAGACAAATTTCGGCAATGGAAGCATGTTGGATTTCCTGAAAAATAATGTAGTCGTTACTTACAAGGGCACTCAGATTCCGTCTGACTGCATGGAATTTTATTCTGTCTGGGGATCTTCTGATAATGAGATTCTTGCTTTTACCATTGAATATACAGGAAATTATACCGGAGAATCCAGAAATATGACTTCTTTGAAAGATGTGCAGTTTCTGCGATTGGAAACCAGACTTATAAAGGAAGTGCACTGAATCAAAGCCGACTGTAAAAATTTGGTTCTACTGTACTGAAGGAAGGAACGGATTATACCCTTTCCTGGAGCAATAATACAAAGGTGGGAACCGGATCGGTTACGATTACCGGATTGAATAATTACTTCGCAAGCGTGACAGTGAATTTCAAAATTGTGGCACCTGCGCCAACTGCAACGCCGACTCCGAAACCGACGGCAACGCCGACTCCGAAACCGACCGCTACGCCAACTCCGAAGCCGACCGCTACGCCGACGCCAAAGCCAACCGCCACTCCAACTCCGAAACCAACTTTGTCCAGGCCAACAGCGAAGCTGGCAACGGCATGGAACAGCGTCACCATCAGTTGGAAGAGAGTTGCAAATGCTCAGAGCTACATTATTTACAGACAAACTGGTTCTGGCAGATATACCAGGCTTAAAACACTGAATTCCAGAACATTTTCTTACAAAGATACAAGAGTTTTGGTAGGTACCAAATACACCTACAGAGTTCGCGCCTGCAGAAAAAGTGGGTTCCAGTTACATTTACAGCGCCTATGCCAGAGCTGTATCCGCAACACCAACCCTTTCCAGACCAGCACTTACTTTAAAAACAACCACAAGAAGGCAAACCATTTCCTGGCGGAGAGTTTCCGGTGCCAGCGGCTACTTGCTGTATCAAAAGACTGGAAATGGTTCTTTCAAACGAATAAAGAAACTTTCTTCCAGAACTACTACGTACACAGTTAGCACCAGAAGAGGCACTGTTTATAGCTACAAGCTGCTCCCATACCGTGTAGTCAACAAAAAAAGCAATATATGGTCCATCCAGTGCGGTAAAAAGAGGCAGAGCTAAATAACATAAAACTAAGGGGAGGCTTCCCAGCTCCAAACAAGCTGCGGCCTCCCCCGAATACTATACGGAGGTACACATTCATGGAAAAACAGATCGACCTTTCCACCTGGAAACGAAAAAGAAATTTTTTGATTTCTTCAGCCATGCATCCAATCCCTATTATATGGTAACGTTCCGCATAGATGTCGCACCGTTATACGCCTACGTGAAAAAAGCATCATCTGTCATTTTATTATTCGCTGGTCTATCTGTGCACCCAGGCAATTAATGACGTGGAAGCATTTCGATATACCATAAGAGGAGAACAGGTCTTTTATCTGGATCCGCGCATCCCCAGCTTTACCGATCTGAAAAAAGACAGCGAATATTTCCACATTGTTACCATGCCGACCATGGGAAAAACGCAGTGCCGCCCAGCAGTTTTTCTGGATACCTCCCGGGAAACCGACCGTGTAAACTTCTTGCCAACGAAGACCTTACCGCCAGAAAACGCAGTCCCCCGACAGCAAAAAGACTCCATCCCCCGCATTTTCCTGGGATACCTCCCAAACGGCGACCGCCGACCGTGTAAACCACCGCCTTATAGATGGACTCCTGCAGTTTGCCCTGGTTGATTGGGGAGTTGTAGCTACTCCCCAGCGTCAACATCGTATCAATACAAGCCTTCGCCTTCATCCTCACAGTTTTCATCCAGCTTAATTTTCCTCACCGCCCTGGCCGCGGACGCAGTTGTAAACATCCATCAGGGTGGTCAGCTTCATGTTGTGGCATACGCAGTCTTTGGAAAGCGGGTAGAACTTCTTGTCCGGGCACTCGAACTGAAGATGCTGTACAATACTGTTTTCTGTGCCAATGATGAACTCTTTGGCATCACTTTCTCTGGCATACTTCATGATTCCGGTTGTGCTTCCGATATAATCTGCCATGGCGGAAACTTCTGACAGGCACTCCGGGTGAACCAGGAGTTTCGCCTCCGGGTGCGCTGCCCGGGCCTTTTTCACATCTCTTACAGACATTCTTAGATGGGTAGGACATCCGCCGTGAACAAACTTAAATGTTTTCTCAGGCACCTGCTTCTCCACCCAGGCTCCCAGATTGCAATCCGGGATAAACAAAATCTTATCGTTATCAATGTTCCTCACGATCTTCACAGCCGATGAAGAAGTTACACACACATCACAAATCGTTTTCAATTCAGAAGTGGTATTAATATAAGCCACAACTGTATAATCCGGGTTGGACGCCTTCAGCGCAGAAAGCATCTCCACATCCAGCTGCTCCGCCATTGGACATCCGGCGCCGCTGTTGGAAAGGTAAACCGTTTTCTCCGGGGAAAGAATCTTCACCGTCTCTGCCATAAAACGAACTCCGCACATCAGCACATTTTTCTGAGGCGCTTTGGCCGCCTGCTGGCTCAGTCCGTAAGAATCTCCTGTATAATCTGCCACCTCCAGAATTTCCTGGCTCTGATATGCGTGGGCAAGAATGCAGATGTCTTTTTTTTTTCTTTCTTTAAACGCAGAATTTCATCCTGCAGTTGTCTTGTAGTCATCATAATTATTTTTTCTCCTGTTTTCGGACATTTTCTTAGGATTATATTCTCCTTCCTCCTCACTGTCAACCAAAAAGTTTACAGATATCTTGTCAAGTGTAAACTTTAGTGTTATACTACAGGGCATGTCACCCGGCAAAAAACGCTGCAGGCAGCCAGAACACTTTCCATTTCGCGTCTGCCGTCTGCCCCCAAATTCAAATTATCAAAAAAGGAACCCAACTATGAAAACAGATATTCTCATCGCAGGCTCCGGCTGCTCCGGCCTTTACTGTGCCCTCCAGCTTCCCCGCGATAAAAAATTACCATTATCACCAAGTCCGATCTGACCAGCAACGACTCCTACCTTGCACAGGGCGGTATGTGTATGCTGAAAGAAGAATCCGATTACGACAGCTTTTTCGAAGACACCATGAAAGCCGGTCATTACGAAAATGACAAAAAATCAGTAGAAATCATGATCAAAACTTCCCCGGAAGTAGTCAAAGATCTGGTTTCCTACGGCGCACGTTTCGAACGTAATGAGGACGGCAGCCTTTCCTACACCAAAGAAGGCGCCCATTCCACCAACCGCATTATTTTCCATGAGGATGTCACCGGCAAAGAAATCACCAGTTCCCTGCTCCGGGAAGTTCAGAAGCTTTCAATGTTGAGCTTCTGGAATACACCACCATGGTAGATATCCTGGAAAAAAGACAACCACTGCTACGGTGCTGTGATCCGCCGCCCGGACGGTTCCCTTGATACCGTAACTGCTTCCTGTACAGTTATGGCAAGCGGTGGAGTAGGCGGACTTTACCGGCATTCCACCAATTTCCGCCACCTTACCGGCGATTCTCTTGCCATTGCCCGCAAGCATGGAATTGAACTGCAGAATCCAGATTATGTACAGATTCACCCAACCACCTTCTATACCAGACGCCCGGAAGACCGCAGCTTTCTGATTTCCGAATCTGTCCGTGGCGAAGGTGCCAGACTTTACGACAAAAACATGAACCGTTTCGTAAACGAGCTGCTGCCCCGTGATCTTCTTTCTGAAAAAAATCCACGAGCAGATGGCAAAGGATGGCACAGATTTTGTGTGGGGAAGATCTGCGTACCATCCCGGAAGAAACTCTCCGTCACCATTTTCCAAACATTGTTGAACACTGCAAAGAAATGGGCTATGATGTTTTCAAAGAATGTATCCCGGTTGTTCCGGCACAGCATTATTTCATGGGCGGCGTGAAGGTGGATCACCAGAGCCGTTCTTCCATGGAAAATCTTCTATGTAGTAGGAGAAGCGGCCTGCAACGGTGTCCATGGCAAAAACCGTCTGGCAAGCAACTCCCTGCTGGAAAGCCTTGTTTTCGCCAAACGGGCAGCACAGGATATGGCAAAAATGTTTTTTCACAGACAGATGACGCGGCAGACTGCGGCACAGATAGCAGCATCACAGAGATGTCCAATACATATGCAGCAGCCAATACTGCAGATATTCACGATACACAAATTACTGCAGACTACTTAGCTTCCCATGTAGACCTTCACCAGTACGAAGACCAGCAGGCCCTTGCCGAAGCTTACCATCACCTTGCAACCGAAGCCATCACACTTGGCGCAAATACAGCCAACAGAAAGGAATTTTTATATGTTTGATCAGGTAACTCTTGGGTTAAATGTTGACCCATTTATTTTAAGCGCATTAAAAGAAGATATCACAAGCGAAGACGTATCCACCAACAGCGTTATGCCAACTCCTACCCCAGGCGTGGTAGACCTTATCTGCAAGCAGGACGGAATCATCTGCGGACTGCAGGGTTTTTGAGCGTGTTTTTACACTTCTGGATCCATCCACAAAGGCTGAATTCTACGTAAAAGACGGCGACCATGTAGAAAACAAACAGCTGATTGGAAAAGTTTACGGAGACATCCGCGTGCTGCTCTGCGGCGAAAGAACCGCCCTTAACTATCTCCAGAGAATGAGCGGAATCGCCACCTACACAAGCCAGGTTGCAGCTCTTCTTGAGGGAACCGGGATCAAACTTCTGGACACCAGAAAGACCTCACCGAACAACCGTATTTTCGAGAAATATTCCGTACGCATCGGCGGAGGAAATAATCACCGCTACAACCTTTCCGACGGCGTTCTTCTGAAAGACAACCACATCGGCGCAGCTGGCGGAGTGAAGCAGGCAATTTCCATGGCAAAGGCCTACGCACCTTTTGTCCGCAAAATCGAAGTGGAAGTGGAGAATCTTGATATGGTAAAAAGAGGCTGTAGAGGCAGGCGCTGACATTATCATGCTGGATAATATGACCACCGGGCAGCTGAAGGAATCCATTGATTACATTGCCGGACGTGCCGAAATCGAAGTTTCCGGAAATGTTACAAAAGAAAACATTGCCAGACTTACCGGTTTGGGTGTAAATTATGTATCAAGCGGAGCACTTACCCATTCTGCTCCTATTATGGATTTATCTATGAAGAATCTTCACGCAGTGGAGTAACTTCGCATAACAAGCAGACAGGAGATGAAATTATGAAGGGTGAAGAAAGAAGAAAGCAGCTTTTAAATATCTTATCCTCCAGCACTGGTCCGGTTTCCGGCGGCACTTTGTCACAGGAGCTGCATGTAAGCCGCCAGATTATTGTACAGGACATTTCTCTCCTGCGTGCCAACGGTGCCACTATTTTTTCCACAAACAAGGGTTATCTGCTTCAGGAACTGAGTGCCATTGTAGATGCAGGCGGACAGATCCGTGATGTGTTTGTCTATCACAAGG